>Ga0247821_10002067_pt1 | contig 11053 bp, 9 predicted proteins | sample 13C_Glycerol_Day_FD_192481 | JGI IMG/M metagenome (GOLD analysis project Ga0247821, IMG submission 192481) | Soil microbial communities from agricultural site in Penn Yan, New York, United States - 13C_Glycerol_Day14 | ecosystem: Environmental > Terrestrial > Soil > Agricultural land | place... | reverse complement strand
TGCACGCCGTACGCGACCAGGATGCCGCCCGGCCGCAGCACCCGGGCCGCCTCTTGCAGGACGGCGCCGAAGTCGTCGACATCGGTCGAGATCCACATCGAGACCGCCGTGTCGAAGGACGCGTCGGCGAACGGCAGGGCCGCGGCGTCACCGTGCAGCAGCGGGCCGTCGGTGCGCGTCCGGGCACGGCCCAGCTGGTCGATCGAGTAGTCCAGCCCAACGGGGGTCCGGCCGCTGACCCGGATCGTGCCGAAGTTGCGTCCGGTGCCGCAGCCGATGTCCAGGCACGGCCCGGATCCGGGCCCGAGCAGGTCCAGCAGACCGGGCTGATGCGGCTCCGCGTCGACCACGAACCGCTCGTCGTACCACTCCGCCAGACCGTCGTACCGCGCAGTCTTCCGGGCCTTCATCCAGCCTCCCCAGGTCCCTGTCCACCCTACCTACGGAGCCTGCTTTAGGTCGGGGAAGCGACCTGCGGGTAAGCTTTGCCGACGTTCTCTTTGAGTTTGGATGGTCCACCGTGGGTTCCGTAATCAAGAAGCGCCGCAAGCGTATGGCGAAGAAGAAGCACCGTAAGCTGCTGAAGAAGACGCGGGTGCAGCGCCGCAAGCTCGGTAAGTAAGCAGGTCTGCCGCGCCCGGTCGGCTGGGAGTTGCCCGTGGCACAGGTGGTGATGGTGACCGGCGTCTCGCGAGACGCCGGCGCTCGCTGTGCCCGCAGACTGGCCGAAGACCCGTCGATCGGCACCGTTCTCGGTATCGATGTGGTTCCGCCGCGCGCGGAGCTCGGGCGGGTCCGGTTCGTCCGGGCCGACATCCGTAACCCGGTGATCGCCAAGGTGATCGCCGCCGAGGCCGTGGACACGGTCGTCCACACCGGCGTCGTGGCCACTCCCGGCAGCGCCGGCGGCCGGTCGTCGATGAAGGAGATCAACGTCATCGGCACCATGCAGCTGCTCGCCGCCTGCCAGAAGGCGCCCGGCGTGGCCAAGCTGGTGGTCAAGTCGTCCACCACGGTGTACGGCGCGGGTGCGCGGGATCCGGCGATGTTCACCGAGGAGATGGCGCCGCGGGCGATCCATCACCACGGCCTGAGCAAGGACGCGGTCGAGGTCGAGGGGTACGTGCGCGGCTTCGCCCGGCGCCGTCCCGACGTCTGCGTCAGCACGCTGCGGATGGCGAACTGGATCGGTCCCAAGACCGATTCCCCGATCACGCGGTACTTCGGCCTGCCCGTCGTCCCGACCGTTCTCGGGTACGACGCCCGCCTGCAGTTCCTGCACGAGGACGACGGCGTCGAGGCGATCCACCACGCGACCGTGAACGACCTGCCCGGGACGTTCAACCTGGCCGGTGACGGCGTGCTCTCGCTGTCCCAGGCGATCCGGCGGCTCGGCCGCCCGACGCTGCGGATGCCCTCGTTCACCGCGTCCGGCACCGCCGCCGCCGTCCGGCGGGCCCGGCTGGCGGACTTCTCGCCGGACCAGATCACCTTCCTCACCTTCGGGCGCGGCGTGGACACCACGCGGATGCGCACCGAGTTCGGGTTCGAGCCGAAGTACACGACCGCGGAGGCCTTCGACGACTTCCGGCGGTCGCTCGGGACCGGCGCGACGACGCGGGTGTCGAGCCTGCTGACCGCGGGCCTGGGGGCGTTGCGTGGCTGACGCGGACGTGATCCCGATCGGCTCCGGCGGTCGCCCGGGCCGGGGTACCGGACGCCGTACGACGCCTTCGGCCGCGGCGCGGGCGCTCGCCGGACAGGCCGGCCGCCCGAAGAAGGGCCGCGCCACCAAGAGCGCCGACGACGTCGCCGCGGGTTCGCGGGCGGCAGAGCTCCAGGGCGAGCCGGCCGCCGTACCGGACGTCGACGGACCCGAGCTGCCGCCGTTGGACTTCGCGGGACTGGAGCGGGCCGTCCGTGGGCTGTTCGGCGAGGACGGCGAGCGCCGGGTCGCCGAGTGGCTGGCGTTCCTGCGCCGGCGGCTGACCGGCGACTACGAGCTCGACGAGTTCGGGTACGACCGTGACCTGTCCGACCAGGTGCTGCTGCCGATGCTGCGGCCGATGGTGGAGAAGTGGTTCCGGGTCGAGGTCCGGGGGATCGAGAACATCCCGTCCGACCGCAGCGCGCTGATCGTCGCGAACCACTCCGGCACGATGCCGCTCGACGGGCTCGTCACCCAGGTGGTCGTCGCGGACCACACCGGACGGCCGCTGCGCACGCTCGCGGCGGACCTGGTGTTCCAGACGCCGTTCGTCGGCGAGCTGTCCCGCAAGGGCGGCGCGACGCTGGCCAACAACGACGACGCCGAGCGGCTGCTCCGGCAGGGCAACCTGGTCGGGGTCTGGCCGGAGGGCTTCAAGGGACTCGGCAAGCCGTTCTCGGAGCGGTACAAGCTGCAGCGCTTCGGGCGCGGCGGCTTCGTCAGCGCCGCGATGCGGACCGGCGTACCGATCGTGCCGTGCTCGATCGTCGGCGCCGAGGAGATCTATCCACTGGTCGGGAACATCGCCTCGCTGGCCCGGCTGCTCGGCGTCCCGTACATCCCGGTCACGCCGTTCTTCCCGCTGCTCGGGCCGCTCGGCCTGATCCCGCTGCCGTCCAAGTGGCTGATCGAGTTCGGCGAGCCGATCCGCACCGACGAGTTCCCCGACGGTGCCGCCGACGACCCGATGCTGGTCTTCAACGTGACCGACCAGGTCCGAGAGACCATCCAGCAGACGCTCTACGCGTTGCTGATGCAGCGCCGCAGCGTCTTCTTCTAGACAGAGGGTTATCGGGAAGTCTCGCCTGAGTTTCAGGGAAGAGATTAAAGAACAAGAGCAAAGAAAGAAGAGATTTAGAGTGGTCGCCGGCTTCGGTGATCGGCCGCGAGTTTGCTGTGTCCCGTAGCCGGCAGAACGTCGGCCGGACCGTACTCGCAGGCTCGTACGGCATCCCGGCAGCTCGCGCCGGCGGCTTGGACGTCGCCTTCAGCCCCGTCGAGCGCCGCGCGGACGCGCTCGTTTCTGACCTCGGCCCGCCGTGCTGACCCACCGTCGGCAGGCCGGCGGTTCCATCCTCGGACGTCCAGCAATCATCAACCTTCCCGCCCGGTGACGCGGCGCGCTCAGCAGGTAGTTGGCGAGGCCGGATTGGCGCGTTTGGTGAGTGCTGGAGATCCGCGGCGAACCGCCTGACCCCGCCGGGCCCCAACGCCCACTCTATGTCTGACGTTACCTGTCTGTTTTCCCAGACCTTTCCTCGAGAGCCTTTCTGAATAGCCCTCATACAAGTTCCAGACACAAACGAAAGGCCCCGCCAACGGCGGGGCCTTTCGGTGTCTGCGACCTACTTCCAGGGTGGGAGCAGGGTCTGGATGATGCCCGGGAGGTTGATCAGCGGTGTCGTCGGGAACGGCCACGGCCAGGACGGCGTGGTCGGTGTCAGTGAAGGCAGCACCGTGGGCGTCGCAATCGGCGAGTTTGACGACGACGGCTGGGGTGGCGTCTTCAGGTTGGTCGGTGGTGCGGTGGACTCGCCCACGATGGTGGTGTTCGGCACCTTCGTCGGCAGGGTGGACGGCTCCTGGGTGCTCGAGCCGACCGGTGCCGGGATCGTCGTCGACGCCTTGGGGCTCGACGACGCCTTGACCGGGTTGCTCGACTCGGTGCCGGTGCCGGGCGTGGTGCGGCCCGGCTTGGTGTTGCTCGTGGTGCCGGTGCCCGGCGCGCCGGCCGGTTTCGGCGACGCGCACTTCGGGCACGCCGCCGAGGTGAGCTGCGTCAGCTGCTCGATCGTGGCCAGCGCCTCGACACCGGACTTCAAGGACTCCGGCGGGAGGTTCGGCGTCGCCGCCACCAAAGCCTGGCGGGCACTGGTGATGAACGAGGTGATCGCGATGATCGAGCTCTCGTCGCCGTTCTGCTGGTACGAGGCGAGCAGTCTGGACACACCCTTGCGGGCCTGTGCCGAGAAGTCGTCCAGGGTCGCGTTGATCGTGCCCACGGACCCGCCGTTGCCGGCCAGCTCGCGGACTTCGGACAGTCGGGTCATCGCGTGCTCGAGATCGCGCCGGCCGCGGGAATCGTCGCCGACCCCGACATTGGTCGCCACGTTCTCGATGCTGCGCTTCATGCCGTACAACGTGTCGCCGGGCATGGCCTGCTGCGCGGCGGCGGCCGAACCGATGCCGCCTCCGAGCAGCACCAGCGCGGCGGTGCTGGCCACCAGGCGGATCCTCCGGCCCTGGCGGCGACGGATAGCTGTCACGGACGCGCCAACGTCCTCGCTCCCCGGCGGCTCGTCCGAGTCGTCCGGTGCGGTGTGCACCGTCAGTGGAGTCGCAGTGGTCGCCGCGCGCGCCGCCGCCTGCTCCAGCAGGCGGTGCCGCAGCTCGGCACTGAACTCCGGTCGCGGTGCAACTGCGCCGGCGGTCCTCAGCCGTCCGACCAGTTCCACAGCTTCCAGTAACTCGGGGTCGTCGCCCAGTCGCGTGGAGTGACGGGGCCCGTGATCGACGGCGTGCGCGAAGGTCTCCGCGCGCGCTCGAGCCCTGTGTAGGTCACTCATGAGTTCTCGTTCTCCTCAATGGCCAGTCGGGGTCACCGACAGGTCCTCACCAGGCAAACGAGGTAACTCCCTGACGGGTTACGAAAGACGTTCGTTGTCATCCGCCTCATCTCAAGTCCTTGGGGATAACCTTCGCCAAGTGCCGTACGGCTCTCAGTTGCAGTTGCTTGACGGCGCCTTCGGATTTCTCCAGCGCCTTGGCCGTCTCGGCGATCGACAGACCGGCGAAGAACCGCATCGTCAGGCAGTCGCGCTGCTCGTCCGGCAGGCCGGCGACCGCGTCCCGGAGTACCTCGGCGGTGGCCGCGGCCAGCACGTCGATCTCCGGACCCTCGGTCTGCCGGTCGTGGGTCTCGATCTCGTCCGTGACCACTTCGAGCCGGACCCGGCCGGACTTGTAGTGGTCGGTGATCAGGTTCCGGGCGATCGTCACCAGCCAGGCGCCGAAATCCCGGCCCTGCCAGCGGAACGAGTCCAGTGCGCGCAGCGCCCGGACGAAGGTCTCGCTGGTCAGGTCCTCCGCGAGTGCCGACGACGACACCCGCGCGTAGATGTAGCGATAGACGGTGAGCGAGTACTCGTCGTACAGCTCGCCGAAGGCACCGACGTCCCCGGCCTGGGCGCGATCGACGAGCTCCGCACGTCGCATCCCGTCCGGGCTTGGTTCCGGCGTGGTCAAGTGTTCTCCCCGTTCAACTGACACGTCGTTCGACACATCCGCGAATGGCCACAGCGACTGGACAGCACCGAACGTTACTGCTCGGGCACGTACTGTCAACAGGCTGGGGCGTGCCGCCTTCCGTCCGGTCCGATGGTCACGAATGCGCCAGCGGACTGCCTCCATCGACGGAGCAGCCTGCTGTCGGGGGTGTTGCATCGCGCATGAGGTCCCCGCGCGGCCGGGTTTCTGCAGTGTGAGGTTCAGCAGAAGCGCGCCCGCGAAGTCACCTGTATATCGGTGGTTACGCTCCGCTGCAACCATTCTGGGTAAGACGGTCGGTCCCGGGCCGGATCCCCGGCGTGACAGACTCGCCTGGTGATGGTGAATTTCGCGGACATTCTTCGTGACACAGCGCAACGTCACGGCGAGCGTCCCGCGCTGGTCGACGGGGATCGGCGGCTGACCTGGGGCGAGCTCGACCAGGCCGTCGACCGGACCGCGCAGGGCCTCGCCGCGGCCGGCCTGGTGCCCGGGTACCGGGTCCTGCTACTGGTGGCCAACAGCATCGAGTTCGTCACGTCCTACCTGGGCATTCTCCGCGCCGGGCTGGTCGCCGTGCCGCTGAACACCGGGCTCACCGAGGCTGAGCTGGCGACCGTGGCGGCGCACTCCGGGGCCCGGCTCGCGATCGCCGGACCGGGGCTCGCGGACCGTTTCGTGGGCCTCCGGACGGTGGCGCCCGACGAGCTCCAGGGTAACGCTCCGTTACTTCCGTCGATCGACCCCGAGACGCTCGCGGTGCTCCTCTACACCTCCGGAACCAGTGGAGATCCGCGCGCGGCGATGCTCACCCACCGGGCGCTCGCGGCGAACGTGCGGAACCTCGGCGAGCTCGGTGAGGACCGGATGGGCCCCGACGACGTGGTGCTCGGCGTGCTGCCGATGTTCCACGCCTTCGGTCTGAACGCGGTCCTCGGCTGGGCGGTCGCGACCGGCGCCGCGCTCGTCGTCGAGCAGCGCTTCGACCCCGAGCAGACCCTCGACCTGATCCGCAGGTACGGCGTGACGCGGCTGCCGCTCGCTCCGCCGGCGCTGCACGCCTTGCTGACCCGGACCGATCTGCGCGACGCGCTCGAGACGGTCAAGGTCGTGCTGACCGGCGCCTCCACCCTGGACCGGGCGCTCGCGGACCGCTTCGAGCAGGCCAGCGGTCACCATGTCCACCAGGGGTACGGCCTGACCGAGGCGTCCCCGGGGGTCACCACGACGCTGGGCGAGGCCGAGCCGAAGCCGGGCTCGGTCGGTCGCGCTTTACCGAACGTCGAGATCCGCATCGCCGACGAGCAGGGCGAGGACGTGGAGGGCGACGACCCCGGCGAGATTCTGATCCGCGGCGGCAACCTGTTCTCCGGCTACTGGCCGGACGGCGTCGACGGCCCGGACGCGGAGGGCTGGTACCGGACCGGCGACGTCGGATTCCTGGACGGCGACGGCGACCTGTTCCTGGTGGACCGGCTGCGCGAGCTGATCATCGTGTCCGGGTTCAACGTCTTCCCGAGCGAGGTGGAGGACGTGCTGGTCGCGGCCCCGGGGGTCCGGGAGGCCGCGGTCATCGGCGTACCGTCCGAGGAGACCGGCGAGGCGGTGAAGGCGTTCGTGGTGCCGTTGCCGGACGCATCGGTCGACGTCGCGGCGGTCCGTGAGTACGCCGGGAGCCGGCTGGCGCGGTTCAAGTGCCCGGTCGAGATCGAGGTGGTGGAGAACCTGCCGCACTCGGTCACCGGCAAGGTCGCCAAGGGCCGGCTGCGGGGTGCGGACCGATGACCAGGGTGGTGATGTACGGAAAGCCGGGCTGTCATCTGTGCGACGAGGCCCGGGAGATCATCCGGGCCGTCTGCGCCGAGACCGGTGTGGAGTGGAGCGAGGTCGACATCACCCAGGACGACCGTCTGTTCACGCAGTACGGCGAACAGATCCCGGTCACCTTCGTCGACGGCAAGCAGCACGACTTCTGGCGCGTGGACCCCGCCCGACTACGCAAGGCCCTGATGAGCTAGCTCACTTCCACCGATTTTGTTCTCACGTTCACAAGCTCCTAGAGTAAGAGAGCCGCCGGCCGTCAGACCGCGGTGAACCAACCGCTCCCAGGAGAATTGTGACGCGTGCCAGCAGCCGTCGCCCCGGCCCGCCGACGAGAACCGAACGCGGCATCCCCGAGGCGACTGTCGCGCGCTTGCCGGTCTACCTGCGGGCCCTGACCGCGCTCTCGGACAGTGGCATCGCGACCGCGTCGAGCGAGGACCTGGCGACCGCCGCCGGCGTCAACTCGGCCAAGCTCCGCAAGGACCTGTCCTACCTGGGCTCCTACGGCACCCGCGGCGTCGGCTACGACGTGGAGTACCTGCGGTACCAGATCGCCCGCGAGATCGGCGTCACCCAGGACTGGGCCGTGGTCATCGTCGGGATCGGAAACCTGGGTCACGCGCTGGCCAACTACTCCGGCTTCGGCACCCGCGGCTTCCGGATCGTCGCCCTGCTCGACGCCGACCCGAACCTGGTCGGCGAGCGGATCGGCGACATGGAGGTCCGCGACTTCGCCCAGCTCGAGGAGATCGTCGAGGCCGACCGGGTCTCGATCGGGGTGATCACCACGCCCGCCGGTCCGGCGCAGGAGGTGTGCGACCGGCTGGTCGCCGCCGGCGTCACCAGCATCCTGAACTTCGCGCCGGTCGTGCTGTCCGTGCCCGACGGCGTCGACATCCGCAAGGTGGACCTCTCGATCGAGCTCCAGATCCTGGCGTACCACGAACAACGAAAGTCCGGAGAGGCGGCGCTCCCCCAGGTGCCCGAACTACCAGCGATGAACGGTCTGACGGATCTCCCGAGCGTCGGGGGAGGTGTGGGGGCATGAGCTACCTGGTGGTCGGCATCAGTCACCGTTCCGCTGCCATCGACGTGCTGGAGCGGGTCGCCCTCGACGCCGAGGCGGCCACCAAGCTCGCCCTCGCGGTCGGCAGTTCCTCGTCCGTCGCGGAGTCGGCGGTGCTTGCCACCTGCAACCGCACCGAGGTGTACGCGACGGTCGACCGGTTCCACGCCGGGATGGACGAGGTCACCGCGATCCTGTCCGACATCACCGGCGTACCGCTGCTGGACCTGGCCGAGCACCTCTACGTGCACTTCGAGGAAGGCGCCGTCGCGCACCTGTTCCAGGTCGCGGTCGGGCTGGACTCGATGGTCGTCGGCGAGAGCCAGATCCTCGGCCAGGTGAAGGAGACGCTGCGCGTCGGCCAGGACCTGGAGACCGTCAGCACCGACCTGAACGCCCTGTTCCAGCACTCGTTGCGGGTCGGCAAGCGGGCCCGCACCGAGACCGGGATCGACGCGGCCGGCCGCTCGGTGGTCTCGGCCGGGCTGGACGCGGTCGGCGGCTTCGAGGGCCGCCGGGCGCTGATCGTCGGCGCCGGCTCGATGGCGTCCCTGGCCGCGCAGACCCTGGCGAACGGCGGCGCCCGCAGCGTGACCGTTGCCAACCGCAACTACGACCGCGCGGTCGCGCTCGCGGACCGGATCGGCGGTACGGCGGTCCGCCTGGCCGACGTACCGGCCGCGCTGCACGACGCCGACCTGGTCGTGTCCTGCACCGGCGCGCGCGGCGTCGTCCTGACCGAGGAGATGATCCGCTCCGCCGCGGACGGCCGGCCGCTCGGCGTGCTGGACGTCGCGCTGCCGCGGGACGTCGCCCCTGAGGCGGCCCGGATCCCGGGCGTCACCCTGATCACCCTGGCCGACCTGATCGGGACGGCGGGCGGCAGCCAGGCCGACATCGACGAAGTCCGCCGGATCGTCGGCGAGGAGACCGGTGCGTTCGAGGCGACCCGCCGGGCCGCCTCGGTGGCGCCGACCGTGGTCGCGCTGCGGGCGATGGCGAGTTCGCTGGTCGACGCCGAGCTGGCCCGCCTCGAGCGGCGGCTGCCCGGCCTCGACGAGCACGAGCGGCACGAGGTCGAGCGGACCATCCGCCGCGTCGTCGACAAGGTGCTGCACAACCCGACCGTCCGGGTGAAGGAGCTCGGCGGCGATCCGGGCGGACCGACGTACGCCGACGCGCTGCGGCAGCTGTTCGCGCTCGACCAGGCGACCGTGGAAGCCGTCACCACGCCGAAGGGGAGTGAGCAGGCATGATCCGCCTCGGTACCCGCCGCTCCAAGCTGGCGACCGCGCAGTCGACCATCGTCGCCGACCAGCTGCGGGCCCTCGGCCACGAGGTCGAGCTCGTGCTGATCACGACCACCGGCGACGTGAACCGCGCACCGGTCGAGCAGATCGGCGGCACCGGCATCTTCGTCAGCGCCCTGCGGGACGCCTTGCTGGCGAACGAGATCGACATCGCGGTGCACTCCTTGAAGGACCTGCCGACCCAGCCGGTCGACGGCCTGACGCTCGGCGCGATCCCGGTCCGCGAGGACCCGCGCGACGTCCTCGTCGCCCGCGACGGCCTGACCCTCGGCGAGCTGCCGCACGGCGCCCTGATCGGCACCGGCGCGGCCCGCCGGGTCGCCCAGATCGACGCGCTCGGCCTCGGGGTCGAGTGCACCGGGATCCGCGGCAACGTGGACACCCGGATCGGGCTGGTCACCGACGGCAAGCTGGACGCGGTGGTGATCGCGCGGGCGGGCCTGGCCCGGCTGGGACGGCTCGGCGAGGTGACCGAGACGCTGGACCCGATCCAGGTGCTGCCCGCCCCGGGGCAGGGCGCGCTGGCGATCGAGTGCCGCGCGGACGACACCGGCGTACTGGCTGCACTGGCTCCGCTGGAGGACCCGGCCACCCGCGCGGCCGTGACGGCCGAACGGCAGCTGCTGGCCACCCTCGAGGCAGGGTGCACGGCTCCGGTCGGCGCGCTCGCCGAGGTGGTCGAGGGTGAGGACGGCCCCGAGTTGTGGCTGCGGGGCGCGCTCGGCCAGGACGACGGCGTACGGCGGCTCAGCGCCAACGGGCCGGTGGACGACCCGGCGTCTCTCGGCAAGGCGCTGGCGAACGAGTTGCTGGAGCGAACATGACACCGGCACAGGGCACGAGTACTGCGGCCCATCAGGCGGCCAAGAAGACGGCCCACAGGACGAGCAGGAAAACGACGAGGGCGAAGGCAGACGTGAGCGCGAAGACAGCCGCCACCGCGGCACCGCAGAAGGCCGCGACCAGTACCGTCAAGCAGACCAAACCGCTCGGCCACGTGACATTCGTCGGCGTCGGTCCCGGTGACCCGGCACTGCTGACGCTGGCCGGCCGCGACGTGCTCGCGAACGCCGACGCGGTCGTCGTCGAGGGCCCCGAGCACGACGCGTTCCTGAGCTACTGCAGGCCGGGCGTCGAGGTCGTGGACGGCTCCGGCGCCGAGGGCAGCCGCGCGCTGCGCGTCGCCGCCCGGGCCCGGCTGGTCGTGAAGACCGCCAAGTCCGCGGCGAACGTCGTCCGGCTGCTGAGCGGCGACCCGTTCACCTTCTCCAGCGGCGCCGAGGAGGCGGCCGCCTGCAAGAAGGCGGGCATCGCCTTCAACGTCGTCCCGGGTGTCAGCGAGGTGAGCGCGGTCCCGACGTACGCCGGGATCCCGCTGACCATGAAGGGCGACCGCGAGGTCACCGTCGTCGACCTCGCCGAGAACAAGCTCGACCTGACCCGCCTGCAGCCGAAGCAGACGCTCGTCCTGCTGAACGCGATGGACGTCCTGAAGGAGACCGTCGGCGCGCTGGTCGAGGCCGGCTTCGACGCTGCCACGCCGGTCGCCCTGACCGTCGGCGGTACGACGACGTCGCAGACCAGCGTGGTCGGAACGCT
>Ga0247821_10002064_pt1 | contig 11056 bp, 9 predicted proteins | sample 13C_Glycerol_Day_FD_192481 | JGI IMG/M metagenome (GOLD analysis project Ga0247821, IMG submission 192481) | Soil microbial communities from agricultural site in Penn Yan, New York, United States - 13C_Glycerol_Day14 | ecosystem: Environmental > Terrestrial > Soil > Agricultural land | place... | reverse complement strand
CGATCTTGCTTTCCAGTTGCGGCTGGGTGCGCCCGACCGTGGTCACGCGCAATTCCAGGTCGTCGTCGGGGCCGGTCTGCAGGGACACCGGGCTGGTTTCGGTCATGCCGTAGGCGATCTGCACTTCACTCATGTGCATCTGGTCGATCACCCGTCGCATCACCTCGATCGGACAGGTCGCCCCGGCCATGATGCCGGTACGCAGGCTGGACAGGTCGAAGCCACTGCGCTGGGGATGGTCGAGCATGGCGATGAACATGGTCGGCACGCCGTAGAGCGCGGTGGCCCGCTCTTCGGCGACGGTGCCCAGGGTCAGCACGGGGTCGAAGGCGTCGTTGGGGTAGATCATGGTGGTGCCATGGGTCACGCAGCCCAGGTTGCCCATGACCATGCCGAAGCAGTGGTACAGGGGCACCGGGATCACCATGCGGTCCTGCTCGGTCAGGCCCAGGCTCTCACCGACCATGTAGCCATTGTTGAGGATGTTGTAGTGACTGAGGGTGGCACCCTTGGGAAAGCCGGTGGTGCCGGAGGTGTACTGGATATTGACCGGCTGATCGAACTGCAGGCTCTGCTGGCGGGCCAGGTAGTCGGCCGGGGTGACCTGCGGCGCCAGTGCGGCCAGCTGATCCCAGGGCAGGAAACCGGCAGGTGGCGCGGCGTCCAGGCTGATCAGCCCGCGCAGTTCGGGCAGCCGTTCGCTGTGCAGCTGGCCAGGTGCGTAGTTGCCAAGGTCGGGCAGCAATTCGGCCAGCATGGCGTGGTAGTCGGAGGTCTTGAAGGCCCCGGCGCAGATCAGCCACTGACAACCGGACTGCTTGAGCACATACTCAAGTTCGCTGGTGCGGTAGGCCGGGTTGATGTTGACCAGGATCACGCCGATCTTGGCCGTGGCGAACTGGGCAATGCACCACTGTGCGCAGTTGGGCGCCCAGATCCCCAGGCGATCGCCGGTCTTCAGACCCAGGGCCAACAGCGCCCGGGCGTGCTGGTCGACGCTGTCGGCCAGTTGCTGCCAGCTGTAGCGTAGGTGCTGGTGGCGCACCACCAGGGCCTCGCGCTCGGCAAAGCGCGAGACGGTGTTGTCGAACGCCTGGCCAATGGTCATGGCCAGCAAGGGCTTGTCCTGACGCCCCTGGGTATAGCTCGGTTGATTCATGGCGATCCCTTGTTGTGTTTGTTTTGGGAGCTGATTCAAGCGGCACTTACTGTGGCTGATATTTACGTTAACGTAAAGGTCATGATGCGATTGACAGTCGCCGAACGCAGGTTTACGTTAACGTAAAGGTTACAGGTTGCACCCGCCTCATCGCAGGCTTCGCCGGCTCCCACATACACTGTATTGCACTGTGGGAGCTGGCAAAGCCTGCGATGAGGCCCGAACAGACACCACACCTATCCAAGAACAAACAGCAGAAGGTGCCTCGCATGCGCTATCCGACCCTGAACTTCGCCCTGGGCGAAACCATCGACATGCTGCGCGACCAGGTCCAGTCCTTCGTCGCCGCCGAGCTGGCCCCCCGCGCCGCCCAGATCGACCAGGACAACCTGTTCCCCGCCGACATGTGGCGCAAGTTCGGTGACATGGGCCTGCTCGGCATCACCGTCAGCGAAGAATACGGCGGCTCGGGCCTGGGCTACCTGGCTCACGTAGTGGCCATGGAAGAAATCAGCCGCGGCTCGGCCTCGGTCGCCCTCTCCTATGGCGCCCACTCCAACCTCTGCGTCAACCAGATCAACCGCAACGGCAACGCCGAGCAGAAGGCCAAGTACCTGCCCAAGCTGATCAGCGGCGAGCACATCGGCGCCCTGGCCATGAGCGAACCCAACGCCGGCTCCGACGTGGTGTCGATGAAGCTGCGTGCCGAAGCGCGCGGCGATCATTTCGTCCTTAATGGCAGCAAGACCTGGATCACCAACGGTCCGGACGCCAACACCTATGTGATCTACGCCAAGACCGACCTGGACAAGGGCCCCCACGGCATCACCGCGTTCATCGTCGAGCGTGACTGGAAAGGCTTCAGCCGCAGCAACAAGTTCGACAAGCTGGGCATGCGCGGCTCCAACACCTGCGAGCTGTTCTTCGACAACGTCGAGGTGCCGAAGGAAAACATCCTGGGTGCGCACAACGGCGGCGTGAAGGTGCTGATGAGCGGCCTGGACTACGAGCGCGTAGTGCTCTCCGGCGGCCCGACCGGGATCATGCAGGCCTGCATGGACCTGGTGGTGCCCTACATCCATGACCGCAAGCAGTTCGGCCAGAGCATCGGCGAGTTCCAGCTGATCCAGGGCAAGATCGCCGACATGTACACCCAGCTCAACGCCAGCCGCGCCTACCTGTATGCCGTGGCCCAGGCCTGCGATCGCGCCGAAACCACCCGCAAGGACGCTGCCGGGGTGATCCTCTACACCGCCGAACGCGCGACCCAGATGGCCCTGGAAGCGATCCAGATCCTCGGTGGCAACGGCTACATCAACGAGTTCCCGGCCGGTCGCCTGCTGCGCGATGCCAAACTCTACGAGATCGGTGCCGGCACCAGCGAAATCCGCCGGATGCTGATCGGCCGCGAACTGTTCAACGAAACCCGCTGAGCACAAGGACTAGGCGCCCATGGCTATCCTGCACACCCAGATCAACCCGCGCTCGGCGGAGTTCGCCCAGAACAGCGCGGCCATGCTCGAACAGGTCCAGGCCCTGCGCACCCTGCTGGCCAAGGTCCATCAGGGCGGCGGTCACAAGGCCCAGGAGCGGCACACCTCGCGGGGCAAGTTGCTGCCCCGTGAGCGTATCGACCGCCTGCTCGACCCGGGCTCGCCGTTCCTGGAAATTGGCCAGCTGGCCGCCCATGAGGTCTATGGCGAAGACGTGCCGGCCGCCGGCGTGATCGCCGGCATCGGCCGGGTCGAAGGCGTCGAATGCATGATCGTGGCCAACGACGCCACGGTCAAAGGCGGCTCCTACTACCCGCTGACGGTGAAAAAGCACCTGCGCGCCCAGGCCATCGCCCTGCAGAACCGCCTGCCCTGCCTGTACCTGGTGGACTCCGGTGGCGCCAACCTGCCGCGCCAGGACGAAGTGTTCCCGGACCGCGAGCACTTCGGGCGGATCTTCTTCAACCAGGCCAACATGAGCGCCCTGGGGATTCCCCAGATCGCCGTGGTCATGGGCTCGTGCACCGCCGGCGGCGCCTATGTGCCGGCCATGGCCGACGAAGCCATCATGGTTCGCCAGCAGGCGACCATCTTCCTCGCCGGCCCGCCCCTGGTAAAGGCCGCCACCGGTGAGGTGGTCAGCGCCGAAGACCTCGGCGGTGCCGACGTGCACTGCAAGACCAGCGGCGTCGCCGACCACTACGCCGACAACGACGAGCACGCCCTGGCCATCGCCCGGCGCTGCGTGGCCAATCTCAACTGGCACAAACAGGGCAAGTTGCAGCAACGCACCCCGATTGCCCCGTTGTACGACGCCCAGGAGCTGTATGGCGTGGTCCCGGCCGATGCCAAGCAACCGTTCGATGTGCGCGAGGTGATCGCCCGCCTGGTGGACGGTTCGACCTTCGACGAGTTCAAGGCGCTGTTCGGCACCACCCTGGTGTGTGGCTTCGCCCACCTGCACGGGTACCCGATCGCGATCCTGGCCAACAACGGCATCCTCTTCGCCGAAGCTGCGCAAAAAGGCGCGCACTTCATCGAACTGGCCTGCCAGCGCGGCATCCCCTTGCTGTTCCTGCAGAACATCACCGGTTTCATGGTCGGCCAGAAGTACGAAGCTGGCGGCATCGCCAAGCACGGCGCCAAGCTGGTCACCGCGGTGGCCTGCGCCCAGGTGCCGAAGTTCACCGTGATCATCGGCGGCAGCTTCGGCGCCGGCAACTATGGCATGTGCGGTCGCGCCTACGACCCACGCTTCCTGTGGATGTGGCCCAACGCCCGGATCGGCGTGATGGGCGCCGAACAGGCGGCCGGCGTGCTGGCCCAGGTCAAGCGCGAGCAGAGCGAGCGTAGCGGTCATCCGTTCAGCGCCGAGGACGAGGCCCGCCTCAAGCAACCGATCCTCGACCAGTACGAACACCAGGGCCACCCCTACTATTCCAGCGCCCGCCTGTGGGACGACGGTGTCATTGACCCGGCGCAAACCCGCGATGTGCTTGGCCTGGCGCTGTCCGCCGCCCTCAACGCACCGATCGAACAGAGCCGTTTCGGCATTTTCCGGATGTGACCATGAGCGACTTCACTACCCTTGAACTGATCAAGGACCCCCGTGGTTTCGCCACCCTGTGGCTGAGCCGGGAAGACAAGAACAACGCCTTCAACGCGCAGATGATCCGCGAACTGATCCTGGCCATCGACGAGCTTGGCGCGGACCCCGACCTGCGCTTCGTCCTCCTGCGCGGCCGCGGCCGGCACTTCAGTGCCGGGGCGGACCTTGCCTGGATGCAGCAGTCGGCGGCCCTGGACTACAACACCAACCTGGATGACGCCCGCGAACTGGCGGAGCTGATGTACAACCTGGCCAAGCTCAAGGTGCCGACCCTGGCGGTGGTCCAGGGCGCGGCCTTCGGTGGCGCGCTGGGCCTGATCAGCTGCTGCGACATGGCCATCGGCAGCCTGGAGGCGCAGCTGTGCCTGTCGGAAGTGCGCATCGGCCTGGCCCCGGCGGTGATCAGCCCGTTCGTGGTACAGGCCATGGGCGAGCGCGCCGCGCGCCGCTATGCCCTGACCGCCGAGCGCTTCAGCGGCGAGCGGGCCCGTGAACTGGGCCTGCTGGCCGAAGCCTACCCGGCGGCGGAGCTGGAACGACAGGTCGAGCTGTGGATCGACAACCTGCTGCTCAACAGCCCCCAGGCCATGCGCGCCAGCAAGGAGCTGCTGCGCGAAGTGGGCCACGGCGAACTGACCCCGGCCCTGCGCCGCTACTGCGAAAACGCCATTGCCCGCATCCGGGTCAGCCCCGAGGGTCAGGAAGGCTTGCGCGCCTTCCTGGAAAAACGCACCCCGGCCTGGCAGGCCGAACCGTCGAACAAGGAGCCGCGCCCATGAGCCGCACCCCGTTGACCACCCTGCTGGTCGCCAACCGCGGTGAGATCGCCTGCCGGGTGATGCGCACCGCCAAGGCCCTGGGCCTGACCACGGTCGCCGTGCACAGCGCCATCGACCGTGAGGCCCGGCACAGCCGCGAGGCCAATATCCGTGTCGACCTGGGCGGTGCCAAGGCCAGCGAAAGCTACCTGGACATCGACAAGCTGCTGGCAGCGGCCAAGGCCAGCGGTGCCCAGGCCATCCACCCGGGCTACGGGTTCCTCTCGGAGAACGCAGGCTTTGCCCGCGCCATCGAACAGGCCGGGTTGATCTTCCTCGGCCCACCGGCCAGCGCCATCGACGCCATGGGCAGCAAGTCGGCCGCCAAGGCCCTCATGGAGCAAGCCGGCGTGCCCCTGGTACCGGGCTACCACGGTGAAGCCCAGGACCTGGAAACCTTCCGCGCCGCCGCCGAGAAGATCGGCTACCCGGTGCTGCTCAAGGCCACCGCCGGCGGTGGCGGCAAGGGCATGAAGGTGGTCGAGAGCGAAAGTCAGCTGGCCGAAGCCCTGGCCTCCGCCCAGCGCGAGGCGCAATCGTCGTTCGGCGATTCGCGCATGCTGGTGGAAAAGTACGTACTCAAGCCACGCCACGTGGAGATCCAGGTGTTCGCCGACCAGCACGGCAACTGCCTGTACCTCAACGAGCGCGACTGCTCGATCCAGCGTCGCCACCAGAAGGTGGTCGAGGAAGCCCCGGCCCCGGGCCTGAGCCAGGCCCAGCGCCAGGCCATGGGCGAAGCGGCGGTCAAGGCGGCCCAGGCCATCGGCTATGTCGGCGCCGGTACCGTGGAGTTCCTCCTCGATGCCCGCGGCGAATTCTTCTTCATGGAAATGAACACCCGCCTGCAGGTCGAGCACCCGGTCACCGAGGCCATCACCGGCCTGGACCTGGTCGCCTGGCAGATCCGCGTGGCCTGCGGCGAACCGCTGCCGATCCGCCAGGATCAAGTCCCCCTGGACGGCCACGCCATTGAAGTGCGGCTGTACGCCGAAGACCCGGCCAACGACTTCCTGCCGGCCACCGGACGCCTGGCGCTGTACCGCGAATCGGCCCCGGGTGAAGGCCGTCGGGTCGACAGCGGCGTCAGCGAAGGCGACAACGTCTCGCCTTTCTACGACCCGATGCTGGGCAAACTGATCGCCTGGGGCCAGAACCGCGAACAGGCGCGCCTGCGTCTGCTGGCGATGCTCGATGAATTCGCCATCGGCGGGGTGAAAACCAACATCGCCTTCCTGCGGCGCATCCTTGCCCACCCGGCCTTTGCCGAGGCGGAACTGGATACCGGGTTCATCCCGCGCTACCAGGAGCAGCTGCTGCCGGCCAGCGAAGCGCTGCCGGCCGACTTCTGGCAGGCGGCGGGTGAAGCCTACATCCAGAGCCAGCCATCGCAACCGCGCAGCGATGATCGCCATTCGCCCTGGGCAGCCAGCAATGGTTTCCGCGCTGGCGTGCCGGCACAGGTCAGCCTGCACCTGAACTGCAATGGCCAGGCCCAGGCCATCAGCCTGGTGCAAGGCGCAGCATCGACCCTGAAGCTCGACGGCGAGCAGTTGATGACCGAGCACGACGGCTTGCGCCGTCGGCACCTGGCCATTCGCCGCGGCGACACCCTGTACCTGCAATGGGAAGGCGAACTGCACGCAGTGACCCCTTACGACCCGATTGCCGAAGCCGACGCCAGCCACAGCCATCACGGCGGCCTGGGCGCGCCCATGAACGGCAGCATCGTGCGGGTGCTGGTGGAAGTCGGCCAGGCGGTGGAAGCCGGTACGCCGCTGGTGGTGCTGGAGGCGATGAAGATGGAGCACAGCATCCGTGCGGCCCAGGCCGGTACGGTCAAGGCGCTGTTCTGCCAGGAAGGCGAGATGGTCAGTGAAGGGGCCGTGCTGGTGGAGCTGGACGAAGCCTGATCGACCGGGGCCGCCTGTGCAGCCCATCGCCGGCTGCGCCGGCTCCCACAGGATATTCAGCCTGCCTGAGCAAATGTGGGAGCTGGCGAAGCCAGCGATACAGGCACCGCAGATCAGAACTTCATCAACGCCTGCACCACCACCCCGACCACCTCGCACTGCTCGGTGTACAAGGTTTTCGGGTAAGTCGGATTGAGCGGCTTGAGATAACGCTGGCCGCCCTCTTCTATCAACTGGCGAAAGCTCATCGCCGAGCTTGCCGAAACCCGCACGATCACCAGCTTGCCCGGTGCGGCGGCCACGCCGCTGTCCACCAGGATCAACATGCCCTCCGGCACGCTCAGGCCCACCGGCGCGGTCATCGCATCGCCCTCTACCCGCAACCAGAAGGCAGGCCCCCGGGCCTGGTAATCGGTTGACTGGCGCGCCGCGTCCGCAGGCACGGGACCAAGGTCCAGCGCTGTCCAGCTCAGAACGGGATAACGAAAATACAAATCGTGCTGTAGGCCATCAGCGCCAGTCACCGTAGCCGGATTGCCCGATACCGTGTAAGTGCCACTGTCTTCAGCTGTACGAGGCGGGAACACCATCTGCAGCGGCGGCAGCCCCACCTCCACCAGGATCTGGTTGAGCACCCGCAGCTTGGGCTCGCGCTCCTCGCGCAACCAATGGCCAACGGCGCCCTGGGTGACCCCGATGCGCTCGGCGAGATTTTCCTGCGTGACCTTCAGTTCACGCATCCTGGCCTTGACCAGATCAGTCCATTTATCCATCGCTGGCACGATACGGACTGCTCCCGGACGCTCAATACACAAATTGTAGTATTTAAAAAGCTGCGACAACTACATTCCGTATTATCGTTAGTCCGGACATCCGATTCCCCACCCTCTATGGCAGGTAGCCGAATGAAACCGACCTTTCCCGACATGGACCTCAACCTGGACAGCGAAGCCCTGAGCACCAGCGATGCCGCCCGGCGCGCACTGGATTTCTACCTCAACCCCGTCCCGCCGGCACTGCCCCCTGACACCCCCTGGATGGTGCCCCATGGCAGCCTGAGTAGCGCCCAGGCCGCCGAACGCGCCACCCAGGTGCTGCGGTGCGCGGCGGCCACCGCCTGCGAGTCGGCCGATGGCCTGCAAGGCATGCCCCGGGACCTGGCACTGACTGTCGTGCACATGATCAACATGGCCAGGACCCTGCTCGAACACGTGCCGAGCGATCATCTGCGGTCTTGAATCAAAAGTGGAAGCTAGCGTGAGCGGTCGAGGCAATGACGGCGTCGGTGCCGTTCATTGAAGGAGGGAGTGCATTCGGTAAAAGTTTTTTACGGAATGACAGAAAATTCATTTGACTTGCAAATGATAACGATTATTATTGCTCACAACTGGTCGCGAGACTGGTTGGATAAACTGACAGCCCTTAGGTCGGACTCTCAGATTATCTCCTCATCAGGCTAATCACGGTTTTTGACCCGGCTTTTTCGCCGGGTCTTTTTTTTGGCTCTTCAGGCTAATGAAGGCGGGTGTTGCTTGATGGCCGCGATGATAGCAAATGAATATCGCCTGGTGAAGGTTGTTACCGCGTTTTGCAGAATTAGCACTTGAGAATCAATCTCGTTAAGAATAAGCTAGGCCTGCGTCATGGAGGACGCCCCCTCCCCCCAACCAGCAAGGAGCTTGTACATGACCCGTCTGTTGCTGCCCCTTGAGCATCACCCCCATTCCCACGACCTGACGGACCACAGCCAGCTGCAGCAGCTGAAAAAGCTGCCACGCCGTGTCCAGCAGGTGTTCCTGCTCAGCCGCCTCGACCAGTTGGGATTTGCCGCCATCGCCGAGCGCCTGGGCCTGTCCGCGCTGACCGTGGAGCGGCACATGAACCAGGCCCTGCAAAGCGTGCAGCCTCAGCCCGACGCGCTGGCAAGCATCGCCGGGCAATGGTACGTGCGCCTGCAGAGCCCGCAGGTCACCGCCAGCGAGCGCATCGATTTCCGCCGCTGGCTGGATGCTGCCCCCGTGCACCGTGAAGCCTTCCATGCCGTGGAGTTGCGCTGGCGCACCTTGCTCGCCCCGGCCCGGCAACTGGGGCGCGATGCCTGGTATCGCCAGCCGCGTGCCGCCTTGTCCCTGGGCGGCTGCACGGTAGCCATCGGCCTGGGCCTGGCGGCATTGGCAGCAATCGGTTTGTGGTCGTGAGCCAGGCGTGTAGAGTGAGACTCACAACAACTCTACGGGAGCCTGGTGATGACTGTGACGCTGTCCCCCCTGCACATCGATTGCGACTTCGATTCCGGCAATATCCTGATCAACGACGCCAGCGACCCGAGTCGTACCCGCCTGGCGATTCGGCCTGATACCCGCAGCGATCACTTTCAGTGGTTCCACTTCAAGGTCAGTGGCCTGACCGAGGGACACGAACACCACTTCGTCCTGGAAAATGCCGGGCAGTCGTCCTACAACCAAGCCTGGAACGGCTACCAGGCGGTGGCCTCCTACGATCAGCAACAGTGGTTCCGGGTACCCACCCAGTTCGACGGCAAGGCGCTCGGCTTCAGCCTCAAGGCCGAACAGCCGCAGGTGTGGTTCGCCTATTTCGAACCCTATAGCCGTGCCCGCCACAATCAACTGATCGAACGCGCGCGCAGCCTGCCCGGCGTCACCCTGCTGGCCACCGGGCGCAGTGTCGAAGGCCGTGACATCCCGCTGCTGCGCGTGGGCGATGGCGCCGCCGGCAAACGCAAGATCTGGATCATTGCCCAGCAGCACCCGGGCGAGCACATGGCCGAATGGTTCATGGAAGGCGTGATCGATCGCCTGCAACACAACGACCCAACCGTGCAGGCGCTGCTGCAGGCCGCCGACCTGTACCTGATTCCCAACATGAACCCCGACGGTGCCATTCGCGGCCACCTGCGCACCAACGCCGCCGGCCAGGACCTCAACCGCGCCTGGCAGAACGCAAGCACCGACAGAAGCCCCGAAGTGCTGTTCGCCCAATTGCAGATGAAGCAGCACGGCGTCGACATGTTCCTCGACGTACACGGCGACGAGGAGATCCCCCATGTCTTCACCGCCGGCTGCGAGGGCAACCCCGGCTTCACGCCGCGCCTGGACGCGCTGGAGCAAGCCTTTCGCGACAAACTGTGCAAGCGCACCCGCGACTTCCAGCAAGTGCACGGCTACCCGCGTTCGGCACCGGGCCAGGCCAACCTGACCCTGGGCGCCAACAGCGTCGGCCAGGCCTACGACTGCCTGTCGCTGACCCTGGAAATGCCGTTCAAGGACCACGACGACGCCCCCGATCCGCGAACCGGCTGGAACGGCCAGCGCTCGAAGGACCTGGCCAGCGCCGTGCTCGATGTGCTCGGGCAGATGGCCGGCAGCCTGCGCTGAGACGCCTCAGGCCTGACCGTGGGCCTTGTGCTTGAGCTTCTCGGTATCGACCCGCACGAACACCGAGTCGGCGCTCACGGTCAGCACATCGCCGGCCCAGACCTCGCAGATCACCCGGGTCTTGCGCCCTACTTCACCCTCTACCCGGGCCTTGAGCAGCAGCTCGACGCCCATGGGGGTGGGTTTGAGGTAGGTCAGGCCCAGGTGCCCGGTGACGCAGTCGATGCGCGGCAGGCTGCCCGGCTCGCGTCCTTCGGCGCGGTAATGCCAGGCCATGGCCGTCCAGTTGGAATGGCAGTCGACCAGCATGGCCAGCAGGCCGCCGTACACCAGGCCTGGCCAGCCCAGAAAGGTGCTGTCGGGCGAATGCCGGCAGATCAGGTGAGTGCCGTCTTCATCCCAATGGCTTTTCACGTGCAGGCCACTGGCGTGGGCGCAGCCGCAGCCGTAGCAAACGCCCTCGGGTGCGGCCAGTTCCTGAACCGATAACAGCTGATTGTCCATATGCTTCCTGATTGTTTGTCTTGGTGGGAAAGCGTTGCCGATAGTAGCGCTGAACGACGCAAAAGCCCATGAACGGGTCATGGGTTTGGGTCTTGAGACTGCGAGCTTATCCATTCAATGCGGCGACGCTGCATGGGATGGATAAGCTCGCGGTCTCTACAACCC
>Ga0247821_10002063_pt1 | contig 11058 bp, 7 predicted proteins | sample 13C_Glycerol_Day_FD_192481 | JGI IMG/M metagenome (GOLD analysis project Ga0247821, IMG submission 192481) | Soil microbial communities from agricultural site in Penn Yan, New York, United States - 13C_Glycerol_Day14 | ecosystem: Environmental > Terrestrial > Soil > Agricultural land | place... | reverse complement strand
GGAATATTGCATGAGGGTTTCGCTATGAGCAGCACGTTCTTCATCCCCGCCGTCAACATCATGGGCATCGACTGCCTCGACGAAGCGATGGCCGCCATCGCCGGCTACGGATTGCGCAAAGCGCTGATCGTCACCGACACCGGGTTGGCCAAGGCCGGTGTCGCCGAGCGTATTGCCGAATTGCTGGCGATGCGTGACATCGATTCGTCGATCTTCGACGGCGCCAAACCCAACCCCAGCATCGCCAACGTCGAACAGGGCCTGGCGCAGTTGCAGCGCGAAGGCTGTGATTGCGTGATCTCCCTGGGCGGCGGTTCGCCCCATGACTGCGCCAAGGGCATTGCCTTGTGCGCCACCAACGGCGGCAAGATCAGCGACTATGAAGGCGTCGACCGCTCGGCCAAGCCGCAACTGCCGCTGATTGCGATCAACACCACGGCCGGTACGGCCAGTGAAATGACCCGCTTTTGCATCATCACCGACGAGGCGCGCCACGTGAAAATGGCCATCGTCGACCGTAACGTCACGCCCTTGCTATCGGTCAACGACCCGGCGTTGATGGCCGCCATGCCCAAAGGTTTGACCGCCGCAACCGGGATGGACGCCCTGACGCACGCCATCGAGGCCTATGTTTCCACGGCCGCCACACCGATTACCGATGCCTGTGCAATCAAGGCCATTGAATTGATCAGCCAGAACCTGCGTCAGGCCGTGGCCGTCGGCAGCGACTTGCAGGCGCGGGAAAGCATGGCTTACGCGCAGTTCCTTGCCGGCATGGCCTTCAACAACGCTTCTCTGGGATACGTACATGCGATGGCGCACCAGTTGGGCGGCTTCTACGACCTGCCGCATGGTGTATGCAACGCCGTGTTGCTGCCGCATGTACAGCGCTTCAACGCCAAGGTCAGCGCCGCGCGCTTGCGTGATGTGGCCAAGGCGATGGGTGTCGAGGTGACTGGCATGAGTGCGGAGCAGGGCAGTGATGCGGCGATTGCGGCTATCGAAAAACTGTCGCGGGACATTGAAATCCCGGCCGGTTTGGCGGTGTTGGGCGCCAAAGAAGCGGATGTGCCGACCTTGGCCAGTAATGCACTGAAGGATGCCTGCGGTCTGACCAACCCGCGGGTGGCCAATCAGGACGAGATTGAGGGTATCTTCAAGGCTGCCTTTTAACCGCAATCGCGGGGCAAGCCCGCTCCCACCGGAGAAGGGTGGGAGCGGGCTTGCCCCGCGATGAGGCCCTCAGACCACCAACGACAACAGCATGATAAAGATGATGCCGACCACCGAAAGGATGGTCTCCATCATGCTCCAGGTCTTGAAGGTCTCGGCCACGGTCATGTTGAAGTACTGTTTCACCAGCCAGAAACCGGCATCGTTGACGTGCGACAAAATCAACGAACCGGCACCGGTCGCCAGCACCAGCAACTCGCGATTCACCCCAGGGATCATGCCGATCACCGGTGCGACGATCCCGGCGCCGGTGATGGTCGCCACCGTCGCCGAGCCCGTGGCAATACGAATCACCGCGGCCACCAGCCAGGCCAGCAGAATCGGCGAAATCTGTGCTTGCACGGCCATCTGGCCGATCACGTTACCGACTCCGGTATCCACCAGCATCTGCTTGAAACCACCGCCCGCGCCGACGATCAGGATGATCGCGGCAGTCGGCGCCAGGCTCTGGTCGAGCAGTTTCATGATCTGCTGACGCGAGAAGCCGCGGGCGGCACCAAAGGTGTAGAACGCCAGCAACAGCGCGGCGAGCAGGGCAGTGATCGGGTGGCCGATCAGGTCCATCCACTGGCGCACGATGTGCTCAGCGGGCAACACCACATCCGCGAAGGTTTTCAGCAGCATCAGGAACACCGGCAGCAGCACGGTGATCAGGGTGATGCTGAAGCTGGGCAGATTGGTTTGCTCGGATTCGCGGGCGATCTGGTCCATCAGCTCCTGGGACGGCGAACCCGGTATGTAGCGGGAGATGAAGTTGCCATACAGCGGGCCGGCGATAATAGCGGTGGGCAGGGCGACGATCAGGCCATAGAAAATGGTCTTGCCGATATCGGCATTGAAAATGCCGATGGCCAGCAGCGGCCCCGGGTGCGGCGGTACCAGGCCATGGACCACCGACAACCCGGCCAGCAGCGGAATGCCGATCTTGATCAGCGACACCCCGGAGCGTCGGGCGACGATGAACACCAACGGAATCAACAGCACAAAGCCGATTTCGAAAAACAGCGGGATACCCACCAGAAATGCGGCGAACATCATCGCCCAGTGCACTTTCTGTTTGCCGAAGGCCCGGATCAGCGTTTGCGCGATCTGGTCGGCACCGCCGGAGTCGGCCATCAGTTTGCCCAGCATGGTGCCCAGGGCCAGAACGATACCGACAAAGCCCAGTACGCCACCAAAGCCGTCCTGAAAGGACTTCATTACTTTGGCGACCGGCATGCCGGAGGTCAGGCCGAGAAAACCGGCTGCCAGGGTCAAGGCAACAAAGGGGTGGACCTTGAAGTGGGTGATCAGCAGCACCAGGCCGATGATGGTGACCACTGCATCGAGCAGCAGGTAGGTATCAGTTGCCAAACCGAACATGGTTCAGTGCCTCATGTTGTCATTGTTGTGGGCGGAGCATTTGCAGCGTTTACGGGTCGAGACAGCGCTATCTTTGGTGAGCCGGAAAACCGCCTGATCAGGCCGTTCGCGCCAGTACCGGCTCACCGCAGGGCTTTAGCCAGAGGTCGACCTGCACCGCCAGTTGCGCCACCGGCAGAGTGGCATCCAGGGGCAAGGTCAGGGCTTCGCCATTGGGGCGTTCGAGGGCTGCGAACTGGCTGTCGATCAGGCTGGCCGGCATGAAGTGTCCAGGGCGGGCAAGCACCCGGCGGCTGGCTTCTTCAGGGGTGAGATCGAGAAACACGAAACCGAGGTCCGGCACGGCATGGCGCAGGGCGTCGCGGTAGCGCTTTTTCAGCGCCGAGCAGGTCAGGATCGGACGTTCGCCGGCTTTGAGGGTCGCCTGCATTTCTTCGCCCAGACGGATCAGCCAACCGGCACGGTCGTCATCGTCCAGGGGAGTGCCGGCACTCATCTTCTCGATGTTGGCAGCAGGGTGGAAGTCATCGCCTTCGATCAGGCGACCGCCGCTTAAACCGGCAATGGCAGCACCGACGTAGCTCTTGCCGCAGCCAGCTACGCCCATTACCACGATCGCGGACAGGGGTGGGTTCATCGGTACCTCCTGCAGGGCAAGATAGCGCTATCTTGAGTCGCGGCTGAATCAGCCACGGGCGCTTCTTTCCCAGATGTTATTGATCTTGTATTCAGCAGTTTGGCTGCTCATTTCAGGTCACCTGCAGTTATGCATTGCCTGCGCTCTGAGACAGCGCTACCTTAGTGCCCGTTCCCCATTCTTTGCAAGTCGAAAATAAAATTCCCCATGACCCGCATCGGCTCTCGTACTACCGGTCGTCCCACACTGGCTGAAGTGGCCAGGCTTTCCGGGGTTTCCCCGATTACCGCTTCTCGTGCCTTGCGCGGGGTCAGCACCGTTGCCCCGGAGCTGGTCGAGCGGGTCAAGCTGGCTGCAGCCACCTTGGGTTATGTTGCCAACCCCGCTGCCCGTGCGTTGGCTTCAGCCCAGAGCGAGTCGATCGTGGTGTTGATTCCATCGCTGTCCAACCAGTTGTTCATCGAGACTCTGGAGGCGGTTCACGAGGTCATGCGCCCGCGTGGGCTCGAGGTGTTGATCGGCAACTATCACTACGATATCGCCGAAGAAGAGAACCTGATCCGCAATTACCTGGCCTATCAGCCGCGTGGCATTTTGCTCACCGGTTTTGATCGCAGCGAGGCGTCCAAACAGATGCTTAGCGCCAGTGGCGTGCCCTGTGTGCACATGATGGAGCTGGGCGTTCAGGATCAGGGTGTGTCGGTGGGGTTTTCCCAGCAGCAGGCCGGCGCGGCGGCGGCGCGTCATTTGCTTGAGCGTGGTTGCCAGCGCCTGGGGTTCATTGCCGCGCAACTGGACCCGCGGGTGATGCAACGTGCCGAAGGTTTTCGCCAGGCGCTGATCGAGGCGGGCCGCTACGCCAGTGAGCTGCAGGTGCTGTCGCCGCAGCCATCGTCGATCGGCTTGGGCGGCGAATTGTTCAGACAGTTGCTGGCCGAGCATGGCGATGTCGATGGTATTTTCTTCTGCAACGATGACCTGGCCCAGGGCGCGGTTCTCGAAGCGTTGCGTCTGGGGGTGAAGGTGCCTCAGCAAGTGGCCATGGTGGGTTTCAACGATCTGCCGGCGTCAGCACACATGGTTCCGCGCCTGACCTCCATTCGTACCCCGCGTGCGGCCATTGGCCGGTGTGCCGCTCAGGCATTGTTGGGCTTGCTCGACGGCAAACGGGGCCTGGTGCACAACCAGGACCTGGGCTTCGAACTGGTGGTTCGCGAAAGCAGCTGAGCGGTGGGAGCGGGCTTGCCCCGCGATTGCGATCTATCAGTTACATCGTATCGCGGGGCAAGCCCGCTCCCACAGCAAGCCCGCTCCTACCGGTCAGAGGCGGTCAGTTGTCGTTCCAGGGTCAGCAAACGTTGCTCCAGGCTGTCTCGCAATACTTTGAGCTGGCTGTCGCTGGCATCGCCGAGACTGGCCTGTTCCAGCGCTTCGCAAGTGCGCACCACGCCGCGCGCCTTGAGCATTTTGGCCCCGCCTTTGATGCGGTGGGCCAGAACGCGCAGGCTTTCCCGTGAAGGATGCGGGCCAAGGGCGCGCAGGGCATTGAGGTCTTCCTGGTTGCTGCGGGCCAGCTCGCTGATCAACCGGCGGATCAGGCCGGGGTCACCGAGTGTCAGGTACTGGAGGTTGTCGATGTCGAAGCCGCTGGCGTGCTGGTCATCGTCGGCGGTTGGCGCGGGCGCTGCCTGCGTGTCCATCGAACGCAGGTGGCTGCGCAGTTCAGCCAGACCAATGGGTTTGAACAGGCAAGCATTCATGCCACTGGCCAGGCAACGTTCGCGCTCCTGGACCTGGGCATTGGCGGTCAGGCCAAGAATCAGGCAGGCGGGGCGTTGCAGCCGCCGCTCCTGGGTGCGTATCTGACGTGCCAGCTGATGGCCGTCCATGCCAGGCATGTGGCAGTCGGTGATAACCGTATCAAAATCGCCCTGCTGCCACAGCGCAAGCGCTTGGCGGCCGTCGCTCGCCTGGCTGACGCGGTGGCCAAGCACGCTGAGCTGGCGTTCGAGCAGCATCAAATTGGCGGGGTAGTCGTCCACCACCAGAATGGACTGTGCTGCCATGCTGTGGCCTGGCGTTTCAGGCAGGACATCGGCGTGCGGGGTCGCCTCGGCCACAGGCAAGGTCAGCGCGACCTCAACGCACGTGCCTTGGCCCGGAGTGCTGCGCAGCTGCATCTTGCCGCCCATCAGCTCGCACAGCGAACGGCTGATGACCAGGCCCAGCCCTGTGCCTTGGCGAGCCGTTTGCGCGCCGACCTGGGAAAACTGCTGGAACAGGCGCAGCTGATCCTCGGGGCTGATACCGATGCCGCTGTCCTCGATGGCAAGCACGACCTGCAGCTGGCCTTGCTGGCTATCGTGGAGCCGAAGGCTGACCTTGACGCTGCCCTGCTCGGTGAACTTGAGCGCATTGCTTAACAGGTTCGAGAGGACCTGTTTGAAACGCAGCGAATCCACCGATACCAGGCACTGCGCAGGTTGCAGATCGGTGACCAGCTTCAGCCCCTTGAGCCTGGCGTTGCCTTCGAACACCCGGACGGTGGCACTGATCAGGGCATTGAGATCAGTCGGCTGTGGCGTCAGGGTCATATGCCCGGACTCGATGCGCGCAATGTCGAGAATGTCGCCGATCAGCTCCAGCAGACCATTGGCCGATTCATACGCTACCTGCAAGGAGGCGCGGTCGGCGCGCCCCAGTTCGGCATCTTTGACCGCTAACTCGAGCAGGCCGATGACCGCGTTCATCGGTGTGCGAATCTCATGGCTCATGGTGGCCAGAAAGGTGCTTTTGGCCCTGCTTGCGTCTTCGGCCTGCTCCTTGGCCAGACGTAACGCCTCAAGTATCCGCTTGCTGAAGCCCAGTTCCGTCTGCAGCGCCTGCTCGGCTTCGCTGCGTTGCCGGATCAGCTTGCGCAGGTAGCGGTTCCAGAGGATCACTGCCACGATCAGCGCCCCGGCACCCAGCAGGATCTGCACAATCAACCCGCGATAGTTGTACCAGAGGCTGTCGCTGATCAGCGCATTGGTTCGCCAGCGGCCAGTCAGTTCAGTCATTTCGTCGGGAGGGATGCTGAGCAGAGCCTTGTCGAGGATCGACTGTAGGAGGGTGGCGTCGCGGGCCACCGCAAAGGAAAAAATACCGGGCTGGTCGCCGTAGATCGAGGCGATCTGCAAACGATCCTTGAACATGCGGCTGACAAAATAGGCAGCGTTGATCTGCGAGCTCAAGGCGACGTCGGCCTTGCCCTGCGCCACAGACTCCATCAGCGACAGCGGGTCATCGACGGCCACCAATGTGGTTTGCGGGTAGCGCCGACGCAGCTCGGCTTCGACCGGGGAGACGTCACGTATCAACGCCAGGCGCTTGCCGTTGAGTTGTGCGCTGCCGCTCAGGCCGTGGTTATCGCTACGGGTGACCAGTACTCGCGGGGTAATCAGGTACGGACGGGTAAAGCGCAAGGTGCCTTGGCGAGCCGGGGTGGGGGGGAGCACGCCGGCGATATCGACGTGGCCCTGTTCGACCTGCTTGATCATTTGCGCTATCGAATCGACCACCCGAATGTCGAACTTCAGGCCGGTGCGCAGGCTGATCTGGTCAAGCACGTCGGCAGTGATGCCACGAAACTGATGATGGTCATCGTAAAAGCTCATGGGCGCGAAGTACTTGTTGATCGCCACCCGCACGCGTGGATGCTGTTCGATCCAGCTGCGCTCAGCGGCGCTCAGGCTCAGGCTGCTGCGGTTGAGCAGCACCCGGGTACTGCCGCTGGTCCAGCGCCGTAGAATGTTCAAACGATCGTTGTCACCGATGCGGTCCAGGGCCTGATTGACCAGGCGCAGCACGCTGGGGTTGTGGCGCGACACGGCAAAGGCGAAGCTGCCACGCAGATTCTTGATGAAATGATCGATTTGTACGCTGCCCAGGTACACGCGGGTGATCAGGTAGTCACTGCTGACGGCGTCGCCGAGAAACGCGTCGGCCTGTCCCAGCGATACGGCAGAGAGGCCTGCCAGGTTGGAGCTGTAAAGCTGCAGCTTGGCCTGTGGGTAGAGCGCGGTGACTACGGAGGTCGGCAGATAATGATCGACCATCGCCAGACGCAACCCTGCAAGCGAGTCGTTGAGCCCCAAGGACTTCCCTGAGCCGATGGCAATCACCGCTTGATCGTCGGTGTAAGGGCGGCTAAGTACCAGTTGCGCGTCGGCTGCTTCAAAGGCATTGGAACTGCCCAGCAGATCGATCTTGCCGGCATGCAGGGCGGCAATTGCCTCGGCGCGATCGGCAAAGCGCCGGACTTCAATCGGTATGCCGAGTAGCTCGCTGATCAGCCCGGCGTAGTCTGCGGTCAAACCTTCATAGTCACTGTTGCTGACGTTGATATCGAACGGCGGATAATCCGGAAGGGTGGTGCCGAGCAGCAAGTGATGCTTGTGTTTGAGCCAACTGCGGTCTTCGGCGGTCAGTGCCAACGTTGTGCTGCTGATCGAACGGGACAGAAGTTGGCGCGGCTCACCTGCATCGATGGCAAAGGCCAGGAGTGCCTGCAGGCTTAGCAGGCCACCTAGCAGTAAGGCTGTAAGCCGGTTCATGGCGAACTCAGAGCGAATGTCGGCGCGACAGTTCGATCAGCTCTACGAACGAACGGAGCTCCAGTTTGTCCAGGATCCGGGTTTTGTAGGTGCTGACGGTTTTTGCACTCAGGTGCATGCGGTCGGCGATGTCGTTGTTCGACAGGCCTTCTATCAGCAGCCGGAGTACCGCTAACTCCTGATCGGAGAGTTTCTTCAGGCGCTGTTGTTCGCTCAGCAGTGGACCTTGCTGCATCGGTAGGTCAGGAAAAATCGAGTAGCCTCTGATCATCGCTTTCAACGCTGATATCAAGGCTTCGAGGTCTTCGTCCTTGCGAATGAATGCCGAGGCTCCGGCGTCCAGGCAGCGGCGGGCAAACAGATTGGCAGGTTGGCCGGTCAGTACCAGCACGCGCGGTGCAGGATCGAGCTGTTGCAAGCGTTTCATCACGCTCAGGCCATCGATACCTGGCAAACCAATGTCGAGAATCACTACGCCTGGGCGTAGGTCCCGTGCCATCTGTGTTGCAGTTTCGCCGTCGTGGGCTTCACCGACGACGGTGAAGTGTTCGCGTTCGAGCAGCATGCGAACGGCCAAGCGGACGGTGGAGTGGTCGTCAACGATCAACACAGAGGTCACGGTTCAGCTCCTTGTCGAGTATGTAAGCAAATTCCCGAATCATTCAGGACGGCGCCTCAGCTCGGGGCTGGAAGGGCGCCAACGATACGTCGAATCAAGGAACGATAGTACGGGGAGTGTCGTTGTGTTGAATTTATCGGGTAGTGATAAAGAAAAATCCTACAGGTGAAGAGTTTTCGTCTGGCTGGTTCCCGTCAGGGCCGACACAGTGTTGTGCGGCCCCTGTAGGTTTTTAGAACGAAGTGGTGAAGGATGCGTAGTAGGCCCGCCCGGCTTCGTTGTAGGTCAAAGCACCGGCTTCGTCAGCATTGCCTTCACGGTACAGGCGCTTGTCGAACAGGTTGTTGACCCCGACACGCACGCTCAGGTGCTTGTTGAACGCATAGCCGCTGCTGACACCGACCAGTCCATAGGGATCGACATCTTTTTGCACTTTGGGGTCCAGCGCTTCATTGGCCCGGGCGTTGTAGCTGGGGGCCTCCTGCTTGCCATAGTAGGTGCCATTGAGCTGGAACGAGAGTTTGTCGGTGGCATTCCAGTCCAGGGTGGTGTTGACCGTGTACTCGGGGATGATGCTCAGCGGCTCACCGGTTTTCTTGTTTTCCGACTCGATCATGTAGGTGAAGTTGGTGTTCCAGTCCAGGCTGGGAGTGAGCGCGACGAACAGGTTACCTTCCACCCCTTGCACTACCGCCTTGCCGGTGTTTTCCCAGCGCAGGATGCGGCGACCGTTGGGCAGGCGGAACACTGTCTGGTTACCGGCCTCGATCTTGTTCTTGTAATCGTTACGGAAGTAGGTGGCGCTGGTGCGCCAGTTGCCTTTGTCGTAAGCCAGGCCCAGCTCCTTGTTGACACTGGTTTCCGGGTCGAGGTTGGCGTTGCCCAGCAGGTAGCAGCCACCCTGGTTGACCTCGCTGGTATTGCAACCGCCGCCACGGCTGTAGAGCAGGTAGTTGGGGTTGGCCTGATACAGGTTCGGCGTTTTATAGGCACGCGCGATGCCGCCCTTGACGCTCAAGGCTTCGGTGATCTGGTGCGAGGCGTTCAGGCTCGGGCTCCAGTTGTTGCCGAAGTCTTCGTGATGGTCGTAGCGCAAACCGGGGGTGACGATGGTATTGGCGCCGACTTCGATGTTGTCTTCGGCGTACAGGGCAAAGCTGCGTGCAGTGGATTTGGTCTGGGTACGGTCGAAGCCTGGCAGTTCGGCGCCGGGGTCATAGCTTTGCGGGCGTAGCGAACCCGGGTCGTTGAGCGACTCGTAGAGGTACTCGCCGCCCAGGGTCAGCACTTGCTCAAGGCCAAGGCTCAGCGGCAGGTTGACCTCGCCGCTGGCGCGGGTGTTGCGCAAGCGTGATTCAAAGCGCCCGGCACCGTCCGAAGGCGCACCTTCGCCCCAGCCCGCCAGGCCTTCATTGAGCCGGTCGTTGCGGGTCAGGTCATAGGACAGCGATGCGGTCGAGGTGCCCCAGTCGTAGTCGCCGCGATGGGTGGCGGCGAAACTGGAGCGTTGCATGACGTTGGTTTCCTTGCCGACCTGGCTTTCGACGAATTCGCCACCGGCGTTGAGCATGGTGTCACCGGCGAAAATGTTGCCCTGGCGGCTATAGCTTGACTCCAGGTCGAGGGTGTTGGACGGGTCGATCTTCCAGCTCAGCAGGCCGTTGATGTCTTTGTTGCGCACGCCTTCACGGCCAGCCATCAGGGACTCTTCATAAGCCTGATGCCCCGAGTTGATGGTCATGTCATCGGCGTCGGTCTTGTTCAGGTTGCCGTACACGCGAAAGATCAGGCTGTCGGTCAGTGGTCCGCTGAGGCTGAAGTTGATGCGTTTGCCAGTGCCTTCGGCATCGTCCTCGGGGAGCATGGTGTACAGGGTCATGGAACCGCGCAGGTCCTCGGTCGGGCGTTTGGTGATGATGTTCACCACCCCGCCCATGGCCCCGGAACCGTAGCGGGCGGCGGCCGGGCCGCGAAGGATCTCGATACGTTCGACTTCTTCCGCGGGCACCCAGTTGGTTTCACCGCGGGTATCACGGTCGCCACTCCAGCCATAGCGCACGGCGTTGCGTGAAGTGGACGGTTTGCCGTCGATCAGGATCAAGGTGTTTTCCGGGCCCATGCCGCGCAGGTCGATCTGGCGGTTGTTACCGCGGGCACCGCTGCTGCTGTTGCCGGTCAGGTTGACCCCGGGTTCGCGGCGGATGATGTCGGAGAGGTCATTGACCGGCGGGCGTTTCTTGATGTCTTCGGCGGTGATGATCGACACGCCGGGGGCTTGCTTGAGCTCCTCTTCGGCGGTGCCCAGCACTTTGGTGTTTTCCAGCTCGATGGCTTGGCGGCTGCCCGCGACCGGCAGGTCAGTGGGCTGAATCTGCACCTCATCGGGTTGCAGTTGCAGGGGAGCGGCAGTGAGACTCGAGGTGCCCAGTGTTGCCAGCAAGGCAATACTCAACGGGCTGAAGGTGAAGCGCGACGCCATGTCAGATGTCTCCTTGAACAAAGGTGGAGCAGGGCGTTGGGCAAACCGGTCCCGCTCAGGCGTCGAGAATGATAAGGATTAGCATTTGCGTGTAAAGCGTTCGGGAGAAAAATAAAATATTAACGACTTGGCG
>Ga0247821_10002062_pt1 | contig 11058 bp, 10 predicted proteins | sample 13C_Glycerol_Day_FD_192481 | JGI IMG/M metagenome (GOLD analysis project Ga0247821, IMG submission 192481) | Soil microbial communities from agricultural site in Penn Yan, New York, United States - 13C_Glycerol_Day14 | ecosystem: Environmental > Terrestrial > Soil > Agricultural land | place... | reverse complement strand
GCGTGAACGCGCTCGGCAAGGGGACGACGCTGCTCGTCGACACGTTCGACGTCGCCGCGGCGGTGCGTACCGCGATCGAGCTGACCGGTCCCGAGCTGGGCGCGGTCCGGCTCGACTCGGGCGACCTGCCGTCGCTGGCCGGTCAGGTCCGTGAGCAGCTGGACTCCCTGGGCGCGACGAAGACCCGGATCATCGTGACCAGCGACCTGGACGAGTACCAGATCGCCGCGCTCGCGCCGGCGCCGGTCGACGGGTACGGCGTGGGTACGTCGCTGGTCACCGGCTCCGGCTACCCGACCTGCGGGTTCGTGTACAAGCTGGTCGCGCGCGAGGACGCGAGCGGTGACCTGGTGCCGGTGGCGAAGAAGAGCCCGGACAAGATCTCGATCGGCGGCCGGAAGTGGGCCCTGCGGCGGCGTTCGGCCGCCGGGGTCGCGGAGGTCGAGCTGATCGGCGTCGGTGAGCAGCCGACCGACGACGGCGACGACCGCGAGCTGCTGAAGCCGCTCGTGGAGTCGGGCAAGATCGTCGGCCGGACCACCCCGCAGGAGTCGCAGGCCCACCACCAGAAGGTCCGCGACGAGCTCCCCCGCTCCGCCAGCCAACTCAGCCGCGGCGAGCCGGCGATCCCGACCGACTACATCGGCGACTTCAACTCCCGCAACCCGTTCCTCCCGCGGAGTCACACGTGACCGCCACCGACGGCGGATGGTCGCCGGAGGCGCCGGCCGACGAGGCGGACGTGCTGGTCGCGTTGCGGTTCGCGGACCGGGCGGCGCGGAAGGCGGTGGCCGACGAGCTGGCCGGGACTGTGCTGCACACAGGTCAAGAGCTCGTGCTCGCCAAGCTGCTGCACCACGGGTCGCTGCCGGTGGCGCGGCTCGCGAAGGTGCTCGACGTCGAGGTGCCGACGGCCACCAAGACCACGCAGCGGATGGAGGCCGCCGGACTCGTACGGCGGGTGAAGAGCACGACCGATGCGCGACAGGTCGGCATCGAGCTGACCGAGCACGGCGTCGAGCTCGCCCACACGGTCCAGGAGATCTACGACCGGGCCGGCCGCCGCGCCCTCGCCCAGCTCACACCCGAGGACCGCCGCGTCCTCCGCAATCTGCTGTGGACCATCACCGGCACCCTCGAGGACCTCACCCAGCTCTAGCCGGGCAGGAACGTGTCGAGGTAGGGGTTGCGGAACTTGCCGGCCGGGTCGTACTTCGCGGCGAGGGCGATGAAGTCCGGGACGCGGGGGTAGCGCTCGGCGAGGGTGGCGGCGTCGGCGGCGAAGACCTTGCCCCAGTGCGGGCGGGCGTCCAGCGGCGCGAGCCGTTCCTCCAGCTCCGCGACCACCGGGCGTACGGCGGTCTCGTCCTGGATCCAGGTGAAGTGCAGGGCGACCGTGTCGCGGCCCTGGCTCGGGCTCAGCCACAGGTCGTCGGCGGCGATCGTGCGGACCTCCGACACCTGGATCACCGGCGCGAACCGGTTGCCCAGGGCCCGCAGTACGTCGAACGCCTCGGCGGCCCGTGCACGCGGGACGAAGTACTCCGACTGGAGCTCGTCGCCGTTGCTCGGCGTGAACTCGAGCCGGAAGTGCGGCAGCCGCTCGTTCCACGGGCCCGGTACGCCGCCCTGCTGGGTCGCGTAGTCGGCCGGCATCACCTTGATCGGGTGCCGCGGCCCGTCGGCGAGCGTGGCGCCCAGCCACTGCGGCTCCGGCGCGGTCAGTTCGCGGCGCTTGCGCCAGACCATGACGTCGGGGTCCACCCAGTCGGTGAACGCGCTCACGCTGTACGCGCTGCCCATCACCGCGTCCAGGTCCGATCCGAGCCGCTCCACCGGCAGCCCGTCGTACACCACCTGGCTGATCTCGTACGACGGTTGCACGTCGAGGGTCAGGCTCACGGTCACCCCGAGCGCGCCGAGCGAGACGACCGAACCGGCGAAGTCCGGGTCGTCGCGGGTCAGCGTCACGAGTTCGCCGCGCGCGTCGACGAACGTGATCGCGCTGACCGCGTCCGCGAGCGGGCCGTTGGTGTCGCCGGAGCCGTGCGTACCGGTCGAGCACGCGCCCGCGACCGAGATGTGCGGCAGCGACCCGAGGTTGTGCAGCGCGAGCCCCTGCGCCTGCAGCGCGGCCGTGATCTCGCCGTACCGGAGGCCGGCCGAGACCGTCACGCCGCGCTCGCCGACCTCGACGACCTGCGGCAGGTCCTGCACGCCGACCAGCGCGCCGGTGCTGTCGGCGATCCGGTTGAACGAGTGCCCGGTGCCGAGCACCCGGACCTTCTCGGCCGCCGCGACCAGCTCCTGCAGCTCCTCGACGGTCCGAGGCCGCTGCAGCTCACTCGCAAAGCTGACGTTGCCTGCCCAGTTCGTCACCTGGCTCACGTCCGACCGCCTCTCTCGACCACCCGACCCGTCCGCCCGAGCCTCGCACACCAGCTTCCGCCGCGCCTCGGTCCGTCCACACCGCGAACGACCGCGCGAGCTGTCCCGGCGGCGCCCCGCCCTGCCTCCCCCCGCTCGGCGACGGAGCGTGCTTTGATGACGCCCGATGGTCATCTGCTTCGGGATCGCCGCCTTCTGGTTCCTCGTCTTCGGCGTCAGCTTCCTGCGCGACCGGCGCCTGTTCAAGAACGGGATCTTCCTGGTCCTCGCGCTGATGTTCGCCGGCCTCGGGCTGATCTTCGCGGTCGAGAGCGTCAACGAGACCGCCGGGCGCTGGCTGGCGGTCGCGGTGCTGGCCGCGATCCCGCTCTCGATCGCGGTGCTCGCCGTGTTCCTGGTGATCAACGGCGTCACGATGCTGCGCCGGGAGCGCCGCCGGCTGTCCAACCTGCTGTCGCTGCTCGTCGGGCTCGGGATCATCGGTTTCGTGGTCTTCAGCGTGCTGGTGGAGAAGATCGGTTGGGAGCCGCTGGCCGCCGTACGGTCGGTGCTGCTCGGCGTGCTGACCTACATCTCGTTCCTGTTCCTGTGCTTCCTGGTGTACGCGTTCGTCTACAGCCGGGTCCGCTCGTCCCGGAAGGTCGACTTCGTCGTCGTGCTCGGCTCGGGCCTGATCGGGTCCCGGGTGCCGCCGTTGCTGGCCAGCCGCCTCGACCGGGCGAAGCAGGTGTACGAGCGCGCCGTCCGCAGAGGCCGTTCGCCGCTGCTCGTCACGTCCGGCGGCCAGGGGCCGAACGAGGACCTGCCCGAGTCGCACGCGATGGCGGCGTACCTGGTCGAGCGCGGTGTCCCGGACGAGCAGATCCTGCGCGAGGACAAGTCGACGACCACCTGGGAGAACCTGACGTTCAGCCGTGACCTGATGGCCGGGCTACGACCGCAGTACCGCTGCTTGATCGTCACGAACAACTTCCACGCGTTCCGCGCCGCGCTGACCGCCCGCAGGGCGAAGCTGAACGGCCAGGTGATCGGCTCCCCGACGGCGGCCTACTACTGGCCGACGGCAACGATCCGCGAGTTCGTCGCGATCCTGGTCAGCCATCCGTACCTCAACGGCGGCATCTGCCTGCTGATCGCGCTCAGCGCGATCCTCCCGCACCTCTAGACTCGCCGAGGCCGTACCAGCCCGGACTCGTACGCGGCGATCACCAGCTGGGCCCGGTCGCGGGCGTGGAGTTTGGCGAGCAGGTGGCCGATGTGGGTCTTCACGGTGCCGCGGCCGACGTGGAGGTGGTCGCAGATCTCGTCGTTCGACAGCCCGCGGGCGATCAGCGACAGCACCTCGCGCTCGCGATCGGTCACGCCGTCGAGGCCGGTCAGCGGCGCCTGCCCGGGCTCGGCCAGCCGGGCGAACTCCGCGATCAGCCGTCGCGTGATCGACGGCGCCAGCAGCCCGTCGCCGGCCGCGACAACAGTGATTGCCTGCAGCAACTCCACGGGCGGGACGTCCTTCAGCAGGAAGCCGCTCGCCCCGGCCCGCAGCCCGGCGTACACGGCGTCGTCGAGGTCGAACATCGTCAGGATCAGCACCTTGGTCCCGGCCGTCTCCGGTGCGGAACAGATCTGCCGGGTCGCCTGGATCCCGTCCAGCTTCGGCATCCGGACATCCATCAGGACGACGTCCGGCCGCTCGCGGCGCGCGAGCTCGACGGCCTCGGCTCCGTCGGCCGCTTCGCCGATCGTGGTCAGGCCGGGTGTGGTGTCGATCAGCACCCGGAAGCTGCCGCGCAGCAGCGCCTGGTCGTCCGCGACCAGCACCCGGATCTCACTCATGCGGCAGCCGTACGACGACCTCGAACCCGCCGGCGGTCCGCGGCCCGGCCCGGTACGAACCGCCGTACACGCCGGCCCGTTCGCGGATCCCGATCAGACCGTGTCCTTCCACCACTGCCCCACCGACGCCGTCGTCGATCACCTCGAGCTGTACGGCGTTGGCGCTGCCGGTGATCGTGATGCTGCAGCGGCAGGCGTGGGCGTGCTTCGTGACGTTCGTCAGGCTTTCCTGGACGATCCGGTAGACGGTGAGCGCGACGGCGTCCGGGAGCGGTTCGGGTACGTCGACCTTCAGCTCTACCTCCACACCGGTCGACTCGACCCGCGCGACCAGCTCCGGCAGCGCGGCGAGACCCGCCGGCGGTGCGAGGTCCGCTGGTTCGCCGGGGGCCCGCAGCAGGCCGAGCATGTGCCGGAGCTCGACGAGAGCGTCGCGGCTCGTGGACTCGATCACCGACAACGCGTCGGACACCTCCTCGGGACGGATCTGCAGGACATGGTTCGCGACACCGGCCTTGACCGCGATCAATCCCATGCTGTGGGCAACGATGTCGTGCAGCTCGCGGGCGATCCGCAGCCGCTCCGCGGCGACCGCCTGCTCGGCCAGCACCCGCGCGGCGCGGGCGGCGGCAGCCCGTCGGTCGCGGACAACCTGTCCCAGAATCCAGGCGCCGTACAAGGCCGCGATCCCGGTGAGCACGAGCGCGGCGCGGGACTGACCGGCCGGCGCGCCGGCCACCACGGCGAGGACGAGCACGACGAAACCCACTCCGCCGGCCAGGCCGATCAAGCGCCGGCTGGACAGCGGGCGGTTCGATGAGCGGGTCAGCGCGACGACGTACAGCACGTAGGCGGCGGCGAGCAGCGGATCGCGCAACGCGTCCACGAAGTACGCGATCACCGACATCACAGCGACCACGGCGAGCGCCGGCAGCGGCCAGATCCTGCGGACCGCGATCGGCAGCGCGAGCCCGATCGCCACGAGCCCCGGGCCGGTGGCGGACGTGAGCAGGACGAGGGCGGCGTACCCGACCGCGACCACGCAGTCCGCGACGATCAGCTGCCGCCGGCTCAGGCCGTACTCCCCAGTCACACGCCGAACCTAGCCGAGCCGCTGGACCACCACCTCGGACCGTGGGCCGTCGGCCTCCGGTCCGATGTGCGGGCGGCGCATCCGCGAAACCGTGGGCGGCATGCTGAAACTACTCTCCCTCGCGGCGAGCGGCGTGCTGACGGCCAACGCCCTCACCCCGCCCGCTCCGACTCTCGACTGGGGCGAATGCCCCGGTGGACCAGGAACCGTCGGCATCGAGTGCGCCGGCCTGCAGGTGCCGGTCGACTGGAACCGCCCGGCCGGCCGGAAGATCACGTTGATGGTCGGCCGGCTGCCTTCGACCGGCCAGAAGCAGGGATCCGTGCAGGTCAACCTGGGCGGGCCGATGGGGATGAACATCGACCTGCTGCGCTTGTACGGCGGCGCGGACGCCTTCGCCGGTCTGCGCCGGACGATGGACATCGTCACCTGGGATCTCCGGGGCGGCCCCAACCTTGCCGGGATGAGCACCAATCTGCCGTGCGAGTGGACCGGCGTACGGCAGCCGCGGGTGCCGCGCGACCAGGCCGCGTTCGACGCGCTGGCAACGGCCAACCGGGCCGTCGCGGAGAAGTGCCAGGCGAAGGATCCGGAGTTGTTCGCGGCGATGGACTCGGGGAGCCACGCCCGCGACCTCGACGCGATCCGGCGGTCGCTCGGCGAGTCGACGGTCAACTTCTACGGCGCGTCGTACGGCGGTTTCATCGGCCAGTCGTACGCCCGGCTCTTCCCGCAGCACGTCCGATCGATGGTGCTCGACGGCACCTGGAACCACAGCACCGACAACTGGGACCGCGAACTCACCCAGCTCGCGCGCGACGTACAGACCTTCATGACCCGCTTCTTCGACTGGTGCGGTTGCGCGGCGTCGTGGCGAGAGGTGGTGGCCCAGGCGCAACGCCACCCGCTGCCGGCCGGGAGCACGACGTACGACGGCAACGAGATCCGGTGGACCGGGCTGCGGCTCGCGCGGCTCGGCGAGGCGTCGTACCCGAAACTCCTGGCCGCGCTGAAGAAAGCCGCGGCGACCGGTGACGCGTCCGGCTTCGTGCCGGACCCGCCGAACGCGCCGTTCCCGTCCGCGCCGTCTCCGGGCGTCGTCGAGTGCACGGACTGGCCGCATCCGACCAGCCAACGACAACTGCAGCAGCAGGTACGGCGGATGGAAGCCGCCGCGCCGTACACCGGGGCTGCGGGAACCATCCAGCTCGCGATGCTGTCCTGCATCGGGTGGCCGGTGCCGGTCCGCAACCCACCCGCCGCGCTGCCCGACGGCCTGCCGCCGCTGCTGATGGCGGGCAACTGGAGCGAGTACGACACCGCGTCCCGGGTCGTCGACCAGGTTCCGGGCAGCGGCTCGATCTACCACGACGGTCCGGGGCACACGCTCTACCAGTCCAACGAATGCGCCCGTGCCAAGATCGACGACTACCTCGCGAACCTCGTCGTACCGCGTCGAGGAACCAGGTGCTGATCAGCGAACCTTCACGCTGACCGTCGAGCTCTTCTGGACGTTGCGGCCGTCACTGACCTCGACGCGGTACGACAACGTCTGACGGCTGGTCAGACCGGAGTCGGTGACCGAGGTGACGGTCGGCTTCGTCCAGGAGTTCGACGTCCGCGACCAGCTGCCGATCCGCGTGCTGCCGCGGTACACCGAGTAGGTGAGCGTGAGGTTGTCGCGGTCCAGCACGGTCTCGAAGGCGATCGTCACCTTGTTCGCCCGCGCGCTGGCGACCTTCGGCACCGCCGGCCTGGCCGGAGCCGCGCCGCCCGGGGTGTTGGTGAACCGGGTCAGCCCTTCCTGCGGTGTGCCGTTGACCTCGACGAAGTCACCGCCCGCCCACAGGTCGTTGCCGCCGGACGCGAACGACAACGGGCCGACGAGCGTCTCGCCGCCGGCCGTGGCGTTCGGGAACCAGGGGCCGAGCTTGCCGGTGATCGCGCTGTAGACCAGCAGGTGGTGCATCCCGGTCTTGTCCGGGAACCCGCCGTCCGCGCTGCAGTCGTGCGCGTGCGACCCCTTGTAGAGCCAGTTGCCGATCGCCTTGATCGCCTCGGTCGCGCCCAGGCAGTGGCTCTGCCAGATCAGCTTGCCGGTCTTGGCGTCCGCGGCGAGCACGCCGTCGTAGCAGCCGATACCTGATCCCGCGTTGGCCGCGAACACCTTGTTGCCCTGGACTTCGATGTCCTTCACGCGACTGTCGCAGTCCGGCGTCAGCTCCGGAATCGCCTCGGCGGCGGGCATGTCGTACGCCGCGCCGGTGGCGGCACTGAGCATCGCGAGCGAGTGCGAGGAGCGCCCGCCGATCTCGACGAAGCCGCCGCCGACGAAGACCCGCGTCCCGTCGGCGGACAGCTCGATCGCATGTACGTCGTCGTCGGCGTCCGGGTCCCAGGGCAGCAAGGCGCCGGTGCTCAGGCTGACCGCCGCGATGCGGTGCCGGGTCATCTTGTCCACACTGCCGAACGAACCGCCCAGGTAGACGGTGCTGCCGGTGACCTTCAGCGCCGCGACCCGGTAGTTGACCGCCGGGTCCCAGCCGGCGACCAGTTTGCCGGTGCCGACATCGAACATCGCCACCCGGGACCGTGCGGCCCCGTCGACGACGGTGAAATCACCGCCGATCACGACCCGCTTGCCGTCCGGAGAGGTCGCGACGCTCCACACCGGCCCGTTGACCTTCGGCGCGAACCGCGTCGGCGCGCCGGTGGTCCGGTCGAAGACCGCGAAGTACTTCCGCGCCGCGTCACCCACGCCGCGTGCCTTCCCCGGCGGCCGGACGCGGGTGAACAGCCCGCCCGCGAACACCAGGTTCCCGGCGACGGCGACCGCGTTCACACTCGCGTTCGTCTGCCAGGACGACTGCTGCACCGACGACAACGCCGACCCGAACCCCGGCGGCGCACTGGCGGCGCTACGGGTTGCGGCCTGCACTGACGGGCCTGACGGAACGAGCGCCGCGGCAACGACCGCAGCCGCCGTGACCGCACCCAGGACAGCCTTCTTCATGAGCGAACCCCCAAGGGCCCGCTCCGGCGGAAGATGCCGACCCCATGCCTCGATGACAATGCGCGATCACACGATAACTCCCGGCACATATCGCCACGCAACCGGTTCCGCCCACCAGACCCACACCTGAGACCAGCGACGCCTCGACGATCTAATGATTTGATCTGCTCTGTATCGTTAGAAATCTAGTGCCCTCTCGGGGACATGCGTCACTCCCCTAACGATGACGACAGAAGACAACCATTAGGAGGCTGGCGATGGGTGCCAGGTTTGCCCAGTTGGCGTTCACCGACGCGGTGCAGGCGCAGCAGCGGCTGCACGGCAGCGATCGCGCCTACCGCCGGATGCTGGAGGGCTCGGCGAGCGGTGACGTTCTCGGCCCCGACGAAGCGGCGTTCGTCGGCGAACGGGACAGCTTCTACATCGCCAGCGTCGGCGAGACGGGCTGGCCCTACATCCAGCATCGCGGCGGCCCGCGCGGCTTCCTGCGCGTCCTGGACGAACGCACGCTGGGGTTCGCGGATCTTCGCGGGAACCGGCAGTACATCACCCGGGGAAACCTGGACCACTCCGATCGCGTCGCGCTGTTCCTGATGGACTACGCCCTGCAGGCACGCCTGAAGCTCCTGGGTCATGCCCGGGTCACCCAGGATCCGGATATCCTGCGCGAGCTGGTCGTCCCGGACTACCCGGGGAAGGTGGAAGGGGCCGTTCTCATCGAGATCGAGGGATGGGACTGGAACTGCCGGCAGCACATCCCGCAACTGTTCGGCCGCGACGTCGTGGAGCAGGCCATCGGCTCGCTGCGGGACCGGATCACCGCGCTCGAGCAGGAGAACGCCCGGTTGCGGTCCGACCTGCGTCACGACGAGAGCCGGTGAACGCCATGTCCGTGCCCCTGCTCGGCGAACCGCTGCCGATCGAACTGGCCAACACCGCGTACGCCGTCCGGGGCGAACCGCGCGACGGCCTGGAGAACGCCGAACTGTTCACCGAATGGCTGGCGGCCATCGAGGACCGGCTGCCGTGGCGGCTCTCGGCCGAGGAACTCGCCGCGATCGGCGACTTCGAGCTGACGGCGGCCCGTGAACTTCGCGAGGCCGTCCGCGACATCGCCCGGGCGATCACCGGACGCGACGCCGCTCAGGTGGCCGCCGGAGGCATGGCGGGCGCTGCTCCGTCAGTCGGGGCGGTCGAGACGCTCAACCGCCACGCGCGCTGGGCGCCGTACTGGCGGGAGCTGCGGTGGCAGGGCGAGCCGGCCGCACAGGTGCGTAGTGCGGCGCCGCCAGTCACCGCGGTCCTGTCCTTCATCGCCCAGGAAGCGATCGACCTGTTCGTACGCCGGCACGCGGACCTGCGCGCCTGTCAGGGGCCGGGCTGCGTGCTGTTGTACCTCCAGGATCGTCCCCAACGAAGGTGGTGCTCGGCCGCCTGCGGAAACCGTGCCCGCGCCGCCCGCCACTACGCCCGCCACCGCTGAGTCCGATCCGCTGAGTCCGATCCGCTAACCCCCGGCTCCCGCCAGCAGCCGAGACGTCGTCGACGTCTCGGCAATGAAGCCTGCCCTCATCCCGTCCGTCGCCCTCGGCCTCGGCCTCGCCGCGGCCTGTCTCGTCTTGCTCCGTCCCCATCACGAAGTACCCGTCAAGAATCAGGAGAGCACCCATGAACGCAGTGCGGTACGGCACCGTTGACATCGACGGCCAGCCGATCTTCTACCGGGAGGCCGGCGACCCGGCCAACCCCACCGTCGTGCTGCTGCACGGCTTCCCCACGAGTTCCGCCATGTTCCGCAACCTGCTCCGCGACCTCGCCGACTCGTACCACCTCATCGCACCCGACCACCTGGGCTTCGGCCAGTCCGGCATGCCGTCGGTGGACGAATTCGCCTACACCTTCGACGCCCTCACCGAGCTCACCCTGGGCCTACTCGACAAGCTGGACGTGCAGCAGTTCGCGCTCTACATCCAGGACTACGGCGCACCGATCGGACTCCGCATCGCCAGCCGCCACCCCGAGCGCGTCACCGCCCTGATCACACAGAGCGGCAACGCCTACCTCGAAGGGTTCACACCCTTCTGGGAACCGCTGTTCAACCACGCGAAGGACCGGGCCACCTACGAACCCGACGTACGTTCACTGCTGACGGCGGAAGCGACGCGCTGGCAGTACACCCACGGCGTACCGGCACAGTTCCTGGAGCGGATCAGCCCCGACACCTGGACCCTGGACCAGTCCTACCTCGACCGGCCCGGCAACCAGGAGATCCAGCTGCAACTGTTCCACGACTACCAGCACAACCTCGACGCGTATCCCGCATTCCAGCAGTACTTCCGCCGCCACCAGCCGCCGACACTGGTTGCCTGGGGCAAGCATGACGAGATCTTCGGCGCCGACGGAGCCACCGCCTTCGCCCGCGACCTGCCCGACGCCGAGATCCACCTCCTGGACGCCGGGCACTTCGCCCTGGAAACCCACGGCGACGAGATCGCCGCGCTGATCCGCGACTTCCTCCAGCGGGTGCTGCCATGAGCGCGACCTGACGACCACAGCTTGCCTCTGGTTTGTTAGTCGGCTAAGTTTTCTTCTTAGCCGACTAACGATAAACAGGAGGACGGGTCATGGACCTGGGTTTGAAGGACGCGGCCGCACTGGTGACGGGTGGATCGTCGGGGATCGGGCGGGCCACCGCGATCGCGTACGGACGGGAAGGCGCGCGGGTCGCGAT
>Ga0247821_10002061_pt1 | contig 11059 bp, 10 predicted proteins | sample 13C_Glycerol_Day_FD_192481 | JGI IMG/M metagenome (GOLD analysis project Ga0247821, IMG submission 192481) | Soil microbial communities from agricultural site in Penn Yan, New York, United States - 13C_Glycerol_Day14 | ecosystem: Environmental > Terrestrial > Soil > Agricultural land | place... | reverse complement strand
GATGGTAAGGATGCCGAATACGGGGAGCGCCCGCTTTTGTAGCCGCTGGCGCCAGCCTGCGATCGGCCGCGCAGCGGTCGTGGTTCAGGCAACATTGCAATGGCCTCTCGCGGGGCAAGCCCGCTCCCACCGGATCACGCGGGGTAGGAGCGGGCTTGCCCCGCGATGGTTTTACCTAGCCCATCGTTGCCGCCACATCACCCCCAGCTTCCTGCGCCGTTTGGCGCACCAGACGATGCATCCGGCTGGCCACCACAAAGCCGATCACCGCCAGCACCATCATGCTGATGAAGACGTAGTTGTAGCCCTGTTGCCCGGGAAACCGGTCAAGGATGGCGCCGTAACCCACATAGGCGAACATCCCCGGCGCATAGCCGATCAGGCAGCCGATACCAAAAGCTGAGCCGGTGATGTGCGGGGCGATGCCCACTTCGCCCATGGGCGCCCAGAACACGCCACGCATGGAGAATACGATGAAGGCAAACGACAGGGTGGCCGCCATGCCGGCATAGATGAAGCCCGGGCTCTTGGGCACCAGGAGGATGATCGCCATCATTGGCAGCAACGCCAGGAACGCCCATTTCAGATAACGGCTGGGGCTTTTGAATTGCTTGTCTGCCAGGAAACCGCCTGCCGGGCCCCCGAGGATCTTGAGCATGTACTGGTTGATGATGCCGTAGGCCCCCACCAGCGCGACCGGCAGCCCGTAGACTTCCTTGAGGTACGGAATGAAGTAGGTCAGCCCGCAGTACACGATGTAGACCATGAACACGTTGAAGCTCACCAGCCAGATGGCCGGCACCTTGACGGCCTGCATCAGGTTGGCCAGCGGGTTTTTCCGGGGGATGGCCTGGGCAGGCTGGGCGCCCTTGAGCAAGAACCAGGTCAGCACCCCGGCTGCGATGTCGATGACCGAGTAAAAGACGATGGCCGCCTTGAGACCCGCTTCGGCAGCACCCATGGCAATGAACACACCCAGGGCCGAGAATGCCACCAGGGTGTCGACCACCCCGCGCCCGCCTTCAAGCAGGCCGAACAGGCGGCCTTGTTCCTTGTCGTCGCCCAGGCCGCGGATGGCCTTGAGCAGGGCCGGCCAGTAGATGCAGTCGGCGCATACCGCCAGCAGGCAAAAGACGATCATCAGGCTGTTGAAGGGCGGGAAGGTGGCCAGGTAAAGGCCCAGCGCGCCGGTACCGAGCAGGCCCAGGGGGATCAGTCTGCGGGTGTCGAAGCGGTCGGCCAGCACACCGCCGACCACGAACAGCCCGGTGGCGATGATGGCGTTGGCGCTGAGCAGCAGGCCGATTTCAGTGTGCGACAGCCCCATGAATTCTTGCATGGGTACATAGAACGCGTCCTTGAGGTTGGCGAGCTTGTAGATGGTGCCGCCGCCGAGGATCAGTATCAGGAATTTGAACCATTTAGCCTTGTCTTGAGTGCTCATTGTTGTTCTCCAGGCGTGATGGGGAAGGCGCTCAGGCCTTGTCGGGGGTGGCCAGGGCCAGTTCGGCGAGGGTGCGCAACTCGGCCAGCAGGCCTTTCACGTAGCACACCTGGTTGTTGGCCCAGCGCTGTTCGCCGGCCAGCATCTGCTCGAGGGTGAAGCCTGCGGGCAAGGGCGTGTCGCTCATCTCCCGGTAGGCAATGAACGGGTCGACCGGCTCCTGCAGTTGGCGAAACGCCGGGGCGATGTAGTGGTTTTCCTGTTCGAGGATGAAAGCGATCACTTGCGGCTCGCGTTCCCCGAGCATCAGCAGCTCGAACAGCATGCGTGGGCTGGGCAGGTCATCTTCGGCGCTGCCCTGGAGCACGCCGTAGTGGCCAAAGCCCTGGGCCTCGGCAACCACGCGAACACCCTTGAGGTGGCTCTGGCGAATGTGCGGGGCCAGGTGCGCCAGGGCCTGGAGAGGTTGCTCGCAGGCGTTGATCATGTTGCCGAAGTCGAACAGGGCATGCAGGCGCGGGTGGTTGGCCTGGCGCAGCAGCTGGGCGATTTCGTCGCTCTTGAGTTCTTCGTGTTGCTCGAAGTCGAAGTACAGGTCGTGGGCATCGGCCTGGTGGGCGAGGTACTGAAGGTCAGTGGCGATCCTGTCCATCACCTGCGACAGCTGGCCTTCGTAGCGCGAGTAAACGCGGATGTTGCGGGTACCGATGGCCTTGGCCACGGCGATCGCGGCGTCGACGTCAGCCATGAGGGTGCTGCTGATCTCAAGGTGAATATCCAGTTGCAATGCCTGGGCCTTTGCAGCAAAGGCGTCCAGCTGCGCGGCGTTCATTTGCGACAGGCTGTTGTGCTCGCCATCGAGCATATGCAGGCTCAGCCCCGCCAGTTCGTGACGATAGGCAAAGTCGAGGAGGTCAAAGGGCGTCAGGCGGCCATGGGTGAGGTTGGTCAACAAGGGGTAGGCATGGGCGAACAGGCGCGCCTGATCGAGGCGTTCGAGCAGGCGTGCGGCCAGTTCGCGGGTCAGAAGCACCGGCGCTGCAGCGCCTTTGGTCTTGTTATCGAGCAACCGGGTGAAGCGTTCTTGGATAGCATTCATTCGAGTCGTTCCTGGTGCGGGCACCGGTTCTACCGGCGCGTTCTTTATCGCGCCGGCGAGGATCGCTCGATAGATCCATTACGAATCGAATGTTAAGGCCACTGTGGAACGGGCTACGGGTTCAGTCCGAGGGCACGCAGTGCCTGAGCCAGGGCCTGGACTTTCGCCGGGGCCTCGCCCTGCGGGGTACCGGCAAAGCCGATCAGCAGGGCTGGCGGCAGGTAACGTTGCAGGCAGTAATCGCTCAGGGCATAAGTGTGCACGCCTTGTTCAGCCAGTTGCCGGGCGATCTGTTGATCGTCCAGGTGGGGCGGTAGCCAGGCGATCAAGTGCATGCCGGCGTCCACGGGGGTAATGTTGAAGAAGCCGCCCAGCACGCGTTCGAGCGTGTCCACCAGGCACTGTTGGCGCGCCTGGTACAGCACGCGCATACGCCGAATGTGGCCGATGAAGTGGCCTTCGCGCATGAAGTCGGCCGTCACCGCCTGCAGCAGGGTCGGTGGGCTGCGGTCCATGACCGCGCGGATGGTGCAGAAGGGCTCGACCAGGGGCTTGGGCAGAATCACATAGCCCAGGCGCAGGGACGGGAACAGCACCTTGCTGAACGTGCCGACATAGATCACCCGGTCGCTCTGGTCCATGGCATACAGCGCCGGCAATTGGCGACCGCTGTAGCGCAGTTCGCTGTCGCAGTCGTCCTCGATGATCCAGCGCTCATGGCGGGCCGCCCAATCGATCAACTCCAGGCGCCGGCCGTGGCTCAGGGTCACGCCCAGTGGGTGCTGGCGCGACGGGGTGGTGAAGGCAAGGCGGGCATCGGCGCAGTCGGCGATGCCTTGCTGCACGTCGATGCCCTGATCGTCGATCCGTACCGGTATCACCCGGCAGCCATGGGCCTGAAAAGCAATGCGCGCAGCGATATGCCCGGGGTCTTCCATCCACACCGCATTGTCCGGGTCGAGTAGCAGCATCGCCAGCAGATTGAAGGCCTGCTGAGCGCCGGAGACGATCACCACCTGCTCGGCACTGCAGTCGATGCCACGGGCATCGAACACGTATTCGGCGATGGCCTGGCGCAGCTCCGGCAGCCCCTGCAGTTCGCCATAGCCCAGCAGCGCTTTGCTCGGCTTTTGTGCGTGGCGGCTGAGCAGGCGCTTCCACACCGCCTGGGGAAAGGCCTCAAAGGCCCCGTGGCTGGGCAGGAACGAGGTGGGGGTGCCGGTGCCACAGTGGGCATAGGACACCCCGCGAAAGTGATCGCTGCGCAGCGACAGCATCGACTGGCTCAACGCCGACAGCTTGGGTGGCGCAGGCGGCTGCGGCTCGGCGCCGCCGGCACGCTCCCATTCATCGCCCACATAGGTACCGGCACCGGTGCGCGACACCAGGAAGCCCTCGGCAATCAGTTGGTCGAAGGCATTGAGCAGGGTGATGCGCGAAAGGTTCAGTTCCTGGCTCAAGGTGCGCGTGGACGGTAGGCGGATACCCCCTTGCAGGCGCCCGGTGAGGATCTGTTTGCGGATCTGCAGGTACAGCTGGCGATAAAGCGGGGTGGTACTGTCGCGATCGAGCTCAATACCTGAAAGCAGTAAACCGGCGGGGGACTTCATGCGGGGCTCGATAGCAAGGTGAAGAGGGCCTGGTCATCGTACGAGAAAGCCTTGCGGGCGGCCACTGGCGGCGAGGCTGTCATCAAATGAAAACAGTGTGTCGTCCGATGCGAAGCACCCTGCAAGCGTAGGGCTTAGAGTCCAATCAACCTGAACTGACGCACTGCGTCCAGATCGATGATTGGAGTGACATGCATGGCCAAAGTCGTACGTTTTTATGAAACCGGTGGTCCCGAGGTGCTGCGCTATGAGGACGCCGAGGTCGGCGAACCCGGCCCGGGCCAGGTGCGGCTGCGCCAGGTGGCGGTGGGCCTGAACTACGCCGACACCTACTTTCGCAATGGCACCTACCCGATTCCGATGCCCAACGGCATGGGTGTCGAAGCCTCGGGTGTGGTGCAGGCCGTGGGCGAGGGCGTGACCCAGGTGGCGGTCGGTGATCGCGTGACCTACACCGGTTTTCTCAACACCCTGGGTGCCTATTGCACCGAGCGCCTGATCCCTGCCGCCGCGCTGATCAAGCTGCCCGAAACCATCGCCTTCGAGACCGCCGCGGCCATGACCATGCGCGGCCTGACCTCGGCCTACCTGATGCGCCGTCTTTACGACTTCAAGCCCGGCGACACGGTGCTGCTGCACGCCGCCGCCGGCGGTGTGGGCCTGATCGTTTCGCAGTGGGCCAAGCTGCTGGGCGTGAATGTGATCGGTACCGTCTCCACCGAAGCCAAGGCCGAAGTGGCCAAGGCCCACGGTTGCACCCACACCATCAACTACAGCCATGAAGACGTGGCCAGCCGCGTGCGCGAGCTGACGGACGGGGTGGGCGTCAACGTGGTGTTCGACAGCGTCGGCAAAAGCACGTTCATGGCCTCGCTCGACTCGCTCAAGCGCCGCGGCCTGATGGTCTGCGTGGGCACTGCATCGGGCACTATCCCGCCGTTCGACCCACAGATCCTGGCGATGAAGGGCTCCCTGCACCTGACCCGCCCGGCCCTGGCCGACTACATCGCCGACCCTGCCGAGAAGGCTGACCTTGCCGGCGAGCTGTTCGATCACGTCAGCAGCGGCCGGATCAAGATCGAGATCAACCAGCACTACGCCCTCCAGGACGCCGTCCAGGCGCACCGTGATCTGGAAGCGCGCAAAACCACCGGCTCCTCGATCTTCGTCATCTGAAGAGGGCAACACATGCACATCGAACAACTGACTTGCGCCATCGGTGCTGAAGTGACCGGTGTAAACCTGGCTGATGCGGTCCACGACGATGGCCTGTTCGGCCAGTTGCGTGAACAACTGCTCAAGCACCGCGTGCTGTTCTTGCGCGACCAGCACATCAGCCGTGCCGAGCATGTGGCCTTCGCCCGGCGCTTTGGCGAGCTGGAGGACCACCCGGTGGCCGGCAGCGATCCGGAGCACCCGGGCCTGGTGCAGATCTACAAGCGTCCCGACCAGCCAGCCGACCGCTACGAGAACGCCTGGCACACCGACGCCACCTGGCGCGATGCACCGCCCATGGGCTGCGTTTTGCGCTGCGTGGAGTGCCCGCCGGTGGGCGGTGACACCATGTGGGCGAACATGGTCCTGGCCTACCAGAACCTGCCCGACGAGATAAAACAGAAGATCGAAGGCCTGCGCGCCCGCCACAGCATCGAGGCCAGCTTCGGCGCCGCGATGCCGATGGAAAAGCGCCTGGCGCTCAAGGCCCAGTTCCCCGATGCCGAGCACCCGGTGGTACGCACCCACCCTGAAACCGGTGAACAGGTGCTGTTCGTCAACGCCTTCACCACCCATTTCAGCAACTACCACACCCCGCAGCGGGTGCGCTTCGGCCAGGACGCCAACCCCGGTGCCTCGGACCTGTTGCGCTACCTGATCAGCCAGGCCTACCTGCCCGAGTACCAGGTGCGCTGGCGCTGGAAGCCCAACAGCATCGCCATCTGGGACAACCGCAGCACCCAGCATTACGCGGTCATGGACTACCCGCCATGCCACCGCAAGATGGAACGCGCCGGGATCAAGGGCGACCGCACTTTCTAAGCATTACCGATCCGCCCCACGGCGGACAGAAGACAATAACAAGACTGAGGATGACAGCATGCAATTCTTCGATGATTCGTTGCACCCGGAAAACATGGAAAAGGTGGTGATCACCGTCGCGCCGTATGGCCCGGAATGGATGCCGGAGGACTTTCCCGAAGACATTCCGCTGACCATGGATGAGCAGGTACAAAAAGCGGTCGACTGCTACGAAGCCGGTGCCACCGTACTCCACTTGCACGTACGCGAGCTCGACGGCAAGGGCTCCAAGCGCCTGTCCAAATTCAACGAACTGATTGCCGGTGTGCGCGAAGCGGTGCCTGAGATGATCATCCAGGTGGGCGGTTCGATCTCCTTCGCCCCCGAGAGCGATGGCGAAGCCGCCAAGTGGCTGTCCGACGATACCCGCCACATGCTCGCCGAACTGACGCCCAAGCCCGACCAGGTCACGGTGGCGATCAACACCACGCAAATGAACATCATGGAGCTGCTGTACCCGGAGTACCTGGAGGGCACGTCGCTGTCCCATCCGGCGATCCAGGCCGCCTATAGCGAAATGACCGTGCCGGCCGGTCCTGCCTGGGTGCGTGAACACCTGCGCCGCCTGACCGCGAGCAACATTCAGCCGCACTTCCAGCTCACCGGCATGCATGCCCTGGAAACCCTTGAGCGCATCGTGCGCCGGGGCGACTACATGGGCCCGATGAACCTGACCTGGATCGGCATCGGCGGCGGCTTTGACGGCCCCAACCCGTTCAACTTCTTCAACTTCATCCACCGCGCGCCGAACGGCTGCACCTTGACCGCCGAATCGCTGCTCAAGAACGTGCTGCCGTTCAACACCATGGCCCTGGCCATGGGCCTGCACCCGCGCTGTGGCAACGAAGACACCATCATCGACCAGCACGGCAAGCGCTTTGGCTCGGTGCAGCAGATCCAGCAGACCGTGCGCGTCGCCCACGAGCTGGGCCGCGAAATCGCCAACGGCAAGGAGGCCCGCGCCATCTACCGCATCGGCGAGCAGTACAGCAGCATCGAGGAAACCCTCAAGGCCAACGGCATGGCGCCTAACCGCCAGCCAGGCCAGAAGGGCGTACCCCAACGCGCCTGATGGGCCGGGGTCGACGCGCCCCAGGCTTTGTATGAAAAGTATTGCAATGGCAGTCACTGTGGAAGCAGGCGTGTTGTGGGAGCGGGCTAGCCCCGCGATTGCGGCATCACAGGAACACCGCAATCGCGGGACAGGCCCGCTCCCACAGGGGGCCCTGCAAGATTTTCGTAAAGAGCCTGGGCGCCGACCCGCCCGTTACCGCGCAATCAGTCAGGCTTTTCAATAACAACAAGATTTACGCCAGACAACCGGAGGAGGCAGCATGGCCGCCTATATCGCCAGCGCCACAGATGATGATGGTGCCGACACTTCACGTGGCATTCCGCGGCGTTATGCCTGGATTGTCTTTGCCTTGACCTTCGGCCTGCTGATCTCCGACTACATGTCGCGTCAGGTACTGAACGCCGTTTTCCCGCTGCTCAAGAGCGAATGGGCCCTGACGGACAGTCAGTTGGGCTTGCTCAGCGGCATCGTCGCCCTGATGGTGGGGCTTTTGACCTTTCCGCTGTCGCTGCTGGCCGACCGCTTTGGCCGGATCAGGAGCCTGGTGCTGATGGCCGTGCTCTGGAGCCTGGCGACCCTGGGCTGCGCCCTGGCGGAAAACTACCAGCAAATGTTCATTGCCCGCTTCCTGGTGGGTGTCGGTGAAGCGGCCTATGGCAGCGTCGGCATCGCCGTGGTGGTGGCGGTGTTCCCCCGCGACATGCGCGCAACGCTGGCCGGCGCCTTCATGGCCGGCGGCATGTTCGGCTCGGTGCTGGGCATGGCCCTGGGCGGGGTGATGGCCCAGCATCTGGGCTGGCGCTGGGCCTTTGCCGGCATGGCGCTGTTCGGGCTCCTGCTGGCTGTGTTGTACCCACTGATCGTCAAGGAAGCCAAGATCGCCCCCAAGCGCGCTGCCGCAGTCGCCTGCAAGGTCGCACGCCCCCTGCATACCCTGTATGGGAGCCGTTCGGTGATTGCCGCCTATGTCGCCAGCGGTCTGCAACTGTTCGTGGGCGGCACGGTGATCGTCTGGATGCCCAGCTACCTGAACCGCTACTACGACATGGGCACTGACAAGGCCGGTGCCGTGGCCGCCATCATCGTGCTGTGCAGCGGTATTGGCATCATTCTGTGCGGCATGCTCTGCGACCGCCTGGGGCGTCAGCGCCCGGACCGCAAGATCAGCCTGGCCATCGGTTATTGCCTGGGCAGTTGCCTGTTGCTGTCACTGGCCTTTGCCTTGCCGTCGGGCACCGCGCAACTGGTGCTGATCTGCCTGGGGATGATGATTGCCGCCGGCACCAACGGGCCCTCCAGCGCCATGGTCGCCAACCTGACCCATTACTCGGTGCATGGCACCGCGTTCGCCACCCTGACCCTGGCCAACAACCTGCTGGGCCTGGCCACAGGGCCTTTGATTACCGGTCGCGTCTCCGACGTGATTGGCCTGCATGCGGCCTTCCAGCTGGTGCCGCTGATCAGCATCGGCGCGGCCGCCGTGTTCTTTATTGCTAAACGCCACTACCACAACGATATGGCTCGCCTGCAGGACCTTGCGGTGGCTGAGCCAGGCGTGGCCCAGGAGTTGAAACCGTGAACCCCGTGTTGTCCATTGATGTGTTTTTCGACTTTATCTGCCCCTGGTGTCTGATCGGCCAGCGCCACCTTGAGCGTGCGCTGGAGCAACTGCGCGCCGAGCAACCCCAGCTACAGGTCCACCTGCGCTGGCGGGGCGTGCAACTGCTGCCGCAGGTACCGGTGGAGGGCCTGCCGTTCGAGGCGTTTTACCTTGAGCGGCTGGGCAGCGAGCAGGCGGTGCGCCATCGCCAGGCCCAGGTGCGGGTGGCGGCCAGTGCGGCAGGTGCGCACATCGACTTTTCCCGTATCAGCCGCATGCCCAACACCGCCGATGCCCACCGCTTGCTGGAGCGCGCCGTGGCCCTGGGCAACCCGACCCAGGCCGAGGCACTGCTCGATCAGTTGTTCGCCGCCTACTTTCACCAGGGCAAGGACCTTGGCGATCGCGCCACCTTGCTGAGCATCGCCGAGGGCTGCGGGCTGATGCCGGCACAGGTCGCCGACTGCCTGCGCGGTGACGGTACGCCGTTCACCAGCGCAAGCCCGGCACCGGCCAGCGGTGTGCCGTGCTTCCGGTTCAACCAGCGCCAGGTGGTGTCAGGCGCGCAGCCGGTCGAGGTGTTGCTCGAGGTGATGCGCGAGTGCCTGGAAGAGGCGCCAGCATGACGCTTCGATACCCCGTACCCGCCCACAAGGTGCCTGCGCGCGACAGCCGTGCGCTGGTGGAATTCGAGGGCAGGAGCCTGGCGCTGTTCAACGTCGCCGACACCCTGTACGCCATCGACGACAGTTGCCCGCACCAGGGCGCCTCGTTGTGCGGCGGGCGTCTGGATGGGCGGGTGATCCAGTGCTGCGCCCATGGCCTGCGCTTCGATCTGGCCAGCGGCTACCTGCTCAATTCCACGGCGCTCAAGGTGCCGAGCTACCCGGTCGAACGCCAGGGCGAGCAGGTGTACATCGTGTTGGATGCCCAGGAGCCTGGCCAATGACCACAATCGCAATTGCCACCGTCAACCACCGTGCGCGGGAGCTGGCACCCGGTTTTATCGTCAGCCTGATCGCGGCGGCGGCGGCGAGTTTTTTGAGTGAGCACTACGACGCGCCGGTGATGCTGTTTGCCCTGTTGCTGGGGATGGCCCTGAACTTTCTCTCGGTCGACGGGCGCTGCAAGGCCGGTATCGAGTTCACCGCGCGCACGGTGCTGCGCATCGGGGTCGCGCTGCTGGGCATGCGCATTACCCTGGAGCAGATCGCCAGCCTCGGCTGGAAGCCGGTGGCGCTGGTCATCATCATCGTGGTGGTGACCATTGGCGTGTCGATGGTGGTTGCCAAGGCAATGGGCTTCAACCGCCTGTTCGGCATGTTGACCGGCGGGGCGACGGCCATCTGCGGGGCGTCGGCGGCACTGGCCCTGGCGGCGGCGTTGCCGGCGCACAAGCAGAAGGAACACGCCACGCTGTTTACGGTGATTGGTGTGTCGGCGCTGTCGACCCTGGCGATGATCCTCTACCCGATGATTGCCGACTGGCTGCAGTTGTCGCCGCCGCAGGCCGGGGTGTTCCTGGGCGCCACCATCCACGATGTGGCGCAGGTGGTGGGGGCTGGCTACAGCATGGGCACCGAGACCGGCGATGTGGCCACCGTAGTGAAACTGATGCGGGTGGCGATGTTGCTGCCGGTGATCGTGGTCGCGGCGATGATTACCCGGCGCGCCGGGGACGACGCCAGTGGGCAGCGGCCGCCCCTGTTGCCGTGGTTCGCGGTGGGGTTTGTGCTGCTGGCGTGCCTGAACAGCACCGGTTGGGTTCCTGCGCTGGTGCAGGGTGGGGTCAACGACCTGTCGCGCTGGTGCCTGGTGGTGGCGATCAGTGCGCTGGGGATGAAGACCCAGCTCAAGGAGCTGGCCAAGGTCGGGATCAAGCCCATTGCCTTGATGGTGGGGGAGACGGTGTTCCTGGTCTTGCTGGTGCTGGCCTTGATGCATTGGGGGTTGTAGCCCCCAGTGGGAGCAACTGTCTTCACCATGCCATTCATCACCGCATTGGCGACTGCTACGCAGTCGATCGCAGCCTGTCGGCAGCGGCTACGGGCGGTGTAGCCGCTGCCGAGGTACGAGGCTGCGATCGTCCGCGCAGTGGGAGCGGGCTTGCCCCGCGATGCGATGGAACAGGACGACCGCTATCGCGGGGCAAGCC
>Ga0247821_10002060_pt1 | contig 11065 bp, 9 predicted proteins | sample 13C_Glycerol_Day_FD_192481 | JGI IMG/M metagenome (GOLD analysis project Ga0247821, IMG submission 192481) | Soil microbial communities from agricultural site in Penn Yan, New York, United States - 13C_Glycerol_Day14 | ecosystem: Environmental > Terrestrial > Soil > Agricultural land | place... | reverse complement strand
GACGTTGCTCGACACGCACGACCAGGAGGAGGCCCTCTCGTTCGGGCACCAGATCGGCGTCATCGCCGACGGACGGCTCGTGCAGTCGGGTCAGCCCTCGGAGGTCTTCGACGCCCCGGTCGACGCCGAGATCGCGGAGTTCCTCGGCGACGTCGTCATGGTCCCGGCCGAGGCCGCGGGCGATGCGCAGGCGATGTGCGCGTTCGGATGCCTCGAGGTCCGGCACGACCGCAGCGGCGGCGCCGCCCGGGTGTGCGCGATGCTGCGGCCGTCGCAGCTCCGCGTCGACGACGCTGCCGAGGGCGGCAACGCGACCGTGGTCGGGATGCGCCCCGCGGGCAGCACCGCCGAGCTGCGACTCCGTCTCGGCGCAGCCGAGATCCCGGTCGAGGTGACGCACCGGCTGCCGCTCCACGAGGCGTCGCGGTTCCGCCCCGGATCGACCGTGACGGTCGACGTCGATGGCGGGGTCGTGCTCTACCCGGCGACCGCGCTCCGGTCGCGCGGCGACGTCGCGGAGCCCGCACCCGCGGCCTGACGACGGCGGCGCAGCGCGCCGAGTCCCGTCGTGGCCAGGCGGTACGCGTACCAGGCCGCGATGCCGACCGCGAACGACAGCAGCGTGCCGAGCCACGGCGCGGACTGCTCCCATGCCGGGTACACGACCCAGTGCGTCAGGTAGACGAAGAGGGATGCCCCGGCCACGAGGCGCACGGCGGGCACGATCGGCCGCGGCATCCGCAGGCTCGGCGCCCAGACCAGCAGCAGCACGCCCGCGATGATGACCCCCTCGCGGAGTGGGTCGCCGAAGAACCCGACGGTGGCGGCCACGGCGACCGCGGAGACGAGCAGGCGCTTCCGCACGGTGTCGGCCCGGGCGACGGCCCAGCCGAGCACCAGGCACCAGAGCACCGTCGCCACGGCGTAGCGCTCGACGCCGTGCGCGTCGATGCCGACGAGGGCGTACCGGACGCCGAGCGTCGCGGCGAGCAGGGCGAGTGCGAACGCCCACGGATGCCGCCGCTCGAGCCGGTCGACGGGCCGGATCGCGAGGAGCAGGGCGAGTCCGAGCATCGTCCAGACGGCCGCTTCGAGGAACCAGAACTGCCACTGCTCGTTCCAGCGCCCGTCGCCCGGGACCAGGTTGTTCACCAGCAGCGCGGTGGTCGGCACGTACTTGCCGCTCACCAGCGCGACCGCTCCGATCCACAGCAGGGCCGGGATGGCGATGTGCGCCGCGCTGCGCAGCAGGCGCCGCGAACGCGCGCCGCCGGCTCCCGCCGCGAGCTGGAACCGGGCGAGGTTGTAGCCGGCGACGGCGAGCAGGAGGTGGGCACCGCCCTTCACGCCGAGCAGGTCGGCGTGCGTGGCGACGATGAGCACGATCGCGATCGCCCGCAGGATCGCCGGCGTCTCCACGTTCGGGAACCACGAGCGGGAGAGTCCTGCGGCCCTCGGGCGGGGTGCGCTGCGCGTCGCGTCCTCCGCGACCGGGACGTCCGTGCGCGTCGACCCGTCGCGGGTGACCGTGTCGACGTCGGCTGCGGGCGGCGCGATGGTCTCGGCCAGCGCGTGCGGCGACTGGGAGGGCCAGTCGCGGGGAAGGCGGCCGAGCAGCCCCTCGAGCCGGAGCGAGACCTCGACGTAGCTGAGCGAGTCGCCGCCGAGGCCTGCGAAGGTGTCCTCGGCGGTCGCGTCGGGCCGGCCCAGCAGCTCGGCGTACAGGTCGCGGATGGTCTCGGCGGTGACCGTGCCGGTGGCGGCGTCCATGCCGTCCGCGGCCTCCGTCGCCGCTTCGTCGTCACGTCGGTCGAGCAGGTCGGCGTGCCGGACGAGGGCGGCGAAGTCGGGCTTGCCGGTCGACGTGCACGGGAACTCGGCGATGGGGTAGGCCCGGACGGCGTGCACGGGGATGCCCAGCAACGCGGCCGCACGCGTCCTGGCCGTCTCGAGGAGCCGCTCGGCGCGAACGAACACCAGCAGCCGCTCGCCCGCACTCGCGGTGCGGACCTCGATGCCCTCCTCGGCCAGCAGCCGCTGCACGGCGTCGAGGTCCACCCGCAGGCCGTACACCTTGACGAAGCGGTTCATCCGGCCGACGACCTCGAACAGCCCGTCCTCGCGCTGCTTGGCCAGGTCGCCCGTGCGGAGCTCGTGCACGGTGCGCCCGAGGGCGAAGTCGTCGGACGACTCGGCGTAGCCGAGCATGACGTTCGGGCCCTGGTACACGAGCTCCCCGATGTGCGCGCCGGGCTCGGCGTCGATCCGGAGCCGGCCGCCCGGGATGGGGCGGCCGATCGATCCGGCGGCCCGTTCGGCGAGCTCGGCGGGCACGTACGCCATGCGTGCCGTGGCCTCGGTCTGCCCGTACATGACGACGAACTCGAACCCGCGGCGATCGCCGAGTCGCGCGAAGCGGCGCACGGCCTCGGGCGCCAGTCGCCCGCCGGCCTGCGTGAGGTAGCGGATGCTCCGCGGCATCCGCTCGGCGAACCCGCCGGCCTCGAGGAGCTCGAACGTGTACGGCACGCCGGCGAACGACGTGATCCGGTGCTCGGATGCCTCGTGCCAGAACTCCGCGTCGGTCACCGAGCGATCCGTGAGCACGAGGCTCGCGCCGGCCACGAGGTGGCTGTTGATCACCGAGAGCCCGTAGCAGTAGTGCATGGGCAGGGTGGTCGCCGCCCGATCGTCGGGGGTGAGGCGCAGGTACTCGGCGATCGCCCGGGCGTTGCTCTCGAGGTTCTCCCGCGAGAGGCGCACCAGCTTCGGCGAGCCGGTCGACCCCGAGGTGCTGGCGAGCAGCGCGAGCTCGGGGGAGAAGCGGTGCACGGTGCCCTCGCGGACCTCGTGCAGGGCCACCGCGTCACCCGACCCGGCGGCCACGAGGTCGGGGTCGAACCGATCGGCGAGCGACGCGCGGTGCCGGATCGAGCCCTCGTCCTCGCCGGGCGCGACCAGGAGCACCGGGTGCCCGCCCGCCAGTGCGGCCAGGTACGTGACGATCGGCTCGACCGCGTTCGCGGCCTGCAGCATGACGAGCCGGCGGCCGTCGCCGAGTTCGGCACGACGCGCGTCGACCCGATCGGCGAGCTCTCCGTAGGTGATCCGCTCCGCACCCGACACCAGGGCGATGCGGTCGGGACTGCCCCCGAGCAGGGTCAGGCCGGGCGAGAGCGCGGTGGTGGGCACAGGTGGACTCCGAGTCGGATGGGGGGTGTCAGGTAAGCCTAACCTCACTTGCCGCGGCATCCGAATGGCCGCCCGGTCTCTGACATCGGCAGCGGGGTGAACGGGGTGGTGGTGCAGGCGGAGAGGCCGAACGGCGCGACAAGGCGACGAGGACCCCCAATTCGGGTGCGCGATCACGCTCGTCGAAGGTCGGATCGCGACATTCCCCCCGAGGTGTTGCGCTGTGTTTCGGCCGAGGTCTAGCGTCAGGGCAGGATCGGCGCATTGGACGACGCCGAAGGACGAAAGGTGCGACGATGAACAGTCTCTGGGATTTCCTCGTCTGGCTCTTCTGGATCTACATCGCGATCGCGTGCATCTGGATCTTCATCACGATCTTCATCGACATCTTCCGTGACAAGTCGCTCAACGGATGGGCGAAGGCGCTCTGGGTGATCTTCCTCGTGATCCTGCCGTTCCTGGCCGCGCTGGTCTACCTCATCGCCCGCGGCAGCTCGATGGCCGAGCGGCGTGCGGGGGAGATGCGCCAGATGCAGGCCGCGAACGACGAGTACATCCGAAGCGTCGCCGGCAGCGGCGGCACCTCCGCGGCATCCGAGATCGCGAACGCGAAGCAGTTGCTCGATTCGGGCGCGATCTCGCAGGCGGAGTACGACCAGCTGAAGGCCAAGGCGCTGAGCAGCTGATCCGACTGGGGAGGACGGCGGCGGTCGACGCGCAAGGCGCGACCGCCGCCGTTCTCGTGCCCGGCGGCGACTCGCCGGCAGCACGTGCGGCGTGTCCGCGGGCTGCATCGCACGTGGTCGCGGATGCAGCTCGACCGCTGAGCACGGCGACCCGACGGTCATCGGAAGCGTCGACGCCTGGACGTCCAGGCCAGGTACGCGCCGACCGCGCCGACGGCGCCGAGTCCGGCGCCCATCATCGTCCCCTCCCATCCGCGCCACCGCCGTTCCCCGGCCACCAGTCCGCCGATGCCGCTGATGAGCGCCGCGCCGAGCATGCCGGCGACGAGTCGGTTCCCGATCCGCTCGGCTCGTCCCACCAGCGGGTCGAGCTCCGCGGCTCGCAGGTGCAGCTGGATGCCGCCGGTGTCGGCGACGTCGACGAGCCGGCGGACGATGCTCGGCAGATCGAGCGCGAGCTCGCCGGCGTCGATCGAGGCCCGTCCCAACCGCCTCGCGATGGCCGACGCACGAAGTCGCTCCCACGACAGCCGTTCGGCGTAGGGTTCGAGTGACTCCCCGAGCCGGAAGTCGGGATCGAGCCGGGTCGCGAGCGCCTCGATCAGCAGCAGCGCCTTGAACAGCAGGACGAGCTCGCGCGGCAGTCGCACGCGATTGCTCCGCAGGATCGCGAACAGGTCGGCCATCATCCTCGCGAACGGGGTCTGGCGCACCGACCGGAGGCGGTAACGGCTGACGAACGGTCGGAGGTCGTTCCGGAGCATGACGCGGTCGACGGATCCGGTCCCGACCGTGACTTCGATGAGGGCGGACGTGAGCAGGTCGGCGTCGCCGCGGACCATCGCGATGAACAGCCGCGCCAGCTGTCCCCGCAGGTCCTCGCCGATCACGCCGACCATCCCGAAGTCGATGAGCGCGATCGTGCCGTCGGCGCGGATGAAGAGGTTCCCGGGGTGGAGGTCGGCATGGAAGAAGCGATCCTCGAAGATCATCTTCAGGACGATCTCGGCTCCACGCCTGGCCACGAGGTCGCGATCGACGCCGGCCTCGTCCAGCGCGGCGGTGTCGGCCACGTTCATGCCGCTCATCCGCTCGAGCGTGAGCACGCGGGACGTGGTGTGCTCCCACGAGATGCGCGGGATGACGACGCCGTCGTCGTCCTCGAAGTCCCTCGCGAACCGCTCGGCGTTCCGAGCCTCCTGGAGGTAGTCGAGCTCGGCGCGGATCGTCTCTGCGAACTCGGCGACGATCCCGACGGCATCGATGTCGCGGGCGAACTCCCACGTCCGCTGCGCCCGGGCGGCGAGGTTCTGCAGGATCTCGAGGTCGACCTGCACCTGGAGCACCGCGCCCGGCCGGCGGACCTTCACCACCACGGGCGTGCCGTCGGCGAGCGTCGCCGCGTGGGCCTGGCCGATCGAGGCCGATGCCATCGGCCGATTCTCGAACGCGGCGAAGATCGCCTCCGGATCCGCCCCCAGCTCCGTGCGGATCACCGCACGGATCTCGTCGACCGGCACCGGCGGCGCGGCATCCTGGAGCTTCGCCAACTCGGTGATGAACGACGGAGGGAGGAGATCCGATCTCGTGGACAGGAGCTGGCCGAGCTTGATGAACGTCGGGCCGAGTTCCTCGAGTGCGGCCCGGAGGTGCGCAGGGGACTCGGCGGAGGCTCGCTTCGCCGCGTCGGCTGCGCCGCCCCGCCCGGCCGAGAGGACGCGCTCCAGTCCGAGGAGCCCCACGACGAGACCGAGCCCGTGGCGTCGGAAGGCTGAGGCGATCTGGAGGTATCGGGCGGCGTGCGTCTGCTCGATCCGGTCACCCTCGGCCATGGATCACCGTCGCCCGTCGCCGGTCTCGTGCACGACCAGCACCGGGCAGTGCGCGTGCGCGGTGCACTCCGCGCTCACGGACCCGAGGAGGAGTCCCGCGAAGCCGCCGTGTCCGCGCGTGCCGAGCGCGAGCATCCGCGCCCCCTTCGAACGGTCGATGAGGACCTCCGCCGGGCGACCCTGCTGCGTGCCCGCCGTCACCCGCTCGGGAACCGACTCGCCGAAGGCGGCCTGAAGGGTCGCCTCGACGACGCGATGGGCGTCCTGCTCGGGAGTGATGTCCGAATCCGGGTAGTAGTAGTTGCCGTACAGGAGCGTCGGATGGTTCCAGACGCCGAGCGCGTGGACCTCGACGTCGAGCCTGTCGCCGAGCTCTGCCGCCAGCCGGAGTGCGGCGATCGACGAGTCCGAGCCGTCCACCCCGACGACGATCTCCCCTCGGGACTCCTCAGCGGGTCGTGCGGTGCCGTCGGTCGACGTGCGGTGCGTTGCCATCATGCTCGCCTCAGGCGTGGTGGGGGCCGTACGAGCGCCCCGACGGGTTGCGGACGACGACGCGGACGCTGATCGGCGTGAGCGAGTCGGCCCGGTCGGACGGGCGACGGCTCAGCCGTGACAGGATCACGCGCCCGTCGTGGGGCGAGATCGTCAACGTCGCCGCCGCGGTGCGGACGGTGGTCCTGGTGATGGACGTCGTATGGCTCACGGGGTGCTCCTCGTCGAGATCGGGGGTTCAGCGCGCCCGCGCTGGGCCTCGGCCGGTCGGCGTCGCGCAGTCGGTGCGGGCGTGATGGGCAGCAGGCCGAGGAGCAGCATCACGAGGCCGAGCTCCACGGCGCCGGCGATGAAGTAGACCGCCTGCAGGAAGCTGAACGGGATGAGCATCATCTGCACGAAGATCCAGATGAGGGCCGCGAATCCGGCGGCCGCGCTCGCGAGGAGCGCCGATGGACGCCGCCGCCGGAGCAGGATGAACGCCAACGTGTGGATGCCGCCGAGGACCAGGGCGAGCGCGAGGCCGGGCACCAGGTACGACGAGAACGCCGAGCCCTCGAGGTACTCGACCGGCGGGGAGAGCACCGTCGCGAGGTCGGGCACGAGTGCACCGACCATGAGGGAGAGCCCCCCGGCGACCGCCGTCACGGCCACGAACGCCTCGACGACGAGGAGGGTGATGCGAGTGGCTCGCTTCGTGTCCATGGCGCCAGTGTGACCCGATGACGGATGCCCCGTGGGGACGAAGGTCCCGTCGCAGTTCGGATCAGTCGGCCGCCACGTGCGGGACGATGACCACCGGCCCGCCCGCGTTCAGCAGCAGCTCGCTGTTGGTGCGCCCGAGCGGCCGGAATCCGCGGGCTCCGGCCTCGGTGGGGCGACCGCTGACCGTGAGGACGGCGCGGCGGGAGGCCTCCGCGAGCGCCTGCCCCGCCGGTGCGGTCGACCGGCGGAGCTCGATGTCGACGGACTGCTCCTCTGCATCGGCGACATCGAGGAGTCGGGCGAGTTCCCGTTCGTCGAACGGGAGGTCCCGGTCCGACCGGATCACGATGAGCGGCTCACCCAGGCGCGACGCTTCCCGCAGCGCGTAGCGCACCGAACCGATCCAACCCGGGGCGTTCCCGGCGCCGGCCACGACGCCGCTCCGCCGGTCGCCGGCCGAGCCCGCGACGACCGCCACCGGCACCGGCGCGGTCGCCGCCAGCTGCAGCCCTCGCGCACCCAGCGCGCGGCCGTGGAAGGTGCCCGTCTTGTGGGAGCCGATGACCACGGACTCGTACGCCGACGCCGATGCGGCCAGTTCGATCATCGGAGCGCCCACGTCGATGCCGGCGGACACCGGCACCCCGTCGGCCGTCTCGCGTGCGAACGCGAGCTCCCGGACGGCGAGGCGTTCGGCATCGGTGCGCAGCTCCCGCAGGTCGCGGTCGCTGATCGTGCCCCACTCGTCGTCGACGACGTTCAGCAGGAACACGCCGACGCCGAGCTCCTCGGCCCGAGCGAGCGCCCACACGACGGCCGAGCGGCTCGCGACCGAGCCGTCGATGCCCACGAGGATCGTCGGGTCCATCTCCACCGCCTCTCCGACGTGCAGAGCTCCGCCGATCCCGAGGGGACCGCGCTCCGCACGTGGCCATGTTCGGCGCGTCCGCGCTCATCGGTCGGGTCTTTGGTCCCCTGCTCGCTGACGACCCCTCGAGCGCGGTGGTAGCCTGCGGTCAAGCCGTCCCGGAGGTGCTATGCCCGGTCAGCGGTCGCCTGGGTCGCTCCCGGGAAATCCCGGGTCCGAGCTGGATCGCGCCCTCCACGAGCTCGTCGAGCGCGCCGGCGAGGTGGTGCACTCGCAGGACCGGCTGCGGTCCCTCCTGCGGGCCACCCAGGCGGTCGTCGAGCCGCTCGACCTTCCCGTCGTCCTCGAGCGGATCGTGCAGGCGGCCGTCGAACTGGTCGACGCCGAGTACGGCGCGCTGGGCGTGATCGCCGAGGAGGGCGGCCTCGAGGCGTTCGTGCACGTCGGGGTGCCCCCGGAACAGGTCGAGGCGATCGGACACCCGCCCGAGGGGCGCGGGCTGCTCGGGGCGCTGATCGACGATCCGCGACCGATCCGGCTCCGGCACATCGCCGAGGATGCGCGATCGGTCGGATTCCCGGCGGGGCATCCGCAGATGGAGGCGTTCCTCGGCGTCCCGGTGCGCGTGGGCGATGCCGTGTACGGGAACCTGTACCTCGCCGAACCGCGCTCCGGCGAGTTCACACCGGCGGACGAGGAGCTCGTCTCCGCGCTGGCGGCGACGGCGGGATCCGCCATCGCGAACGCGAGGCTCTACGACGAGACCGTCCTCCGCCAGCAGTGGACGGCATCGTCGGCCCAGATCGCGTCCGCGCTGCTCGACACCGCGAGCTCGGCGGCGCTTCCGCTGCTGGCCGACGAGCTCGCCGCCAGGTCCGCGGCCGACCGCGTCTGCATCCTCGTCGCGGGGAGCGAGCCCCTGACGCTGCGGATCGCCGAGGCGCGCGGTGCCGATGCCGACGACCTCGCCGGCTCGGTGGTCTCGTCGATGGACACCGCGGCGGGCCTCGCCCTCGAGTCCGGGGAGTCGCGTCTCGTGGCCGGGGTTCGCGAGGCGCGCACGCCCGATGCGCTCGCGATCGTCGGCGAGCGCGGCGCGGGCCCGGTCATGATGGTGCCGCTCACCCACGCGGACTCCGTGTCGGCGGTGGTCACGGTGGGCCGTGCGCCCGGCCGGCCGTCGTTCTCCTCCGCCGAGCTCGACATCGCCGACGACCTCGCGATCCGGGTCGGGCTCGCGATCGAGCTCGCCGAGGCGCGCGAGCAGCGGCAGCGCGCCCAGCTCGGCGAGGACCGCACGCGCATCGCACGCGACCTGCACGACCACGTGATCCAGCAGCTGTTCGGCCTGGGGCTCGAGCTGCAGTCGCTCGCGCACGACTCCCAGCCGGATGCCGCGGCTCGCCTGCAGGAGGCGGTCGCCACCCTCGACGACGCCATCTCGCAGATCCGCACGATCATCTTCGCGATGCGCCCGCGTGGGCCCGAGCGCTCGTTGCGGCACCGGATCCTCGACCTCGTGGCGGAGGGCTCCTCGGGCTTCCCGCACCCCGTGCCCGTGGCCTTCTCGGGACCCGTCGACCTGGTGATCGAGGGCACGCTCGGCGACGACGTCACGGCGGTCGTCCGGGAGCTCCTGGCGAATGCGGCGCGGCACTCCGGCGCGGACCAGATCCGCATCTCGGTGGCCGTCGACACCTCGTGGGTGCGGGTGACCGTCGACGACGACGGGGTCGGCATCCCCGAGCACGGCCGACGGAGCGGCCTCCAGAACCTCCTGATCCGGGCGGAGCGTCGCGGCGGGACCATGCGCATCGACTCGGCGCCCGGGATGACGGAGATCGAGTGGCGGGTTCCGGCGCCCGGATCGCGGTCCGGCTCCGAGGCCGGGGCGATCGGCGGCCCCCGATGACACGCATCTTCCTGGTCGACGATCACGAGATCGTCCGGCGCGGCATCGCGGAGCTCCTCGATCGCGAGTCCGACCTCGAGGTCGTCGGAGAGGCGGGCGACGTCGCGCACGCGCTGGCGCGGATCGAGGCGACGCGACCCGACGTCGCGGTGCTCGACGTGCGGCTCCCCGACGGGGACGGCGTCGAGCTCTGCCGCGAGATCCGGTCGCGGCATCCCGAGGTGCGCTGCCTCATGCTCACCGCCTACGACGACGACGAGGCGACCATGTCCGCCGTGCTCGCCGGAGCATCGGGCTACGTGCTGAAGAACGTGTCGGGCTCGGGCCTCGTCGCGGACATCCGCGCCGTGGCATCCGGTCGCTCGCTGCTGCACCCGGCGGCCGCGCGGCACGTCGCCGAGCGGGCGCAGGCCGACCGCGACGACCCGCGCTTCGGCTCGCTGCAGCTCAGGGAGCGGCAGGTGCTGGCGCTCATCGCCGAGGGCCTCACGAACCGGCAGATCGGCGAGCGGCTCGGCCTCGCCGAGAAGACCGTGAAGAACTACGTCTCGGGGCTGCTGCGGAAGCTGGGCCTCGAGCGGCGCACGCAGGCGGCCGTGTACGAGCTGGAGCGTCGCGACCCGCAGGCGTGAGGCGCGGCATCCGCAACCCTGCCGCTGTGCCCTCGCGCGCCCCTGCCCCAGTGCCGGTGCCCATGTGACTTTGGGCCCGATCATGCGGTCGCACGGGGCGCCATCCTGTGACCATGTTCACCAAGGTCATCGCAGGGTGGGACGGCAGTCCCGAATCCGAGGCGGCAGCGGACTGGGCCGCCGAGCACTCCGGTGGAGCGCCGCTCACGCTCGTCCATGCCATCGGGGGGAAGCCGACCGGCAGCGAGTACCTGCAGGCCTCGGGCGAGCGTTCGGCGGAACGGACGAGGCTGATGGATGCCGCGGAGCGACTCCGCGCGTCGCATCCGGAGCTCCGCGTGGAGACGGAGACCGTGCACGGCTCGGCGATCGATGCGCTCGGGGAGCGGCTCGCCCCCGACGTGCTCGTCGTGGTCGGCGGCCCCGACCACCCCCGGACGACCAGGTGGACCCTGGGGTCGCGCCTGGCCGGACGCCACGACGGGGGAACCGTGGCGGTGATCCCGGAGACCCCGGCGACCGAGCGGCGGGTGGCCGTGGTCGCCGGGGTCGACGGGTCGCAGGCCTCGCTGGCCGCGGTCGACGTCGCCGCCGAGCTGGCGGACCGGCTCGGCGCGCCGCTCGAGCTCGTGCACGCCTGGCGCGTGCCCGCCGAGTGGGACACGGCGCTGTCGGGCTACGGCTCCGACGTCGACCGGCTCGAGGAGATCCATCGCGACGTCCTCGACGAGGCGGTCGAGTAC
>Ga0247821_10002059_pt1 | contig 11066 bp, 12 predicted proteins | sample 13C_Glycerol_Day_FD_192481 | JGI IMG/M metagenome (GOLD analysis project Ga0247821, IMG submission 192481) | Soil microbial communities from agricultural site in Penn Yan, New York, United States - 13C_Glycerol_Day14 | ecosystem: Environmental > Terrestrial > Soil > Agricultural land | place... | reverse complement strand
CCACATCATCCTCAACTCGCCCCGCTACGCGCCCGTCGCACGCGCCTGAGGAGGGCCCTGTGAAGATCCGCATGCTCGTCGCCATGTCCGGCACCCGCAACGGCGCACGGTGGCCGGCCCCCGGCGAGACCGCGACCCTGCCGGACACCGAGGCTGTGCGTCTCCTCGCATCGGGTCTTGCCGAACCCGTCGATGACGGGCCGCCTGTGGAGACGGCGACGGCCCCGCCTGCAGAGGTGACCGTCTCGCCCGCGGCCAAGCCCCCCGCCCGGCGCCGCGGACGTGCCGGCAAGGGCGAGACGCCCAAGGAGTAGGCCGTGGCCAACGAGTACGCCGACCTGTCGGTCCTCAAGGAGATGCTGGCCATCGAGGCAGACGACGACAGCCGGGACACGCTGCTGTCCAGGGCGCTCGCCGCCGCCTCGCGCAGTATCGACCGGGCCACCGGCCGCCGCTTCTACCTGGACGCGACGGCTACCGCTCGCACCTACAACCCGGCGGGCAAGGTGGTGTTCGACGTGTTCGGGGCCCGGCTCCTCATCGACGACGCTGGCGTGGCGCCGACGGTGGTGGAGATGGGGTCGGGCGGCTCGTTCACTGCGTTCACCGACTACGAGACCGGCCCGGACAACGCCATCGTGCGTGGCCGGGCCGTCACCTCCCTGCTAAGTACCTCCTCGAGCTGGGGATCCGGTACGACACGGGTCCGCGTCACCGCTCAGTGGGGGTGGCCCGCGGTGCCCGAGGAGATTGAGCAGGCCACACTCCTGCAGGCGTCCCGCCTGTTCAAGCGCAAGGACAGCCCGGAGGGCGTCACCGGCTCCGCTGAATGGGGTGTGGTGCGGCTGTCACGGCGGGACCCGGACGTGTGGGCGCTGATCGAGCACTTCATCCTCCCCGGTTTCGGATAGGAGACGCCGTGCAGATCTCCGAGGTACGCGACGCGATCGCGGACGCGGCGCGCGTAGTCGTCCTGCCCGCCGGCATCGGCAAGCTGAAGTGCACCGGCTACGTGCCCGACTCGATCGTCGCCCCGTGCTTCTTCGTCGGCGAGGTAGAGGTCACGTTCGACAAGGCGATGGGCCGCAAGCTGGACGAGCTGCTGTTCACCTGCCGGGTGCTGGCCGGCCGCGCCGACGACCGGTCCTCTCAGCGCATCCTTGACGCGCTGCTGTCCGGGTCGGGCGCGGCCTCGCTGAAGGCGGCGATCGAGGCGGCCCGCGGCGGGCCTGGCGAGTACGCGCTCGGCGGCCTGGCCCACGACCTCCATGTCCAGCGGATCCAGGGATACAGGTGGTTCGAGCACGCGGGCTCCACCTACGTGGGCGCCGAGCTGGTCATCAAGGTGATCGGCGACGGGAGTACCTGATGAAGATCCGGATCCTGGTGAGCCAGCCCGAGGGCGCGCTCCTGCATGGCCGGCCGTGGCCCGCCGTGGGCGACGTGGTCGACGACCTGCCGACCACCGTGGCCGCGCACCTGGTCGCCTCCGAGGTGGCCGAGGAAGTGACCGACCCGCCGCCGCGTGCGCGGCGCAAGAGCAGGAAGGAGGACGACGGTGGGTAAGTCCGTCCTGCTCAACGTGCGCTGTTTCACCGGCGGCCTGGACCTGACCAGCGTCTCCAACAAGCTGGAGTTGTCGTCCGAGGTGGAGGAGAAGCCCACCACGAACTACGGCTCCGGCGGCTGGGGTGAACTCGTCGGCGGGCTGGCGTCCTCGCAGATCTCCGGTGAGGGGCAGTGGGAGGCCGGCGACGACACGATGGTCGACGACTCGACCTGGGCGCAGCTCGGCGGTGTCGGCCCCTGGTCGATCAGCGGCAACAACAGCGCGGCCGTGGGCGCCCTGGCGTACCTGACGCGGGCGATGCGCGCCGACTACACGCTGCTCGGCGAGGTCGGCGAGGTCGCCCCGTGGGCGTCGATGGCGACGGGTTCCTGGCCGCTGGTGCGCGGCCAGTTCGCCCACCCGCCCGGCACCGCCCGCACCACGACCGGCTCCGGTACCGGCCTCGAAGTGGGAGCCGTCGCTGCGGGCAAACGCCTGTACGCAGCGCTGCACGTGCTGTCCGTGGCGGGCACCACCCCGAGCATCACGGCCAGCGTGGAATCGGCGGCGGACGACACGTTCGCCAGCCCCACCACCCGCCTCACGTTCGATCCGGCCGCCGACGCGGGCGGGCAGATCCTGCGTACCGACGGCACTGCTATCACCGACACGTGGTGGCGTGTGGCGTGGACGATCTCCGGCACCACGCCGAGCTTCCTGTTCGCCGCTGCTCTCGGCATCGGCTGACCACCCCTATCCCCTGGCCCGGCCCTCCCTGTGGGTTCGGGCGTCTCGTCATGCCTGAAAGGGAGGCCGGCCGTGCCGAAGATGGTGCTGACCGCCGAGTTCCTGTCCATCAACTCCAACGACCTCAGCGAGTACACCCGCAAGGCGGAGATCGCGGTGGAGGTGGAGGAGAAGGACGTCACCAACTACAAGTCGCTGGGCTGGAAGGAAGTCATCGGCGGCCTCAAGTCCGGCACGCTCGCGTGCGAGTTCCTCCAGGACTTCGCCGCCACCGAGCTGGACTCGATCATGTGGCCGCTGCTGGGCACGGTCGTACCGTTCGAGGTGCGCCCCGACCAGGCTTCCGTGGGCACGTCGAACCCGTCCTACTCGGGGAACATCCTGATCTCCGGCTGGTCGCCGGTCACCGGCTCGGTCGGCGACGAGGCCACCGTCTCGCAGGACTTCAGCACGTCCGGGGCGGTCACCCGGGCCACCGCGTAGCAGGGGCCTGAGATGGCGGACACGTCCCGGCTCGGGCTGGAGCTGACCCCGCAGAACCTGCGGCAGATCTCCCGCGCGCTGCGCGCCGAGGAGGACGGCAAGCAGCTGCGCAAGGAGCTCACGCGGAACATGCGTGAGGCGCTGAAGCCGGGCGCCGTCCGGGCGAAATCGTCGATCATGTCGATGTCGTCGACGACCCCGCACGATGGGCCCGCGCTTAAGAGCGCGATCGCCCGGAAGATCAGGCCCGAGGTCCGCATCTCCGGCAAGTTCCCCGGGGCCAAGATCAAGGCGTTCAAGACCAAGAACCTGCGGAACTTCCCCAACGCCCCGAAGCGCACCAACCGGGCCAGCGGCTGGCGACACCCCGTGTACGGCAACCGCGAGGTGTGGGTCCAGCAGAGCGGCAAGGTCAAGTGGTTCGACCACGCCTTTGAGGGCGAGCGGGACACCTACCGGCGGGCCGTGCAGTTCGCCCTGGCGGACATGGTCAACCGCATCGCATCCCGATCCGACTGAACAGATGAGGCCGAAGTGAAGGTCACGTACTCCCCTGAAGACGGCGACGAGCAGGTCTTCGACTACAACCCCAACAAGCTGATGTCGGCCGAGCGGGAGGCGCTGGAGAAGCGCACCGGCATGTCGTTCCAGCAGTTCACCATGGGCGTGCTCAGGGGCCACTCGCTGTGCCGGCGGGCGCTGCTGCACGTCCTGCTGAAGCGGCAGCACCCTGGCATCAGCTACGAAGACGTCGACTTCTGCTGGGACGAACTCACGGTGGAGATGACGAAGGGCGAGATCACCCTCGCCGCGGAGCGGCTCCGCGAGAAGGGCGAGGACGACGTGGCCGAGGCCATGCTCAAGGGCCACGACGAGGCGCCGGACGACGAGGGAAAAGCCCGGCTGCCGTTCGCCGTCTGAAGCACCTGGGCAACGCAGCTCACCTACTCGGCATCGGGCCCCGCGACTGGGACGTGATGACCGTCGAAGAGGCCGACCACTACCTGGCCTGGCTGGACGAGTACCTCGCTCAGGTGGAGAAGGCCTCCCAGCGGCGGTAACAGGAGAGGGGGTTCGTCGTGTCGGACACCAGTCTGGTCTTCGCCCTGTCGACCCGGGACGACACCGGCCCGGGCATGCGGTCGGCGCGCGAGACCGTCGACAGCGAGACGGAGGGGATGGCCGACGACGTCGCCGCCAACGGCTCGAAGATGGGGCCCGCCCTGGCGACCGTCGGCGCGGCGGCCGGCGCTCTCGCCGGAGCGGCCATCATGTCGACGCTGGCGCAGGCGATGGACGTATCCGAGGCGACCACCCGCCTCGAGGCGCAGCTCGCGAACACCACCGCGGACGTGGGCGCGGCAACGGACGCCATGACGAACGTGTTCGTGCAGGGGTGGGGGGAGTCGGCCACCGAGGTCGGCGACGCGATCAAGTCCGTCACCCTGAACATGGACGAGTTCACGGGCAACCGGCAGGGTCTGGAGGACATGACCAAGGCTGCCCTGGGTCTCTCCAAGGCGTTTGACCAGGAGGTCAATAAGACCACCGCGGCCGCCGGTCAGCTGGTGAAGACCGGCCTGGCCGACAGCTTCGAAGAGGCCATGGACCTCATCGCGGCCGGCCTGGGCAGCGTCGCCAACAAGAGTGACGACCTGCTCGACACGTTCAACGAGTACTCCACCCTCTTCCGGCGGGTGGGCCTGGACGGCAAGACGGCCCTCGGTCTGATCAGCCAGGGCCTCGAGGCTGGCGCCCGGGACTCGGACGCCGTCGCGGACGCCATCGGAATTTTCAGCGAGATGGCCCTGGCCGGAGGCGACAAGGTCAACGAGGCGTTCAAGTCGATCGGCCTGTCCGGCGCGGACATCGGCCGGCGCATGCGGGCCGGCGGCGACGAGGCGACCTCGGCGCTGCAGGACACGATGGACGCCCTGCGCGGCACCGACGACGCCACCCTCCGTCTCACCGCAGCACAGACCCTGTTCGGCGACCTCGCCAACACCCAGGCGGACGCGTTGTATGCGCTCGACCCCGCCTCGGCGGCCGCAGCGGGCGGCTTCGACGACGTGGCCGGCGCAGCCGACAACGTCGTCGACAAGCTGGAGGACTCTCCGGCGATGAAGATGGAGGCCTTCAAGCGGGGCGTCCAGCAGAACGTCATCGACTTCCTCGGCGGCACCGTGATCCCTGCCGCCCTCGACTTCAAGGACCGGTTCGGCAAGGCGATCCGCGGCGCCTGGGCAGAGGCCGGAGAGGGCGGCGACGAGGGCGTCGACCGCGTCCTCGGCTTCGTCGCCATCCTCGGTCAGCGCCTCGCGCAGAAGGTCGCCGACCTCGCCCCGCACGCTGCGGCAGGCCTGGCCTCGTTCGGTCAGCGGCTCGCCGAATACGCCATGGCCAACCCCGTGGAGACCTTCAAGGTCCTCCTGATCGCGGGTGCCCTGGTGCTCGCCCTGACCCAACTGCCCCTGGTGATCGCGGGCGCGCTCGCGCTGACGGCCGGCATCATCATCGGCGGCTTCGTCGCCGAGCTCCTGAAGACCACGAACGAACGGCTGCCCGACTGGTGGCAGGCGTTCACCGGCTGGGTGGCATCCAGCGCGGGCAAGATCGGCGACGCGTTCGGCATCCTTGGCCGCGCGTCCGGCCAGTGGTTCTCGGGGCTGTGGTCCGATTACATCGCCGAGCCGGTCAGCGAGCAGTGGGACTCCTTCATCGGCAGCGTCGGGGCCCTTCCCGGCCGTGCCTGGAACGCGCTGTCCAACCTGGGCACGGTCGTGGCGGCGGCCGGGAAGGGCGGCTTCCAGGCGCTGAAGAACGCCGCCGTCGAACGGGCCATGTCCCTGGTGTCGTGGATCGGCGGTCTGCCCGGACGTCTGGCGGGCGCTCTCGTCAGCCAGAACTACCGCATGTACAACGCGGGCCTGGACTTCGTGTACGGCATCTGGAACGGCATCAGCGCGGCCGGAGGCTGGCTGTGGTCGCAGGTGTCCGGCTTCGCCCAGCGGAACATCGTCGACCCGGTCAAGGACTTCCTCCACATCGGCTCCCCGTCCAAGCTCGCCGCGGACGAGATCGGCCACTGGATCCCGGCCGGTATCGCGATGGGCGTGGAAGACAATGCCGGCGTCGTCGACGACGCGATGCGGGCCGTCGTCGACCCGTCCGCCTACCGGCCCGCACCCGGGCAGATGGGCGTCCCGCAGTCGTCGTTCGCGTCCACGCTCGGCGGGCAGCAGGCGCAGACGCGGATCCTGTTCGAGTTCGTCGGCGGCTCGCGGGCGTTCCGCGAGTTCTTCCAGGAGTCCGTCCGTGTCAGCGCCGGCGGTGACGTCGTCCGATTCGCAGAGGGGTGACAGACGTGCCGAGCCTTCCCCCGCCCATCTGGGCTGAGCTGTCCTACGGCGGCGCCTGGAACGACATCACCGAGGACGTGCGCGCGACCACGTCGCAGGTCACGGTCAGCCGTGGCCTGTCCTCGGAGTCGGCGTCCACGGCGGAGCCGACATCGTGCACGTGCGACCTGGACAGCCGCGACGACCGCTACGCCCCCCGCAACCCAGCCAGCCCGCTGTACGGGCTGATCGGCCGCAACACGCCGCTGCGCTGGGGGTACGAGGTCGGCTCGCCGTGGGCGGAACTACCCGGCGGCCTCGACTGGTCCGCACTGTTCGTGAACGAGACCGCGGTCCTGGACGTGACCGGGGACTTCGACCTGCGTGTGGACATCGCCCTGGACGACTGGGCGCACTCCCAGATGATCGCCCTGCGCTACGTCACCTCGAACGGTGACAACCGCTGCTGGTGCCTGGAGATCGTGGACGGCGTGCTGACGTTCATGTGGTCGCCGGACGGTACGTTCGCCGCCCGCATCACCCAGGAAGCGACCGAGGCGGTGAAGGCATACCGCGGCCAGCGCCTGGCGGTGCGAGTCACCCTCGACATCGACAACGGCGCGGGCGGTTACGAGCTCCGTTTCTGGACCGGCCGGACAGTCGACGACGAGGAATGGAACCTCCTCGGCGCCCCGGTCATCGGCGGCTCCACCACGAACGTGTTCGCGGGCACCGCCTACATGGAGCTCGGCGGGGGCTTCAGCTTCAACGCCCTGCCCTCCGGCAGCATCCTGGACACCCTCCAGGGCAAGGCGTATGCGCTGAAGCTGCTGGACTCCGGCACGGTCAAGGTCGACATGAGCACCACAGCGGTGGGGGCCGCCACCGATACCACGTTCGTGGACGCCACCGGCCTGACCTGGCATCGCGGCGGCGACAGTGCCTTCTCCCACAAGCATGTGCGTATGGCGGGGGAGGTGCCGGCGTGGCCGCCCACCCGGGACCTGTCCGGGCAGGACAACTACGTCAGCATCAACCCCAGCGGGTTGATGCGGCGAATGGACGCCGGGAACCGGCCGCAGGACAGCGCGCTGCTGCGCTACCTCAAATCTCAGCAGCCGGTGGAGTGCTGGCCGCTCACGGATGGGCCGAGCACGGGCGGCGCCAGGAGTCTGGTGGGCGGCCAGGACATGGTGCGTGTGCGGGATTTCACCGGCACGGACACCGCGCCGGACTGGCAGCAGGGGACGCTGGCGGACTGGATCGAGCCGGTGCTGTCCGTCAAGGCGAACACCACCGGCGGCGTGCGCGGCAGCTTGCCGCGCACGTCGGGCACTGACGCGGCCTGGTCGGTCGACCTCTTCCTGTCCGGCGGCGGCGCCCCGTCCTCCGGGCAGCTCATCGTCGTCGACCGGGGCGCCGGCACGGACAATGACACCCGCATCGAGCTGCACCTCGTGTTCAACGGGGATCTGGACGGCGTCTCGCTCACCTACTCGGCATGGGGTGACACCACCTTCGACTCGGGTTTCCTGAGCAGCCTGACGAGCCTGGGCATCTACGACGACCAGCCACACCACCTCCGGCTGGCGATCGACCCCGGGGTCACCGGGACCGACTGGACGCTCTACATTGACGGGCAGTCGGCAGACAGCGGCTTCATCACCGGCATCGTGGCCAAGTCCGCCCGCGAGGTACAGCTCGGCTGGGGCTTCTCCACCATCGCGGGCATCACCATGACCAGCCGCAGCTTCGGCTACCTCACCTACTGGGACGGCACCGGGCCCAGCGCGGCCGAGATCTACGAGGCGTACACCGGATACCAGGGGGAGCGCGCCGGCGCGCGCATCGAGCGGCTGGCCACGGAGGCGGGATACACCGCCACGGTGGCAGGCGAGGAGGTGTACCAGCAGCGCGTGGGCATCCAGGGGCCGAAGCGGCTGCTGGAGCTCCTCGGTGAGGCGTCCCGCACGGACTTCGGGTATCTGCTGGACGCGCGGGACCGGATCGAGGTCATCCACCGGGGCGGCAGCACGCTGTGGAATCAGCCGCCCGCCCTGGTCCTCGACTACTCCGAGGGCCTGATCAGCCCGCCGTTCCGGCCGCTCGATGACGACCGGCTCACCGAGAACGACGTCAGCGTGAAGCGGGAGTACGGATCCGTCCCGGCGCGGGAGGTCCTCGAGGACGGGGCTCTGTCCGTGTTGCCGCCGGAGGACGGCGGGGTGGGCCGCTACGACACCAGCCACACGTACAGCCTGGAGACGGACGCGCAGGCCGCCCAGGTCGCGGGGATGCGGCTGCACCTGGGCACCTACGACGGCGTCCGGTACACCCGCCTGACCCTCAACCTGGCCAACGCGCGGGTGTTCGAGTACATCGACGAGATCCTGCGCCTGGACGTCGGTGACAAGATCCGGCTGACGAACCTGCCCGCGGACCATGGGCCGGACGACGTCGACGTGCTGGTGGCCGGCTACACCGAGGACGCCGGCCCGGGCGGCTGGTCGATCACGTTCAACTGCGTGCCGGGCGCGCCGTGGACGGCCGCGATCGTCGACTCGTTCACCTCGCACGCGGACACCGACGGCTCCGAGCTGGCGGCCGCCGTCGACGCGGACGACACCACGCTCTCGATCGCCGTCACCGCGGGCCCGCTGTGGACCAGCGACCCGTCCGACATGCCGTTCGATCTGCGGGTCGGCGGGGAGGTCGTGACCGTCCTCTCCCCGGGCGTCCTCGTGAACGCGGGACAGAACCCGTTCTTCGACACCGACACCAGCGGCTGGAGTGCCGAGAGCGCCACCCTGTCCTGGTCCACGGCCGTGGTGCACCCGCACCCGCGTGCCCGCGGCTCGCTGCTCATCACCCCCGCCGGCGGCGTGGACTTCGCGGGCGCGGTCGGCTCCCTGTCCGGCACCGGCAGCGTCACCGCCGGCACGAGCTACGTCATGTCGGCGTGGGTGTACTCGCCGGGCGGCTGGTCGGACGTCCGCCCGTCCATCTACTGGTACAGCAGCACCGGCGCGTTCCTGTCGACCAGCGCCGGATCGGCGATCGCCGTACCGGCAGGGAAGTGGACGTTCGTCCAGGCCTCCTTCACCGCGCCGGCGTCCGCCTCACAGGGCAGGGCCCGGATCCGGCACGGCGCCACACCCACCGCAGCCGACGTCCTGTACCTGTGGGCGGCCCGCATCACGCCCGCGTCCGCCGGGGCCGGCCCGCAGACGTTCACGGTCGTGCGCTCGCAGAACGGCGTGTCCAAGGCGCACGCGGCGGGCGCGGACATCCGGCTGGCGAACCCCGTCTACGTGGCGATGTAGTAGGAGGCGACCTTGACGAACTGGCTGGCCGGGAACCGGATCACCGCCACCCGGCTCAACGACCACACCGTGGAAGCCACGACCACGTCCGGGCTCACACCCGCCAGCGGCTTCACTGTGATCGGCTTCTCCGGCAGGAAGGTGTCCGGGGTCACGACCGTGCACTGCTACCTCGCCTACAGCGGGGGCGGCATCAATGCGTCGCCGGACCCCGGCGGGAACCTGGCGGACACGACGATCTGCACGCTGCCGTCCGGCTGGCGCCCACCCGAGATCATCAACGCGATCATGGGCGACGGCGTCCAGGACGGCGAGGTCACCATCGCGACGAACGGTGTCGTCAGCCTCCGCAGCGCCTTCTCCTCTGTCGAGGACGGCCGCAACTTGCGCGTCACCGCCGTGTGGATCAGCGGAAACGGATAACGACTGGAGGATGAGCATGCCCCTTGGTGAACCGCAGGGTCCGACTCAAACGGTCTGGAAGATCACCGCCGCGAGCCTGGCCACGATCGGTGACTACCAGGTCCGCTTCGAAATGGTGGCCACCACCGACAACCCCAACGACCCGGCCATGCCCGGCATCGTCCAGGCGTTCGTCGACCACATCGCGGCCAGCAATGACTTCCGGGTCCTCAACGCGATGCGGGAGTACACCTACCTCGAGCAGATGACGCCCACCGCGTAGCCCTGACTGTCTTCCGCCCCGCGCCACAGGCCCGGGGCGTTTCTCATGCCCTGGAGGGCCCATGGCACCACCCATGTCCGCGAACTCCTTCCTGTCCGCGTTGGAGGGGGAGGGGCTGGTCGTCGTCCAGGTCGGCGACTGGCGCGACCACAACCGTAACCACAAGGGCCCCTGGGGGCCGGTCCACGGCGTGATGATCCACCACACCGTGACGAAGGGCACCGCCGCCACGGTGCGCATCGTCCGTGACGGCTACTCGGGACTGCCGGGGCCGCTGTGCCACGGCATGGTCGCGAAGGACGGCCGCGTGCACCTGGTCGGCTACGGCCGCGCGAACCACGCGGGCCTGGGGGACCCGGACGTGCTGCGCGCGGTCATCGCCGAGCGCGCCCTGCCCGCCGACAACGAGGCATCCACCGACGGGAACCGGCACTTCTACGGCTTCGAGTGCGAGAACCTCGGCGACGGCGAAGACCCCTGGCCGGCCGCGCAGATCGAGGCGATCGTCCGCGTCGGCGCCGCCGTGTGCCGGCACCACGGCTGGGGCGCGCGGTCGGTGATCCGGCACCTGGACTGGCAGCCGGGCAAGGTCGACCCGCGCGGGCCCGGCATGGACTGGGACGACATCGAGAAGCGGATCGCGAAGCGGCTCGGCACCAAGCCGGCGGCGACACCGCGCCCAACGCCGTCCCGTCCCGTCGTCGACCTGTCCCAGCTGGTCGCCGCCGCCCGCTCCAACCCGGGCATGAAGGGCACACCGGTCACCTACTCAGGCGTGCGCACCGTGGAGGCCGCCCTCGTCGACGAGGGACTACTCGCCAAGACCTACTCGGACGGCCACTACGGCACCACCACCGTCACCGCGTACAGCGCCTGGCAGCGCCACCTCGGCTACACCGGACGCGACGCCGACGGCATCCCCGGCCAGACCAGCCTCGCCC
>Ga0247821_10002058_pt1 | contig 11068 bp, 13 predicted proteins | sample 13C_Glycerol_Day_FD_192481 | JGI IMG/M metagenome (GOLD analysis project Ga0247821, IMG submission 192481) | Soil microbial communities from agricultural site in Penn Yan, New York, United States - 13C_Glycerol_Day14 | ecosystem: Environmental > Terrestrial > Soil > Agricultural land | place... | reverse complement strand
GCCGGCGTTCTCGGTGGCCGCCTTCGCGGCCGCGTCGATCGCCGCCTCGAATCCGATCATGCCGCCGAGTCCCTGGCGCTGCGCGTCGTTGAGGGCCTGAATGCTCTGCCTCAGGCCGTCGGCGCTGCGCTTCTGCGCGTCCAGCTTCGTCTGAACCTGCTGCGCCTGAGTACCGAACAGGCCCATGCTCTGGGCCGCCAAGTCCTGCTCGAACTTGGCGTCGGCGACGGCGCTCTTGTAGGCGTCCAGTTCCTTCGTGAACTGCCTGGTGTCCCGCCCGCCCTTGCCGTACTCGGCGGTGAGCCGTTGCAGGGCGGCCGCCGCCAGATCGGACTGTCCACCGCGAACAAGGTTGGCGAGCGCCTCGTCGACAGAGTTGAGGTTCTCCTTCGCGTCCTTGACAGGAGTCGAGTCCCAGCCGCTCCAGCCGACAAGAAACTGCTGCACCTTGTCGAGAGTCGACGGGTCCGTCAGCGACCGGACCTTGTCGTACATCCCGTCCAGGTCGGACCCGAAGTGCCTGGCCGCCTCGCCCGTCACCTTGCCCGTGTTCCCGAGTTCCCGCAGCGACGACGTCAATTTGTCGACGTCGGGCGGCGCCGACTTCCCGCGCTGCGACAGTTCGGACAGGGCGATCAGCAGCAGACCAATACCGGTGCCTGCCATCGCGATTTTCGTCGTCCGCGACAGAGAGCCGATGGCAGCCTGCACTGCCGCGAGCCGGGTGGGCGCCGCGGTCGCCGCGGTGTTCATCGCGAGCAGGCTGACGCCGAAGCCGGCCACCGCTGTGCGTGCGGCGACCAGGCCAAGGGCGGCCGCCTTCGTCACCTTCATCGCGAGCGCCAGCTGCAGGAACACGGCGATCGCCTCAGGGGGAACCGCCGACACCAGGCGGGCGAGGACCTCGACCGCCTGGAGCAGGCCGACACCGACGTCGCTGCCCGCCTCAAGGACGTTCATCAGCGCGGTGCTCACGCTGGTCAGGACGCTCGCCACGGTCGGGCCCTGGGCTCTCGCCCAGTCCATGAACTGGCGGGCGTTGCCGCCGACCTCCCCGCTGTCGCTGATGCGGAGCAGGTGGACGATCTGGTCGTTGACGCCGCGGAGGGTGCGCTGCGCGAAGGTGCTGAACTGGGAGTTCAGACGATCCAGGCCGGGCGAGGACATCTCCCCGCCGATGACCGTCATGAACCGGTCGGCCTCGGCCGACGTGCCCTTCACCAGCTCCCGCGTTCTCGGCAGCAGGCCGTTGACGACGGCGACGCCCTTGGTGAACGGGGCCATCGTGTCGGCCGACAAAGCGTCGGACCAGTCCTCGTAGTTGTCCTTCAGGATGCCGACGGCGGCGGCCGCCTCGCGCGTCGCTGGCGGCAGCTTCGCCATGGCCTGCGCGGCCTCGGTCTGCGCCTTGACCGCTTCCTCCGAGCGGGCCCCGCTCTTGGCGACCGCGTCCTCGTACTTCGTCTGCGCGTCGGCGGCCTCGCCCATCTTGGAGATCTGCGGGCCCATCGCGGCGCCCATGGCGGCGACCGCGACTGCGACAGTTCCGGCACCCGCGGCGATCGGCGCCAGCGAAGCGGCCGCCGGAATCGCCGCCGGGGCGATGAGCTTGGTGACCTTGCCGAGTTCCTCCAGCGCCTTGCCACCAGCATCGGTGTCCCGCTGTAGCTGCGAGAGGCTGGTTGCCGTGCTCGTCGTGAACTGGTTGACCGAGGTCCGCGCGTCCCGCGCCGCGTCCCGGATCCGGTTCCGCATCTGCTGAGCGTGGTGCCCGACGCTGTCGAAGATGTGGCTCAGGCCGTCCTGACCCGTGAGGAGGAAGTTCAGCGTGGGCATCACTCACCGCCTTCAGCTGCTTGTCGGGACTGGTGGCGGTGCATCCACGCGATGAGCCCGTAGAAGTCGGGCAGGGTCAGGTCGTCGACGCCAGCAGGGGGGATGTGGAGGAGGTGGGCGAAGAGCCCGAGCCACTCTCCTCGGACGACGTCGATGTCGGCGTCGTGTTCGAGGACGGGCTGGTGCTCGGCTTGTCCTCCGGTTGGGGCTCCTCGGCGGGCGCCTCTTTTGGGCCCTGCTGCATCTCGGCGATCAGCTGCTCGGCGTGCTCAGGGTCTGCAGCCACCTTCACGATCCGCTGCACGACATTTGCCACTTGGTCCCGGGTGACATCCGGCTCCGACTCCGCGGCGCGGAACGCGTTCTCGAGGTACTCGGTGACCTCACGCCGGTCCATGCGGCTCGTCATCTCGCTGACCATCGGGTCGAAGTCGCCGTAGCGAAGCGATGGGTCGACGCGCTTCCTCAGAACCCAGACGACCGCGCGCATGGCTTCCGGGTCGTCCGCCCCAAGGCCCTCCTCGACCTCGCCCCACTTCATGCCGGCCGTGCGCTGCACGATCGACGCCTCGGACGTGCGCAGCGACCGCGCGTCGTACTGCTCCGGCTCGCCGCCCTCAGGCGTGTAAACGATGATCACTCTGGTGCTCCTATTCCAGGTGACGCCGCACGTCGTCAATGACGCGCTCGACTTCGCGGGTGATGCGGGGGGTGTGGGCGCGCACCGTCTTGTCCCACCAAAGTGGTGTGGTGGTCTGCTGCGCCCAACGCCGTCGGTTGCCGAACACCGGGTGCCGCAGGCGGCCTTCGTGCAGGCGGTTCACCATGCCCGCCGTGATGTCCGGTGGCAGCAGGTTCTTGTCCAGCCACACCCGGGCACCGGGGTTCCCGGTCGTGCGCACCGAGATCCTCACGGCCTCGGCGATGCTCGCGCGCAGCGGTCGTGTCGTCGGCGACGGACCGCCGCGCCCTCCCGACCTGCGGGCCTGCGAGCTGATGTTGAGGTTGCGGATGACGCTTTGCAGGTCGTCCCGCAACGGCTCGGCCGCGCGCCGGATTCGGCGCTGCATGGACTGGCGGATGTTCTCGTGGCCGGCCCGGCGCAGCTGCCGCTGTAGCTCCAGCAGCTGGCCGGTGCCGAGCACGCGGATGTCCCGCACCATGAGGTCACCTCACAGGGCGGTGTCGGTGCTCATGTACTCGATCTTCGGCTGGTTCGTTCCGTCGAAGAGGCCGGTGAAGTTGAACGTGGGCTTCACGACGCCGAAGCCGTCCACAGCTGGCGGACCCTCGTCGAGCTTGATGGCGGGGAGTACCACCCGGAACGTCTCGTCATGGGTCAGGGCGATGTTGGGGCCGATGAACTCCCACACCAAGCTGGTCGCCGCGTCGCTCGTGTGCAGGTCGTCCAGCGTCGTGGCGACATAGTCCGTCTCCAGCGAACCTGTGATCTTGACCTGGTCGTTTTCGATCGGCTCTTTCTTGAGGCCCGCCTGACCGGCGTAGAAACGCTCTACATCCTGCGGCCTCTCGATTTTGACGCTGACCTTGCGGATGCCGTCGAGCGCCGTCTCCGAGGAGAACGTGCCCGCCTTGACGCCCATCTGCCCGAAGTGGAACGGCGACATGCTGGCGTAGCTCGCGGTCGCGAGCGTCTGGCCTTCGTCGCAGTCCTTGCCATCGATCTCGAACGTGGCCATCAGCATGCCGCCGACCTCGCACGAGAACTCCGCGCTGATGATCTTGCAGCCGACGAAACTCTTGTCGGTGACCGTGCCGGTGGTGAGCGGCACGCCCTTCTGGATGGTGAGGCTCTTGCCCGCGACGCTCGCCAGGGTGTGTGTCTGCAGGTAGGCGGCCGTTGCACCCTGCTGCACCGGGGTCACCGTCGTGCCCATGAGCCCCTGAAGCAAGATGCCCATGGACTTGTTGGTGACCTCGATGTCGAAGGAGCCACTGGCTTCCTTGCGAGTCAGCACACGCCGCGACGACAGAGGCAGAAGGCGGCCGGCCGCGATACCCGCGGACTGAGCAGTCGTCTTCTTGAGCGCGATGCCTTCCTTGGTGAATTCGATGAACTTCGACGGGGCCACGAAGGTGCCGTAAGTCGACTCGGCTGCGATGCCCAGCTGGGCGCCGAGCCCGGATCCGATCGCCATGGATCAGTCCCCCTTCTGCGGCGCCGACTTGGGCGCGGCCGTCGTGGTCTTCTTCGTCGACGTCTTCGGCTCCTCGACGCCCTCCCAATTCATGGGCTGGCAGACGTAGCCCTCGAACCGGGCATCGGGTACCTCGACCACCTCGTCCGGCTGGACGACACGCTCGGGGCCAAGCTCGGGCACGGTGACCGGCTCCGAGCCCAGGAAGCGCACACGCGCCATGGGTCTCTCCCTCTCAGATCCGGGCGTGGCAGGTCACCGTGAACGCCAGAGCTGCCCGTGAGCCCTGGTCGGTGAAGTACTGGCGCAGCGACGCCCGCGTCAGGTGCGCCCACATCACGGCGCCGTTCAGGGTCGGCGCCTCCGGGTTCGGCCCTGTCGCCCGCAACGCCTGCTCGACGACGCCGAGGATCTCGAAGGCCCGGCCGCGCACCGTCGCGAACCCGTCGTCACCGGACCACACGTCGATCACGCAGGCGATGGTGAAGTCCTCATCGCGGGTACGGGCACCCGCCCCGTTGAAGTCCTGCGCGATCTCGGCGCCTTGGTCCTCGCCACCGGACCAACCCACTGCTAGGAAGTCCTCCGTGGCGATGTCATCGGTCGGTGGGCCGTCGCTGATGACGACGCCGTCCAGGGCGCTCGCAGCTTGGAGGATCGCGAGCAGCTCGGTGATGGCGCCGGGCAGGGCTGAGGTCGCCACCTACGCCACCCCCGGGGGGAGCCGGTCCGGGTCGAGCAGCTGCACGGCCCGGTTGGGGATCGCGAATCCGAGGCCGGGAATCGGCTCGGTCACGTCGTAGTCATCAACACCGCGCTGCGGCCGGCCCGGGCCCTGCCTGGTCCGCCACAGGTGCTGGAGGATGATGCGCGCAGCACCGCGGATGTTGGCCGTCACCATCGAGCGGCCGACCACATAGGTGAAGCGCAGAGGGCCGCGCAGGAGGCCGCCGTCGTTGAGGGTGACGATGCCAGTCTCGCCGTCCAGGTGCAGGTCATCGACATCGTAGGAAGTGCCGCCGCTGACGAGCGCCGTGACGCTGGTGAGTTCGATGGCCGGGATCTGCGTCAGCGCCACCGAGCAGGCTCTGGTGAACCGCGCGTCCTCGACGACCGAGCGGATCGCCACCGGGCCGACGAACTGTTCGACGGCGCGCGTGCACGCTTCGTTCCAGTCGCGGATCTCGTCGTCGTCGCTGATGTCGGTCTTCTTCAGGTGCCGTTTGGCTTCCTGCAGCGACAGGATGGTCGGCGGCACCGCCTCCCGCACGTCGAATGCGTCCGTGTAGGCGCCGGCGTTGATGCCGGTCGCGACCCAGCGCACTGAGTGCCGTCCGGCCTGCACCGTCGGATAGTCGTAGGCGTACACCCCGGTTGAGGTGGGGGCGACGGGGCTGACCGTCACGGTGGTCCGGTCGGGCAGCGTGATCGTCAGCGCCATGGATCCGGCGTTCGCCGGGGCGCCTGCCGCGTCCGTGACCGTCGTGCCGAGGGGCACGGACGCGCCGAGGTCGAATGCCACGTCAGGCCCCCTTCACTGTGGACGTCGTTCGCGGATTGGGGCCCGGCCCGGCAAGGCCGCGCTGGAGCGGAGCGCACCTGCCGGACCGGACGATGTTGAGGCTGTCGAGCTCGGCGAAGTCATCGACACCCGTATCGCGGTGCGCCTCGAACAGGAGCGACAGGTCGATGTGCTCGACCCAGGCCGGAGAAGCCGCGGTGCGCAGCACCGTCCAGGTCCGGCCATCCGGCGAGGCCTCCCAGTACAGCGTCCCGGCGTCCTCGCGCAGCCTCAGCCACGCGTGCGCCACCGGGTCGTAGGTAGGGAACAGGGCGGCCCCGTCGGCGTACCCGACGCGCGAGTACAGGCCCATCGCGCCCTGTGCCCGGTCGACCAGGAAGCCGGCGTCTGTGCCTCCCACGTCGGAGAGCACGAGGAACGACACCGCCGCAGTCGACGCCCCGCCAGCCGCGGGCGGGTACACCCGCGCGGCGACCTGCGACCACTCCAGGGTGTAGATGCTCGCCGTGCGGGCGCCCGCATATCCAGTAGTGCACGGCACCTTCAGACGGCCACCCTGCTCAACCGGATCGCCATACGACTGCGACCACCGTGTCGGGTCCAAGGTGCCATCGTCGAAAGCGTCGACGAGCATGCCGAACCCGGGCATGCCTACGCCCGGGAGGGCGGCATCTTGCGGGGCCAGCCGAGCAGGATCGTCGCGCCGTACACGCCGCCGGTGGACGGCGTGCCCGAAGCGGTCACGACGACGCGCAGATACCGCTGGTGGCCGGTGTAGCCGATCTCGTGCATGCGCTCGTCGTTCGACGACGTGAGGGCGGGCTCTGTGCCCTGCAGGAAGTCGTTCGCGACCGCAGTCCAGTCGGAGTTGTTCGGCGAGTCCTGCACCTCTACCGTGTGGGTGCCGTCCGTGACGGTGCCCACATGGAGGACGATCAGGGCGGACCGGAATCCGCCTTCGTCCGTCATCCGGTCCACCGTCGCGCCAGTGGTCGTCGTAGTGCGCGGGCCGGCGGGCAGAATGGACGACTTCGCCAGCGCTACGTTGTACAGGCTCGACCTCACTGTGAGCCCTCCTTGTCGTCCTTCTTCGCCTCCGCCTTCGGTTCCACCTTGGGCTCAGCCTTCTTCGCCGGAACCGCCTTCTTCACCGCCGGCCGCGACACCGAACGCCGCTCGCCGGGCCCTGCAGTGGCCTGCTCGACGCGAGCTGCAGCCCGGTCCGAGACGTAGGTCTCCGCATCCTCGAAATGCGCCTCGCGCCCCTTCAGGATCGGATCGCCGTCCTCGACGAGCGTCCCGACCGTCACCACCCTGGGTGCACCGTTCACCACGACAGCGAACGATGACTTGCACCGCTTGATCGCCATAACTCCTTCTCTCCAGTACGAAGGGCCGGAGGTGTCGCCTCCGGCCCTTCGACTACACGGTTGGCGACCTAGGCGGCCGTTGCGAGGTTGAGGAGCCTAAACGCAGCATCGTTAACCGAATCTGCGCCAACCCTGTAGTACGCGTACCAGCCGCGCTGACCGGTCGGGCGCTGGTTCGCCCCGACAAGGTGCGGGATGAACTCCACGGTCATTCCGACACGGTCGGCGATGACGTAGTTGGAGAAGTCGCCGTACACCGCGAGGTAGTTGTTCGCGGTGGCCGCGGCGTCGAAGGTGCCGTCCATGTCCTCGGCTTCCAGGGCCGGGCGGCCCAGGAGCTCCGGGGGAACGTCGGAGCCGATGCGCTCCCACATCTGCGCGCCGCCGCCGGTGTCGAACTGGCGGACCAGGTTGTAGATGGCCCGGTTCGCCAGCCACGACGCACCCGCCCGGTAGCGGGCCGGCAGGGCGTTGTCGAGCTTGTAGATGTCCGCCGCGGCGAACGTCTCCGCGGTGGTCGGCGCGACCTCGCTGGAGCCGCCCGCGAGGGCGGTGACGATGCCGGTGGGCTGGCCGGAGCCGGAGCCGGTCGTGAACGCGGCCGCCTCCAGGGTGTCGCGGCCGAATGCCAGCAGGCGTGCGACTTCCTGGGTGACGTTGGCCTCGTCCTCCAGGGCCTCGATGGAGATGGGGACGAAGCCGGCGGCCTTGTGGATCGGAACGGTCGGCTGCGCGAACGTCGTCGTGTCGTCAGAGACCTGCGTGCCCTCGGCGTCCCAGCTCCAGGACACGGCGCCGGAGGAGACGCCGTTCCATACGTCGCCGGTGGCGACGACCTGACGGGCGACCTGCCGGATCTGGTTGCGGGACCCGTTCGCCGTGATGATCACGGTGGGGTCGAGCTGGAACGGGACGAGGTAGCCGCCCGCGCTGTCGGTGAGCGACATGGCCCGCTCCAGAGCCCGCTGCTCGTCCGGCGTGATCATATGGCCCTTGCCTGCGGCGACCTTCGACCAGGCGCGCAGGTACTCGGGGCTGGACGTGGCCAGGCAGTGGCGGGCGATGCGGGCGTCGCCGTCGTCCCACTTCTCGATGATGTCGGTGGCCGCGGCGCGGACGCGGTCGCTGGCGCCGCCCATCTTGGTGACGGCGGACAGGGCACGCGCCCGCATCTCGCGGGAGATCTGCCCCTTCGACTGGCCGAATGTGCGCACCTCGGACAGGTCCCACGGGTTGCGGAACCGGCAGTCCTCGACCGAGTCGGGGTGCAGGATCGGGTCGATGTCGTAGCCGTCACGCGAGCTGTGGGGCGTTCCGCCTTCGATCTTCACGGCGGCCGGGCCGCGCTCGGTCGACTTCGTGGCGGACCGCACGCGCTGCAGTGCCGCGGTGCGCTCCAGCTGGCGCCGGTGCCCATCAACTTCGGCGAACTCGCGGGTGAGCTCGTCGAAGTTCTGGTCGTCCTCGGCGGTAAGGTCTTCCTTCTCGCCGAGCCGTTCGAGTTCGGCCTGGATGTCGCGGAGGCGGATCACCGCCTGGGAGTGAGAGAGCTCCATCAGTTTTCGTCCTCTTCGATGGGCGGCAGACGGTCCTTCATGAGCGCCGCAATCTCGCGGATCTGACCCCTGAGTCGGTCGTCTGACCTTGTGATTTCCGGTGTGGACGGGTGCCCATCGGAGGGCGGCGCGTCGGTGATGCTGGGGGCTGGCGGGTGCTCGCGTTCGAGCGGCGCGCCATCGGTAGAACCGGGTACGGCTTCGGTCGCCAGCGGGGGCGAAGACGGGTGCCCTGCGGCGGGCGGCGCGTCCTCGCGGTCAAAGAGCAGCGCTGCGGCAACTTCGCGGCGCAGCTCCGGGTCTTCGGGTACCTGTGGCACGGCGGCGTCCCTTGCGAGGGACTGCCGGATCTGCCGCGTCAGGTCGTCGCTGCGGGACAGCTCGTGCGCCATGCCGCGCGCCCGGACCGAGACCGCAGTCCCGGCATAGGCCGGGAACACAACAGGGCCGAGCTCGCGGCACTTCAACTCGATCAGCTCGCGCCTGAGCGGGCCGCGGTCCCCGGGCATCCACAGCAGGTCGAGGACTTCCTCGGGCTTGACGAGCTTGCCGTTGACGTCGCGCCACTCCTCGCGGACCACCTCGAACCGGAACGACATGCCGTTCACGGTCTGCTCTGCGATGGCGTCCCGGACCGGCTGCATCAGCCAGTTGTCCGTGATCCGCCCCTCCACATAGAGGCCCTGGTCGTCTTCGCGGAGATCGGCGATCGACCCGATCGGCAGCGACCCGATCAGCGGGTGACGGCCGTGGTCGAACTGCATCACGGGCGTCGACTCGCGGATCGTCTTACGGAAGGCGCCCTTGCGGATCGTCTCGGTGAACCGGCCCTCCCACGAGTCGATCTCGGTGTCCTGACCGAACACCGCGGCATAGCCCGACAGCGTGCGGCCGTCTCCTTCACCGTCATCGTCGGCTCGCAGGAACTGAAACGGCGCGGACCTTTCCAGGTCCCGCGCCGCGGGATGCAGGGGCATCAGGAGCCCTCCTCGGTCGGAGCGGGAAGCGCCGCAGGCCCGGACTCGGGCGAGCCGGGCTCTTGCAGCTGGACGGAGAACAGGCCGGTGTGCACCAACAGGGACCAGTCCGAGGCCCTCACGGCGGCCATCACGGAAGCCGGGGTGTATCCGGCGTCGACGAGCGTGCGAATCGTGCGGGACTGCACGCCCTGGATCTCTGCGGCGTCCTTGGCGTCCTCACGCAGGAACGGAACATCGCGGGCGTCGTACCAGAGCCGCACCGCACCCGACCCGCCCCCGCCAGGCGGGGTGACGAGCGGGGCGAAGGAGCCTACGGCGTTCTGCCACAGGGGATGGATCGTGCCGTCCGCGAAACGCCTTCTGGCTTGGCCGTAGTTCGAGTACGTGGCAGCCTTCAGGCCCTCGGAGAGACCCACGATGATGGGCGGCACTCCGGCCGCCGACGCGATGCGGGTCTCACCGGCGCCCTGGACGGCGCTGAAGTCCATCTGCTTGAAGTCGGAGCCGACCACAGTCACGTCGGCGCCGCCACCCAAGTACAGCGTCTTGTACGCGTTCTCAACGCCGCGGTGCCCGGACTCCATCTTGGCCTTGAACTTCGAGAACGCCTCCGGCGTGACCTCCCGCGCCAGCTTCACCACCAGATTCGGCGTCGCCGCGTTCTCGAAGTACTTCTGCTTGTGCGCGGCCATCAGGTTGTCGTTCGCCGTCTCCCGCAACACCGGCGTCAGCCACGACATGCCGCGGAACGTCGCCAGCGGGTCCGGGGTCGGCGCGAAATGCGCCACCTCCTCCGGCCACAAGAACACCGGCTCACATCCGGGCTCCTGGTACAGGTAGCCGTACCGGCGCCAGCCCAGATCCCCGCCGTGCGGATGACGGCGGCGCTCAAGGACGATCTGAGTCCAGTCCGGCCGCATTCGCACGGCCTCGCCTTCCTGCTCCGTCCAGTAGCTGTTACCCGCCAGGTCGGCATCCTGCAGCACCCGATTCAGCAGGTCCTGCGTCGTCCCGCCTGGCCACGGAGCCTCCAGCAGCCGCAGGTCGGTCGTGCCGAACATCTCCGACGGCGTCCCGTTGTTCAGCCGCTGCCAGGTGAACCGCGGCGCCGAGAAGACGCTCATCCGGGCCACCATGCACGCCCAGATCACCGGATTCGTCGCGAACAGCGCGGCGTAGCCCGGAAGATCTGTTGGCGCCTTTTCGGCTGCCTGACCGGGCTGCGAGAGCGTCACACCGAGCGGGGAGTAACCGCCATAGCCCAGAGACTGCTGAAGAGCCGCCACATAGTCGTCGATGGTCGTGATGTCCCGCGTCTCGGAACGGCCCTGACGGGATCGCTGCCACAGGCTCGTCACCGCCCGCCCCCGCTCTTCTCAGGGCCGTCCGTGTCCACGAGGAGGAGGCAGTACGCCACCAACAGCACCCCGCCCACGATCAGCCCCAGCCCGAACCCCATGGCCAGGCCAGCGCCGGACGCCACCATCCCGCCGCCCGTCAGCACGCCCCCGCGGGCGCGGGCCGCGCGCGTCATCCGAACTCGGCCCACGGCTCTACCTCCTCTTCCGGCTCCTCGACCTCAACGAAGACGCCCCAGCGGGCCAGCGTCACGCCCACCAGCGGAGTGATGTCGACGCCAGGAGAG
>Ga0247821_10002057_pt1 | contig 11068 bp, 9 predicted proteins | sample 13C_Glycerol_Day_FD_192481 | JGI IMG/M metagenome (GOLD analysis project Ga0247821, IMG submission 192481) | Soil microbial communities from agricultural site in Penn Yan, New York, United States - 13C_Glycerol_Day14 | ecosystem: Environmental > Terrestrial > Soil > Agricultural land | place... | reverse complement strand
CTGTCCGGCGATTCGCATCGCGGGGCAAGCCCGCTCCTACCGGCGATGGCTATCTGCAGACCCCGCGAATGCTGTACCAGGCCGGCAACCCCAGCCCGATCCAGGCCAGGGCATCCCACCAGCCATCCCCCAGCAACGCTGCAAACAGCCCTGCTGCACCCAGCAGGGCGATCAGTGCGGGCATCCCGAACACTGATCTCAGGCTTGATGCTTTGCGCTTCATCCCGCCACCTCCGCCTGGACGGCCGGCACAGCGGCCCGGCGCCGAACCACCCAGAGGTACACGCCACTGCCCAGCACGATGATGGTCAGCACATCCAGTACGGCCCAGAGAATCTGCATCGGCCGGCCACCGTAGTCACCGAAGTGCAGCGGCTGTGAAAGACCCATGGCATCCATGTACCAGGGCCGTTCGCCCACGGCGGTGACCGCCAGGGTGCTCGCATCGATCAGTACCGGTGTCAGCAGGTGCGCGGTCAGGTGGGTGCCGCCTTTCATGAACACCGCGTAATGGTGCTCGCTGGAAAAGCGCGTACCAGGGAAGGCGATGAAGTCCGGCACCATGCCCGGTGCTGCCTCGGCGGCGATGTCCAGCACCCGGCTGACGGGGGCCAGCGCCGTCAGCGGCGGAGCATCGCGGTAGGGGGCGACCATGGCACTGAGGCTATCGTTGCGCCACGCGGCGATGACCAGGTCCGACAGGGCGCTGATGACGCCGGTCACACCCACCACCAACGCCCAGGTCAGGGTGACGATGCCGATCAGGTTGTGCAGGTCGAGCCAGCGCAGGCGCCGCGATTTCTCGTGGCGCACGGTGGCGAACTTGAGCCGGCGCATGAACGGTGAGTACAGCACCACGCCAGAGATGATCGCCACCACGAACAGCACGCCCATGAACGCCAGCAGCAGCTTGCCGGGCAAGCCGGCAAACATGTCCACATGCAGGCGCAGCATGGTCATCATGAAGCCGCCGTTGGCCGAGGGCATTTCCACCGCATCACCGGTGCGGGCATCGAGCATGAAGGTGTGCGAGGAATTGGGCTCGGTTCCGGCCGTGGCGGCCATGATCGCCACCACCCCGTTACTGTCGTCCTCATCCCAGCCAAAGTACTGCATCACTTCGCCAGGGCGATGGGCCTGGGCCTTGAGCACCAGTTGCTGGAGGTCCAGCTTGGGTGTGTCGGCCGGCATCTCCTTGAGTTCCGGCGCATCGCCCAGCAAGTGGTCGATTTCGTGGTGGAAGATCAGCGGCAAGCCGGTGACTGCCAGCATCAGCAGGAACACGGTGCAGATCAGGCTGGTCCAGGTATGAACGAAGGACCAGCGGCGTATGGTCTGGCTTTTCATCAGAACTTGTAGTTCACGCTGGCAACCACGTTGCGCTCGTCACCGTAGTAGCACCAGTAACCGTCGCAGTTGGCCAGGTAGTCCTTGTTGAACAGGTTCTTGGCTTCCACGGCCACGGTCATGCCTTTGAGGGTGCTGACCTTGCGGCCCAGGTCGTAATGCACCGAGGCGTCGTAGACGGTGTAGGAGCCGACATAACCCAGGTCGGTGTTGGTGGTGTTGCCGTAGTTGTCGCCTACATAGCGCACACCGCCACCCACGCCAAAGCCATCAAGCGCACCGTTGTGCCAGGTGTAGTCGGCCCACAGGGTTGCCTGGTTGCGCGGGATCAGCGCCATGCGGTTGCCTTGCTCGCCGGCGGCACCCTTGAGAATCTCGGTGTCGGTGTAGCTGTAGGAACCGATCAGCTTGAGGTTGTCGGTCACCTGGGTGGTGGCTTCCAGTTCAAGGCCACGAACCTGCAGTTCACCGACCTGGCGGGTGATGTTGCCTTCGGCAACCTTCACGTTTTCCTGGCGCAGGTCATACACCGCAGCGGTGTACAGGTTCTTGCTGCCCACCGGCTGGTACTTCACGCCCACTTCGTACTGGCGCCCCTCGGTCGGTTTGAACGACTCGGTGGCGGCGACAGCGGCGCCGGTGGTCGGCTGGAACGACTCGGTGTACGAGATGTACGGCGTCACACCGTTGTCGAAGACATAGCTCAGGCCGACGTTGCCGGTGAAGGCCTTGTCGCGCTCGGTGCTGGTGGCGTCATTCTGGTTGTGGAAGGTGGTGCCGGTGTGTACCCAGTCTTCACGGCCGCCCAGGGTCAGGCGCCAGTTGTCCAGGGCGATCTGGTCCTGGACGTAGAAGCCGGTCTGGTAGGTCTTCTGGCCGTAGTCGTACATGGTGAAGTACGACACATTGGAGAAGTCCTGGCCGTACGGTGGGCGGATCACGTTGCCTGGCGGCACGCTGAAGCTCAGGCCGTAGTCCCACCTGTAGTTGGTGTTCGAGCGCTGGTGGTCCAGGCCGATCAACAGGGTATGGGTCAGGTCGCCGGTCTGGAAATCGGCCTGGAAGTTGTTGTCAACGGCGAACTGGCTGATGTCTTCGTTGACGATGCCGGTTTCACGCGGGACGGTGCCATCGGGCTGGATGGTGCCGTTGTTCATGGTCGCTACGTTGATGCCCTGGAACGACAGATCGCTCTTGGTGTAGCGCAGGTTCTGGCGGAACTGCCAGACATCGTTCAGGCGGTGCTCGAAGGCGTACCCGAGTGCGTAGTAGGTGCGGTCGTAGAATTCCCAGTCCGGATCGCCCAGGTTCTTGTGGTGGGAGATGTCGCCGGCCGGCGAGTCCAGCTTGGTGCCTTGCAGTGGCAGGAACTGGCCGGAGATGCCGGTATCGTCACGGGTGTACTGGGTAATGAAGGTCAGCTTGGTGTCTTCATCCATGTTCCAGGTCAGGCTCGGCGCAATGTTGTAGCGCTTGTCCGGAACGTGGTCGGTTGGTGAATCACTGTCACGCACCACACCGCTGACGCGGTAGAGGAACTGGCCCTCATCGTCGATCTTGCCGGTGCTGTCGAAATTGAACTGGCGGTGGTTGTTGCTGCCCACCTGCGCTTCGACCTGGTTGGCGCTTTCTGCCTGCGGGCGACGGCTGACCATGTCGAGCATGCCGCCGGGTGGGGTCTGGCCGTAGACCGAGGAGGCCGGGCCGCGCAACACGGCGATGCGCTCAAGGTTCCAGGGTTCGACTTTCGGGTTGGCGAACGAGCCCTTGGGCAGCGGCAGGCCGTCGAGGAACTGAGTCGGGTCGAAGCCGCGTACCCGCAGCCAGTCGGAGCGGGGGTCGGAGGCGTAGCCGCTGCTCTGAACGCCGGCGGTATAGCGCAGGGCATCGTTGAGGTTGAGGACCTGGCGGTCATCCAGTTGCTCGCGGGTGATCACCGTCATCGAGCGTGGAATTTCAACGATAGGCGTATCGGTCTTGGTGCCCGCGGCGGTGCGGGTGGCGGTAAAGCCGGTGGCCGGGCCCCAGGCGCTTTCATAGTCGCCGGTGGCATTGATGCTGGTTTCCGGCAGGGCCAGGGTACCCTCGGGGGTCGCGATCAGGCTGTAGGTGCCCGCGCTGCTCTGCTGCAGTTGCAGGCCGGTGCCGCGCAGGGCTGCCTGCAGGGCGCCAGCGCCGTTGTACTGGCCCTTGACCGGTGCCGAGGTGCGGCCTGCGGCCAGGCTCGGGTCCAGGCTCAGGGCGATGCCGGCCTGGCTGGCGATCTGGTTCAGGGTGCTGGACAGCGGGCCTGCGGGCAGGTCGTAGCTGCGCATCACCGACTGCTCGGCAGCGATCAGCGGGCTGCTCGCCAGCGGGGCGGACAAGGCAATGGCCATGGCCAGCAGGCTGGGGCGCAGGAAGGTTTCAAAGGCACGGGTCATGCAGCGGCTCCTCGACGGATAAGTGCTAACTAGCTTCCTTGCCGAGTGAGTTGGGAAAAGTGACAGGGCTTAGTGAAAATTATTTTGATTTGTATTGCGTATGCTGAGGTAGGAGCGGGCTTGCCCCGCGAAAATGGATTACTCGCGAGCCACCACCGTCACCCACCAGGGGGTGTGCTGCTCGATCTGCACCGGCAAGGTCGGCAGCAATGAGGTCAGGGCCAGGTTGGTGTCGTTGAGCGGGAAGCTGCCGGTGATGCGCAGGTCGGCCACTTCCGGGGCAACGTTCAGGTAGCCGCTGCGGTAGCGGCCCAGTTCGTCGATCAGCTCGCTCAGGCGCACGTTGTCGACCACCAGCATGCCGCGGGTCCAGGCATCGGCGCCCATGTTCAGGCCGGCGATCTGGCCAAACTGGTCATGGGTCATCAGCACTTGCTGGCCTTCATGCAGGATCTGCTCGTCACCGCTGTCCTGGGGCCGTGCGGCCACGGCTGACTGCAATACGCTCAGGCGGGTGCCTTGCTCTTCCAGCTTGACCAGGAAGCGCGTGCCCAGGGCACGCATGCGTCCGTCTTCGGTGGCGACCACGAACGGGCGGTCGTCCTTGTGGCCGGTTTCGATGGAGATTTCACCCTCGTGCAGCACGATCAGGCGTTCTTTCTCATCGAAGCGGATGTCGACCGCCGAATGGGTGTTGAGGCTGATCATCGTGCCGTCAGTCAGGCGCAGGGTGCGCTGTTCGCCGGTGGCGGTGCGCTGGTCGGCCAGCCAGTAACCCAGCGACTGGTGCGCGCTGACCCAGCTGAGCAAGCCTGCCACCAGCACCAGGCTGGCCACGCCGCGGCCCAGTTTGCGCACGCGCTGGCGCAGGCCGGCGCGCGATTGCAGCAGGGCCTGGCGGGCAGGACCTGCCGCCGCACTGAAGCGTTGGTCGAGCATGCCCAGTTGCATCCAGGCCCGGGCGTGTTCTTCGTCGGCGGCGTACCAGCGGGCAAACTCGGCGCGTTCCTCGCTGCTGCCGCTGCCCGAGTCCAGGCACAGCTGCCAGGCGATCGCGGCGTCGAGCACCCGGGCGCTGACCGGCTTGTTGTTCATGTCGGCTCACCGTACAAAGCGATGTAGCACTGGCGCATGCCCTGGGCCAGGTACTGGCGTACCCGCGAAACCGAAACCCCCAGGCGCTCGGCGATCTGGGCGTGATTCAGGCCGTCGAGCCGGTTGTACAAAAAGGCCGCGCGCGCCTTGCTCGACAGCTTGCCGAGCAGACGGTCGATGGCCTTGAGGTCTTCGAGGATCAGGTGTTGTTCTTCCGGGGAGGGTTGTTCAGCTTCGGGGATGAGCATCAGTTCGGCCAGGTAGGCCTGCTCCAGGGCTGCACGACGAAAGTGATCGAACAACAGGCCCTTGGCAATGGCCAGGAGAAACGCTCGGGGTTCGCGGGGGGCAGGCAGCTCATCGCGCCCGAGCAGGCGCACGAAGGTGTCCTGGCTCAGGTCTTCGGCGCGTTCGGCGCAGACGATGTTGCGCCGCAGCCAAGCGAGTAGCCAGCTGCGGTGGTCGCGATAGAGGGTACCGACCAGCTCACTGTGTGGGCTTTGCACGGACGACAAGACGTTCCCCGAAAAGATGCGTTAACTAACGAGAATTATTCGCGATTGTCGCAGAATGTGTTCGCTAAACGCAATTGACGCTCATCGGGTGACGCTAGAAGCCGTGGCTCTGGTGCCGTCGGCGCCGCCACCGTTGCAGGTGCTGGTCGAGCAGTGCCGGACTGTCGAGCTGCTGGCGGCGGGCCTGGCTGAACAGAATCAACGCCAGTTCGGCAGTGACCATGGCATCGGCACTGGCGTTGTGCCGCTCGATCGCCTCCAGGCCGAAACAGGCCGTCCAGTCATCCAGGCCGGCTTCGCGCAGGGTGATTTGCGGGTTGAGCAGTGGCGCAAGCTCGGCAACATCCAGGAAGACATGCTGCAGGCGATAGCCCAGGTGGTCCTTGAGTGCCCGGGTCAGCATGCGCTGGTCGAAGGGCGCGTGAAAGGCCAGCACCGGGCTGTCGCCGATAAAGGTCATCAAGTCGAGCAAGGCATCGGCGGGATCACAGCCGGCCGCGATGGCGCTGGGCCCCAGGCCGTGAATCAGCACACTGGAGGTGAGCTTGTGATCGCGCTGGTAGAGGGTGCGCTCGAACTGTTGGCTGAAGTCGATCGCGCCGTCTTCGATCACGACGGCGCCGATCGACAGCACCTGGTCGCGGTTGGTGTTCAGGCCACTGGTTTCCAGGTCCAGTACCACCCAGCGCTGGCTGCGCAGGCTGGCGGCGCTCAGGGGGGCAGGTGCAGGCAACTCGGTCACCCGTTGGCGCACGCTGGCTTCGATCTGCCGCGGTCGCAGCCAGGCGAACAGGCTCACAGCTGATACCTCAGGGCCAGGCTGCCTTGCAGGCGCTGGGCCTGGCGCAGGGACTCGCGCAGGATGCGCCGGTCCAGGTGGTTGAGGCTGTCGGGGTCGACACGGTTGGAGTAGGGCAGGTTCTGGCGGCTCTGCAGCTGGTGTTGCTGCATGCGGGTCTGCTGGATGAAGTGGTAGGCCTCTTCATAGGCGGCGCCATCGAGGGGATCAATCACCTCGCGGGTGACCAGTTCGCGCAGGCGTTCCAGGGTGTTGTTGGCACTGACGCCATTGGCCAGGGCCAGCAGGCGCGCGCCATCGACGAAGGGGGTCAGGCCCTGGACCTTGAGGTCGAGGGTGGCCGCCTTGTCATTGCCTTTGCGGGTCAGCACGAACTCGCGGAAGCGTCCAACGGGCGGCCGCTGGCGCAAGGCGTTCTCGGCCATCATGCGCTGGAACAGGCGGTTGTCGGCGACCTGCTCGAGAATGCTCTGGCGCAGTTGCTCGCAGGCATCCTCATCGCCCCAGACCACGCGCAGGTCGAAGTAGATGCTTGAGGCCAGCAGGTTTTCCGGCGTGGCCTCGCGGATGAAGGCGGCGAAGCGCCGGGCCCACTCGGCGCGAGACAGGCACAGCTCGGGGTTGCCGGCCATGATGTTGCCCTTGCACAGGGTGAAGCCGCATTGGGCCAGCCCCTGGTTGATGTATTGCGCCAATGGCAGCAGGCGGCCACGGATTTCGGCGGCATGGGCCGCATCGCGAGCCTCGAAAATGATGCCGTTGTCCTGATCGGTGTGCAGGGTCTGTTCGCGGCGGCCTTCACTGCCAAAGCACAGCCAACTGAACGGCACGCCCGGGTCGCCCTTGTCCTCGATGGCCAGTTCGATCACTCGGCACACGGTGTGGTCGTTGAGCAGGGTGATGATCTGGGTGATCTGCGTCGACGACGCACCATGGGCCAGCATGCGTTCGACCAGCTGGCCGATTTCACCGCGCAGCGATACCAGGCTTTCGATGCGCGTGGCATGGCGGATGGTTCTGGCCAGATGGACCAGGTCGACCCGCTGCAGGGAGAACAGGTCACGCTCGGAGACCACGCCGCACAGGCGTTTGTCTTCCACCAGGCAGACGTGGGCGATGTGCCGCTCGGTCATGGCAATGGCTGCATCGAAGGCGCTGGCCTGGGGGCTCAGGTAGAACGGGTTGGCGGTCATGTGGCCGCCAATGGGCTGGGCAAAGTCGGCACTGGCGTCGGCCACCACCTGGCGCAGGTCGCGCAGGGTGAAGATACCGATGGGAAAGCGCTGGGCATCGACGATCACGATGCTGCCCACTTGCTGTTCATGCATCAAGGCTACCGCCTCGCGCAGCGGTGTTTGCCGGTCGCACACCACCGGGTGGCGCATGGCCAGTTCTCCCAGGCGGGTGTTGAGCGAGTACTGGGTGCCCAGGGTCTCTACCGCGCGGCGCTGGACTTGCTGGTTAACCTGGTCGAGCAGGCTGCTGACGCCGCGCAGGGCGAAGTCGCGAAAGGCTTCGGACAGGGCGAACAGGCGGATGAACGCCGCCTTGTTCAGTTGCAGGCAAAAGGTGTCTTCGGCGGCGAGGTGTTCGGTACGGGTGGCGCGCTCGCCCAGCAGGGCGGCGAGGGGGAAGCACTCGCCGCTGGCGATCTCGAAGGTGGTTTCGGTGCCGGGGCGGGTCACATGCTGGCGCTCACCGACGACGCGGCCCTGCTTGACGATGTAGAAGTGCTCCACCGGCCCGTCGCTGGGCTTGATGATGCTGTCGTTGGCCGCGTAGAAACGCAGCTGGCACTGTTCCACGAGAAACGCCAGGTGGGCATTTTCCATTTGGTTGAACGGTGGAAAGCGTTGCAGAAACTGCAGGGTCCCTTGGATGTTCTGCAGTACTGCAGTCTTTCCTGCCTGGGCGAAGGCGTCCATTTTGCTCATGAACCTTACCGCGTCTTTTATGGGCAGCGCAGGGGCGCCGGCCTTGTTGTTTTCGGCTTTCATGGTCGGTCGCCAGGCGCCCAGTGCCCATTGGACGTAAGTCTAAATGGCGCGACGGCCAGGGTGAGAATTACGACGGGTGTCAAATTCTCGACGACGGTGGGTTGCAAGCCGATCAAAAGCGGTCTGAACTTGATTCAAGGGAATTTTTTTGAGCGCTTTTCCACGAGACGGCCATGCCTGACCAAGACGACATCCTGAGTGACGCCGAGCGTGAAGCACTGGCGGCGGTGACCGCGCCCACTGCTGCGCCGCAGAAGGTATTGATCGTCGATGACAATCAGCAGGCCCGCGAAGCCCTCGCCAGTTACCTCAAGAGCAAAGGCATCCAGTGCCTGACCGCGCAGAATGCCGAGCGGGCGTTGGTGTACCTGACGGGCGAGCGCGACATCGGTTTGCTGATTACGGATTTGCGGATGGAGCCCTTCGACGGGCTGGAGTTGATTCGCCAGATTCGCGAGTCGGAGAAGGCGGCGCTGCCGATCATTATCGTGTCGGGTGATGCCGATGTGCCGGACGCCATTGCGGCGATGCATTTGAGTGTCGTCGACTTCTTGCTCAAGCCGATCGATCTGGGGAAATTGATGGAGCTGGTGCGCAGGGAGCTCGGGATCAAATGATCGCGGGGCAGGCTCGCTCCTGTAGGAGCGGGCCTGCCCCGCGACTGTTCACTTACAGACCATTCTTGGCCTTGAACTCACGACGACGACGGTGCAGCACTGGCTCGGTGTAGCCGTTTGGCTGCTTGGTGCCTTCGACCACCAGTTCGACCGCCGCCTGGAAGGCGATGTTGTTGTCGAAGTCGGGTGCCAGCGGGCGGTACAGCGGGTCGTTGGCGTTCTGCTTGTCGACCACCGGCGCCATGCGCTTGAGGCTTTCCAGTACCTGGGCCTGGGTGACGATACCGTGGCGCAGCCAGTTGGCCAGCAACTGGGCGGAGATGCGCAGGGTGGCACGGTCTTCCATCAGGCCGACATCATTGATGTCCGGTACCTTCGAGCAACCGACGCCCTGGTCGATCCAGCGCACGACATAGCCGAGGATGCCCTGGGCGTTGTTGTCCAGCTCGTTGCGCTTTTCTTCTTCCGACCAGTTGGTGTCGGTCGCCAGCGGAATGGTCAGGATGTCATCCACCGATGCCGGAGCGCGCTTGGCAAGCTCGGCCTGGCGGGCGAACACGTCGACCTTGTGGTAGTGCAGCGCATGCAGCGCGGCGGCCGTTGGCGACGGTACCCAGGCGGTGTTGGCACCGGCCAGCGGGTGAGCAATCTTCTGCTCGAGCATGTCGGCCATCAGGTCCGGCATGGCCCACATGCCTTTACCAATCTGGGCACGGCCTTGCAGACCGGTAGCCAGGCCGATATCGACGTTGGAGTTCTCGTAGGCACCGATCCACTTCTGGGTCTTCATGGCGCCTTTGCGCACGACGGCGCCGGCTTCCATGGAGGTGTGGATTTCGTCGCCGGTACGGTCGAGGAAGCCGGTGTTGATGAACACCACGCGCTCGCTGGCGGCCTTGATACAGGCCTTGAGGTTGACCGTGGTACGGCGCTCCTCGTCCATGATGCCGACCTTCAGGGTGTTGCGCTTGAGGCCCAGCACGTCTTCGATGCGACCGAACAGCTCGTTGGTGAACGCTGCTTCTTCAGGGCCGTGCATCTTCGGTTTGACGATGTACACGGAACCGGTGCGGCTGTTCTTGCGGCTGGTGTTGCCGTTGAGGTTGTGGATCGCCGCGAGGTTGGTGACCAGGCCGTCGAGGATGCCTTCCGGCACTTCGTTGCCGTCCTTGTCGAGGATGGCGTCGATGGTCATCAGGTGACCGACGTTACGCACGAACAGCAGCGAACGACCGTGCAGGGTGACCGAGCCACCGTTGGGCGCGGTGTATTCGCGGTCCGGGTTCATGGTACGGGTGAAGGTCTGGCCGCCCTTGCTGACGCTTTCGGACAGGTCGCCCTTCATCAGGCCGAGCCAGTTGCGGTAGATCACGACCTTGTCATCGGCATCGACGGCGGCGACGGAGTCTTCGCAGTCCATGATGGTGGTCAGGGCGGCTTCCATCAGCACGTCCTTGATACCGGCCGGGTCAGTCTGGCCAACCGGGGTGCTGGCATCGACCTGGATCTCGAAGTGCAGGCCGTTGTGCTTGAGCAGGATGGCCGTCGGTGCCGAGGCGTCGCCCTGGTAGCCAATCAGTTGTGCGTCATCGCGCAGGCCGGTGTTGCTGCCGCCCTTGAGGGCAACGACCAGCTTGGCGCCTTCGATGCGGTAAGCGATGGAGTCGACATGCGAGCCGGCAGCCAGTGGCGCGGACTCGTCGAGGAAGGCGCGGGCGAAGGCAATGACCTTGTCGCCACGGACCTTGTTGTAGCCTTTGCCTTTTTCCGCGCCACCTTCTTCGCTGATGGCGTCGGTGCCGTACAAGGCATCGTACAGCGAGCCCCAGCGGGCGTTGGAGGCGTTCAGGGCAAAGCGCGCATTCATCACGGGCACTACCAGCTGCGGGCCGGCCATGCGGGCAATTTCGTCATCGACGTTCTGGGTCGAGGCCTGGAAATCTGCAGCTTCTGGCAGCAGGTATCCGATGTCCTGGAGGAAGGCTTTGTAAGCCACGGCATCGTGAGCCTGGCCTTTGCGCGCCTGGTGCCAGGCGTCGATCTGCGCCTGCAGTGCGTCACGTTTGGCCAGCAGTGCTTTGTTCTTTGGAGCGAGGTCGTTGATGAGTTTTTCTGCCCCCACCCAGAACTGCTCGGCGTTGACGCCGGTTCCGGGAATGGCTTCGTTATTCACGAAGTCGAACAGGACTTTGGCGACCTGAAGGCCACCGACTTGAACGTGTTCAGTCATTGCTTGCCTCACTCTGCTCAGCTATTCAGCTCTTCTATTTAAGCC
>Ga0247821_10002056_pt1 | contig 11072 bp, 8 predicted proteins | sample 13C_Glycerol_Day_FD_192481 | JGI IMG/M metagenome (GOLD analysis project Ga0247821, IMG submission 192481) | Soil microbial communities from agricultural site in Penn Yan, New York, United States - 13C_Glycerol_Day14 | ecosystem: Environmental > Terrestrial > Soil > Agricultural land | place... | reverse complement strand
GTCCAATGTGAGCGCCCTGGTGGGGCGCCAATACGGGCGGGTGTATGCCTGGGATGCGGTGAACGCGCCGATGATCCGCCAGTGGTGCGAGATCATGGGCGTCGACAACCCGCTCTACACCGATCCCGCCGCCGCCCTCGAAAGCGTTCACGAGGGGCTGATCGCACCGCCGGCGATGCTGCAGGTGTGGACCCTGGAGGGCTTCCACGCCAACAACTATCCGCCTGGCTCCACCGACGAAAACCCCTACGAGGTGCTCAAGCTGTTCGAGCAGTACGGCTATCACGCGGTGGTGGCGGTGAACTCCGAGCTGAGCTTTACCCGACCGTTGCGCCTGGGCGAAAAGCTCTACTACACCACACGCCTGGAGTCGGTCGGCGAGGAGAAAACCACCGGGCTGGGTACCGGTTTCTTCGTCACCCTGGTGATGAGCCACTTTGTCGAGAAAGCGGGTGGCGACGAGCCGGTGGGCGAACTGTTGTTCCGGGTGTTCAAGTTCCGTCCGGCGGCGCAGGCACCAGCCGCGCCGGCCAGCGAGGCGCCGGTGGTGGCCAAGCGGCCGCTGCCGGGGATCAGCGACGACACCCGGTTTTTCTGGGACGGCTGCGCTCAGGGACAGTTACTGATCCAGCGCTGCACCGCCTGTTCGACCTTGCGCCATCCACCGGCACCGGTGTGCATCAAGTGCCACAGCTTTGATTGGGACAGCGTCCAGGCCAGTGGCCGCGGCAGCCTGTATTCCTTTGTGGTCATGCATTACCCGGTGGTGGCGCCGTTCGAGCACCCCAACCCCATCGGCCTGATCGAACTGGAGGAGGGCGTACGCCTGATCGCCGGGCTGGTCGGGGTCGAGCCTGGCCAGCTGCAGATCGGCCAGCGCCTGCACGTGGAATTCCAGACCTTCGATGAACAACTGACCCTGCCGCTGTTCCGCCTGGCCCAGGGCGAGGAGGCGACATGGACTTCGAACTGAGTGAAGACCAGCGCGCCATCGCCGAGATGGCCGACAGCCTGTTTGCCGATCATTGCGACGACGATGCCCTGCGCAAATGGGACAGCAGCGGCGAAACGATGATGACCGACCTCTGGGGCCTGTGCGTGGAGACCGGGTTGCAGGCCCTGGCGATTCCCGAGCAGGCCGGCGGCAGCGACCTGGGCATGACCGAGCTGATGCTCGTGCTCCAGGCCCAGGGCCGCAGCCTGGCTCAAGTGCCGCTGTGGCGTCATCAACTGGCGGCCGCGACCCTGGCGCATTTTGCCTTGGGTGATGCTGCGAGCTGGGCTGAACGGGCGGCCTCGGCCGAGGTGATATTGACCCTGTCCGTCGACGCCCGTGCCAGCGCCTGCGGTATCGAACTGCACGCCCAGCCTTGCGAAGGCGGCTGGCTGCTCAATGGCCGGGTAACCGCGCTCGCCTTCGGCCAGCAGGCCCAGGCAGCGCTGCTGCTGGTCGAAGCCGAGGGGCAACCACGGTTGGCGCTGCTGGACTTGAACGCAGCACAGATCCGTCGTGTGCCCGGTGTACTCAGCCATGGCGAGCCGGTCACCGAGGTCGAGGTCGAAGGCCTGCGTATCAGTGCCGAGCAACTGTTGCCCGGCCCTGCGCTGGACTGGCTTGAGCCTCGCGCCCAGGCGGCATTGGCTGCCCTGCAACTGGGCGTCAGCGCCGAGCAGATCCGCCGCACCGTGGCCTACGTCAGCGAACGCGAGCAGTTCGGGCGGCCGATCGGCACCTTTCAGGCCGTGCAGATGAGCATGGCCGACGCCCATATCCACCTCGAGACCTTGCGCAGCAGCCTCTGGCAACTGTGCTACCGGCTCGATGCCGGTCTCGGAGCAAGTGCCGAAGCGCTGGCCACGGCCTACCTGGCCTGCGAGGCCGGACACCGCATCGGCCATAACGCGCAACACGTGCACGGCGGTATCGGCGTCGACCTGACGTACCCGATTCACCGCTTTCTCTACTGGAGCCGCGCCCTGGGCCTTGCCCTGGGGGGATCGGCAGCAAGCCTGGAACGCCTTGGTGACTGGCTGGGCGATAACGACACGCTGGGATGGAAATATGACCTCGAAGAACACCATGCGCTTTGACGACGTGCACCCCGGCGACGTGCTGCCGGAGCTGGTGATCCCGATCACCGTGGGCCTGATTGCCGGGGGCGCGATTGCCACCCGCGACTACTTTCCCGGTCACCACGACCTGGAGGCAGCCAAGGCGCTGGGCTCACCGCACATCTTCATGAACATCCTCACCACCAACGGCCTGGTCCAGCGCTTCATCGAAGGCTGGGCCGGACCGCTGGCGCAGTTCGTGTCGCTGAAGATCAAGCTGGGGGCGCCGAACTACCCCGGCGACAGCATGACCTTCAGTGGCAGCGTAACCCGGCAGGACCCGGCCACCCGCACGGTGGAAGTGACCTTGAGCGGCAAGAATTCCATGGGCAATCACGTGACCGGCACGGTCGCGTTGATCCTGCCCTGACAGGCGGAGACAGACAGATGACCGATTCATCGATAAGCGGGCGCGCCGCCATTGTCGGCCTGGGCGCCACCGAATTTTCCAAGCACTCCGGGCGCACCGAACTGCGCCTGGCCCTGGAGGCGACCTTGAGCGCGCTCAAGGATGCCGGTATCGATCCGTCCGAGGTCGAGGGCTTCAGCTCCTACTCGGTGGACAAGGTGCCGGAGTACGAGATCGCCCGGTTGCTCGGCTGCAAGGACGTCAAGTTCTTCTCCCAGGTGCCGCATGGCGGCGGTGCGGCCTGCGGGCCGGTGATGCACGCGGCAATGGCGGTAGCCACCGGCGTGGCCAAGGTAGTGGTGGTCTACCGGGCGATGAACGAGCGTTCCTGGTACCGCTTCGGTACCGGCAGCTATGGCTTTGCTTCGACACCGATTTTCGAGAACGTCAATTACGGCTGGTACATGCCCCACGGCTTCCACACGCCAGCGGCCTGGGTCGGCATGTTCGCTCAGCGCTACATGCACACCTACGGCGCCACCTCCGAGGATTTCGGCCGGGTGGCGGTGGCGGTGCGCGACTTTGCCGCGACCAATCCGGCAGCGTTTTTCTACGAAAAGCCGATCACCCTCGAAGAGCACCAGGCGTCGCGCTGGATCTGCGAGCCGCTGCACTTGCTCGACTGCTGCCAGGAGTCCGACGGCGCGTTGGCCATGGTGATCACCTCGGCCGAGCGTGCCCGCGACCTGGCGCAGAAACCGGTGATCATCAAGGCCGGCTCCCAGGGCATCACCGATGGCCAGCAGATCATGACTTCGTTCTACCGCGACGACATCACCGGCCTGCCGGAGATGGGGGTGGTCGCCCGAGAGCTGTATCGCCAGTCCCGGCTTGGCCCTGAAGACTTGCAGACGGCGGTGATCTACGACCACTTCACACCCTTCGTGCTGCCGCAACTGGAGGAATTCGGCTTCGCCCGACGAGGTGAAGCCAAGGAGTTCATCCGTGCCGGTGAGCATGCCCGTGGCGGCAAACTGCCGATCAACACCCACGGCGGGCAGTTGGGCGAAGCCTATATCCACGGTATGAACGGCGTCGCCGAAGCGGTGCGCCAGGTGCGCGGCAGCGCGGTCAACCAGGTGGCCGATGTGCACAACGTGCTGGTAACCGCCGGTACCGGCGTGCCCACCAGCGGCCTGATTCTCGGCGCAGCCTAAGGAGCAGCTCATGTTCGTCGATCTCACTCCCGAGCAACACAGGTTGCGCCAGCAGGTGCGCGACTACTTCCAGGCACTGATGACCCCGCAACTGCGCGAACAGCTGCGCGGCCAGGAGGGCGGCGAGCTGTTTCGCCAGACCGTGCGCCAGATGGGCCGCGACGGCTGGCTGGCGGTGGGCTGGCCGAAGGTGCATGGTGGCCAGGGATACGCCGCCACCGAGCAGTTGATCTTTTTCGAAGAGGCCAACATTGCCGGGGCGCCATTGCCGTTCGTGACCATCAGTACCGTCGGCCCGGCGCTGATCGCCCATGGTAGCGCGGCACAGAAGGAGCGCTTTCTGCCCGGTATCGCCGCCGGTGAAATCATGTTCGCCATCGGCTACTCCGAACCCGGTGCCGGCAGCGACCTGGCGGTGCTCAAGACCACGGCGCGGCCGGAAGCCGATCACTTCGTGGTCAATGGCAACAAATTGTTCACCTCCGGCGCGGAGTCGGCGGACTACATCTGGCTGGCGGCGCGCACCGACCCGACCCAGGCGCGGCACAAGGGCGTGTCGATCCTGATCCTCGACACCCAGCTGCCAGGCTTCTCCACCACCTTGATCCCGACCACCAGCAACCCGACCTCGGCCACCTACTACGACAACGTTCAGGTGCCGCGCGACATGCTGGTAGGTGAATTGCACGGCGGCTGGAAGCTGATCACCGCGCAGCTCAACCACGAACGCCTGGGCCTGGGCTCCTGGTCGGACAAGATTGCCGGGCTGTTCCGACGCGTCTACCTGTGGGCCCGCAGCCGCGACGAACAGGGCCGGCGGGCGATGGACAAGACCTGGGTACGTACCTCCCTGGCCGAGTGTTATGCGCGCCTGGAAGCCATGCGCCTGATCAACTTCCGTATTGCCGCTGACCTTGAGCACGATCGCATGGACGTCGCCCTGGCTTCGACCACCAAGGTCTACGGCTCGGAATCGGCCATCGAGATTCTCCGTCGCCTGGCCGCCATCGTCGGTGCCAACGGTGCACTGCGCAGCGGTTCGGCAGCGGCGTTGCTGCATGGCGATCTGGAATACGAAGTACGCGCCTCGGTGACGGTGACCTTCGGCGGTGGCACCAACGAGATCCAGCGTGAACTGATCGCCCAGTTCGGTCTGGGCATGCCGCGTCCGCAGCGTTAGCACGGTTACCCGCAATCGAACAATAACAAGGGTCAAATCTATGAGCACCATCGAGCAATTCAGGCACGACACCCGGGCTTGGCTTGAGGCCAACTGCCCGCCATCGATGCGTACCGCCATGGGTGAGGGCGATGTGGTCTGGGGCGCGCAACAGCCGCAGTTTCCCAGCAGCGACGCCCAGCTGTGGTTCGAACGCATGCGCGACAAACGCTGGTTCTGCCCCGAGTGGCCGCAGGAATACGGCGGCGCCGGGCTGAGCGCCGAGCAACTGGCGGTGCTGGAAGGCGAAATGCGCCGGCTCAAGTGCCGCCCGCCGCAAATCAACCTCGGCGTGTGGATGCTTGGCCCGCTGCTGCTGGAGTTCGGCAGCGAGGAGCAAAAGCGCAGCCTGTTGCCGCCGATGGCCCGTGGCGAGGTGCGCTGGTGTCAGGGCTTTTCCGAGCCTAACGCCGGTTCCGACCTGGCCAGCCTGAAGATGAGCGCCCGCGATGGCGGTGATCACTTCATCGTCGATGGCAGCAAAATCTGGACTTCCTATGGCGACAAGTCCGACTGGATGTATGCGCTGGTGCGCACCGACCCGGCCGCGCCCAAACACGAAGGCATCAGCCTGATCGTGCTGGACATGCGCAGCCCCGGGGTAAACCCGGTGCCCATCGACCTGATCAGCGGCAAGTCGGCGTTCTGCCAGGTGTTCTTCGACGCCGTGAAAGTTCCCAAGACCCAGCTGGTGGGGCCACTGCACGGTGGCTGGAACCTGGCCAAGCGCCTGTTGCAGCACGAACGCAAGGCGATGTCCAAGTTTGGCGAAATCAGCCTGCCATCGCATGTCGACCTGCTGGGCTTGTTGCAGCAGTACCTGCCGCAGCCGCATGGCCAGTGCGAACAGGTGCTGCACGGCCGCGCCGTGGCCTGCGCGATGAACGAACGTGCCTATGACCTCACGGTGCAACGCATGGGCCAGGCGGCTCAGGTCGGCGACGACATCAGCGGCTTGATGGCGATCATGAAGCTGGTGCACACCGAACAGGAACGCGACAAGTTCGAAGTGCTGCTCGACCTTATGGGCGGCCACGCCATGGGCTGGCACAACGAGGCCGGCAACGACCCGCAACTGGCCATTACCCGCGGCTGGCTCAACAGCTATGCCCTGACCATTTCCGGCGGCGCCTCGGAGGTCCAGCTCAATGTGATTGCCAAGCGCGTGCTTGGCCTGCCCGACGCCAAGAAAGGAGTAACGCCATGAACCTGGTTTACAGCGACGAGCAGCGCCTGCTGGCTGACAGTGCACGGGACTTTCTTGCCGCCCGTAGCCCGGTCAGTGCCCAGCGCCGGCTGCGTGACGAAGGCAGCTCAACCGGGTTCGATGCGCAACTTTGGCGTGATGCGGTGGCACTGGGCTGGAGCGCTATTCCGTTTCCCGAGCAGTTGGGCGGGCTGGACTTCGGTTGCATGGGCCTGGGGCCGATCTTCGAAGCTATCGGCCGCAACCTGGCGGCCACGCCACTATTGTCCAGCGTAGTGCTTGGCGGTTCGCTGCTGCACCTGGCGGGCACGCCGGCACAGCAGGATCGCTGGCTGGCGCCGCTGATCGCCGGTGACCTGCGCCTGGCCCTGGCCCTGGACGAGCAGGCCCGCCACGCGCCGCAAGGCACGGCGCTTGAGGCGCGTCCCGAGGGGGACGGTTATTGCCTGCAGGGTGACAAGTACTGGGTGCTCGATGGTCTCGGTGCCGATGCCTACCTGGTGGCGGCGCGGGTCGCGGGGCTGGCCGGGGACGAGCAGGGCATCAGCCTGTTTCTGCTCCCGGCCGATACGCCAGGGCTGCAGTGCAGTGCCTTGCCGTTGATCGATGCACGCAACTGCGCACGCTTGCGCCTGGAGCAGGTGCGCGTCGGCCGCGAAGCGCTACTCGGTCAGGCCGGTGCAGGCTGGGCCAGTCTCGACCTGGCCCTGGACCGCGGTCGCGCTTGTCTGGCGGCAGAGCTGCTGGGCGCTGCCGAGCAGTTGTTCGAAACCACCCTGGAGTACCTCAAGACCCGCGTCCAGTTCGACACCCCGATCGGCAGCTTCCAGGCCCTGCAGCACCGTGCCGCGCAGCTCTATGTCGATCTGGCGCTGAGCCGCAGCGCGGTCATGGCGGCGCTGGCCGCACTCGACGACAGCAGCCTGGACGCCAGCGCGCGGGGCCAACTGGTCAGCCTGGCCAAATGGAAAGCCGGCGATACCGCACTCAAGGTCAGCAACGAGGCGGTACAGATGCACGGCGGCATCGGTGTCACCGACGAACTGGACGTGGGCCTGTATCTGAAGCGGGTGCGGGTGGCTCAAGCCTCGCTGGGCGACCGCGATTTTCATTGCGAGCGCTATGCGGCCCTGAGCAAGGCGTACGCCTGAACGGAGAACGATATGACCGAACAACGTTGGCACAGTGCCTGGGCGCAGCTGATCGCGCCGGGCTCACCCTTTGAAGTAGTCACCCCGGCTGACGGCAGCCCACGCTTTTTTCGCCATACCGCGGCAAACCTTTTACAGGCTATCGACGCCGGGCGGGTGCACGGTGACCGGGAGTTTCTGGTCTGGCAGGACCAGCGTCTGACCTTCGCCCAGTACTTCGACCAGGTAGACCGCCTGGCCGGGCAACTGAGCACCACTTTCAACCTGCAGCCCGGCCAGCGGGTGGCGATTGCCATGCGCAACCAGCCGGCCTGGCTGGTGGCCTTTGCCGCGATCCAGCGCTGCGGCGCCGTGTGTGTGCCGCTGAATAGCTGGGGCCTGCGTGACGAGCTGCTGCACGGCCTACAGGACAGCGGCGCCGGTTTGCTGCTGTGCGACGATGCGCGCTTGCAGGTGCTGGCCGAGGACCTGGCCGGTCTCAGCCTGCCGACCCTCGTCGTCGGTAGCGAGCCTGAGCAACCCCTGGCCACGCATTGTCATCGCTACGAGGCGCTGCTGGCCGCGCCGCCTTTAGTGCTGCCAGTGGTGGAGCTGGACGCGGATGCCCCGGCCCTGATCCTGTACACCTCGGGCACCACCAGCCGGGCCAAAGGCGTGCTGTCCAGCCACCGGGCGATCTGCCAGGCCCTGACAGCACTGGAGTTCCAGGGCGTGTTCTGCGCCATGAGTTCGCCTGAGCGCATCGGAGTGGTGATCAATAGCGGCTTCGCCCCGACCACCTTGATGGCCGTGCCGCTGTTTCATGTCAGTGGCCTGCATGCGCAGTTTTTGCTGGCCTTGCGCGGCGGCAGGCGTCTGGTGCTGATGTACAAGTGGGACGTGGAGCAAGCCCTGAACCTGATTCAGGACGAGCATTGCACCCAGTTCAATGGCGCGCCGGTGATGATGCAGCAGCTGTTGGCCGCGCCGCAGTTTGGCGGGCCGCAGACCGCCAGCCTGTTCGGTTTGGGCCTGGGCGGTAGCGCATCGTCCAGCACCTTGCTGGCCAGCATGATCGAACGCAAGCCCGACGCCATTGGCGGCGCCGGCTACGGCCTGACCGAAAGCAACGGCATCGGTGCGGCCATCGGCGGCGACCAGTTTGTCTACAAGCCGTCCAGTTGCGGCTGGCCCTTGCCGATCGTCGATGTACGCATTGGCGATGATCCGCAGCAGCCGTTGCCGAACGGCGCCAGCGGGCTGATCTGGCTGCGCTCGCCGACCCTGATGAGCGGCTACTGGAACCTGCCCGAGGAGAGCGCGGCAACCTTGCGCGATGGTTGGCTGGATACCGGTGACACCGGTTACCTCGATGAGGACGGCTTTTTATGCATCAGCGGCCGGGTCAAGGACCTGATCAACCGTGGCGGCGAAAAGATCTCCGCAGCCGAGATCGAAGCCTGTGTCGGTGAGATGCCGGGGGTGGAGGAGGCCGCCGCTTTTGCCGTTCCCGATCCGCATCTGGGCGAGGCCGTGGCCCTGGCCATTCGCGCGGTCGGGCGGGTCGATGCTGCGGCGATCCGCGCCTATATCGGCGAGCGTCTGGCGGCCTACAAGGTGCCGACTCAGGTGTACCTGCACGGCGAGCCGTTGCCACGCAATGCCACCGGCAAAGTGATCAAGAGCGCGCTGCAGAAATCTGTCGCGATCCAGGATTTTTAGTCTTTCCGGACGATGAATAGCCCGCCAGAACGCGAAGAATGGGCGTAACCCGAAAGCCTTATCAGCGAAGGAGGCAATACATGAAAATAACAACAACAGGTGTCGTGCTTGCGGCCACGATGGTGGTCAATACCGGTCTGATCGGTAGCGCAGCGGCCCAGGTGTCGCCCCAGGAAGCGGACAAATTGGGCAAGGAGCTGACCTGTGTCGGCGCCGAAAAAGCCGGCAACGCCGTCGGGACCATCCCGGCCTACACCGGCAAATACCTCGGTGAGGTGCCAGGCTGGAACCATGTGCGATTCTCCGGTGACCAGCCGGTGGACCCTTACGCTGCGGAACAGCCAATCCTGGTGATCACCGCACAGAACATGGCCCAGTACGACGCGCACCTGACCGACGGGCAGAAAGCCCTGCTCAAGAAGTACCCCAGCAGCTACAAGATGAACATCTATCCTGGCCATCGCGATTTCCGTTACCCCGACTACGTCTGTGACCGCGCCAAGTACAACGCCCTCAATGCCAAGCTGGTCAACGACGGACTGGGCATCCAGGGCCTGGGGCAGGTGCCGTTTCCGATTCCGCAAAACGGCATGGAAGTGCTGTGGAACCACCAGCTGCCGGCGCGTGCCTACACCGAAGAGAAAATCAGCGACCTGGCCTCGGTGCTGCCCAATGGCAGTATCGGCTGGGGCCGTGCCCATGCACGCAACCTGTCCCAGGCCAACTCGCCGACGGTCGAGCCCAAAACCGAAGACAAGATCCAGGCCATGAGCTACAACACCACGCTCAAACCTGCCCGTGACAACGGCGTGATCAGCATCTCCCACGAACCCTACAACTTCGCCACCGATGCTCGCCAGGCCTGGAACTACAGCCCCTCCACCCGCCGCGTGCGCCAGTTGCCCGGCTATGGCTACGACCAGCCGATGATCGGCACCAACGGCACCATGATTGTCGACGAAGACCGCCTGTTCAACGGCGGGCCGGAGCGCTACACCTGGAAGCTGATCGGCAAGCGCGAAATCTACAGCCCGGCCAACGCCTTCAAGGCCAATGCCGCCAACGTCAAATACGCCGAGCTGCTGACGCCCAACCATCCCAACCCCGAGTACATGCGTTATGAGCTGCGGCGGGTGTGGGTGGTGGAAGCTGACCTGAAAGAGGGCTATCGCCACGTATATGGTAAGCGCGTGCTGTTCATCGATGAAGACACCTGGAACGCGGTGATGGCCGACAACTACGATGCCCGCGGGCAGTTGTGGAAACACGCGATGATCAACTACTACTACCACCCCGACATGAGTGGCTGGCAGGCCGGATCGCAGTTCTTCATGGACCTGAACTCCGGGCAGTACACCGGCTACGGCATGACCAACGAAGCGAAGAAGGGGCCGATCCTCAACGAGGCGAAGTTCACCCCGGACATGTACACCTCGGATGCAGCGCGGGCGATCGGCCGCTAATAAGCAACCTGCTGCAACAGCAACAAAGGCTCACCTATCCCTCGGCCGTTTCGGGCCGGGAGATTGTGGGCCTTTTCGTTTAGGCTGTGGGCTGGTTTCTGCATTCATTCAAGGATGCCCATGAGCTCCCCGCGTTCGGCAGGCCTGGACCTGGTCAAGTGGCTGGCGATGGCCAGTATGGTCATCGATCACCTGCGTTTTCTCTGGCCGACGGCCGAGTGGCTGTTTGTCATCGGCCGTTTTGCCTTTCCGCTGTTCTGCCTGGCGATTGCCGCCAACGTCGCGCGCTCGGCAGTGGGGCAGGCGTTTACCGCTGCCAATGGCCGTTATCTGGGCTGGATGCTGGCTTTTTGTGTGCTGTCGGAGTGGCCCTATCACGCGCTGGATGTCGGCACCCGGACGTTCAGTATCATGCCGACGCTGACCTTGGGGATGCTGTTGGCGTGGGGTGTTCATCATCAGCAGCGCTGGGTGGCCATTGGCGTGCTGCTGGTGGCGTTGCTGGCCAGTGATGTGCTGATGTATGGATGGCCGGGGGTGATGTTGCCGGCGGCGTTTTTGCTGGCGTTGCGAGGGGGCAGGGGGACCTGGCTTGTGCCGGGGTTTGTTGCGCTGGCGGCGAACCTGACCAATGTCTGGCTGCAGGTGAATGC
>Ga0247821_10002055_pt1 | contig 11075 bp, 33 predicted proteins | sample 13C_Glycerol_Day_FD_192481 | JGI IMG/M metagenome (GOLD analysis project Ga0247821, IMG submission 192481) | Soil microbial communities from agricultural site in Penn Yan, New York, United States - 13C_Glycerol_Day14 | ecosystem: Environmental > Terrestrial > Soil > Agricultural land | place... | reverse complement strand
ACTCCCCGTCTACCGGAATGCCTTCACGCTCAAGATACTTGCGGTACAGCGCCTGCTTCATCGCGCCTTCCAGATGGTCTCGATGTAGTAGTACTCGCTCTCGTGGCGGGAGCCGAGGATCTCGGCAATCGAGTCGTCCTCGCCAACCTCGACGTCATACTCACCAGCGATAGCGCGAAGCGCATCACGAGCATCGCTCACGGTCTCATAGAACTCGGGACCGGTGGATCCGGCAATCTCGGTCAGCTCGTACTCGCTGCCGCTCGGAGTCCAAGCCTGAACGATAACGAAGATCGGGTCCATCATGTCTTCTTCCATCCATTCCGCGACGAGCTTGTCACGGAGTTCTCGGTATTCGTAATCCGGAAGGGCCCGCTTGGAGGCGGGCCGCTGAACCCGGGGCTTCACTGGCACATCCACGAAGTGGAGTGCCCGCCGTGAGACGGCCTCGCCGTACTCACTTCTTGATCTTCCCGATAAGGAACTCGGGACCGTGGGTAAGATACATAGAATTCACGTCTTCCTTATCCGGCATCTGAGCGTCAATGACCGCAGTGTCGAGCCTGTCTCGCCACTTCTTGATCATATCACTACCCGCCTGATCCCCGTCCGCGAACATGTACACCCGAGAGAAATCCTCGAACACCTTCGCGTAGTGATCCTTGAAGACCTCGGCACCCGGCACCCCGATGGCGGGGATGCCGATCATCTGGAGGACGATGGCGTCCATCTCACCCTCAGCCACGGCAATCCAGTCGTCTGCCTGATCGGCAGCCTGGACACCGTACAGCCAGTTGGGCCAGCCTCGTGCCCTCAGGATCTTGGCGCACTTCTCGTACTTGCAGTCGTGGTTCTTGAGGCAGCGGAACGACATCTGCACAGGGCCAGCGTTCGTGATGGACGGGATAGCCAGGCGGCCCTCGTAGTCTGCGTGCTGTGCCTCAGGATTCCTTACGACGCCAAGACCCACGCTGCGGGCGAACTCTAGATCGATCCCCCGACCTTCGAGAAACCCCTGAGCGTCGTCGAGATGTTCCTGATACTGGAGCGTCGCTCGCGTCAGAAATTTCCTCCGCTCGTTTGAGAGCTTCGGCATAAGCAACTCCATCTGCTTGCATGATTACCTGCACGGCATTGCCCTTCGGGCAATCCGAAGCATGGCAGTTGAATACCTGCGTGGTGGTATTGACAGACCCTGACGCATCCCTGTCTCCATGGAACGGGCAGCGGTAAGACCGCCACCCGTATCCTTCTGGAGTATCAGACCCGCCGTAGTGCTTCAAGACGGGAGCGATGCGGAACAGGGGACTACTTAGCCCACCAGAATCCACGTCGCTTGGCTTCATCCATCACCTTGTCGTAGGCGGAGGAGAGGAGCGCGGTTTCCTCCTGATCGAACTTGCCAATGTCCGGATAGAACAGCTCATCGTAGAGCACGGAGTGCATGATACTGAACTCCCCATCAGTCAGATCCATACTTCTCCTCCTCGATGTAGTCACGGACGAGCGCCTGAATCTCGCCAAGCTCTACGTCTGACGGAAGTTCACCGGTCGATTCCTCGAACGCGAGAACCGTATCGTCTCGGAGTTCTTCGAACTTGCCCATCAGTAGTCCCACCCGTCAAGACCGAGCGTACCGAACGGCATCCGGTGGACCCGGAAAGACGGCGTGTCGATCACGCCGGACCACTGACCCATGCATCCATCCCGGGTGCAACTGTGCATGCCTTCGCACTCGTCAGCCGGATTGGTGCAGCGGCACTCCGCTGCCTCAGCGTTGCAGAATTCCATCACTCACCCCAGATAATGTTGAATGTTGCCACGATATTAGCCGAGTCGTACTCGGCGGTCTTTCGATCCATCATGCCCATCTCAGCGCCTATCTCAGCGCGAGTCATAGCCACGCGCATGATGTCCTCAAGGGCCTCTTCGTAGGTGAACTCGACTAGCTTGGCCATGTCCACCATGTTCTCGATCTCACTGAACATCGCCATCGAGTACGTGACCTCGTCATTCATCAGACTCAAGCTCCTCTCGAAGCACGTCACCCAGACGTGCATACAAAGTCTCGGTGAATTGAAGATCCGCATGCTCCAGGTCCAGGTCAAGAATGAACTGGATGGCCTCTTCGCGGGTAAGCTTGTCGTGAAGCTCAAGCACGAGGGCATCGGTGTGAACATACCCACCGATCAGAATACTAGGCATCGGGCTTTACCTTTCCGATCCATCGGTGTGCGGGTGGCTGGCGGAGATAGAAGGCTCCTCGGGCAAAGGCTTGATCGTCATCTCGAAGGTGACCAAGTACCTTGTTGCATGGTCCGCAGAGAAGCCCTCGTACAAATCCGCTAGCGTGATCGTGGTCGACCGCCAGACGCTTCGAACTTCCTGTAGCTCGTTGGCATATGTAACAAACTCTACCTTGTCGCTCATATAGGTCATCGTACTGCTCCGCAGTCAGCCCGTAGGTCTTGTAGATGTGGTTGGCCCAGGCGGCCCGCTTCTTGCGGGCCTTCTCGTCACGGTGGCACGTAGCACACCGAGGACCGGGAGGCGTCACCTTGCGGGTGACGCTCCCACAGTCCTTGCACGGCTTCTTACTCGTCGCCATCAAGGAATCCGTTCTTGTAGAGCGTCACAAACAGCGACACTCCGATCAGGATTCCGAGAATGAACGCGACAGCCACGATCGTAGTGTCAACCATCAGTGATCGTAGCAAGGGTAAGGCTTGCCGCAGTGGCACCAGCCGTTACTCGTGGTTTCCATTACTGCTCCTTGTTGTGACGGTAGCACTTCGACTTGGACCTGTGACCGCAGATGCATGCGGGTACGATCTCGTACGGCTCACGCTCGATGGCCACTTCGATCTGCCCGGTCAGTTCATCTTCACTGACATCAGAATCAGCCCGATAAAAATCCCAAGCATCACGAGGAGTGCGGAATATCGGTACAACCATGTACCGCCCTTTACCTTTGCCGGTTCGTGTGTCCCAGGCAAGTCGTCCCCCTGCCTCGTGAGCCGCTGTGCTGGCTTCTGCGGCTTTGCGGAACTTCTCGTCATCGGAGAGTACCCCCCGGGCCCCGTAGGGCCCGAGAGCTACCGTGTGGAGCGTTTCAGAGCCATCGTAGCGGATCTGTCCGACGATCAGAAGCCGTCGAGTCGTAGCCTGATGATCCTCTACGAGTTCGATGATCTCCTCGCAGTCGGCGTACAGATCCGAGAGGTCTCGGGACTGCTCATCGGTACGATCAAACAGCTTGATCTTCTCGTACTCCGCCGTCTTCGGATCGATCACCGCAGCGATCTGCTTGACCAGCTTGACGCTAGCCATCAAGTTCCTGGAGGAGCTTGTACGCCTCGGCCTCCTCGGCCGAGTTGCCGGTGCAGTAGCCTTGCGCCCGATCGGTCAGGGCTGCCTTGATGATCTCGAACTCCTTGTTACTTATCGTCAGCTTGACGATATCCACTCGCTCGACATCAGCCATTGATCCCACCCTCCTCGATCCACTCCGCGAGCTGGCCGTAGGCGTAACTGGAAGACTCCAGGAACACTCCGGACTCGCCCTCCGTCAGGCCCAGGATCTCCGCACCGGCAGTCTTGTAGTTGTAGTGGGTGCCGTGAGCCTTGTACAGCAGAACGTCGAGCGGCTGGTTCGGGTCGAGACCCTTATCGATGGCGTTGAAGTAAATCGCCCAGCCAGCCATGCATCGAGTCGTGCCGCACTCGTCGGCCCGTACCTCGATGTCGTGGTCATCGGTCTCGGGGTTGAAGAACTCTATCGTAGTGTCAGGGTCAAGGTAACCCTCCTTGATCTCCTCGATGTAGCTCCCCTCCGGAGTCTCCCAGGTGCCCATATCGAACCGCTCGGGAGTGTTGTCCCAGACAGCCTTGATGCGCTTCATCATCTCGATGTTCTTCACCTGTCCAGCTCCTCAATGTTCCAGTCGGTTGCGTAGATGTTCTTGTGAAGCACGTTCACCAGCTCGTTCCACACGGAATCAAACTGTTCCCGATCCATCTCGGGAAGCTGGATCTTGATCTCATGCATCGGCCTTGGTCCAATCTATCTTCTCCGACTCGGGCACCTTCGGCCCGTCACGGAATACGAGGGGATTCTCTTCCTCGTGAGGATCCTCAATCAGACAGATCGAGGGATCCGCGTACATCTCGAAGTACCGTCCAGCCGTGGGATCCTGAGGACCGAAGCGGTTCTTCACGATAGCAACCAGCAGCTTGTTCATAGCCGCATCACCCCACAGCGTGAGGATCAGGGTCGGAAGCTGGTTCGCCTTGCCCATGATGGCGGAGCGGGGAGGAGGAGTTCCAGGCTTGGCAGACTCGGATGTGTGGTGAACCACCAGAACGCAGGCTTCATACTCCCGCGCCATGTCCTTGAGTTCAGCCATTAGAGCCCAGTAGTTCTGCTCCGCGACACCCTCGAAATCCACGTCCATCATGATGTCGATCACGATCAGGTGAGGGTACTCGCCTCTGAGTTCCGAGAATGCCTCGGCCTCAAGAGCGATGTCCTCAAGTGTCGGTGACGACTTGAACGACCAGCGTACGTGGTTCATCTCTTGCAGACGAACATACGCCTCGGACTTCTGGGTGAGAACCCAGAGTTCCGTCTCGTCGGTTCCCTCGCCAGTCAGCATCGACAGACTTCGCGATGTCATGGTGAAGTCATCGGAGTCGGAGGAGCTGTACAGCGTAGGGACATTCATGTTCTTGACGATGTTCATCGTGAACACAGTCTTCATGCCGCCCGGAGGGGCGGCAATCAGAACCACAGAACCACGACGGAACGTCGCCTTGTGTGCAGCCAGGCTTTCGAAAGGATCAGGGAGGGGTTCGCCTGACGAAACCCCTCGACTGAACGTCCTGTGGAGACTCTTCACGCAAGCTTCTTCTTGAAGAGAGCGACAAGGTCAGCGGTCACATCGGCGAGACCGTAGTGGTTCATGTCATCAACGAGATTTTCCAGCTCGTCACGGGTGAAGGAGACGTGGATCTCGATGTCGTCGGGGTCTTCAGTCAGGTCTCTCATCACAGGGCCCGCAGGTAAGACACGAACTCCTGCGACGACGTGTAGAAGCTGGAGAAACTGGTCTCGTTCTCGATGTCGTAGAGCAGACGCTCAAGCTCCTGACGAGAGAGGATGACGTGAACCTCGGCGTTCTCGGGCTTCTCAGGCTGGTTGAGAATACGCATGACTCTCCTTAGAGGGAAGCGATGTGGTTCAGGAACTCACGGGTGACGGCGTACGGGTCGCTATTGGTACAGTCCTGCTTCATGTCGCGAACGAGCATGCCAAGCTCCTCGCGAGTGACCTTGACGTGGATCTCAACCATGTCAGGCTTCGCCACAATCTCCATGATTTTCCTTACTCGTTGGTAACTTAACCTGCGTGGGCTGGGAAGGAGTCGAACCTCCCGCACTACCACTCAGCCCTGGACAGGCGCCCCGAAGGGCGCCCTTCTGCTAGTCCTGCGGGACGATCATGTACTTCCAGGTGTACGGCTTCTTGGCGGTAGACACCAGCCAGATACCGATGGTGTCACCTTCGTTCACACCACCCGCCTTCTTGAGGGCATCCCTGAATGCGTCCTCGGCGGTCTTCGAGAGCGTGTGATACTTCACCACACCGTCCACCTCAAGCTTGAGTTCGATCTGCTTGAGCTGGAACGAGGCGTGAACCTCGCTCTCCTTGAACTCGGCGGAGGACTTGGGCTTCCACTCCCCGCCTTCCTCCACCTGCACCATGAACTTGGGCTTACCGTCCTGACCACGGTCAGGCACCTTGTCGTAGCCGAGGAAGATCGCCTCGACCCTCTCGTCCTCGTTCTTGATCGCCAGCCAGTTCTTGCCACCGGCACCGGAGCCGAAGATCTCGTCGTACGTAGCCATATACAGGTTTCCCCTTAGTTCCAATTGACCTTTACGGGCTTCTTCACCGGGCCGTTGGACTTCCACGGCTCGGACTTCTCTACCTTACGATCCCATGAGGGAGTGTTCTCGTTGGGCTCTTCCGCACCGCACTCACAGAAGCTGCCGGAGTGACCGTTGTTGTCATCACCGTACACGTACGTGTGCTTGTGCTCCGGAGTGGGCTCCTCGCCCATCTCCGTGGCCCCCAGTGTATCCTTGACCAGCTTAACCGCACCGGTCCGGATGTCCTCTACGCGGGCCTCGAAGCCACGGAGTACGGCCGCCGTCCAATCGGCGTAGTCCCGGCCGTAACGTCCGGGGTCTCGCATCGGGTCATAATCCAACTCACCCTCGAAAAGATTCGTGCTGAACGGGATGCACTGGACGGACCACGTTACCTTAGCCACTACAGCTTCTCCGCCCAGTACTCGACATACTGATGATGCCATTCGCGAACCTCATCCTCGACGAGGTTTTCGAGATCTTCGGGAGCCATCATCTCAAGCTGACCCTCTTCGTAACCGAAGTCATCCACAAGGTCGAACTCTTCGACGTGCTCGGCACCGACGAATCCGATGCCGCAGTGGAACTCGTACTTGAACTCACTCATCTTCGTCCTCCATGCAGTACTCGCACCAGCCGTCGTCGTTCAGAGTGTTGTTGCACTCTTCACACTCTAGCACCAGCCAGCGACCGTAGTCGCGGCTGAGGTACCGATCGTAGCTCACGTACCCATCCTCTCGCATCGCCTGAGCCAGGCTAGTCCAAGTCAAACTCAAGATCACACCCTCCCTCGAAGGGCTCCTCGATGATCAGGCCTTCACCACAGCAACAGGTCGTTGCGCTGACCCAATAGCCCGCACCCTTGGCGGCGTCGATCGCTGCCTGGATCTTCTCGTGGTGCTCAGAAAGGGAAGCCATCGTCAGCACTCCTGTCATAGTACTCAGCTCGCTCCTTATTCTCAGAGCGCAGCAGGCAGTTGTCTCGCTGGAAGCAGAAGCCACAGATGGCTTCGGTGTGAGTGGTCTTGTAGAAGCGCGCCTGTATGGCGCTCCAAGTCTCCTGGTACTTCGCCCCAACCGCAGCCGGATCAACGCCTGAAAGGTCCTTGTAGCGGCTCTGCGGGGCCCATGGGGCGAGCATCGCGAAGTATCCGAATTGAGGAAACATCTGATGCTTGGGCTGCCGAAGCAGAGCGGAGTATGTCTCAAGCTGAAAGGGATCCTTATGCTTACCGGTCTTCCAGTCAAGGATGATCGGGCCACGCTTCTTGTGCTCACCAATGATGTCCACGAACGCCTTGATCTCAGGCTCGCATCCGGGCAGATAGCCCGATGCGTCGTACTCTACTTCCCACACATCGATATCCTCAAGGAAGTCGAGAGCCCTTTCGAATGCGACCTTCACGAATTCCAGTGCCCGCTCCTTCACGAGCGGGACACCATCACCGTCAAGAGAATGCATCCACTGATCTACATCAGGCTCACGTTCCATGGCGGAGAGAACTAGCGGGTGGAAGTACGAGTCGGCGGAGATGGAATCACGACCATTGAAACTGATGTCAGGATTCACCCAGTCTTCAATCATGGCATGCACCGATGACCCGATGATCGTGTACCAGGCCGGGCGCTCGGGCGCCTTGATCACCTTGGAAAGGTACCAAGACCGAGGGCACTTGGAATAGGAAGAGTGCTGCGAGTAAGAGATATGCTTCATGCATTCATCTTACCACTCCTGGACTTCTTGAAGGCGTACGTGCGGCACGCGGAGCAACGTGGCTTGTCGTCGGCATACACCTTATAGAAACCCAGGTGCCCATTCGGGCACTCACGCTGGTCCATAGGAATCTCTGGCGCCGGAGGAGGCTTAGGCTTCGCAGCTTCCCGCTCCGCCCAGTTACGCCGATCGTTGATCCGCTTACATTCCATGCAGATAGGAACCCTACGACCCTCGCGGGTGCGGTAAGCGTAGAAACCAACGTGCCCCTTGCTGCACTCCTTGCCAGAGAGATCCTTGGCGGGCTCGAAGGGCTTGACCGGACGACCCCGTACGGCGGGGTTGAAGTTGGTCGGGACAAGACCAGCACGGTACGTGTACGCAAGGTCATCTTCGGTTGCCGTCTGGTAGCACTGCTCAATCACCGGGCAGTACGAGCACAGGATCTCAGCCTTGCGGAAGTTCTCCGTGTTCTCAGCCTTGATCTTCTTCTGCTCAGAGTAAGGCTTACCTTCGGTCTTGAGGATGTCGAACATCTGTGACTTCCCCGTGCACATCGCCTTGCCTTGCCAAAGTTCCTCGATGGGTCTCAATGAAACCCCCTCCCATTCTCTACCCGCGATCAAGGCTGCGACCCCTAGGGAGCATGCCGTATGGATTACCAAAGGTGGCCCCCGTAAGGGCCACCCTGGTTCACTGACTACAGAAGACTCCCCGTGGTTCCCATCAAGGCCACCGTGGGGTCTCTCCCTAGGGGTCGAGCCCCTGTTGAGCTGTACATATAAGGGAAACAACCGGGATCCCGGAAAAATTTCCCATGATGAATGTGACCTGCGTCACTAGTCCCGGCAGCCGCAGTCGCAGTCGGGCTCGGCGTACTGGCTGACCGGTCGCCCACCGGCGGCGTACTCCTTGGCCATGCGGAGCGCGTCGTCGTTGTCCATGTTGTAGAACAGCGCACTGGCCTGCACGCCGGTGAGGCCAAGCACCCGACGGCCACCCTCGAAGGAGTCCCCCCAGGTGGTGGAGCCGTACTTCTTGGCCAGTGCATCAAGCGCGAGCTGGTTGTAAGGGGAGGGCTCGATACCGTTCTCCTCACCCCACAGGAACACCGCCCAGCCAGCGACACAGTGTGCCGTGCCGCACTGGGTCTCGTTGGTGTAGTCCTCCTGGTTGTGCAGCTCGGGGTGAGCCTCGATCTGGTCGACGATCTTCTGGAACATGGCGGTGTTGATCATCAGATCTCCTTGATGTAGGTCATGTCGAACACGTGCACGTCCATCTTGCCGTCCCACTCCGCGAGAACCACAGCCTTCGTACGGCCCTCGGAGGTGGGGAAGGTGGCAACCAGCCACCCAAGGTGGTTCACGAACCCAGGGGCCCCTTCTACGGCCACCTCGGGGTAATCCTGGAGCTTCACTTCGCCTCCACCTCGCGCAGCTTGGTGTCCACGCGGTCGATCAGGCCGCTCAGGAAGTCCTCGGCCTCGGTCGTGGCGCAGCTCCACCACTTGTCCTCAAGTACGGCGCGGATGCGGTAGAGGTCATCGATCTCGTGCTGCATCACTTCTGGTTCCGCCTTTCGCGGCGCTGGATTTCACGCTCGATAGCCATGGGCTCGCACTTCTTGTGCGAGATGGCAGTCCCACCGATGATGACAGTCAGTGAGTCACCCTTGAGAATCTTGTCCAAGCACACCGAACAGTTCTGCTCGTACTTCGCGACCCTGCGATAGGTCTCGATCACTTGTTCTCCTTGGCTTCCTCGCGAAGACGCTTCTGCTCTTCCAGGTACTCGCGCATCTCGCGCTCCGCCTGGTCGGACACTTCACCCATGATTCCTCCTACCATCCCGGCGGATTGTTGTTGGACTCGTCAAACAGGTGCCACTGCTCAACCTCGGTCATGTCGACTTCGGTGATACCGGAACCGTCGCACCAGACGACGATCCCAATCCACTTGCCATCAACACGGAGAACGTTGATCAGCTCCGCTTCATAGCGGAACGATGCGTAGTCCCCGTTGGAGTACAGCGGGTTCCAATTCCAGTCCCGACGGACGATGGTCACCCTCCGCATTACTTCTCCTCGGGCTTGATCCAACGGGTGTAGATGACCTGCCCGTCCTTGTTGGCGGTACTGCGACGGATCCACCCATTCGGGTATTCGATGTGCCACACCCATCTAGGGCTGACGATGAAGTTATCGGCATGCTTGGGATGCAGAAAGCAAATACCGAGTCCTTCGATGTCGTATCTCACTTCCTTCCGCCTTCGATCCAGCACGCAGCCGCTTCCGGCGTACCCGGAACGGCGTACCCCATGGTTGTGCTGCCGTCGCAGTGATACGTGGGGTGCTTCTTGAGGTTTTCGATCTCCCGCATCTGAGCGAAATCGGTAGCGGCTCCAGCGAGCCCGAGGAACGCGAGACTAACTGCGACGAACGTCAGATTCTTGCGCTGATCCATCAGTCCTCAATCTCCTTCTTCCAGAGGCGCTTCTCGCGCCGCTTGATTTCCCTGCGGTGAGCCGGACCGTTGTCGCCTTCGTCCATGTAGCGATGCGGGACGATCCGGGAATTACCGATGACTCCTCCATTCTTGGAGCGCTTGTAGAAGTACCCACGCTCCCGCCAGTAAGAGAAGCGCTCTCGCCGGAACCTTTGTCCCATATGCTATGATCTCCTTATGACTAAGACGACGCTGATAATTCCCGACATTCAGTACCCATACCATGACGCACTGATGCTCAAGAAGCTCATCAGCGTCGCCAAGGAAATCCAGCCGGACCAGATCGTTCAGATCGGGGATGGAATCGACTTCCCTCAGGTTTCCCAGTGGAGCAAGGGGAATGCGGGGGAGTACGCCACGGATCTACAGCAGCACATAGACGGCTATCGGAGCGAAGTCCTCGTTCCCTTGCGGGATGTCGCGCCGAACGCTGAAATAACCTGGCTGGAGGGCAACCACGACCTTCGCGTTCGGGATTTCATCAAACGCTACGCGTTCCCACTGACCAGCCTGACGGCCCTTGAAGTACCACAGCTCTTCAAGCTTGACGATCTCGCCGTGTCGTATGTAAACGGCCCGATCCGCGTAGCCACCAACACCTACGCTATTCACGGTCACGAGTCGGGCGGCTACAGTGCGACCCCCTCCGCCTGGGACCTCAAGTTCCAGAAGCGGTACGGGTCCGACAAGAACTTCGTTTTCGGACATACTCACCAACCATTCATCATTCACCGAGCCTTCGGATACGAAGGCTCGGTCAGCCCACGATTCACGATGAACGTGGGAAGTATTATGGACCCGGTCGCCGCTAGCTACGTCAAGGACGGAGCGGTCTCGTGGGTTATGTCATTCGCAATTCTTCGCGATGACGGGAAGAGAGTTTGGCCCGAGCTTGTTACAGCTACAGACAGGAAGTTCTACGTC
>Ga0247821_10002054_pt1 | contig 11078 bp, 10 predicted proteins | sample 13C_Glycerol_Day_FD_192481 | JGI IMG/M metagenome (GOLD analysis project Ga0247821, IMG submission 192481) | Soil microbial communities from agricultural site in Penn Yan, New York, United States - 13C_Glycerol_Day14 | ecosystem: Environmental > Terrestrial > Soil > Agricultural land | place... | reverse complement strand
CTGACCAACTACTCGATCAAGCGCAAACCCGAAGAGCTGGCCTTGGCCATCGCCGCCGCCATCGCCGCCCACGCAGGCCTGTGAGGAACCCCATAATGTCCAAGAAAATTCACGTAACCGACACGATCCTGCGCGACGCCCACCAGTCCCTGCTGGCCACCCGCATGCGTACCGAAGACATGCTGCCGATCTGCGACAAGCTCGACAAAGTCGGCTACTGGTCGCTGGAAGTCTGGGGTGGCGCCACCTTCGACGCCTGCGTGCGCTTCCTCAAGGAAGACCCGTGGGAGCGCCTGCGCAAGCTGCGCGCGGCGCTGCCCAACACCCGCCTGCAAATGCTGCTGCGCGGCCAGAACCTGCTGGGCTACCGTCACTACAGCGACGACGTGGTCAAGGCCTTCGTCGCCAAGGCCGCGGTCAACGGTATCGATGTGTTCCGCATCTTCGACGCGATGAACGACGTGCGTAACCTGCGCGTGGCCATTGAAGCGGTCAAGGCCGCCGGCAAGCACGCCCAGGGTACCATCGCCTACACCACCAGCCCCGTGCACACCATCGACGCCTTTGTTAACCAGGCCAAGCAGATGGAAGCCATGGGTTGCGACTCGATCGCGATCAAGGACATGGCCGGCCTGCTGACCCCGTTCGCTACTGGCGAACTGGTCAAGGCACTGAAGGCCGAGCAGTCGCTGCCGGTGTTCATCCACTCCCATGACACTGCCGGCCTGGCTGCCATGTGCCAGCTCAAGGCTGTGGAAAACGGTGCCGATCACATCGACACCGCCATCTCCAGCTTCGCCTGGGGCACCAGCCACCCAGGTACCGAGTCGATGGTTGCTGCGCTCAAGGGCAGCGAATTCGACACCGGCCTGGACCTGGAGCTGCTGCAGGAAATCGGCCTGTACTTCTATGCCGTGCGCAAGAAGTACCACCAGTTCGAAAGCGAGTTCACTGCCGTGGACACCCGCGTGCAGGTCAACCAGGTGCCGGGCGGCATGATTTCCAACCTGGCCAACCAGCTCAAGGAGCAGGGCGCCCTCAACCGCATGAATGAAGTGCTGGCAGAGATCCCGCGCGTGCGTGAGGACCTCGGCTTCCCGCCGCTGGTGACCCCGACTTCGCAGATCGTCGGCACCCAGGCGTTCTTCAACGTGCTGGCCGGCGAGCGCTACAAGACCATCACCAACGAGGTGAAGCTGTACCTGCAAGGCGGTTACGGCAAGGCCCCGGGCGTGGTCAACGAGCAGCTGCGCCGTCAGGCGATCGGCAGCGAAGAAGTGATCGACGTACGCCCGGCCGACCTGCTGAAGCCGGAAATGGCCAAGCTGCGTGCCGACATCGGCTCCCTGGCCCGTTGCGAAGAAGACGTGCTGACCTTCGCCATGTTCCCGGACATTGGCCGCAAGTTCCTCGAAGAACGCGAAGCCGGCACCCTGACCCCTGAAGTCCTGCTGCCAATTCCTGAAGCCGGCGCAGTGGCGTCCCATAGCGGCGAAGGCGTACCGACCGAGTTCGTCATCGACGTGCACGGCGAAACCTACCGCGTCGACATCACCGGCGTGGGCGTGAAGGCTGAAGGCAAGCGCCACTTCTACCTGTCCATCGACGGCATGCCGGAAGAAGTGGTGTTCGAGCCGCTCAACGAATTCGTCGGCGGCGGCAGCAGCAAGCGCAAGCAGGCCAGCGCCCCGGGCCATGTCAGCACCACCATGCCAGGCAACATCGTCGATGTGCTGGTCAAGGAAGGCGACATGGTCAAGACCGGCCAGGCCGTGCTGATCACCGAAGCCATGAAGATGGAGACCGAAGTGCAGGCGGGTATCGCCGGCAAGGTCGTGGCCATCCACGTGGCCAAGGGCGACCGTGTGACACCGGGCGAAATCCTGATCGAGATCGAAGGCTGAGATAAGCCTTCATCTACAAGCGGTTAACCTCTGGGGAGCGGAATGCTCCCCTTTTTTTATGGAACGATATGCAATTTAATGCAGATTATAGGCGCAAAAGCCGCCATATCTGCACTAAAATGCATAAACTGGGTGTGGTTCAGAAATACATCTGCACTATACTGCAGGCTGACGGCTGAGGCTGATCGAAGATATGCAGTAAATTGCAGGTGGCCAATGTACCGACTCACGCTCCAATTACATGACCAAGGTAAATGGCATGATGCTATTGCCATCGCCTTCGCCGAACCGGAAAGAAGCCTCTCCAGCCCTTGCGAGTTCGGATACACATCCAACTACGTCAAGGCCAATCTGCATGCTTACGACAGCCTGTTCAGCCTGGCGGCCAGTGCCAAGCTCCCGGTGGACTTTGGCTCTCATCGTCTACCGCATGCTCCTGCATTCCTTTACGACATAGCGCCTGCAGGGGCTGCGAAGCGTTTTCTGCTGAGGCATATCGGTCGTGAAAGACCGGCAGGCATGGGGGAAGACTTGTTTCTGCTAGGGCGCTCCACCCCAGCTCCGATTGGCAATATGCGCATCAGGGAGTCGGCTGAATTACTGGACCTTGCGGACCCCATCGGTTTTGCTCGCCAGGACGTCATCGTTCGCGATCAGCGTTTTCTGGAGTACGCCTACGAGCAGGGCGCGGCCATAGGTGGCGCGACAGGCGCCGGTGGAGAGGCGCCAAAGCTGCTGATGACCGAAGATGAAAACGGCCAGCTTTACCCGGACGCGGTGCTTGCGGATGAGGGGGCCTGTCGCCATTGGTTCATCAAGTTCGCCAGGCACCCGGCCTTGGCCGATGATCAGGAGATCCTGCGGGCCGAGTACCTCTATTACAGGGCGTTGCAGCAGCTTGGCATCGAGACGGTGGCCAGTGAACACATGGCGCTGGAAGAGGGAGCCAAGCCCAGCCTGTGGATGGAACGCTTCGACCGTCAGGTTACCGATCAGGGAGTACAGCGGTTTGCCGTGGAATCGATGTATTCCTTGTGTGGTGTAACCGAACCCGGTAGCCGGATGGGGCATTTGGAGGTGATCGAGACGCTCGTTGGCTTGTGGAAGATGGCCGGGCAGGGTAAAGAGGTGCCTGATCTGATCGCGGATTACCTGCGGCGCGACCTGATCAACAAGATCCTGGGTAACGCCGATAATCATGGACGCAATACAGCGATCATTCGTACCCGCGACACGGTGCGTCTTGCACCCATTTACGACTTGGCACCGATGGTGATGGATCAGGAGGGTGTAACCAGAACGACGAAGTGGCCCGCTTTGATCGAAAGAGCAGGCGAAATCGACTGGCACGCAGCCTGTGTTGCGCTGGCCGAATTCATCGATCCGGATGAGGCTTACCAGCGTCTGCGCCAGGAGGCCCGGCACCTATTGGCATTGCCCGATATCTTGTCCGGCCTTGGGCTCCCGGAGGCAGTGATGAATCACCCGGCGATTGCGCTGGGCAAGCTTGAGCGCCGGATGGCGGAGTGGGGGTTGGCATGACGGTTTCCATCGATGCCCGAGGTCTGATGATCGATGGCGTGCGCGAAGGTATTGCCGACGGCACAATCGAGTTGGGTACTGCTGTTCGCCGCCTGCGCGTAGAAGTAGCAAAGATGCAGCAGACCCAGTTTGCGCTGATGTGCAAGATTTCCGTGCGAACGCTCATTCAGATCGAGCAGGGGGACGGTAACCCCACGCTCAAATCGTTGAACGCAGTATTCAAACCGTTCGGTTTGCAGATGGGCGTCGTCAGGCGTGTGAGCCCGATCAGATAACCGGGCTTGCACCGATCGCGGGCCTGCCGGCCCGTGATCGGTTATGCCGATCCCCCCCTACGGCAGTCCTCAAGTGTCCGCACCTGGCCTTGCGGCCGCTGGTTCTCTTCACTCAACCAGCGCTCGAACGCGGCCGCCAGCGCCGGCCACTCATCATCGGTAATCGAATACCACGCCGTATCCCGATTGTGGTCCTTCACCACCAGGTGCTTGCGGAAAACTCCCTCGAACACAAAGCCAAACCGCTCCGCCGCACGCCTGGAGCGGGCGTTGGCGTTGTTGCACTTCCACTCCAGCCGGCGGTTGCCCAGTTCGAAGGCCGCCTTGCCCAGCAGGTACACCGCCTCGGTGCTCTTGGGCGTGCGCTGCATGGCGGCGCCGAAGGCGACGTGGCCGATTTCGATGCGGCCGTGGTCGGGCACGATCGACATCAGGCTGAGGATGCCCTGGGCCTGGCCGCTGGGGCGGTCGATCACGGTGTAGAACAGCGGGTCGCGGCCGGCGGCGTTGCCTTCCAGCCAGCGATCGAAGGCGGCACGTTCGGCGAACGGGCCATAGGGCAGGTAGTCCCACAGCAGCGGGTCGGCAGCCGGGCCTTGCAGCGCCTCCCAGAGGTCGTCGCCATGGCGCGCCGGGTCGAGCTTTTCCAGGCGGATGAAGCGGCCGTCGATGGGCTCGGCCTTGGGTGCTGCAGCGGGTTTCCAGTTCAATACGTCGGTCATGTTCGGCTTAGAACTCTTTGCGGAATTGAATGAAGCCCGAGCGCTCGGCAACCTGCTGGTACAGGCTGATGGCGGTGGCGTTGGTCTCGTGGGTCACCCAGTACACCTTGCTGCAGTTGTCGGCCTTGGCTCTGGCGTAGACGTGCTCGATCAGCTGGCGGCCAATTCCCAGGCCGCGCTGCGCGCTGTCCACGTACAGGTCCTGCAGGTAGCAGGCGTTGCCGATGCTCCAGTTGGAACGATGGTAGATGAAGTTGACCATGCCCACCGCCTTGCCATCGACCCAGGCCAGGGCTGAATGGGTCGGTTCACTCGGGTCGAGCAGGCGTTGCCAGGTGCTGAGGCTGACCTCTTCGGCCAGTTCGGATTCATAAAAATGCAAGTAGGCCTGCCACAGGGCGTGCCAGGCAGCGTGATCTTCGGGGGTGACAGGACGCAGGGTAACGCTGGACATGGGCTGTTCCTTCAGAGTTGGCGCATATGCGCCGCGAGTTGGTTATCCAGGTAATCGGGGCTGGCGCTCAGGCCTTCACGCACGCCGGCAATGTCTTGCTCAGAGCGGTTCTGGCTGAGCTTGCGCGCGCCTTGCAGGCGAGCGATGGGCAGGCGGATGCCGACGATGGCGCGGAGCATGCCGTCGAGGTAGTCACGCGGGGCGTCGGTGACTTTCCACGGTTCGCTGCGGCCTTGTTCGTGGCGCTCGGTGAGGCGACTGACAATGGCCAGCAGAGGCTCGGCGTCGTGGATCACTTCTGCCGGGCCATAGGCGTGCACGGCCAGGTAGTTCCAGGTTGGCACCACCTTGGGGTTGTCGGCCTTGCTCGGGTAGTAGCCGGGGCTGACATAGGCATCGGCGCCGGGAAACACCAGCAGGGCTTCGCCACCTTGCTCCAGGTCGTGCCACTGGCGGTTGACCCGCGCCAGGTGGGCATAGACGGTGCCGAATTCGCCTTCGGCGATATCGACCAGCACCGGCAGGTGCGTGGCCAGCAGGCCTTGCTCGCCCTGGCTGACCAGGATGGCCAGTCGGGTGTCGAGCATGTGCTGGTGCAGACGCCCGAGGTCGTGTTCCTGATGGGGTTTGCTGTTGTACATGCTCGGTTTCCTTGTGCGATGGCGCCATCCTAGGCAGGCTATTGGTTCATAGTAAGATCCATTCAAAGCTGATTTCATAGGTCCAATGCCATGAGCGAGCGCCCCCTCGTATTGCCTTTCGACCCTGCCGGGATCGCCCTCGATCGCCGCCGCGGGCTCAGCCAGCAGTTGTACCAGGCGCTGCGTGCGCGGGTGCTGGACGGGCGCCTGAGCAGTGGCACGCGGCTGCCGGCCACCCGAGATCTGGCTGCCATGCTGGCGCTGTCACGCAACAGCGTGGTGCGGGCCTATGACCAGCTGTATGCGGAGGGCTACATCGAAAGCCGGGTAGGCGACGGCACCTATGTCAGCCAGCTACCGAAACTTTCCGCCGCAAAACTATCCACACAAGTATCCACAGGGTTATCCCGGCTGTTATCAACAGACTTATCCACATTTCCTTCCGAAAATACTGAGGATTTATCCAGCAGCCGACGTACCAGTGAGCCTTTGCTGCGCCTGAAAAGTAACCATTTGCCGCCGCCAAGAAGCGGTGCACCGCGTGCTTTTCGCGTCGGTATTCCGGCGTTCGATCTGTTCCCGTTCGACGTCTGGGCCAAGCTGCAGGCGGGTTTCTGGCGCAACCCGGCTCCGGCGCAATTGGGCTATGGCGACCCGGCAGGAGAGCCGCTGCTGCGCGAACTGATCGCGGCCTACCTGCGTCGCTCGCGTGGACTGACTTGTACGGCTGAACAAATTGTGATCACCAGTGGTGCGCAGCAGGCCATCAGCCTTTGTGCACAGTTGCTGTTGCAGCCGGGCGACGGCGTGGCTGTGGAAAACCCGGGTTACCGCGCAGCTGGGCATGCCTTTGCGCTGGCCGGTGGCAGGTTGCATGGCGTGCCAGTGGACGAGGACGGCATGGACTGTCGCCGGCTCGGGCAGCTGGCGGATTGCCGGCTGGTCTATGTCACGCCGGCCCACCAGTACCCGACCGGGGTGACCATGAGCCTGGCGCGACGCCTGGAATTGCTGGCCTGGGCCGAGCGCAGCGATGGCTGGATCATCGAAGACGACTACGACGGCGAATACCGTTACAGCGGTGCGCCCTTGGCCCCGCTTGCTGCGCTCGACCGCCACGGGCGGGTGCTGTACGTCGGTACCTTCGGCAAGATCGCCTTTCCGGCGTTGCGCCTGGGCTACCTGGTATTGCCGGCGCAACTGGCGCAGGCGTTCAGCCAGGCCAGGGCGCTGGCGGTGCGGCATTCGGAGGTCAGTAGCCAGTGCGTGATGGCCGAGTTCATGGCACGGGGGCATTTCCAGCGGCATATCCGGCGCATGCGCAAGGCGGCGTTGAGCCGGCGAAATGTGCTCAAGGCCGGCTGGCCTGTGGATATTCCGGGGTTGGGCGGCATGCCGGAAGTGGCGGCCGGGCTGCATGTGAAAGTCGATGTGGATAACTTTGCGCGGGAGCAGGAACTGGTGGCCAAGGCTGAAGCGGTGGGGGTGGAGGTGACGCCGCTGAGCAATTTCTGGCTGGCGGACAGCGAGGTACCTGTGGATAAAAGGGCAGGGCTGGTGCTGGGGTTTGCGGCGGTGCCGGAGGGGGAGATTGCCGAGGCGTTGATGAAATTGCGCAAGGCTTGGCGGCCTATTCGCGGGTAAACCCGCTCCCACAGGTACAGCGCTGGCCTTGAGTGTGGCGCAGATCCTGTGGGAGCGGGCGTGCCCGCGAAGCAGGCGACTCAGGTACCGGACTTGATCCGCGTCCAGGCCCGGGTCCGCGCCCGCTCTGCATCTCGCGCCAGGGGCTTGAGGGTATACAGCTTGGCCATCGCCTCCGCCGTCGGGTACAGGTTGGGGTTGTTGCGAATCGCCGGGCTCACCTTGTCGGTCGCATCCTTGTTCGGGTTCGGGTAGCCGACAAAGTCGCTGATCGGTGCAATTACCTCGGGCTGCAGCAGGTAGTTGATGAATGCATGGGCATCTTCCGGGTTGGCCGCGTTCTTCGGAATCGCCAGCATGTCGAACCAGATCGGCGCACCTTCCTTGGGCAGGCGCATGTCCACCACCACGCCATTCTTCGCATCGCGGGCGCGGTTGGCGGCCTGCGAGAAGCTGCCGCTGTAGCCCACAGCCACGCAGATATCGCCATTGGCGATGTCGGCCATGTATTTCGAGGAATGGAAGTAGGTGATGTGCGGGCGGATCTTCAGCATCAGCGCTTCGGCTTTCTTGTAATCAGCCGGCTTGTCGCTGTTCGGTGGCAGGCCCAGGTACTGCAATGCCAGTGGCAGAATCTCCGAGGGCGAGTCGAGCAGGGCCACGCCGCACTGCTTGAGCTTGGCGATGTTCTCTTCCTTGAAGATCAGATCCCAGCTGTCCACCGGGGCGTTGTCGCCGAGCGCAGCTTTGACCTTGGCCGGGTTGAAGCCGATCAGTACGGTGCCGTACATGTAGGGCACGGCAAACTTGTTGCCGGGGTCGTTGGCCTCGATCAGCTTCATCAGTGCCGGGTCCAGGTGCTGCCAGTTCGGCAGCTTGCTGCGGTCAAGCGGCTGGAACACCCCCGCTTCGATCTGCTTGGCGAGGAACACGTTGGACGGCACCACCACGTCATACCCGGAGTTGCCGGTCAGCAGCTTGGCTTCCAGCGCCTCGTTGGTGTCGAAGATGTCATACACCAGCTTCACCCCGCTGTCCTTCTTGAACTCGGTGAGGGTTTGCGGGGTGATGTAGTCGAACCAGTTGTACACCCGCAGGGTGCGCTGTTCGGCCTGGGCCTGCAGGGCACCGGTGAACAGGCTCGCGGCGATGAACGGGGCGAGCAGGCGCTTGAGTCGGACCATTATCGGGCTCCTGGCTGGGCGCGCTGGAAGCCTTCCAGCACATTGACTGCGTTGATACCGATTTCTTCCACAGCGTAGCCGCCTTCCATCACGAACAGGGTCGGCTTGCCGAGCCGGGCGATGCGCTTGCCCATTTCCAGGTAGTCCGGGCTGTCCAGCTTGAACTGCGAGATCGGGTCGTCCTTGAAGGTGTCGACGCCCAGGGAGATCACCAGCACGTCGGCGTCATAGGCGGCGATACGCTGGCAAGCGTCCTCCAGGGCGTCGCTCCAGGCGGCCCAGTCGCTGCCGGCCGGCAGTGGGTAGTTGATGTTGCAGCCTTGGCCGGCACCCTCGCCGGTTTCGTCGGCATAGCCGAGGAAGAACGGGAACTCGTCGCGCGGATCGCCGTGGATCGAGGCGAAGAACACATCGTTGCGGTTGTAGAAGATGTCCTGGGTGCCGTTGCCGTGATGGTAATCGACGTCGAGGATGGCGACCTTGCGCCGGCCCTGGTCGAGGAAGGCCTGGGCGGCGATGGCGGCGTTGTTCAGGTAGCAATAGCCGCCCATGACTTCGCCAGCCGCGTGGTGCCCTGGCGGGCGGCACAGGGCAAAGGCGGAATGTGCGCCTTGCTGAATCGCCGCCTGGGCGGTGAGGGCGACCTGGGCGGCACTGTAGGCGGCCTGCCAGGTGCCGGCGGTGATCGGTGCACCGGCATCGAAGCTGTAATAACCCAGTTCACCGTGCAGGCCGGTGGGTTTTACCTGGCGCAGGGTGCGTGCGGGCCAGGTGAACGGCAGCAGGTCGCCTTCCTGGCCCAGTGCGGCCCAGCGCGCCCAGGCGCCTTCGAAGAAGTTCAGGTAATCGGCGCTGTGGATGCGCAGCAAAGGGGCGCGGCCGAAGTCGGTGGGGCCCTGGATGTCGCCGAGGTTGCGCTTTTTGACCTGGTCGAGCACATGGTCGGCGCGTGACGGCATTTCGAAGCAGGGCATCAGCTTGCCGTCGATCAGCTCGCAGCGGCCGTGGTGCAGGCGGTGGTCATCGGAATAGATCGTCAGCATTGTTGTTCTCCGGTGGGTACTGGCGTGGGTCCATTTTCATGGGCGGGCCAGTGGGGGAGAACGACGCAAGTGGCCAAAAGGGGATCGATGTGGCCAAGCTCTTTTGGCTGGATTGTTGGTGGCCTGTACCGGACCTTTCGCGGGTGAACCCGCTCCCACAGGTACAGTGTTGCACCTGAGTGGGTGCAATCCCTGTGGGAGCGGGTTCACCCGCGAAAGTGACTGGGTGCCACTCCACTCCAACGCTGGAAGGCATGCCGGAAACTGGCGGTCTCGCTGAAGCCCAGGGACTCGGCAATCCGGTAGATCGGCATCTGCTCATCGGCCAGCAACTGCTTGGCCCGCTCGAACCTCAGTTCATCCAGCAGCTGTTGATAACTGCTGCCCAGCGCCTGCAAATGCCGGCGCAGGGTGCGCGATGAGCAGTTCATCTGCCGCGCCAGCCCTTCCAGCCCGGGCGCTGCATCCAGTTGCTGCGCCAGCAGTTGGCGAATCCGCCCCAGCCAGGCCTGGCGGCCGGTGAACTCCAGGTTAAGGCGCCGGCAGCGTTCGCTCATGGCCTTGTGGGTAATCGGGTCGGCCAGTGGCAGTGGCGTGTCCAGCCAGCGCCGTTCGAAGGCAAAGGCATTGTCCTCGGCGTCGAAACGGACCGGGCCCTGGAACGCCCCGGCATAGAGCGCGTGGTAGCCAGGCCGCGGGTGCTCGAAACGGGCGCCCAGCAGGGGCAACGGGCGACCGAGCAGGTCGTCGCAGATGACCTTCAGCGACACCAGGCAGAACTCGGCGTTGAAGGCGGTCAGCGCCGGGCTGTCGTGGTAATCGCTGGCGCTGAACCAGACGCGCTGGCCGTCGTCGAGCAAACGCAGCTTGAAGACTGTTCCCAGCAGTGCCGGATACTGCAGCGCCAGGCGCAAGGCGTCACCCAAAGTGGCACTGGAGAGCAGGGCGTAACCGAGCATGCCGTAGCACGACACATGCATGCGCCGGCCCAGTTCCAGGCCGATATCCTCGCGCCGGGCAACGGCGTTGGCACACACCTGCAGTTCCTGCTGGGTGGTGATGCGTGCATCGGCGTGCCCCAGGTCCGCCGGGCCGATGCCGCTGCCGGCCAGTAGCGCCGACGCTTCGCAACCGTCTGCCTGGAATACGTTGAGGATCAGCGAAACCGCGTTGAGGGTGGTGAGGTGGCTGTGCAGCATGCTGGGTAATCCCGTCGGCCTGGGACGCATTATGGAGCAAGTTGTGTGCCGATGTTCGGGGGCCGCTCTGCGGCCCTATCGCGACACAAGGCCGCTCCCACATTGAGCGGTGAACGCAGGGCTCTTGTGGGAGCGGCCTTGCGTCGCGATGGGCTGCAACGCAGCCCCAAAATCTTGCAGGCAAAAAAAAGGCCCGAAGCATAGGCTCGGGCCTTGGAAAGGTTGAGAGGTGTCTAGTCCCTCGACCTGGTGAGACTGTTTACAGCGGCCTGGTTACGCCTTCAGCGGAACCAGACGGGGAGCGATCATGTTTTCCGGACGCAGGATGTCGTCGAGCATCGCGTCGTCCAGCAGCTTCTCTTCGCGCACCAGTTCCAGTACGCCGCGGCCGGTTTCCAGGGCAACGCGGGCGATACGGGTGGCGTTTTCGTAGCCGATGTACGGGTTCAGGGCGGTGACCAGGCCGATCG
>Ga0247821_10002053_pt1 | contig 11079 bp, 9 predicted proteins | sample 13C_Glycerol_Day_FD_192481 | JGI IMG/M metagenome (GOLD analysis project Ga0247821, IMG submission 192481) | Soil microbial communities from agricultural site in Penn Yan, New York, United States - 13C_Glycerol_Day14 | ecosystem: Environmental > Terrestrial > Soil > Agricultural land | place... | reverse complement strand
GCCGCGTGACGAGGAAGCCGCCGAAGATGTTCACCGCCGCCAGCGCCACGGCCAGGATGCCCATGGCACGGCCGGCCCAGGTCTCGGTCTGCGCCGCGGCCAGCATGGCGCCGACCACCACGATCGCCGAGATCGCGTTGGTCACCGCCATCAGGGGCGTGTGCAGCGCCGGCGTGACGGTCCAGACGACGTGGTAGCCGACGTAGATCGCCAGCACGAAGATGATGAGGTTGGTGATGGTGTGGCTGACTTCCATGATGAATTCCCGTTGCGGACAGAGCTAAAGATCTGTCCCCAAGATCACTTAGCTTTCTTCACTTCGCCGTCCTTCGCCATCAGGCAGGCGGCCACGATGTCGTCTTCCAGGTCGATGTTCAGCTGGCCTTCCTTGCCGACGATGAGCTTGAGGAAGTCCAGCACGTTGCGCGCGTAGAGCGAAGACGCGTCGGCCGCCACCAGCGCCGGCAGGTTGGTCTCGCCCACCAGCGTCACGCCGTGCTTGACGACCGTGCGGCCAGGTTCCGTGAGCGGGCAGTTGCCGCCCTGTGGCGCGGCCAGGTCGACGATCACCGAGCCGGGTTTCATCGCCTTCACCATCTCCTCGGTGACCAGCACGGGCGCCGCGCGCCCGGGGATCAACGCGGTGGTGACCACGATGTCGGCCTGCGCCACGCGCTTGGCCACTTCCAGCTTCTGGCGGTCCAGCCAGCTCTGCGGCATCGGGCGGGCGTAGCCGCCCACGCCTTCGGCCGCTTCCTTTTCTTCCTGCGTTTCGTAGGGGACGTCGATGAACTTGGCGCCCAGCGACTCGACCTGCTCCTTCACCGAAGGCCGCACGTCGGACGCCTCGATCACCGCGCCCAGCCGCTTGGCGGTGGCGATGGCCTGCAGGCCCGCCACGCCGACGCCCAGGATCACGACGCGCGCGGCCTTCACGGTGCCGGCCGCCGTCATCAGCATCGGGAAGAAGCGCTGGTACTTGTCGGCCGCGATCATCACGGCCTTGTAGCCGGCGATGTTGGCCTGCGAGGACAGCACGTCCATGCTCTGCGCGCGCGTCGTGCGCGGCGCGGCTTCGAGCGCGAAGGCCGTGAGCCCCGCCTGCGCCAGGCGCTGCAGGCCGGCGGCGTCGAAGGGATTGAGCATGCCGACGACGGTCGCGCTCGGCCGGAGGGCGGCAATCTCGGTTTCGCCCGGCGAGCGCACCTTGAGCACCAACTCGCAGCCGAGCGCGCCGGCCTGGTCGGTGATCTCGGCGCCGGCAGCGCGGTACGCGTCGTCGGTGGCGCTGGCCGCCAGCCCGGCGGCCGACGCGACGCGCACGCTGTGGCCCTGGGCTACAAGTTTCTTGGCCGTCTCGGGCGTGACGGCGACCCGGGTCTCGCCTGGCGCTGTCTCGGCAGGCACGCCAATCTGCATGGCGGTCTCCTCGTTCTTGTGAGGTTGTAAGAGTTACTTCAAGCTTACATGAACCGCGGGGCAAGACTGGAATCGAACGGTCCCGCCACCATCTGCACGCGGCAACAAAACGCATCCCTCGTGCCCCTCTTCGTCCTTTCCCTGCTCGTGCATGGCTTCATCGGCCTGCGCCTCTTGCCCGCCCTGCCCCTCGCGGGCGGCGTCACGCTCGGCGCCTGGCTGCTGGTGTCGGCGTTCCTCGTGCCCATGGGCCTGCTGGCGCGCCGCTTCCTGCGGCCGCCCCGGTCCGATCAGCTCGCGACCGCGGGGCTCTTCGCGCTCGGCCTGTTCTCCTCGCTGTTCGTGCTCACGCTCGGCCGCGACGTGCTGCTGATCGCCGCCTTCCTTCTGGGTCTCCACGGCCCGACGCTGCCCGAGGCTTCTGCGCGCTGGGTGCCGCTGCTCGCTCTCGGCCTCACCGCGATCGGCCTGCTCAACACGCGGCGCACCGCGCGCGTGAAGCACGTCGACGTGCCGATCGCCGGACTGCCGGCGGCCCTGCACGGCTTCACCATCGCGCAGATCACCGACCTGCACGTCGGTCCCACGATCCGCGCCGAGTACATCCAGCGCATCGTCGATCGCGTGAACCAGCTCGACGCCGACGCGGTGGCGATCACCGGCGACATCGTCGACGGCCCGGTGCCCGAGCTCGGACCGCACGTCGCGCCGCTGGCGGGCCTGCGCGCGCGGCACGGCAGCTTCTTCGTCACCGGCAATCACGAGTACTACGCGGGCGCGGGCCCCTGGGTGGCCGAGGTGAAGCGGCTCGGCATCCGAGTGCTGCTGAACGAGCACGTGGTCATCCGGCGAGATGAAGCCGCCCTGGTGCTGGCCGGCGTGCCCGACTGGTCGGCGCACCGCTTCGACCCCACGCACCAGAGCGATCCGGCCGCGGCGCTGGCCGGCGCGCCGCCCGATGCGGCCGCCCGCATCCTGCTGGCGCATCAGCCCCGCAGCGCGACAGCGGCGGAAGCGGCCGGGTTCGACCTGCAGATCTCCGGCCACACGCACGGCGGCCAGTTCTTCCCCTGGATCTTCTTCGTGCGCTTCCAGCAGCCGTTCACGGCCGGGTTGCACCGGCTCGGCCGGCTCTGGGTCTACGTCAGCCGTGGAACAGGTTATTGGGGGCCGCCCAAGCGGGTCGCGGCGCCCTCGGAAATCACACGGTTGAGGTTGGTGGCCGCGTAGGCTGGGCTGGGTCGCGGTCCTACAAGGACGCAAGGTCGTGTCCGACGAGGATGAGTTGGGCCGGTCCCGAAGACTGCCTGAATGCCACGCCCAGCGTTCCTCTCATCCCCCCTCACCGGCGCCCGTGCGAACGGTGTCTGCTACCTCGGCGCGGCGCGCGCGCGCCGCAAGTTCGAGCTGTATTACCCCGACGGATTCCAGGACGAGACCTACCTGATCGCCGAGCGCGCGTACAAGGAACGCGCCCACCTGGAATGGCAGGCGGAACTCGGTCCGGGCGAATTCCGCAAGCTGCTGGCGCGCGGCGAGTTCCGCCAGATCGCCGATGCCGCGATCCGCATCGAGTCGCGCACCAACCTTCTGTTCTCGTTCGAGAAGATGGCCTTGCGCGATGCGCTGCGCACGCCCGCCGGCGCCCGTCTGTTCGCGCACGAGCTCTACGCCTTCCTCTACGGCCGTGGCTCGCCGCAGCGCAAGTTCGAGGACTGGGTGCAGGCCGTGGCCGACCTGCCCCAGCGCCAGGCGCGCGTGCTCACCTGGCCGGTGGTGACGGTGTTCGGCTTCATCGCGCGGCCGGACAAGCACCTGTTCCTCAAGCCCCGCGTCACGCGCCGCGCCGCGCGCGGCTACGGTTTCGACTTCGGCTACCAGCCGGAGCCGTCGTGGGGCGTGTACCACGGACTGCTTACGTTCGGCGCCATCATCCGGCGCGACCTCGACCGCCGTCCCGGCTTCAAGGCACGCGACATGATCGACGTGCAGTCGTTCATCTGGGTGCAGGGCTCGGACGAGTACGACGCCTGAGGGCGACGGGCCTGATTCGAGGGCGCACCGGCGGGTGGCCGAGGGTCCACCGAGCTCGGCGGCTCCCCAATAATCCGGCGATGGACATGCGTTGGAAGCCTAGCGTCACCGTCGCCGCAGTCGTCGAGCGCGAAGGGCGCTTCCTGCTGGTGGAGGAAGAAACCAGCGAGGGCCTGAAGCTCAACAACCCCGCCGGTCACCTGGACCCGGGCGAATCGCCCGTGCAGGGCTGCGCGCGCGAAACGCTGGAGGAAACGGCCTGGCATTTCGAGCCGACCGCGATCGTGGGCATCTACCTCTCGCGCGTTCAGCGGCCCGCGACCGGCGAGGACTTCACCTACCTGCGGTTCGCGTTCTGCGGCCGTCTCGGGCTGGAGGAGCGCGGACGGCCGCTGGACACCGGCATCGTGCGCACGGTGTGGCTCACGCCCGAGGAGATCCGCGCCAGCCGTGACCGCCATCGCAGTCCGCTGCTGCTGCGCTGCATGGAGGACTACCTGGCTGGGGCGCGCTATCCGCTCTCCGCGATCACCACCGACGACAGCGTGTTCGCCGGCGTTGGGCCCGGAGCCCATGGGGAAAACCCGGGCCCGGGATAATCGCCCGCATGGGCAAGGGCAAGCGCGTCGTCGTCGGCTTGAGCGGGGGCGTGGACTCCGCGGTCAGCGCCTGGCTGCTCAAGCGCCAGGGGTGGGATGTCGTCGGCATCTTCATGAAGAACTGGGAAGACGACGATGACGACGAGTACTGCTCGTCGCGTCAGGACTTCCTTGACGCCGCGGCCGTCGCCGACGTGATCGGCATCGAGCTGGAGCACGTCAACTTCGCCGCCGAATACAAGGACCGCGTGTTCGCGGAGTTCCTGCGCGAGTACCAGGCGGGCCGCACGCCCAACCCGGACGTGCTGTGCAACGCCGAGATCAAGTTCAAGGCCTTCCTCGACCACGCGATGCGCCTGGGCGCGGAGAAGATCGCCACCGGCCATTACGCGCGGGTGCGCGAAATCGATGGCCGCTCCGAGCTGCTCAAGGGCCTGGACGAGACCAAGGACCAGAGCTATTTCCTGCACCGCCTGACGCAGGCGCAACTCAGCCAGGCGCTGTTTCCGGTGGGCGAGCTGCGCAAGACCGAAGTGCGCCGGCTCGCCGACGAGATCGGGCTGCCGAACGCGAAGAAGAAGGATTCGACCGGCATCTGCTTCATCGGCGAGCGGCCGTTCCGCGAGTTCCTCAACCGCTACATCGCCAAGGAGCCGGGGCCGATCAAGGACGAGCGCGGCCGCGTGATCGGCCAGCACCAGGGGCTGTCGTTCTACACGCTCGGCCAGCGCCAGGGCCTGGGCATCGGCGGCGTCAAGGCGCGCGGCGCGCAGAAGGGCGGCGGCGAGCACGCGCCCTGGTTCGTGGCGCGCAAGGACGTCGAAAAGAACACGCTGTGGGTGGTTCAGGGCCACGACCATCCCTGGCTGCAGTCGCTCGCGCTGCAGGCCGACGACGCCAGCTGGATCGCAGGCCCCGCGCCCGTGCCGGGCGGGTACGGCTCCAAGACCCGCTATCGCCAGGCCGACTCGCCCTGCCGGCTGGCGGCGGGCGCGAACGGCGCTTTCGAACTGGCGTTCGACCAGCCGCAATGGGCAGTGACGCCGGGCCAGTCGGCGGTGCTGTACGACGGCGAGATCTGCCTGGGCGGGGGCGTCATCGCCTCAGCCGTGGAAGTCGGCTGAGCCGCTCTCCGGCTTGCTATTGAAAGCCTATCAGCCTAAACTTGCCGCAGACAGTCCAGAAGGGGTGTTTGCCATGGTCCAGACCGCTTTCGCCAGCGAACCCGCCACCGCCGCGGCGGTGCTCACCAAGGCCGCGCTGCGCGCGGCGCAGCTCCTGGGCCTCACCCATGCCGCCCTCGCCCGCACCGTGGGCGTGAGCGAATCGCACGTCTCCCGCATGGCTGCCGGCCAGCGGCTGCTGGAGCCCGGCACCAAGCCGGCCGAGCTTGCGGCGCTGCTGGTTCGCGTCTACCGCTCGCTCGACGCGCTGGTGGGCAACAGCGACCGGCACCGCCGGCTCTGGATGGACAGCCACAACCGCGCCTTCAACGAAGCGCCGCGCGAAGCCATCCAGCGGGTCGAAGGCCTGGTGCGGGTGGTCCGCTACCTGGACGGCGCGCGCGCTCCGCTCTGATGCCCGCCTGGGACGAGTCCTGGCTCGCGTCCGCGCGCGGCCAGCGGCGCGAACTGTGGCGCGGCGTCGAAGCCCAGCACCGCGTGGCCACCATGCGCCTCGCCGACAACCTGCACGAACAGGAGCTGCTGGAGCAGCTGCTGGAATCCAGCAAGCCGAAGCTGCCCGCCGCCGCCGCCGGCAAGCACTACCTGCTGTTCACGCCGTTCCGCTACGTCGCCGAATGGCCGTCGCGCTTTCGCCGTCCGGAGGAAGCCGGCGCCTGGTACGGCGCGGACGACGCCCTGACCGTCGCCGCCGAAGTGGCCTTCTGGCGCTGGAAGTTCTTCATGGATTCCGACGGCCTGCGCGGTGAGCAGCTGGTGACGGAGCACACCTTCTTCCAGGCGCGTTTCGAAGGCCTGGAGCTGGACATCACCCAGCCGCCCTGGAGCGAGATGCGCGCGCAGTGGCGCCACGGCGAGGACTACTCGCATTGCCACGCCATCGCCTCGCGGGCGCGCGGCCTGCCGGCGCCGGTGCAGGCCATCCGCTATGAATCGGCCCGGCGCGAGGGCGGCATGTGCCAAGTGGTGTTCGACCTCGCCGCGCTGAGCCTGCCCCAGCCCCATCTGCAGCAGACCTGGATCTGCAAGACCACGCAGGCGCTCGTGCTGCTGACGCACGAGCACGAGAGCATCGAGTTCAGGATGCCGGCCTGAGGCGGCCGGCGAGCGACTTCAGAACGGGATGTCGTCGTCCATGTCGTCGAACCCCGACGACGGCTTGCTGGCGGCCGGGCGCTGCGCGGCGGGCGCCGGAGCACGCGGAGCAGGAGCGCGGCGCGGCTCGTAGCCGTCGTCGCCCGAGGAAGCACCACCGCCCATGCCTTCGCGCTTGCCCAGCATCTGCATGGTGTCGGCGCGGATTTCGGTGGCGTACTTCTCCACGCCCTGCTGGTCGGTGTACTTGCGGGTGCGGATCTGGCCTTCGATGTAGACCTGCGAGCCCTTGCGCAGGTACTCGCCGGCGATCTCGGCCAGGCGGTCGTTGAACACGACGCGGTGCCACTCGGTGGCTTCCTTCATTTCGCCGGACTGCTTGTCCTTCCAGCGGTCGGTGGTGGCGAGGGTGACGTTGCACACGCGGCCGCCGCTGGGGAAGGTGCGCATCTCGGGGTCCTTGCCCAGGTTGCCGACGAGGATGACTTTGTTTACGGATGCCATGAGGTGTTCCTCCTGAGGATTGCGGGAATTATGGCTATGTGGCCTGCGCTTCGTCCGCCAGGACTTCTTCGGCGGACGGCGAGCGGCCCGGCGCCGCCATCGGCCAGGCCACCACCAGCCAGAGGAACGTCAAACCGGCGCAGACGGCGAACAGGCCCTGGGCCCCAACGTGCTTGGTCAACCAGCCGCCGACCGCGCCGCCGGCGAAGAAACCCAGCGATTGAAGGGTGTTGTAGACGCCCAGGGCCGCGCCCCGGGCCTGCGGCGGCGCGAGGCGCGAGGCCATGCTGGGTTGGCTGGCTTCCAGCACGTTGAACGCGCAGAAGAACAGGAACAGCACCACCGCCAGCAGCGCCACCGACGGATGGCCGGCCAGCAGGGCCAGCGCCAGTTGCACCAGCGTCAGCAGGCCGACGCAGGCCAGGAACACGGCGCGCAGGTAGCCGCGCCGCTCCAGCGGAAACAGCGTGAGCGCCATCACCACGAACGAGGCCAGCACGGTCGGCAGGTAGACCGTCCAGTGCCGGTCCTTGTCCAGGCCGGCCTGCACCAGCAGGCTCGGGACCGCCACCCACATGGCCAGCTGTACGGCGTGCAGCACGAACACGCCGACGTCCAGGCGCAGCAGGCCGGGCTGGCGCAGCACCAGGCCGAGCCCGCCAGGCGGGCGGCCGCTCGACTTGTGTTCCGCCGGCTCGGGCGGCGTCCACCAGGCGACCACCGCCATGCAGGCCAGCGCCAGCAAGCCCGTGAGCGTGAACAGCAGCGGCAGCCCACCGACGCCCGCCAGCAGCGGCGCGGCCACCAGCGACAGCGCGAACATCAGGCCGATGCTGGCGCCCACCATCGCCATCGCCTTGGTACGGACCTCGTCCCGGGTCAGGTCCGCCAGCAGCGCCGTGACGGCGGCCGAGACGGCGCCCGCGCCCTGCAGCGAACGGCCGGCGATGAGCCACGGCAGACTCTGCGCCGCCGCCGCGATGAAGCTGCCCGCGGCGAACACCGCCAGGCCGATGAGGATCACGCGCTTGCGGCCGAACCGGTCCGAAGCGGAGCCGTACGGGATCTGCAGCACGCCCTGGGTCAGCCCGTAGATGCCCATCGCCAGGCCGACCCAGGCCGGATCGTCGCCGCCGGGGTAGCGTGCCGCCTCCAGAGCGAACACGGGCAGCACCAGGAAGAGGCCCAGCATGCGGGCCGCGAACACCAGCGCCAGCGACCCGCTGGCGCGGCGCTCCAGCGGTGTCATGCGGTGCCGGTCGGAAGGGGAAGTGGAGGTCACGAGAGGCGGAAGCGGGGCCGGGCTGGGCGCCGGCGAGCCCCGCATTGTCAGGCATGGCCGCCGCGGCCCGTGGCGCGGCGGGGAGGCGTCCGTCTATCATGGTCGGTTTCCCTCGACCCAGCCCAGCCGTTGACCGACACGTCCGAAGGCAAGTACCTCGCCCGCTCCCTGCAGGACCAGCGGATCGCCATCCGCGGGGCGCGCACGCACAACCTCAAGAACATCGACCTGGACCTGCCGCGCAACCAGCTGGTGGTGATCACCGGCCTGTCCGGCTCGGGCAAGTCGTCGCTCGCCTTCGACACGCTGTACGCCGAAGGCCAGCGGCGCTACGTCGAGAGCCTGTCGGCCTATGCGCGGCAGTTCCTGCAGCTGATGGACAAGCCCGAGGTCGACCTGATCGAAGGCCTCTCGCCGGCCATCGCCATCGAGCAGAAGGCCACCAGCCACAACCCGCGCTCGACCGTGGGCACGGTGACCGAGATCCACGACTACCTGCGCCTCCTGTTCGCGCGCGCCGGCACGCCCTACTGCCCCAACCACGACATCCCGCTGACCTCGCAGACGGTCTCGCAGATGGTGGACACGGTGCTGGCCCTGCCGGCCGAGACGCGGCTGATGGTGCTGGCGCCGATCGCGCGCGAGCGCAAGGGCGAGTTCGAGGACGTGTTCGCGCAGATGCAGGCGCAGGGCTACGTGCGCTTCCGCATCAACGGCAAGGCCTACGAGGCCGAGAACCTGCCCAAGCTGAAGAAGACCGAGAAGCACGACATCGACGTGGTGATCGACCGCCTGAAGGTGCGGCCCGAGGTGCAGCAGCGACTGGCCGAAAGCTTCGAGGCGGCGATGCGCCTGGCCGACGGCCGCGCCATCGCGCTGGAGATGGACACCGGCAAGGAGCACCTGTTCAACGCCCGGTTCGCCTGCCCGATCTGCCACTACTCGATCGCCGAGCTGGAGCCGCGCCTCTTCTCGTTCAACTCGCCGGTGGGCGCCTGCCCGGAATGCGACGGCCTGGGCTGCATGGAGTTCTTCGATCCGCAGCGGGTGGTGGCCTTTCCCTCGCTGTCGCTGGCGTCGGGGGCCATCAAGGGCTGGGACCGGCGCAATCCGTACTACTTCAGCATGGTCGAAAGCCTGGCCAAGCACTACAAGTTCAACGCCGAGACGGCTTTCGAGGACCTGGATCCGACCATCCGCAACGTCATCCTCAACGGCTCCGGCGAGGAGGAGATCAAGTTCTCCTACGTGATGGAGTCGGGCGCGACGGCCGGAAAGAAGGTCACGCGCAAGCACCCGTGGGAAGGCGTGATCCCGAACATGGTTCGGCGCTACCGCGAAACCGACTCGGCCATGGTGCGCGAGGAGCTGGCCCGCTACCGCAGCCTGCAGCCCTGCCCCGTCTGCGGCGGCACGCGGCTGCGCACGGAAGCGCGCCACGTGCGCGTCGGCGAGAACGAGCAGGCGCGCACCATCTACGACGTCAGCCGCGTCACGCTGCGTGACGCGCTCGCGTACTTCGAAGGCCTGCAGCTGCGCGGCGCCAAGGGCGAGATCGCGGCCAAGATCGTGCGCGAGGTCGCGGCGCGGCTGAAGTTCCTGAACGACGTCGGCCTCAACTACCTGAGCCTGGAGCGCAGCGCCGAGACGCTGTCCGGCGGCGAGGCCCAGCGCATCCGCCTGGCATCGCAGATCGGCAGCGGCCTCACCGGCGTGATGTACGTGCTGGACGAGCCCAGCATCGGCCTGCACCAGCGCGACAACGACCGGCTGATCGGCACGCTGAAGCACCTGCGCGACATCGGCAACAGCGTGCTGGTGGTCGAGCACGACGAGGACATGATCCTCGCCGCCGACCACGTCGTGGACATGGGCCCGGGCGCCGGCATCCACGGCGGGCAGGTGATGGCCCAGGGGCGGCCCGAGGAGGTCATCGCCAATCCGAAGTCGCTCACCGGCCGCTACATGGCCGGCACGCTGAAGATCGCGGTGCCCGAGAAGCGCACGCCCTGGCTGCCGCTGGAAGGCGGCAAGCCCGGCGAACTGCAGCGCCTGCGCATCGAGGGCGCGAGCGGCAACAACCTGAAGGACGTGACGGTCGAATTCCCGGTCGGCCTGCTGACGTGCGTCACCGGCGTCTCCGGCTCGGGCAAGTCCACGCTGGTGAACGACACGCTTTACGCGGCGGTGGCGCGCACGCTCTACCGCGCCCACGAGGAACCCGCGGCGCATGACGAGATCGACGGCATCGAGCACTTCGACAAGGTGATCAACGTCGACCAGTCGCCGATCGGCCGCACGCCTCGCAGCAACCCGGCCACCTACACCGGCCTGTTCACGCCCATCCGGGAGCTGATGGCCGAGACCGCGACCGCCAAGGAGCGCGGCTACGGTCCGGGCCGCTTCTCCTTCAACGTCGCCGGCGGCCGCTGCGAGGCCTGTCAGGGCGACGGCGTGGTGAAGGTGGAGATGCACTTCCTGCCCGACGTGTACGTCCCCTGCGACGTCTGCCGGGGACAGCGCTACAACCGCGAGACGCTGGAAGTCCAGTGGAAGGGCAGGAACATCGCCCAGATCCTGGACCTGACGGTCGAGGACGCCTACGAATTCCTGAAACCGGTGCCGGCCATCGCGCGCAAATTGCAGACGCTGCTGGACGTGGGGCTGTCGTACATCAAGCTCGGGCAGGCGGCGACGACGCTGTCAGGGGGCGAGGCGCAGCGGGTGAAGCTGGCGCTGGAGTTGTCGAAGCGGGATACGGGAAGGACGCTGTACATCCTCGATGAGCCGACGACGGGATTGCACTTCGCGGACATCGATCTGCTGCTGAAGGTGCTGCATCAGTTGCGGGATGCGGGGAACACCATCGTCGTCATCGAGCACAACCTGGATGTGATCAAGACGGCGGATTGGTTGATCGATATGGGGCCGGAGGGGGGGGCTGGTGGTGGCACCGTGGTGG
>Ga0247821_10002052_pt1 | contig 11080 bp, 8 predicted proteins | sample 13C_Glycerol_Day_FD_192481 | JGI IMG/M metagenome (GOLD analysis project Ga0247821, IMG submission 192481) | Soil microbial communities from agricultural site in Penn Yan, New York, United States - 13C_Glycerol_Day14 | ecosystem: Environmental > Terrestrial > Soil > Agricultural land | place... | reverse complement strand
CTGCTCTTGTCTTGCAGACGGGCGATTTCATCGCCGATGTTCAGCGAGTTGTCATTGCCGACCAGGCGCAGCTCTTCGATCTTGGCTTGCAGGTCAGCAATCGGCTGTTCGAAATCCAGGAAATTCGGGTTCATAGGCATCCGTCTTGGGTCTACGGCCAGGCGGCCGGCCGGTTGATCCGTGTGGCGCCCTACCTTAAGGGATCAGGCGCATTCAGGTCGAGATTAAAAATTCATCGATATTGCAAAAAGACGTTCTCACGCCCGAACTGGTCACGCAGGGCCTGAATCAGGCCATCAGCCGGGTCGATACTCCAGCTTTCGCCGAACTGCAGCATGGCCCTGGCATCGCTGCCGGTGTACTCCATGGTAATCGGGCAGGCGCCGCGATGGCGCTTGAACAGCTCGCCCAGCCAGTTCAGCCGGTCGCCCTTGAGGGCGTCGGCATGGACCTTCAGGCGCAGGCTCTCGGCCAGGTTGGTGCGGGCATCTTCCATGCTCATCACCCGCTTGACCCGCAGGCGCAGGCCGCCGGAGAAGTCATCGTTGCTGACCTCGCCTTCGACCACCACCATGGCATCGGTCTGCAACAGTGCCTGGTTGGCCATGAAGGCGTCGGCGAACAACGACGCCTCGATACGCCCGGAGCGGTCATCGAGGGTGACAAAGCCCATCTTGTCGCCCTTCTTGTTCTTCATCACCCGCAGGGCAATGATCATCCCGGCCACGGTCTGGGTGTCGCGCGCCGGCTTCAGGTCGATGATGCGCTGGCGGGCGAAACGACGGATCTCGCCTTCGTACTCGTCGATCGGGTGACCGGTCAGGTACAGGCCCAGGGTGTCCTTCTCGCCGCGCAGGCGCTCCTTGAGCGTCAGCTCACGGGCCTTGCGGTGGTTGGCGTAGACATCGGCATCTGCTTCGACGAACAGCCCGCCGAACAAGTCGGCGTGGCCGCTGTCGGCGGTGCGTGCGGTTTGCTCCGCCGCCTTGATCGCCTCTTCCATGGCCGCCAGCAACACCGCCCGGTTGCGGTCGATATTGGCCTGGTAGGCCTTGAGCTCGTCATGAAAGAACGGCCCCAGGCGGTCCAGGGCGCCACTGCGTACCAGGGCATCGAGGGTACGCTTGTTGATGCGCTTGAGGTCGACCCGCTCGCAGAAGTCGAACAGGTCCTTGAACGGACCGGCCTGGCGCGCTTCGACGATGGCCTCCACCGGCCCCTCGCCCACGCCCTTGATCGCACCCAGGCCGTAGACGATACGACCGTCATCGTTGACCGTGAACTTGAAGTCGGAGGTGTTCACATCCGGCGCATCGAGGCGCAGCTTCATGCTGCGCACTTCCTCGATCAGAGTCACGACCTTGTCGGTGTTGTGCATATCCGCCGACAGTACCGCCGCCATGAACGGCGCCGGGTGGTGGGTCTTGAGCCAGGCGGTCTGGTACGACACCAGGCCGTAGGCGGCGGAGTGGGATTTGTTGAAGCCGTAGCCGGCGAATTTTTCCACCAGGTCGAAAATGTTGCCCGCAAGGTCGCCATCGATGCCGTTGCTGGCGCAGCCTTCAATGAAGCCGCCCCGCTGCTTGGCCATTTCCTCGGGCTTTTTCTTACCCATGGCCCGACGCAGCATGTCCGCGCCACCGAGGGTGTAGCCGGCCATGACCTGGGCGATCTGCATCACCTGTTCCTGGTACAGGATGATGCCGTAGGTCGGTGCCAGCACGGGCTTGAGGCCTTCGTACTGGTAGTCGGGGTGCGGGTAGGCCAGCTCGGCACGGCCGTGCTTGCGGTTGATGAAGTCGTCCACCATGCCCGATTGCAGCGGACCGGGACGGAACAGCGCCACCAGTGCGATCAGGTCTTCCAGGCAGTCGGGCTTGAGCTTTTTGATCAGCTCCTTCATGCCCCGCGATTCGAGCTGGAACACCGCCGTGGTTTCGGCCTTTTGCAGCAGCTCGTAGGTTTTCTTGTCATCCAGCGGGATGAAGTCGATGTTCAGGTCATCCAGGCCTTTCTTGGCCTGTTCGCGGTTGATGGTCTCCATCGCCCACTTGATGATGGTCAGGGTCCGAAGGCCGAGGAAGTCGAACTTCACCAGGCCTGCGGCTTCGACGTCATCCTTGTCGAACTGGGTAACCAGGCCGCCGCCCTCTTCGTCACAGGCGATCGGCGAGAAGTCGGTGAGCTTGGTCGGCGCGATGACCACACCACCAGCGTGCTTGCCCGTACCCCGGCAGACGCCCTCGAGCTTGAGGGCCATGTCCCAGATTTCCTTGGCATCCTCGTCGCTCTTGAGGAAGTCGCGCAGCACTTCCTCCTGCTCGTAGGCCTTCTCCAGGGTCATGCCGACTTCGAACGGAATCATCTTCGACAGGCGGTCGGCCAGGCCGTAGGACTTGCCCTGGACCCGCGCCACGTCACGCACCACCGCCTTGGCAGCCATGGTACCGAAGGTGATGATCTGGCTCACCGCATTGCGCCCGTAGGCGTCAGCCACGTACTCGATCACCCGGTCGCGGCCGTCCATGCAGAAGTCGACGTCGAAGTCGGGCATCGATACCCGTTCCGGGTTGAGGAAACGTTCGAACAGCAGGTCATAGGCCAGCGGGTCGAGGTCGGTAATCTTCAGCACGTAGGCCACCAGCGAGCCTGCACCCGAACCCCGGCCCGGCCCTACCGGCACGCCGTTGTTCTTGGCCCACTTGATGAAGTCCATAACGATCAGGAAGTAACCGGGGAAGCCCATCTGGATGATGATATCCAGCTCGAACTTCAGGCGGTCGAGGTAGACCTGGCGCTTTTCTTCGTAGTTGGGCGTGGTCTCCTTGGGCCAGAGCACGGCCAGGCGCTCTTCCAGGCCTTCATGGGACACATGCCGCAGGTAGTCGTCGATGCCCATGCCGTTGGGCGTCGGGAAGTCGGGCAGGAAGTGCTTGCCCAGCTGTACCTGGATGTTGCAGCGCTTGGCGATCTCGACGGTGTTGGCAATCGCGTCGGGCAGGTCGCTGAACAGCTCGGCCATTTCCTCAGGGCTTTTGAGGTACTGCTGGTCACTGTAGTTGCGCGAGCGGCGCGGGTCGTCCAGGGCCCGGCCCTCGCCGATGCACACGCGGGTCTCGTGGGCGTCGTAGTCCGACTGCTTGATGAAGCGCACGTCGTTGGTCGCCACCAGTGGCGCGCCCAGCTTGTCGGCCAGGGCCACGGCGGCGTGCAGGTACTCTTCGTCACCGGCGCGGTTGGTGCGCTGCACTTCGACGTAGAAGCGCTCGGGGAACATCGCCATCCAGTCGCGCAGCAGGGTTTCGGCTTCATCGGCATTGCCGTTGAGCAGAGCCATGCCGATATCGCCCTCCCGTGCCGCCGACAGGGCGATCAGGCCCTCGCTGGCCGGGGCGATCCACTCGCGCTCGATGATCACCAGGCCATTGCGCTGGCCATCGACCCAACCCCGCGAGATCAACTCGGTGAGGTTGCGATAACCCTTGGCGTCCATGGCCAGGAAGCAGATGCGCGACAGCGGCGCGTCCGGATCACCGTTACTCAGCCACAGGTCGGCGCCGCAGATCGGCTTGATCCCGGCGCCCATGGCGTTCTTGTAGAACTTGACCAGCGAGCACATGTTGCTCTGGTCGGTGACCGCCACGGCGGGCATGTTCATCGACGCCAGTGCCTTGCCCAGCGGCTTGATCCGCACCAGGCCATCGACCAGCGAGTATTCGGTGTGCAGGCGAAGATGAACGAAAGAAGCCGACATGATGATCCTATAGCAGCACAAAACAACAAGGCCCGGATTGTACCGGGCCTTGATCAAAACATCAGCCAGCGCAGGGCGATCCTGACTGCTGACACCCGCCGCAAGCCGTCAGGCCAGGGCAAACCCGCCGTCCAGGGCTTCCCGTGCCTCGTACGCCGCCCGCACCGGTGCGAACGAGCGTCGGTGGATCGGCGTCGGCCCCAGGCGCGCCAGGGCTTCGAGGTGGGTAGGCGTCGGGTAGCCCTTGTGGCCGCCAATGCCATAACCCGGGTAGATCAGCTCGAACGCAGCCATCTCACGGTCACGGGTGACCTTGGCCAGGATCGAGGCTGCGGCAATCGCCGGCACCTTGCTATCGCCCTTGACCACCGGCTCACAGGGCACCGCCAGCTTCGGGCAGCGATTGCCGTCGATCAGGGCCAGCTTGGGAGTAACGCTCAAGCCTTCGACCGCACGCTGCATGGCCAGCATGGTGGCATGCAAGATGTTCAGTTCGTCGATCTCTTCGACTTCGGCGCGGGCGATGCAGAAGCTCAGGGCCTTCTCGCAGATCTCGTCGAACAGCTTTTCACGACGCGCTTCGGTGAGCTTCTTGGAGTCATTCAGGCCAAGGATCGGCCGCTGCGGATCGAGGATCACCGCAGCGGTCACGACTGCGCCGCACAGCGGGCCACGGCCGACTTCGTCGACGCCGGCAACCAGGTCGTCGACCAGGGTAAAGTCCAGTCCCATTTGCATCTATCGGCTTTCCAGCAGGGCCAGCACCGCTTCAGCTGCCTGGTTGGAGGCATCGCGGCGCAGGGTACGGTGAATCTGGTCAAAGCCTTCGGTCTGTTGCGCGCCGCCTGCGACCAGCGGCGCCAGGGTCCGGGCCAGGGCCTCGGGGGTGGCGGCGTCCTGCAGCAACTCGGGGACCAGCATACGCTGGGCCAGGAGGTTGGGCAGCGACACGTAGGGGCTTTTGACCAGTCGTTTGAGAATCCAGTAGGTCAGCGGTGCCAGGCGGTAGGCGACTACCATCGGGCGCTTGAACAGCAGCGCTTCCAGGGTCGCGGTGCCCGAGGCGATCAGTACCGCGTCACAGGCGGCCAGCGCCTGGTGCGAGCGACCGTCGAGCAGGGTCAGGGGCAGGTCACGACCTGCCAGCATCTGCTCCAGCTGGGCACGACGCTCGGCATTGGCACAGGGCGAAATGAAGCGAACCCCCGGCACCAGCGCCTGCAATTGCTGGGCGGTGTCGAGGAACAAGGCCCCCAGGCGCCCGACTTCGCCACCCCGGCTACCGGGCATCAAGGCTACCAGCGGTCCGTCATCCAGCCCCAACTGCTCACGGGCAGCCGCACGATCGGCTTCAAGTGGAATGCTGTCGGCCAGCGGGTGACCGACAAAGCGCACCGGCACGCCCTGCTCTTCGTAGAACCTGGCCTCGAAAGGAAACAGGGTCAGCATCAGGTCGCAGCCTTCGCGGATCTTCAGCACGCGCTTCTGCCGCCAGGCCCAGACCGACGGGCTGACGTAATGCACGGTCTTGATTCCGGCCTTGCGCAGGTTCAGCTCGATATTGAGGGTGAAATCCGGGGCGTCGATGCCGATGAACACATCCGGGCGTTCTTCGATCAGCGTCTGGATCAGCACTTTGCGCCGCTTGAGCAGCTCACGCAGGCGCCCCAACACCTCGACCAGGCCCATGACCGCCAGGCGCTCCATGGGGAAGTACGAGACCAGGCCTTCAGCCTGCATCAGCGGGCCGCCGACACCGATAAAGCGTACCTGGGGATGACGCGCCTTGAGCGCACGCATCAACCCGGCACCCAGGATATCGCCGCTGGCCTCACCCGCCACCAGCGCTACACAGAGTTCAGCCATGATCAGCGCGTGATGCCGCGGGTGGAGTTCTGGATCGACTTGAGGAACACGTCGACTTCAGGGAACTGCGAGGCTGGCTCAGCCAGGTCGGCAATGGCCTGTTCGACCGTCAGGCCCTGGCGATAGACCACCTTGTAGGCGCGACGCAGGGCGTGGATGGCGTCTTCGCTAAAGCCACGGCGACGCATGCCTTCGAAGTTCATGCTGCGCGCTTCGGCAGGGTTGCCGAACACGGTGACGAAGGCCGGTACGTCCTTGCCGATGGCAGTGCCCATGCCGGAGAAGCTGTGGGCGCCGATATGGCAGAACTGATGCACCAGGGTGAAGCCGGAGAGGATCGCCCAGTCGTCGACGTGCACATGGCCGGCCAGCGCGGTGTTGTTGACCAGGATGCAATGGTTGCCGATGACACTGTCGTGACCGATATGGGCATAGGCCATGATCAGGTTGTGATCGCCCAGGGTGGTTTCCGAGCGATCCTGCACGGTGCCACGGTGGATGGTCACGCCTTCACGGATGACATTGTGATCGCCGATCACCAGTCGCGTCGGTTCACCCTTGTACTTGAGGTCAGGGGTGTCTTCGCCTACCGAAGAAAACTGGTAGATCCGGTTGTGCTTGCCGATACGGGTCGGACCCTTGAGGATCACATGCGGACCGATGACGGTCCCCTCCCCGATCTCGACGTCCGGACCGACGATAGACCAAGGGCCGACCTCGACACCGTCGGCAATCTTTGCCGAAGGATCGATGATTGCCCGAGGGTCAATCAAACTCATAGTTTACGTTCCGCGCAGATGATCTCGGCCGAGCATACCGGCTTGCCGTCGACCGACGCCTGGCATTCGAACTTCCAGATCTGGCGCTTGCAGCTGATGAACTTGGCTTCGAGGATCAGCTGGTCGCCCGGCAGCACCGGCTGGCGGAAGCGCAGCTTGTCGGAGCCGACGAAGTAGTACAGGGTACCGTCCGCCGGTTTCACGTCGAGCATCTTGAAGCCAAGGATGCCGGCCGCCTGGGCCATGGCTTCGATGATCAGCACGCCCGGCATGATCGGGTGCGCAGGGAAGTGACCATTGAAGAACGGTTCGTTGATGCTGACATTCTTGTAGGCACGAATGCGCTGGGCCTCGACATCCAGGTCCACTACCCGGTCCACCAACAGGAACGGGTAACGGTGAGGCAGGTATTCGCGAATCTCGTTGATGTCCATCATTTCGGGGGGAAGCCTGTAGTAAAGATAGGGAGCGCCCAGTTTTGCCTGGCGCTCCTTTTGCAAATCAAAAGAGCCAGCCTTCGGCTATTCACTCTCGATCAGGAAATGGTATCAGCCTTCTGATGAAGGCTGGCCGCCCGAGGTCACGACCTCGACACGCTTTTCCAACTGTTGTAGGCGTTTCGCCATCTCGTCGAGCTGGCGAATCCGCGCGGCGCTCTTGCGCCATTCACCCAGCGTCTGCATTGCCGTACCGGAAGAGTAGGCCCCGGGCTCGGTGATCGAGCGGGTGACCATGGTCATGCCGGATACGAAAACGCCGTCGCAGACATCGATATGCCCAACCATGCCGACACCGCCGGCGATGGTGCAATGCTTGCCGATCCTGGTACTGCCGGAAATGCCGACACAGGCCGCCATGGCCGTGTGATCGCCGACCTGCACGTTATGGGCGATCTGGATCTGGTTGTCCAGCTTGACCCCGTCGCCAATCCGCGTGTCGGCCAGCGCGCCACGGTCTATCGCGGTGTTCACGCCGATTTCGACATCGTCGCCGATACTCACGCCGCCGATCTGGGCGATCTTCTGCCAGACGCCCTTCTCATTGGCAAAACCGAAGCCTTCACCACCAATCACCGCGCCGGACTGGATCACCACCCGCTTGCCGATACGCACATCGTGATAGAGCGTTACCCGCGGCGCCAGCCAGCCGCCCTCGCCGATCACGCAGCGCGCGCCGATGAAGCAGTGGGCACCGATGGTCACGCCCGGGCCGATCTGCGCACCACTCTCGATCACCGCAAAGGCACCGACACTGGCACCGGCATCCACCTGGGCATCGCTGGCAACCACGGCGCTGGGATGAATTCCCGCTACAGCCCTGGGCTTTGGATCGAACAGGTGGGAGATGCGTGCGTAGGCGAGGTACGGATCGGGAACGATCAGTGCGTTGCCGGCAAACCCTTCGGCGTCGGCGGCCTTGAGCAGCACGGCGGCTGCATGGCTGCCTTCGAGGTACTTGCGGTACTGGGGGTTGGCAAGAAAACTCAATTGCCCCGCGCCGGCTTCCTGAAGGGTCGCCAGACCGGTGATTTCCAGCTCCTCGGGCCCCTTGAGGGTGGCCCCGAGGAACTCGGCCAGCTGACCGAGTTTCATGGTCGCAGTCATGATCAACGGGACTGGTTCATGCGCTCGATGACCTGGCGGGTGATGTCGTACTGAGGCTTGACATCAATGACCGCGCCACGCTCGAGAACCAGGTCGTAACCGCCTTTCTTGATCACTTCTTCAACGGCGCCATCCAGCTTCGGCTTCAGTTGCTTGAGCATTTCACGGTCGGCAACGGCCTTGGACTCGTTCAGCTCCTTGGACTGGAACTGGAAGTCACGGGCTTTCTGCTTGTATTCAAGCTCCAGGCGCTCGCGCTCTGGCTGGGCCATCTTGTCGCCACCGGCACGAATGCGGTCGGCGATGCCCTTGGCGCTGCTTTCCAGGTTCTTCAGCTTGGTCAGCTGCGGACCGAACTTCTTCTCGGCGTCGACGGCGTACTTCTTGGCCGCGTCCGATTCGAGCAGGGCCATCTGATAGTTCAGGACGGCGATTTTCATTTCGGCGAAAGCCGGGGTTGCGACCAGGGCCGCAGCCAGTACTGCCAGTTGGGTCAACTTACGCACGATGCACTCCTACAGAATCCGTTGTCGTTAGCAAGGGGCAGACCTTAGAAGGTCTGGCCCAGAGAGAATTGGAACACCTGGGTATCGGCTTCGTCCGGCTTCTTGACCGGCATGGCCAGGCTGAAGCTCAGCGGGCCCAGCGCGGTAATCCAGGTGACACCCAGGCCGACGGAACTGGCCAGGCCCGACAGGCCGACCTTCTCGCAATCCGGCTTGGAGCCGCAGTTGGTGTCGAACACGTTACCCACATCCCAGAATACCGACGTGCGCAGCGAGCGTTGGTCCTTGACGAACGGCAGCGGGAACAGCACCTCTACACCACCCTGGACGAGAACGTTACCACCGAACGGCAGTGGATCCTGGTCCGGGTCGGCGAGCGTGCCCGGGTTATGGCCGTCACTCGGGGTACTGCGAGGACCCAGGCTGCTGTCCTTGAAGCCGCGAACCGAGTTGAAACCACCCGCGAAGTAGTTCTCATAGAACGGCAGGCCGGAGGTGCCGCCGAAACCGTCGCCATAGCCCAGCTCGGTGTGCAGGCGCAGGGTGTAGTCGTTGGTGATCGGCTGGAACAGCTGGCCACGGTAGTCGAGCTTGAAGAACGACAGGTCGCTGCCCGGAGTGGTCGCCTCGAGCACCAGGCTCTGGGAATGACCACGGGTGGCCAGTACGCCCTTGTTCAGGGTCGATTCGGACCAGCCGGCGGAGGCCTTGAAGTTCAGGTACTTGTCGCCCTCTTCGTTGACGAAGTCGAAGATCTCGTCGACGGTGTAGGTACCGGTCTTGATCTCGTCCTGCTGGACGGTCAGGCCGAAGGTCAGGCGCGAGGTCTCGCTGATCGGGTAGCCGACGCTGACACCGGCACCCAGGCTGTCGACCGCATAGCTGGCCACGTCGACGTCGAGGTCGTCGTAGTCGGTGGTGCGGTAGAAGGCGTTGTAGCCCAGGCTGACGCCGTCGGCAGTCCAGTAGGGGTCCACGAAGCCGAAGTTGTAGCGGCTCTGGTATTCACTGCGGGTCAGGCCGATGGACACCTTGTTACCGGTACCCAGGAAGTTGCTCTGGCTGATCGAACCACCGAGGATCAGGCCGGCGCTCTGGGCGAAACCGACGCTGGCGGTGATGGAACCGGAAGCTTGTTCCTCGACGCTGTAGTTGACGTCGACCTGGTCGTCGGTGCCCGGGACAGCCGGGGTCTCGACGTTGACTTCCTTGAAGAAGCCCAGGCGCTCCAGACGGGTCTTGGACTGGTCGATCAGGTAGGTCGAAGCCCAGCCGCCTTCCATCTGGCGCATTTCGCGGCGCAGCACTTCGTCTTCGGACTTGGTGTTGCCACGGAAGTTGATACGGTTGACGTAGGCACGCTTGCCCGGATCGACCACGAAGGTGATGTCGACGGTGTGGTCCTGGTCGTTCGGTTGTGGCACGCCGTTGACGTTGGCGAAGGTGTAGCCTTCGTTACCCAGGCGGCGGGTGATCAGCTCGGAGGTGGTGGTCATCACCTTGCGCGAGAACACCTGGCCAGGTTGCACCAGCATCAGCGACTTGACCTGGTCTTCCGGCACCTTCAGGTCACCGGAAAGCTTCACGTCACGAACGGTGTACTTCTCACCTTCGTTGACGTTGACGGTAATGTAGACGTGCTTCTTGTCCGGGGTGATCGACACCTGGGTAGAGGCGATGTCCATGTTGATGTAGCCGCGGTCCAGGTAGTAGGAACGCAGGCGCTCCTGGTCACCGGAGAGTTTTTCACGGGCGTACTTGTCGTCGTTCTTGAAGAACGACAGCCAGTTGGTGGTCTTGAGCTCGAACAGGGCGCTCAGGTCTTCGTCGGGGAAGACGGTATTGCCGACGATGTTGATGTGCTGGATGGCAGCAACGGTGCCTTCGTTGATCTTGATCTTCAGGCCCACGCGGTTGCGCGGTTGCGGCACGACTTCGGTGTCGACCTCGGCCGAGTAGCGGCCCTGGGCGACGTACTGGCGCTGCAGTTCGTTACGCACGCCTTCGAGGGTCGCGCGCTGGAAGATCTCGCCTTCGGACAGGCCCGACTGTTTCAGGCCCTTCATCAGGTCTTCGGTGCTGATGGCCTTGTTGCCTTCGATTTCGATGCTGGACACCGAAGGACGCTCGACCACGGTAATGATCAGGACGTTGCCATCACGGCCCAGTTGGATATCCTGAAAGAAACCGGTCTTGAACAGGGCGCGGGTGGACTCCACCAGGCGGCGGTCATCGGCCTCGTCGCCGACGTTCAATGGCAAGGCGCCAAATACACTGCCAGCGGAGACCCGCTGCAGACCATTGACACGGATATCGGAGATGGTGAAGGACTCGGCGTGAACTTCAGCGATCATCAGTGCGGCGAGAACCGCAGTTAGCAGCAGACGTTTCATGAAGTCCTTTCTTATTCCAACTGGCAATAAACGACCCGCCGCGGTACGCGGAAGGTTCGCAATTGAGCGAAGCTTTACAGTCGACCCAAATCGTTTATCAGGGCAAGCAACATCACCCCGACTACCAAACTGATACCGATCTGGATCCCCCAACCTTGCACCCGATCCGAAAGCGGAC
>Ga0247821_10002051_pt1 | contig 11081 bp, 18 predicted proteins | sample 13C_Glycerol_Day_FD_192481 | JGI IMG/M metagenome (GOLD analysis project Ga0247821, IMG submission 192481) | Soil microbial communities from agricultural site in Penn Yan, New York, United States - 13C_Glycerol_Day14 | ecosystem: Environmental > Terrestrial > Soil > Agricultural land | place... | reverse complement strand
ATCGTGAGATGTACTCCGGCAACGGGAAGAACGCAGCTGGTGTGGTGGTGACTGCCACCCAGGCACAGATCGACAAGCTGGTGCCGATGCTGTGGATCGCGAGCTCAGAAAGCTTCCTGACCCAGTACGGCAAGGACGACATCGAAGCACTGGGCTACGTGAAGCTCGACGTGATGGGCGTGAAGATGCTCAGCGTGATCCGGCAGTGTCTAGACCTGCTGGGGAAGGAGGACCTGGAGTGGATCCCGCTCACGCACGGCCCGACGTACTCTGCCATCCGCTCGGGCATGACGGAAGGTGTCTTCCAGCTGTCTGGATGGTCTGCCCAAAAGGGCTGTCGGGATCTGAAGCCGACGAAGATATCCGATGTCATCGCTGCTATGGCGCTCTTCAGGCCCGCGACGCAATCATCGGGGGCGACAGCCTCGTACATCGCCCGCAAGCAGGGGACCCAGGATGTGCCATCCCGGCACGACATCATCACGAAGGCGACAGCCTCTACCTACGGGATCATGCTGTACCAGGAGCAGGTGATCACCATCCTCAGGGAGCTGGGGATGGAGGCCGACGACCTGACCAAGTTCCTGAAGGCAGTGAAGGCCAGCAACAAGAACATCGGGGACGCGGGCAAGGTGATCGCGGGGTATCAAACCCAAATCGAATCACTGTGCGAGAGCGCTGGTCTGAGTCGGGAAGATATCTCGTGGTTGGAGACAGCGATCGCCGGCTTCAGCCAGTACGGATTCAATTCAGCACACGCTACGACGTACGGGCTGCTGGCCTACCAGACGGCGTACCTGATGGTGTGCCACCCGATCGAGTTCCACACTGCGCTACTTGCAGTTGCGGCGGGGGACGACAAGAAGGAGCCGAACTACCTGAAGGCAGCACGGAGCAGGGGAGTGAAGATCCTGGCTCCGGACGTGAACATCTCCGGACTGACCTACACGATGGACCGCAGGAGGATGGCAGTACGTAAGGGCCTGAAAGCGATCAAGGGCGTTGGGGATGGGGCTGGGGTCGCAATCGCTAGAGAACAGCCCTACTCAGACTTCCAGGACTTCCTGGACAGAGTTGACCACCGCAAGGTGACCGGCGTGAAGGATGTGCGCCTCGGCAAGAAGACTGTGGACGAAGCGTCAGGAACACTGAAGGCCCTGTACGAAGCAGGGGCCCTGAACTCCCTTTTGGAGATGTGATGGTTAGCGTTGCACTGGAGTCCATCACTCCGGAGATGGCAAGCAAGTGGCTGGAAGGAAACACCCACAACCGCAACCTGCGAAACACCGCGGTGACCCTGTACGCCAGGGACATGATCAATGACAACTGGCTGCTGACTGGCGAGACGATCAAGTTCGCTGAGGACGGCTCACTGCTGGATGGTCAGCACCGCCTGTGGGCGATCATCGAGGCCGACAAGACCGTACAGATGTTCGTGGCTCGGGGTCTGGTACCTGAGACCCAGAAGGTGATGGACACCAACCTGCGCCGCAGTACGGGCGACATGCTCAAGCTGGCCGGCTACTCCAACCACATGAACCTGGCTGCCGCTGCCCGGCTGGCGATGACCTACGAGGTGGGCGTACCGGCTCGGCGTCGCAAGTCTGATGCTGCTCCCACCCACCTGGAGACCTCTGAGTTCGTGGAGGCCAATCCTGAGCTGGTGGAAGCAGTGACCGCCGCGATGGGCTACCGGCGCACCATCGATATGCCCTCCTCGGTGCTGGCGGTAGCGATGTGGGAGCTGAAGAAGCTGGACGAAGAGATGTGCCAGACGTTCTTCGACACCCTGTCCCAGAACAAGACGCACGGTATTGGCGATCCGCGTAACGCACTGATCCAGCGTCTGTCCAGTGCTCGGCGGGCGTCTGAGAACATCCCGCAGAACGCCTACCTGTCGATGGTGTTCCGGGCGTGGAACACCTGGGTCAAGGGCGAGGAGATGTACCGCCTCCAGGTGTCCAACAGCCGCGACGGTGGGCTGATTGCCATCCCCACCCCGATCAAGCCCAGCTGATGGGAGTTATGGACAACAGCCTGGTGCCTACCCCTAGAGATCTGGTGATCCAGCGCTCTGGGGGTAGGTGTGAGGCGATGGTGCGGGTGTGGACCGGCACCAAGTACCTGTGGACCAGGTGCTTTCGAGAGCCAGTGGATGTCCACCACCGTCTTACCCGAGCCCGCGGTGGCCACCTACTCGATGAGTTGGGAGAGATCTACCACCTGATGGCTCTGTGCCGTCAGCACCACAGCCACGATGCGGATGGGCGGTACGCCCACGAGTCCGGTCTGCTGATCGATGGACAGATGTTCTACGCGGGAGGAACGTACTGGTACGAGGGCTCTGATACCTACCTCAAGGACAACTACGGCAAGGGAGTGCGGACCAAATGACCGAGGACACGATGTTCTATCTGGAGAACATCACCCGAGCCGCCTTCGAGGCCGGCCGTAGTCGTGGGATGTACGAGGCGGTGGAACAGCTGCAGCCAGAGCACTGCGAGCAGTACTACCGAGCCACTGGCCAGGACAAGCCCCAGAACATCGAGGACTACATCACCACGATCAAGGCAGGCCTGATCATGCGGAACTCGGGGCTAGCATGAAGTACGAAGATGACGTGAGTTGGAACCCAGACTCAGACCCCCGCCGGCAGGTAGTCAGTGCGAAGGCCATCAAGCCGAAGGAGTTTGACGCACAGATCGGTGAGAACCGAAAGAAGTACCAAGAGCTGGTGGCTGCGATGAAGAGGGTCACTGACGCCGTACGTACGGCCAATCAGCAGATGGAAAAGTCCCAGCTCGTTGAGGGCCCGTGGCCTGGACCTCACTGGGATGACAACCACCTCAAGGTGCACCCCCCGGAGAAGTGCGGAGGAACTTACTGTGCGATCCACAACCCATCTCCGCACTTCATGCAGTTCTGGCCCCGGTCCGTCTACGCCCTCCGAGTCTGGCGAAAGTGCTCCCACGGCACAAGACATCCTGACCCAGACGACGTGGCGTACTGGGTCTCGCGTGGCAAGAGCCAGGCAGCGCTCCAGAAGCACGACTGCGATGGATGCTGTGCCCCAGCGATCAAGGTGCAAGACGTGTAGGAAGTGGTCGTACGCCACTGAGATGGACGCCTGGAAGATGATTGGCTGGATGCTGAGGTCCGGCAAGTTCGAGACTGTCCCCAACCGGGTGTACGCCTGCCCGGTGGGGAACGGTTTCCACAAGGCCTCCAAGCCAGAACGTGACCGGGGTTACACTCCCCGTACTCCGAAGTCCTAACTGAACAGGGTAGAGTATCTTCATGAAGATCAAGAGGGATCCTGTGAAGGCGGCCAAGGTCGATATCGCAGACATCCTTCGTAATCACGAGTGGCTGTACCACGAGCGGCACTCACCGATGTTCGACTGCAGCATCAACTACGAACTGATGGCGGATGTGGTGTGGGATCTGATCCAGGGCCGTACGTTCGGACGGGGAGCAATCAATTGAGCGACGTGGCCATCTACGTACACGCAGATGAGTACTGGCCGTACTACGACTTCGATGAGCCCAAGGATGGCAAGTACAACTACGGCAAGCTCTACCACCTGCCCGAGGAGCTGGTGACTGAGCTGGCTGCCCTCCGCAAGCGCGAAGACGAGATCTTGGACGCTCTGCACGCGTACGCCGAAGAGACGGGTCAGAAGGCTAAGGATGCGATGTTCGATTGAAGCTCACCCAGCTCCTTCAGGCCCATCAAGGCGGGCTGACCATCACGCCAGTGCACGAGAGGTGGCTGGCTGACAACCCCAACCCCAGCTACTCCCCCCAGGCCAAGCAGTTCTTGGCTGACCAGATTGGCAAGCCCGACCGTGTCCGTACTGGAAGCTTTAGTCCAAGCAGTGCTGGAAAGTGTCTTAGACGCCGTCAGTTCGAGCTCCTGGGGCTCCCGCGCCGACCGTTCAGGACGTCGCTCATCCAAGTCCTCCACAACGGCACCTGGGTGCACCTGCGATGGCAAGCAGCCGGACTGTCAGCTGGGTGGCTCGATGAAGCTGAGGTGCCAGTCGCATACCCAGAGCTGATGATGAAGGGCACGATGGACGGCCGGCTGACCACAGGCCAGGGGCTGGAGATCAAGTCCATCAACTCCAACGGCTTCAGGTACGTGATGAAGAAGGGCCCTAAGCGGGAGCACCAACACCAGATCACCAGCTACGCCCTGGCCTCAGGCATCACCGACTGGGTGGTGCTGTACGAGGACAAGGACACCAACGAGTACCGGGAGTTCAACTTCACCCCGGACAAGGAGGGCCTGGGGACCGTACGTACGGAGTACGAGAAGCTGGTCGGGGCCACGATCCACAACAAGCTCATCGAGATGAAGGATGAGTGCTGGGCCAAGCAGGGGAGTGAGTACTTACAGTGTCCGTTCCGGGACGTGTGTCCACTGATGAAGTCGTGGGATCAGGCATGCGAATCGTCCGAGCAGACGAAATCAACGTTGCGAATCCGACCCACATCCAGTTTGCCCAGCGAGTAACTGACGTCCCGCTGCCGGCGGGGCTACCAACCCCTGATGAGATCTACGAGGAGCTCCAGGGGTATGCCGACGTACTGCTGGGGAGAAAGCCCTCACCGATCAACTCCCCCTACCTGGCCCTAGCTGAGGTAGCTACTGCGTACTTCGCCCGGGCCCAAGAGCTCGACATGCTCATCCACGAGGCAGAGCGGTCGGGAGATGTCACCAAGAACGCCCCGCACTACAAGATCCGTACCGGTGCACTACGGAGCTTCTTGGAGATGAGCAAGAAGATGGCTGATTTGGGGTCCAGACGCCTGACCCAAGAACAACTGCTGTGGGAGGCCAGGCATGACGCAGGAGAGGTATGAGCGGGTCACCAAGAAGCAGTTCTTCGCCGTACTGCTCGGGGGACCAGCAGATGGTCGGGCCTTACCAACCCATCGGGAGTACCAAGAAGAGATTCGGATCCCAATTCCACGGAACCCGATGGAGCTGATCGCTGATGAGCACGGGACCTACGACCCGGTAGCTATCAGTGCCGGGTTCGAGTACTACGTCTACCGCAGGGTGCAGGTGGGTGGATTGCCCCCATCCAGGGCCCAGTTCTACGTCTACGAGGGTGAGCGCAATGGATGAGAACCAGGTTCGGGAACAAGCCGAAGCCGTACTGGATCCCGACTGGCTGAAGACTGCCACTAAGGAGCAGATCAGCCCTGACCAAGCCGGGGAGATGGTCCGGTTCTTGGTAGTGAGCATCGCCAAGGCCCTGACTATGTTCATGACTGACGAGGACAGCGAGCCTGATGACTACCAGGTAGGCCAGCACAACGCTGCGGTAGAGATCGCTGACCTGATCGGGGAAGTGATGTCGGGCAATGATCCGATGGAAGTACGCCAGATGAGCCCAGACGAGCTGTTCGCGATCATCCAGTCCCTGTGAAGGCGGGAGCACGCTTAACAGACCACTGGTCTGCTAACTCATAATCTGTGACACGTGATGGGTACAAACGCACTAAGAGTGAAATACGACTCCAGGTTGTTCCATGAGTACAACTGGGGAGTACGCAGAGCAATCCGTACCTACGACGCTGACTGGCCCAAGGACTACCCACCGAGCCTGCTGTACTACGGCTACACGAGCTTGCGACCCGTTACCCAGAAGTTCTGCGCCACCAAGGGGTGCATGAACCGACTGAAGCACCTGCGTTCCCGACTGTGTGAGTCTTGTCGTGAGGCCAACTACCAGGCCACGAAACACGGGAGGAAGCCATGAACGCCTTCGCCGTTTACGAGTGTCCTGTATGCCACGACTGGTGCCTGACCGGGATTGAACTGGCCACCAAGGAAGAACTGAATGCCATCGCCCGTAGCCACTTGCTGGAGTGCTACGGCATCCCAGAGGAGCTGGCTGGCTAGCGCCGGTCGAGGAGGACTGGATGAGAATCACCCAGAAGTGTGGCGGGTGTGGATCCACCCAAGAGATCGAGACCAACAACGAGGCCTTGGCTGAGAAGCTCGCCAGGCGCTGGGCAGATAAGCACCGTGCTCACCTGTTCAAGGACACCAAGCCCGTACCGTACTGGCCGAGCCCTACGATTCGCTGGACCAGTGGGACGGGACAAACCACCTACTCTGGAACTACCTCAGCAGTAACGCGCAAGACCAATGCAGTAGACGAGGCCGAAGGAGACTGGTGATGGCTGTAGACCAGACGAAGTACCGCAACATCAAGAACGGGATGGGACACGACGCAGCGCTCTACCTGAGCGACAGTGCCAAGTCCCCCCAGAAGAGCGCCACTGTGGCTGCTCCCAGCGCTATGACTGCGCCGGCCACGATGAACGCTGCTTACACCCAGTCTGAGGTGCAGCAGCTGCGTACGGACGTGAGCAACCTGCGTACCACGGTGGCCAACCTGCTCACCGCGCTGAAGAACGCGGGCTCAGTAGCATGATCACAGCTGGTGTGGACCTGGGAGTACGCAAGGCTGCGGTGAGCATCCTCTGTGAGGAGGAGCTAGTCACCACCAAGGCCTACGAGTCGAGTGCCACTCTCAGGTCCACCCAGCTCGCAGAGGTATCCAGCTGGGTGCAAGCCCTCATCAACCTCTACCAGGCTGATGCTGTGTATGTGGAGGAGCCAATTGCTGGGCGCAGCGTACGAGTTTCTCTACAGATCGCGCAGATGGCTGGTGCCGTGCTTTCTGCCCTTGATGATCTACACAACCGCGATGGGGTGCTCACGCGCAGTTACCTGGTGTCGAACACGCACTGGAAGAAAGCCCTCCTTGGTCTTGGTGCGGGAAAAGACATCAAGTTGAAGGTCCGAAAGTGGCTGGACACGGAGTTTCCCAGTTACGCTTCCAAATGTGACGGAGACCAGGACCGCTACGACGCGTCATGTATCGCCATCTACGGCGAACGCCAACAACTCCTTGCGGCCCGCCTCCGTGAAGGCACGGACGTACTTGGAGCCGCAGCCCTTCCAGATGGACAAGCTCTGGCCTGAGTGGCACGAGCAAGCAGCCTGCTCAGATGTGGGCTACGAGCAATTCTTCGGGACCGACACAGAAGCCCGGCCTGCACTGACTGTCAAGCAAGTCAGCGAGGTCCGGGCTCTCTGTATGTCTTGCCCCGTATTTCGCACCTGTCTGACTCACGCGCTGACCGAGAAGGAGGAGTACGGGATATGGGCGGGAACGACTGGTAGAGCCAGGAGAAAGATCCACAAGATCCTGGACGAGGGGGAAGTCAGCATCCCCGAGGTAGTGGAGGACTACGTCAATGGGAAACGACGAAAGTACGAAGGACGTGGCCCCGGCGCTCCTCGAAGGATCGATTCACTCGACAGCCTGGCACGCGTACCAGCTGAAGATCGCCGGCCTGAGCCTAAGAGAGATCGCAGACCGTCTGAACTACACGTCTGGCGCCGCGGTGGCCAAGGCCATCCGGGACGAGATGATCAGGGACGCGCAAGACGTCGAGCCTGATACCAGAGAGACGCTGCTGGAGCTGGAAGTAGCCCGACTGGACTACATGCAGTCCAAGGTCTGGCTGGGTGTAGAGGCAGGCGACCCTAAGTCCATCGATGCGGCACTGAAGATCATCGCACTGCGTACCCGGCTGCAAGGCCTGGATCAGGTGGATGCGTCCAAGGGTCAGCAGACCGTGCTGGTGGTCGGTGGCGAGGAGGGCGAGTACGTCTCCAAGCTCAAGCTGGTGGCTGGTGACGAATAGAGCTAGGGGCATCTGCCCGAACTGCGAGCGCCTCGTACTGGATGACCAGGAAGCCTACGAACGGGCAGATCACCGCTGGGTTCACCGGGGTTGTACTGGGGCGGCTGCTACGAAGAAGTCCAAGAAGAGGAGAAATCCCTCTCTTCCCTTATAGAGCCCTTCTCTCCCTGCCCCTGTAGTTGAGGGTAGACATGCGAAAGCACTTTCGCAGAGCAGGAACACGCTGAACTGAGCGACTAGTCGGGTTGGAGATCCTAGAGAGGACAGAAGGAGGGACAGATGGCTGCAGGGCCGGTCGAGCTGATCGTGGACCAGGGCGCTGACTTCACCGCTCAGATCGTGTGGAACGACTACACCGACAACCCCATTCCGGTCACCTTGCCGATGCGGATGGATGTGAAGTCCCCGTACGGTCAGGTGATGTTCTCGCTGTTCCCGCCGGACCCAGTCCCTCCGGATGAAGTCCCAGCGATCACCTACAACACCGACAACGGGCTGATCCAGATCCACATGACCAAGGAGCAGACCGATTTGCTGGAGGGCGGGACGTTCCACTACGACCTGTTCGCCACTGTCGATGATGGTGATGTTGGCACTGGAGATCAGCTGGTAGCGCTGCTCTACGGCCCTGTCACTGTCCGACCACGCATCACTCAGGGGATTTGAGATGGGTAACTACCAGGTTGTGAAGGTGCAGTCTGGAGAGACCATCCAGATCCGCACTGGCGTACTGCAGGGCATCGGTGCTCAGGGACCTGTAGGTCCGATTGGCCCAGCTGGTCCTCAGGGTGAACAGGGCACGCAGGGTGAGACCGGTCCAATGGGCCAGATCAGCTCGTTCTCCTCTGAGCTGACCATCGCCTCTGGTACGGCGCTCGGTACGGGTACGCCGGGACCGATCACCTTCGACACCACTGTGCGTGATGATCTGGCTGTCATCACCTCGGGAACTACCTTCACCGCTCCTGAGGGTATGGACCTGTTCTTCTCGGTCTGGGTCAGGTTCAACCTGCCGGCTGACTCAGCAGATGGCTACCGAATGCTGCAGCTGCGCACTGGTGGCAGCTTCGCTACCACTATCTGGTCGGTGAACTGCCCGGCTGTGGTCGGCATCCCTACTGACCTGGTGATGACCACAACGGTGAAGGCAGCCGAATCCCAGGCCTTCCAGATCTGGGGGAGCCACAATGACTCGCTTTCGGTCTCTGCTGGTGGAGGTCGACTGGCTATCTATCGTGTTGGTTCCGGCCCTCGCGGCGAAGCTGGACCTGAAGGTCCTGTCGGTCCTGTGGGTCCTGTTGGTCCCGCTGGTCCTGTTGGTCCGGATGGAAGTGCTTCGTCGGGCTTCGCGACCTACGGCGACCTGCTCCCGTAAGAGATGACGACCGACCACGCTCAGAGCTTGCGCCTGGGGCAGCGCCCTCCTTCGCCTACCCCAGGCGTGCAGCTCATCACCGTCGCTACGCTGCCCGACGTTGCTTACCGCGGGCAGATTGTCTACGCCCTGGACATCGATGAGTTCCGGGTCTACGACGGCGACGCCTGGCAGATCCCCACTGCCTCAGCCACTGGTGGGCTACAGACCTTCGTTCAGGCCACTGAGCCGGTAGCTGACAACACTGGCGACCTGTGGATGAAGACCACCAACTACACGCTGTATGTGTGGGACGGGACGAACTGGCAGGTCGTCCAAGACGTTGATGCCCCGAACCGGGATCTGTTCACCTACCGGTTGGCTGCCTTCATCGCCTCGGCTGACACCGATGACAGCTGGATCTACTACATCGGCACTGACCCGACTGGGAACGTGGACTGGACAGTGGCCAATGGTCACTGGTGGTTCAAGACCGACACCAACCAGCTCTACAAGCGCACCGCTGGGTCTTGGGTGGAGAATACCGATGCTCCAACCAAGAAGATCTTCCAAGACGCTGGCTACCCACAGGCAGTGGGCTTCGACCAGGTTGTTCGTACGTACTGGCAGGCCGGCTTCCCCTGGGCCAATGGCACGCCTGGGCATGGCCAAGACATCGGTGACATCTGGATCGACACCGACGACTCCAACGCGCTGTACGGGTTCAACGGGCTGTGGGTCAAGCTCACCGACAAGCCCATCGTGCAGAACGCCATCGCTGCGGCTACAGCTCAGGCTGCTGCTGATGCTGCCCAGGCAAGTGCTGATGATGCGCTGCCGGATGGCAACCCTCCGTCTGGCTCACCTGATCCGACCTCGTTCTCCGGGATTGGCTACTTCGTACTGAAGTGGACGCCGATCATCAACAACGACCCGGTGATGTACGAGGTGCACGTTGCGGCTACTGATGGGTTCACCGCGGACAGCTCCTCCAAGGTGGGCGAGACCAGCTCGTCACAATTCGTAGTCAAGGCGCTGCCAGGTCCTGATCCTGGCCCTGGTGAGGATGACCCCCGCGCTCTGGAGTACGACACCACCTACTACGCGCGGATCATTGCCAAAGACGCTGATGGCGCTGCTGCTCAGTCCAACCAGACGACCTGCACGGTGGTTCAGGCCACCGGTGTGGACATTGCTGCCGACACCATCACCGGCGCACAGATCGTGGCGGGATCAATCACTGGTGAGCTGCTCAGCGCCTCGGTGATCGTCTCCGGTGAGATCAAGACTGCTGAGACCGGCCAGCGAGTGGTGCTGGCCAACACCGGTCTGCAGGCCTACAAGCCCGACAACTCCAAGATGATCAACCTGCCGACTGACGGTACGGACGGCATGATCGACATGGAGGTGATTGCTCGCGGTCTGACCGCTGTCAATGGTGCATCGCTGTACGGCGACAGTGAGCTGAACGCTGACGCCACGCTCAGCCTGCAGCAGGGCATCACCGCACCCTCGTTCACACCGCAGGTCGGAGTGACCTACGACGGCTACCAGGTCAGCACCTCCACACTCAGCATTGCTCAGAAGACCGGCTCGTTGGGGACGTTCGACCTGGTCCCCTCTGAGATCTACTGCATGGAGTGGAAGGACGCTGCGACCGACTACTTCGTACTGCACCAGATCCGCTCCAACGGGACTAGAGCCTGGTTCTTCCGGGTCAGTGATGGTGTGCCGCTGGGCAACGGCGCAGGTGGTGCGTACTTCACCGACTACGTGAACTGGCAGTACTACTCGATCGTTGAGATACCCTCTGGCACGCACGCTGGTGTCTACCGGATGGGTGTGTGGATCCCGCACGGCGATGTGTTCTACCTGACCTCGCCTCAGGGCATCAACCGCTACTCCCGGCAGAATGGCTCAGTTGCGCCGGCCATCGGTACAGACGGGGCGAACATCTTCACTGCTGAGGTGATCAGTAGCAGCCTCAGAG
>Ga0247821_10002049_pt1 | contig 11085 bp, 6 predicted proteins | sample 13C_Glycerol_Day_FD_192481 | JGI IMG/M metagenome (GOLD analysis project Ga0247821, IMG submission 192481) | Soil microbial communities from agricultural site in Penn Yan, New York, United States - 13C_Glycerol_Day14 | ecosystem: Environmental > Terrestrial > Soil > Agricultural land | place... | reverse complement strand
CCGACGCGCAAGCGCTTCGCCAACGAGAACGACCTGGCCTGGCAGTGCCGCACCTTCGGTTTCGAGGAAGGGGTGATCATTCGCTCCACCCTGGGCCGGATGATCATGGCGCCGGCGCTGATCGCCAACCACAGCGAGCTGGATGAGCTGGTGGAGAAGACCCGCATTGCCGTGGACCGCACGGCGCGCCTGGTCGGCAAACTCTGAACCGCCGACAAGGGTAACGCATTTCCCTGTGGGAGCGGGCACGCCCGCGAACACCGGCGAAGCCGGTGCCATCCACCGTGTCGCCTGATTCGCGGGCACGCGCTCCCACAGGAACCGCATAGCCCCTATGAAAATTGCTCCAACAGCCACCAGGAGTACAAATGTACACCCTCGAATTCTGGCAACAACGTGCCTCGGACCTCTACCTCCCGGCCAATGCACTGATCGACGGCAAACCCGTCAACGCCCAGGACGGCGCCACCTTCGCCGCCATCAACCCCGCCACCAACGGCGTATTGGCCCAGGTCACCGCCTGCGGCCAGGCCGAGGTCGACCTGGCCGTCGCCAGCGCCCGCAAGGCCTTCGAGCATGGCCCGTGGCCGCGCATGGCCCCGGGCGAGCGCAAGAAAGTGCTGCTGCGCCTGGCCGAGCTGATCACGGCCCATCGCGAAGAACTGGCCCTGCTGGACTCGCTGAACATGGGCAAGCCGGTCATGGATGCCTACAACATCGACGTGCCAGGCTCGGCGCAGGTGTTCGCCTGGTATGGCGAGGCACTGGACAAGTTGTACGACCAGGTGGCGCCCACCGCGCCCAACGCACTGGCCACCATCACCCGCGAAGCCCTGGGCGTGGTCGCCGCCGTAGTGCCGTGGAACTTCCCGCTCGACATGGCTGCCTGGAAGCTCGCCCCGGCGCTGGCTGCCGGCAACAGCGTGGTGCTCAAGCCCGCCGAGCAATCACCGTTCTCGGCCCTGCGCCTGGCCCAGCTGGCGCTGCAGGCCGGTGTGCCGGAAGGTGTGCTGAACGTGGTGCCGGGCCTGGGCGAGCAGGCCGGGCAGGCGTTGGGCCTGCACCCGGACGTGGATTGCCTGGTGTTCACCGGCTCCACCCAGGTGGGCAAGTACTTCATGCAGTACTCGGCACAGTCCAACCTCAAGCAGGTATGGCTGGAGTGTGGTGGCAAGAGCCCCAACCTGGTGTTCGAAAACTGCCAGGACCTGGACCTGGCTGCGGAAAAGGCGGCATTCGGCATCTTCTTCAACCAGGGCGAGGTGTGCTCGGCCAACTCACGGCTGTACGTGCAACGCTCCATCCATGACGAGTTCATCGAGCGCCTGCAGGCCAAGGCCCGCCAGTGGCTGCCAGGCAACCCGCTGGACCCGGCGAGCCGGGCCGGTGCGATTGTCGATGCCGGGCAGACTGGCCGGATCGAAGCCGCCATCGCCCGTGCCGGGCAGGACGGGGCGCGGTTGGTGTGTGGTGGTCGGCGCCTGACTATCGACGGTTCGGACAATTACATCGAGCCGACCATTTTCGCCGGTGTCGATGGCCGAATGAGCCTGGCGCAGGAGGAGGTGTTCGGGCCGGTGCTGGCGGTCAGCGCCTTCGACAGTGAAGAGCAGGTCGTGCGCCTGGCCAACGACAGTATCTATGGGCTGGCGGCATCGGTGTGGAGCGATGACTTCAACCAGGTGCACCGCGTGGCGCGGGCGTTGAAGGCCGGTACCGTGTCGGTGAACACGGTCGATGCGCTGGACGTCACGGTGCCGTTCGGCGGTGGCAGGCAGTCGGGGTTTGGCCGTGACCTGTCGCTGCATTCGTTCGACAAGTATTCGCAGCTCAAGACCACCTGGTACCAGTTGCGCGCCTGATACATCCGATCTTGCACCGCGTCGCCTGTTTCGCGGGCTCGCCCGCTCCCACAGGTACTGCACTGCCTCAGGTGCTGCGCGGTCCCTGTGGGAGCGGGCAAGCCCGCGAAACAGGCGAGGCGGTAGCCGGATCATTCATGGCGTTCCGTTAATTTTCTTCGCCAACCCGGCAGAACGCTCGGGCCCGCTCTACACTGCTGCCAAGATGGGGCAGGGCTATGCGCTACCCGGCGTCCCATCTTGCTGCCTGCGAATGGCTTCGGCCTGCATGATCGTCCTGGCTGCCCCGTCAAACCGCCATGCATGGAGTACCTGGAATGGGCTGCGTGTCGAATGGTCGTGCTGCTGGCAACGCCGGACGTGGCATTTCGCTGCAGTGGCTGGTGGCGCTGGCCATCGTGCTGGGCATGCTGCTGCTCGGTGCCGCCTTGGCCTGGCAGGGCTATCGCGGCATTCGCCAGACCCTGGTGGCTGCGGCGGGTGATTCTGCCCAGCAAATTGGCAAGACCATCGACGAGCGCGCCCGGCGCCTGATCGATCCGGTGCACAGCAGCATCCGCCTGCTCGCCCACAACCCGGCCGCGCAAACCCCCGCGCAGCGCCTGGAACGGCTGCCGCAACTGGTCGAGACGCTAGATGCCAACCGCATGCTCAGCGCTGCCTACATGGGTTACCCCAACGGTGAGTTCCTGCTGGTGCGCCGCTTGCGCGAGCCGCAGTTGCTGCAACGCTTCGCCGCGCCGCCGGGCACGGCGTTCCTGGTGCAGAGCGTCAGCCGTGAGGGCGGTGCGGTGCAGGGTGAGTGGCGCTTCTATGACCGCGCGCTGAACCTGCTGCAGGTCCAGGCCAGACCCAAGTACCGCTACGATCCGCGCACACGCCCGTGGTTTATCGAGGCCAGCGCCCAACCCACCACAGTGCTGACCCACCCCTATGTGTTCTTCACTACCCGTGAGATCGGCCTGACCATGGCCCAGCGCAGCGTTGACGGTGGGGCGGTGATCGGCATGGACGTTTCGGTCGACGACCTGGCCAGCGAGACCCAGGACCTGCGCATGACCCCCGGCACCGAGATCGTCGTGGTCGACGACCAGGGCAATGTGGTGGGCTACCCGGACCCGCAGCGGATGATCGTGCACGAAGGGCAGGCCGTGCGCCTGTCGCGCATCGACGAACTGGGCATTCCCAGCCTGGAGCACCTTTACGCTGACTTGCCGCAAGGCACCCGGCCGCAGCCTTATCAGGTGGACGGCCAGACCTGGTATGGCATGCGTGTGCAACTGACCAACCTGGCCGGGCAGGACCTGCAGGTGCTGATTGCCGTGCCAGGCCACGAATTGCTGAGCGGCGCGCGCAATGTACTGTTCGAGCAGTTGCTCTGGACCGCAGCGCTGATGGCCGTGCTGCTGGTGCTCGGTGGTGTGCTCGGCCGGCGTATCGGCCGCCCGCTGCGGCTGCTGGCCGAACAGGTGCAAGGTCTGGCCGGCTTTGATTTCAGCCGAGACGTCGGGGTGCGCTCGCGGGTGTCCGAGGTGCGTGAATTGAGCCGCGTATTGCGCCGAATGTCCGGCACCATCCACAGCTTCCAGGCGATTACCCTCACACTCAGCCGCGAGCGCAACCTGGAGCGCATGCTCGACAGTGTGCTGACCCATCTGGTGGAGGCTGCCGGGGTCAATGCCGGCGTGGTGTACCTGTTCGATGCCGAGCACGCCTTGCTGCGCCTGGCCGCTGCCTGCCGCGGCGAGCAGTACCCGGGCGAGCTAGCCGTGGATGAGACGGCCCGGGAGCAGTTGGCTGCGGCGGTGATTCAGACCCTTGGCCTGGACGAGCGCAGCCTCGCCGTGGTGTTGAATGACCGTAGCCAGGCGCTGTTGGGCATCCTGGTTCTGCAACTGGACGATGAATATGCAAACGAGCAGGTGGGCCAACCGTTCCGGCGCTTTGTCGAGGAACTGTCCGGGGCGGCGGCGGTGGCTATCGAGACGCGTCAGCTGGCCGAAGCCCAGCAACACCTGCTGGATGCCATGATCAAGCTGCTGGCCGACGCCATCGATGCCAAGAGCCCCTATACCGGCGGCCACTGCGAGCGGGTGCCACAACTGGCGCAGATGCTGCTGGACCAGGCGGTGGCGGCCGAAACCGGCCCGTACGCCAGCTTCAGCATGAGTGCGGCTGAACGCTACGAGTTCCGCGTGGCGGCCTGGCTACACGATTGTGGCAAGGTCACCAGCCCCGAGTATGTGGTGGACAAGGCGACCAAGCTGGAAACCTTGTACAACCGTATCCACGAGGTACGCATGCGCTTCGAAGTGCTGTGGCGCGATGCCGAGCTGGCCTATTGGCAAGGCCTGGCCAGCGGTGCCGACCCGCAGGCGCTGCAAGCCACCCTGGCGCGCAGCCAGGCTCGGTTGCAGGACGACTTTGCCTTCGTGGCCCAGGCCAACATCGGCGGCGAGTTCATGCAGGACGCCGACATCGAGCGCCTGCGGCAGATTGGCCAGCAACGCTGGCAGCGCCACTTCGACAACCGCCTGGGCATTTCCCGCGACGAGGCGGAACGTTTTGCCGACCTGCCAGCGCCTGCGCTGCCGGTTGACGAACCACTGCTGGCGGACCGGCCTGAGCATTGCGTGCCCTGGGGCCCCCGCAAGCCACCGGTGGCCAAGGACGACCCACGCAACCGCTGGGGCTTCGACATGCGCCTGCCGGCCTACGCCAGCAATTACGGCGAGCTGTACAACCTGGCGATCCGTCGCGGCACGCTGAATGATGAGGAGCGCTTCAAGATCAACGAACACATCGTGCAGACCATCATCATGCTCAGTTCCTTGCCGTTCCCGCGCCAGCTCAAGCGGGTTCCGGACATCGCCGGCAACCACCACGAGAAAATGGACGGCAGCGGGTACCCGCGCCGGCTGGGCGAGCAGGACCTGGGCATTGCCGAACGGGTGATGGCGATTGCCGACATCTTCGAGGCGCTGACCGCGGCCGACCGGCCTTACAAGGCGCCGAAGACTTTGTCCGAGTCGGTGAAGATCCTGGTGGGCATGGCCCGCGACGGGCACATCGACGGGCAGCTGCTGCAGCTGTTTCTCAGCAGCGGGGTGTATCGCCAGTATGCCGAGCGGTTCCTGCGTGCCGAGCAGATCGACGAGGTGGATGTGGCCTACTGGTTGGAACAGATGCGTTGCCCGGCCTGAACGAAAAATCAGATTTAGCCCCTTCCTTGTAGGCCGTTTCCGGCCTCTTCGCGGGTGAACCCGCTCCCACAGGTTCATCACAAGCTTCAAGACTTGCACAGTACCTGTGGGAGCGGGCTTGCCGCGCGGGCGGCGCGCGGTCCTACAGGCGCTGCATTCCTTTCGGCATACAGGACCAATCACTCATACTCCCGCACCCCGGCAATATGCCGCCCAGCCACATAGCCAAAGGTCAGCGCCGGGCCCAGGTTGATGCCACCCGACGGGTACCAGCCGCCAAACACGCTGGCCATGTCGGTACCCGCCGCATACAGGCCAGCAATCGGCTGCCCGGCCTCATCCAGCACCCGGGCACTGCCGTCGGTGCGCAACCCGGCAAAGGTGCCAAAGCAACCGGGCTGTACCTTCACCGCATAGAACGGCCCATGCTCGATGGGCGCCACACAAGGGTTGGGCCCTTTGTGCTGCGGGTCGCCCTGCTTGCGGTTGAACGGTGTGGAGCCACGGCCAAACGCCGGGTCCTGGCCGTTGCGGGCATGGCTGTTGAAGTCGCTGATCGTGGCGCGCAACCCTACTGGGTCGATGCCGCAGGCCAAGGCCAGCTGTTCCAGGGTGGCGCCTTGCTTGAGATAGCCGCTGCGCACGTGCGGCCACACCGGCAGCGGCGCCGGGCGGGCATGGCCCAGGCCATAGCGACGCAGGAAACGATGGTCGCAGATCAGCCACGAGCACACCTCTTCATTCTGTGGCACCGCTGCGATCATGGCTGACACATAGTCGTAGTAGCCGTGTGCTTCGTTGACGAAACGCTTGCCGTTGGCCAATACACCGATGATGCCCGGTTTGCCGCGTTCGATGATGTGCGGAAAGTGGCCAACACTGCCGTCGCGGTGCGGCACTTGCGAAACCGGCGCCCAGGCCACCGGTGACTTCAGGTCGGTGGCGACCACGCCGCCGGCCGATTCGCCCAGGCGCAGGCCGTCGCCCGAACAGCCCTTGGGAGGCAGGGCCAGGTTGTCATGGCCGCTGGCATCACGCGGGAACAGTTGCCGGCGCCGGGCGTTGTCGTTGGGGAAGCCACCCGCCGCGAGCACCACGGCCTTGGCACGGATCAGTTGCTCGCCCTGCGGCGTTGCTACCAGTGCCCCACGTACCTGGCCATTGTCGAGCAGCAGGCGTTTGGCCGGCGCCGATTCCTGCAGGCGCACGCCCAGGTCCTGGGCCGATTTGGCCAGGCGGGCCACCAGCGCCACACCGTTGACCAGGTGCATCGCCCGGCCATACCGGGCCAGGTGGTACAAGTGGCGGCCAAAGCGTTTGCACACATGCAGCAGGGCCGCGGGCGAGCGGGTCATGTTGAGGAAGGCGGCAAGGTCGGCACCGGCCATGATCGGCATACCCATGAACGAAGTTTCGCGCAGGGTCTTGCGCAGGCGTGGCAACAGTGCGCCGACCTCACGGGCATCATAGGGGGCGGCGATCACCTGATGCCCGCCCTCGGCAGCGCCCGGTGTGTCGCCATGCATGTCGGGAATGCCGTTGCCGTCGGCAAACTGCAGCGCCGTGTGCTTTTCGAAAAACGCCACCATGTGCGGGCACGCTTCGAGAAAGGCGTCGACGCGTTCGGCGTTGTAATAGGCCCCCAGTTCATTGCGCAGGTAGCTGCGCGGCTGGTCGATGTCTTCCTCGATGCCGGCCCGGCGTGCCAGCGGATTGCGCGGCACCCAGGCCCAACCGCCGGACCAGGCGGTGGCACCGCCGAACACTGGCTCCTTCTCCACCACGATCACCTTCTGCCCATGCCAGGCAGCCGTCACCGCAGCAGCCAGCCCGGCGGCACCAGAGCCTATGACCAGTACATCGCATTCGGTTTCGAAGGGAGCGGAAGGCATTGCGGGATTCCTGTATTGTTATTGGAACAAGGTTCCATATTCTTATTGGCCGCGAATCGTCCCGCAAGGGTGTGGCGACCACGCCGGGCAAGTAATGGGCGATAACCGGACAGTTCGCGAAGCTGAGGCTGCGGCGTCTATCGGCGATGTGGAATCATCTTCTAGAATTCGCAAAAAAATTTCAGGGACCTGTGTCATGGCTGGTAGTCAGATCGAACGCGCCTTCAGTCTTGTAGAAAGCCTTACCGGCGAGCCACAGGGGCTGCCGTTGCAAACCCTGGCCGAGCGCCTGGACATACCCAAAAGCGCCGCCCATCGCATGCTCACCGAGCTGGTGCGGCTGGGCTATGTGCGGCAGAACCGTGACAACAACCGCTACCAGCTGTCGGCCAAGCTGGTGGCGCTGGGCTTTCGTTACCTGGCCAGCAGCGGTGCCGACATCATCCAGCCGATACTCGACCGCCTGGCCCAGGACAGCGGCGAACTGGTGCGCCTTGGCGTAATCGACGGTACCCGCCAGACCTGGATCGCCAAGTCCCAGGGCGCTCGCTCCGGTTTGCGCTACGACCCGGACATGGGCCGCGACGCACCGCTGTTCTATACCGCGTCCGGGCATGCCTGGCTGGCCAGCCTGGACGATGAGCAGGCGCTGCAGATGGTGTTGCGCCAGGGCATTGCCGACCCGGCGCAGTTCGGCCCGAATGCGCCACGCTCCACCGACGAGCTGCTCACTTACCTGCACCGCGCCCGCGAGCGCGGCTATGCCTGGGTCGAGGAAACCTCGGCCATTGGCACCTCGGCCTTGGCTGCGGTGGTGCGCCGCCCGCAAAGTGACGAGGTGATCGGTGTACTGAGCATCGCCGGGCCCAGTGCCCGCCTGGCGCAAACCCGTCTGGCAGAGCTGGCGCCGCTGTTGCTGGCGGCGGCAGAAGATCTGTCGGCGGCCAGTCGGGCCAGCGAGCTGTTCGCCTGACGGTGCATTTCCGGTCGATTACCGCACAGTCTGTTCTGCCGGTTCTTCTGAAAAGCTGAACATGGTTCTAAATTGTCGAGTGTGGATTGTGGAACCTCGTTTCAGAATTCATATGACAACAATGACAAGAGGACAGGCTGTTGAACGCACCCCTTCGTATTGCCTTGATCGGCGCCGGCAACATGGGCCGCCAGCATTACCAGCATCTGCTCAATGTGCCGCAGGCCCAGTTGTGCGCCGTGGCCGACCCGGGCCCGCAGGCCGAGGCTTTCGCGGCCGAATGCGGCGTGCCCTGTTTTGCCGACCACCGCCAGATGCTGGAGCACGTGCGCCCCGAGGCAGTGATCGTCGCCAACCCGAACAACCTGCATGTCGCCACCGCCCTGGATTGCGTCGAGGCTGGCGTACCGGTGCTGGTCGAAAAACCGGTGGGCGTGCATCTGGATGAAGTCCGCGCGCTGGTGGAGGCCTCGCGACGCCGGGGGGTACCTGTGCTGGTTGGCCACCACCGTCGGCACAACCCGCTTATCGCCAAGGCCCACCAGGTGATTGCCGACGGCAAGCTGGGCCGGCTGATCAACGTCACCGCGCTCTGGCAGTTGCAAAAGCCCGACAGCTATTTCGAAACCCCCTGGCGCCGCGAGCCGGGCGCTGGCTTCTTGCTGACCAACCTGATCCATGACCTCGACCTGCTGCGCCACCTGTGCGGCGAAGTGGTGCAGGTGCAGGCGTTCACCCGCAACGATGTGCGCGGTTTTGCCAACGAAGACAGCGCAGCGGTGCTACTGCAATTCGCCAATGGTGCATTGGGCAGCCTGACCGGCTCCGACGCGGTGGCCGCACCGTGGAGCTGGGAGCTGGATTCCGGCGAAAGCCCGGTGTACCCACGCCAGGATGGCCAGCCGTGCTACCTGCTGGCCGGCACCCAAGGGGCGCTGAGCATTCCGCAACTCAAGCGCTGGCACTATGCCGAGGCCGGATCGGGCTGGCACACGCCGTTGTTGCAGAGCGAGGAAAGCATCCCTGTCGGCGAAGCATTGACCTTGCAGCTGCAACACTTCGTGCGGGTTGCCCGGGGTGAACAGGCGCCGCTGATCGATGCCGCCGACGGTGGTCGTACCCTGGCGCTGATCGAGGCGATCCGCAAGGCAGCGGAAACTGGCCGGGCCTGTGCGCCCGAGCACATTGCTTAACGTGTTTGGTGACGATAATGACTGATCGAATTTTCTCCCTGGCAGCCCTGACGGTGCTCGAGCTGTCCCCGCCGGACATGGTCGAGGCAGCAGCCCGCGCCGGTTACAGCCATGTAGGCCTGCGCCTGGTGCCCGCCACCGAACAGGAACAGCATTTCCCGCTGGTGGCCGATGCCGGCCTGCGCCGACAAACCCAGGCGCGCCTGCGCGACACCGGTATCAAGGTGCTCGACCTGGAAATCCTGCGGCTGAAGCCGGAAACCTGCGTGGCCGATTTCGAGCCGATTCTGGCGGTGGGTGCCGAGTTGGGCGGCACGGAGCTGCTGGTGGCTGGCAACGACCCGGATGAAGCGCGGCTGACCGAGCGCTTTGCCGCGTTGTGTGACCTGGCGATAGGGTTTGGCATTTATCCGCATCTGGAGTTCATGCCCTGGACCGAGGTGCGTGACCTGCGCCAGGCCATGCGGGTGGTGGCCAACGCCGACCGCGCCAATGGCTGTGTGCTGGTGGATGCCTTCCACTTCAACCGCTCCGGCGCCTCACTGGACGACCTGGCGCAACTGGCGCCGCAGCGCATGCGCTATGCCCAGTTGTGCGACGTTGCTGGCCCGGTACCGGCCGACATGGACGAGATCCTGCGCCAGGCGCGCAATGAACGGCGCTTCCCGGGCGAGGGCGATGCCGACCTGGTCGGCTTGCTGCGCGGCTTGCCGCCAAGTGTGCCGTTGAGCCTGGAGATCCCCACGCGGCAGTTGCTGGAGCAGGGCATAAGTGGCGAACAGCGTGCGCGCATGGCGTTGGAGAAGGCCATGGCAGTGCTGGCCAGAGTCTGATTGATAGAACGCGGCGCATGGCACGGGCTATCGCCCGTGTTTGCGGGCGCGCCCGCTCCCACAGGGTGGACTGCGCAAGCCGCTGCCCCTGTGGGAGCTGGCTTGCCGGCGATGTGGCCGAGGCAGGCAAGAATTGCTGTTTGCCGACTGGCCAAAAAAAGGGCCCGCAAGGGCCCCGTAGAGGAAAGTGGCTAGCGCGCTCAGGCGCGCTCGACCTTGCGCGGCGCCATGAAGTACATCCATACCAGCGCCAGGAAGTACATCGCCGGTATCATGGTGAACAACACGGCATAGTTGTTATTGGTAGCGGTCAGTACGCTACCGACGATCTGCGTCATGAACATCCCGCCAATCGCCGCGCACATGCTGCCGAAACCGAACACGGTACTCACCAGGTGCTTGGGCGTGTAGTCCATCACCAGGCTCCAGATATTCGCCGTCCACGCCTGATGTGCACCCACTGCCAGCGAGATGGCCGCCACCGCGACCCACAGGCCACTGGCGTTGGCGGCAAGCGTGACGCTGACCATGGTGCAGGCGAAGATCAACATCGACACCAGCCGCGCCGTGGTGGCGCGCACGCCGCGGCCGATCAGCCAGGAAGACAGGATGCCGCCGCCGATGCTACCGAAGTCCGCCGTCAGCCAGATGATGATCAGCGGGATGCCCATCTGGGTCACGTTGATGCCCAGGCTGTACTGCTGGTTGAGGAACGGTGGCAGCCAGTACAGGTAGAACCAGAACACCGGCGCGGTTATCGCGTAAGCCACCGCGAACGCCCAGGTGCCACGCAGGCGCAGGATGCGGCTGAACGGGACGCGGGTCGGCTCGGGCTCGTCGTCCTGCTGGATGTATGCCACCTCGCTCTGGCGTACGCGTGGGTGATCTTCAGGGTTGTAGTACTTCAGCAGCCACAGCACCACCCACACCAGGCCAAGGCTGCCCATGGCGATGAACGCGGCCTGCCAGCCCCATACGGCCAGAATCAGCGGCAGCAGGGCCGGCGTGACCATGGCGCCGACGTTGGTGCCGGCATTGAACAGGCCGGTGGCGATGGCCCGCTCGCCAGCCGGGAACCACAGGCGCACGGTCTTCACGCAGGCCGGGTAGTTGGCGGCCTCGGTCAGGC
>Ga0247821_10002048_pt1 | contig 11086 bp, 8 predicted proteins | sample 13C_Glycerol_Day_FD_192481 | JGI IMG/M metagenome (GOLD analysis project Ga0247821, IMG submission 192481) | Soil microbial communities from agricultural site in Penn Yan, New York, United States - 13C_Glycerol_Day14 | ecosystem: Environmental > Terrestrial > Soil > Agricultural land | place... | reverse complement strand
CGGGGTGGTGTCCCGGGCCATGTTCGCCGGGTTGTACCCGGGGTTCGAACCGGAGGAGGTGCCGATCGGCTCGGTCACCAACGGGGTGCACCTGCCGACCTGGGCGTCCCGGGAGATGTACGACGTCGCCGGTGATATGGCCGATTGGCAGGACCTGGCATCCGCCGAGGTCTGGCCGGCGGCGGTGAAGGTGTCCCGAGACCGGTTGTGGGAGCTGCGGAACACGCTGCGCCGGCGGCTGGTCGCCTTGGCCCGCACCGTCGTCCGGCGGTCGGCGTTGCGGCGGGGCGCGACGATGTCGGAACTGGAGTGGACGGAGTCCATCCTCGACCCGGACATCCTGACCATCGGCTTCGCCCGGCGAGTCTCCACCTACAAGCGGCTCACCCTGATGCTGCGGGATCCCGACCGGCTGCGCGCGATCCTGCTGGATCCGCAGCGGCCGGTGCAGATCGTGGTGGCGGGCAAGGCGCACCCGGCCGACGACGGGGGCAAGCGCTACATGCAGGAGATGGTGCGGTTCACCGACGACCGGTCCATCCGGCACCGCATCGTGTTCCTGCCCGACTACGACATGGGCATGGCCGCGATCCTGTGCGCGGGTGCGGACGTGTGGCTGAACAACCCGATCCGGCCGCAGGAGGCGTCCGGCACCTCCGGCATGAAGGCCGCGCTCAACGGCGTGCTCAACCTGTCCGTCTCGGACGGCTGGTGGGACGAGTTGTACGACGGGCACGACGGCTGGGCGATCCCGACGGCCGACGGGGTCGGTGACGAGCGCCGCCGGGACGACCTCGAGGCCGCCGCCCTCTACGACCTGGTCGAGAAGCGGGTCGCGCCGCTGTTCTACCGGCGCAACGAGGCCGGCCTGCCCGAGGGTTGGGTGGACACCGTCCGGCACGCCCTGGCCTACTTGGGTCCGCGGGTGCAGGCCACCCGCATGGTCCGCGACTACGTCACCGGGTACTACGCGCCGGCGGCCGCGGCGTCGCGGGCGGTGAACACCGATCTGACCGTGGCCAAGGATCTGGCCGCTTGGAAGGACCGGGTGCGGGCGGCCTGGCCGGCGCTGCGGGTGCTGGGCGTCGACACGTCCGGGATCGGCACCGAGCCTTCCCTGGGCAACGTCATGACCGTGCGGGCGCATTGCGCGCTCGGCGGGTTGGACCCGGCCGACGTCACCGTGCAGGCGGTCATCGGTCGGGTCGACGGTGTCGAGGACCTGCACGAGATCGACGTGGTCGACATGCACTTCATCGACACCCTGGCCGCCGACGGGACGCCCGCCGACGGAGCCGCTGTCGATCGGGAAGCCGTCGATCGTGGGACGGAGCCCGTCCGGCGCTACGAGGCGGCCCTGACGCTGACGCGATCCGGGCCGGTGGGGTACACGGTCCGGATCCTGCCCCGTCACGAACTGCTGGCCGCGCCCGCCGAACTGGGGTTGGTGACCATCGCGTGACGCCGCGCCCGCAGCAGCCACACGGTCCGGCCGGGCATGACAACGCTTGACCCGCTGAGGATTCCGTCGGTGGAGAGCGGCTCACCGGTGGGCCGGTCGGTGTCGATGGTCGGTACGTAGGAGGTGGCGTAGGGCACACCGGGCAGCGTCAGGTCGATCGGGTCGGCGCCGGCGTGCAGCAGGAGTAGCCACGACCGGTCGGTCAACGGTTGGCCGCCGACGGTGTGCCCCCGCACGTCATGGCCGTTGATCCACAGCCCGATGGTCTGCCGGCCGTCGTCGAACCAGTCGTGGTCGTTCATCACCGCTCCGGTTGCGGTGAACCACACCAGGTCCGGTAGACCGTCGTCGCTGCCCGGGGCGCGTCCCTCGAAGAACTCGCCCTGCCGCAGGGCGGGCGCGCTCCGCCGGACCTCCTGCGTGCGCCGGAAGAACGCGAGCAGGTCGCGCGCCACCGGATCGTCCAGATCCCAATTCACCCAGCTGATCTCGTTGTCCTGGCAGTAGGCGTTGTTGTTGCCGCCCTGGGTGCGCCAGATCTCGTCGCCCATGGTGATCATCGGGGTGCCGGTGGACAGCAGCATCGTCGCGGCGATGTTGCGGGCGGTCCGGGTGCGCAACGCGGTGACGACCGGGTCGGTGGTCTCGCCCTCGACCCCGTGGTTCCAGGATCGGTTGTGGTTGTGCCCGTCCCGGTTGTTCTCGCCGTTGGCCTCGTTGTGCTTGTCGTTGTAGGAGACCAGGTCTCGCAGGGTGAACCCGTCGTGCGCGGTGACGAAGTTGATCGAGGCCCAGGGCCGGCGGTGGGGCGCGTACAGGTCGCTGGAGCCGGACAGCCGGTACCCCAGGTCGCGGACGCCGGGGACGCCGCGCCAGAAGTCGCGGGTGGTGTCGCGGAACCGGTCGTTCCACTCGGTCCAGTTCGGCCCGAACCGCCCGACGGCGTAACCCTCGCCGGTCGCGTCCCACGGTTCGGCAATGAGTTTGCGGGTGGCCAGTACCGGATCGGCCGCGATCGCGCTCAGCAGGGCGGATCCGGCGTCGAACGGCCCGCCGTCCGGCCGGGCGTGCACCGACGCCAGGTCGAAGCGGAAACCGTCCACCCCAAGGGTTTCCGCCCAGTACCGGAGCGAGTCGGTGACCAGCCGGATGACCGGCAGGGTCCGGGCGTTCACCGTGTTGCCGGTGCCGGTCAGGTCCCGGCCGTCCGGCAGGTAGTAGGAATCCGGGGCCAGCCCGCGGGTGGACAGGTCGACCGACAGGCCCGGACCGCCTTCGCAGGTGTGGTTGTAGACGACGTCGAGCACGACCTCGATCCCGGCCGCGTGCAGGGCGTCGACCATGGTGACGAATTCGGCGACCTCGTGGCCGGGGACCGAGGCATAGCCCGGGTGCGCGGCGAAGTAGCCGAGGGTGGAGTAACCCCAGTAGTTGCCCCGGTTGGTGGCCTTGAGTCCGGGCTCGGCGGCGGACGCATACACCGGCAGCAGCTCCAGGGTCGTCACCTTCAGCTGCCGGAGGTGGTCGATCACGGCCGGGTGGGCCACGCCCAGGAACGTGCCGCGCAGGTGGTCCGGCACCGCCGGGTGCAACTTGGTCAGGCCTTTGACGTGGGCCTCGTAGATCACGGTCTGTTCCCAGGGCACCCACGGCCGCACCGACGTGGAACGCAGTCCGGTCGCGGTGCTGTCCACGACCACCCCGGCCGGCACCAGCCCCGCGGTCTGCACCCCGTAGGACGCCGCGGCCACCAGGTCGTAGTCGGTGCCGGTGACCCGTCGGGCGTACGGGTCCAGGAGCAGCTTGGCCGGGTCCCGGGCCGGCACCCGGTACCCGTACACCTGGCCGGGTCCGACGTCCGGCACGAAGGTGTGCCAGACGCCGCAGGTCCGCTCGTCCAGGGTGACCGTGCGCAGGGTCGTGCCCGGGTCGGCCGGATCCTGCAGGCACAGCTGGGGAGGGGAGACACCGGGCACCCCGTCGGCGATGACCGCGAAGTTGGTGCCTCCCGCGTAGGGCGTCGCGCCGAGCGGGAAGGGCATGCCCGGGTACGGCGATGACCCCTTCTGCGGGGCCGCCTGCGGGTCGGGCTGGCCCGGGCGAGCGTGCCAGCGCCGCCGCACCTTGGGGGACTTCGGGTCACGACCGGGCCGCAGCATGTGGATCATTGTCACCGACCGTGTCGGCACGGGCCCAATCAAAGGTGGGTAGGAGACCGGCATCACCTGTAGGACAGAATGGCGCCCGTGAGCGAGCGTCAGCGAGTGAACCCGGTGTCCATCCTGCCCGGCCCCGACTCCGTGCTGCACATGACCGAGGTCACCGTGCGGCGCACGCCCGCCGTGCTGCTGGACGCCGTCGGCTGGAACGTCGAGGTCGACCAGCGGTGGGTCGTCCTGGGCCCGAACGGCGCGGGCAAGACGACCCTGCTGCAGGTCGCGGCCGGCCACCTGTTTCCGACCAGCGGCCGGGTGCACATTCTCGGGGAGCGGCTGGGCGCGGTCGACGTCGGTGAGCTGCGGCCGCGGATCGGTCTGTCCTCGGCGGCGCTGGCCGGCCGGGTTCCGCCGCAGGAACGGGTGCTGGACGTGGTGGTCTCGGCGGGGTACGGCGTCGTCGGCCGCTGGCGGGAGTCCTACGACGACCTGGACTTCGATCGCGGGCGCGAATTGCTGGCCGCGATGGGCATCGACGCGCTGGCCGACCGCACCTACGGCACCCTGTCCGAGGGGGAGCGGAAGCGGACGTTGGCCGCCCGCGCGCTGATGGCGGACCCGGAGTTGTTGCTGCTGGACGAACCGGCGGCCGGCCTCGACCTCGGCGCGCGGGAGGACCTGCTGATCCGGTTGAGCCGGCTCGCGGTCGACCCGTACGCGCCGACCACCGTCCTGGTCACCCACCACGTGGAGGAGATCCCGCCGGCGTTCAGTCATGTGCTGCTGCTGCGCGGCGGTCGGGTGGTGGCGGCCGGTCCGCTCGCCGAGACGTTGACCGCGGAAGCGCTGTCCGAGACGTTCGACATGAAGCTGGCCCTGGAGACCCGCGGCGAGCGGTACTTCGCCTTCGCGGCCGGCTGATGCCCGGGTGGCCTACCGGTTCGACCTGGCCGATGTCCGGTTCCTGACCGGGCCGGACGCCGCCGCGGTCCTCGCGGCCGCAGCGGCGCTGCCGCTGACCGACGACTCCCTGCTGGCCGACCTGGGCCGGCTGCGGACGGTCGTGGGGGAGCGCACGGCGGCCGTCGTGGAGACCGTGCGGCTGCGTCGCCGGGCGATCGGCAAGCTCGGCGCGGCCGCCGAAGGATGGCTGTTCACCGACGAGGCGTTGCAGCAGGCGACGCCCGCGCCGGTCGCGCGGCACCGCGCGGCCCGGTTGGTCGGGGTCGGCGTGCACGACGTCACCTGCTCGATCGGCGCCGACCTGGTCGCCCTGGCCGGGGTCGGGCCGGCCGTGGGATCGGACCTGGACCAGGTGCGGGTGCTGATGGCCGGGCACAACCTGGCCGCCGCCGGGTTCGAACCGAGGTTGCTGGTCGCCGATGCCCTGACCCGGACCACCCGCGGCCTGCTCGCCTACGCCGACCCGGCCCGGCGCGACGGCGGTGGCCGGCGGATCACCTCGGCGTCCACGGTGCCGTCGATCGCCGAGCTGGACGCCGTGCACGCCGGCCGGGCGCCGGTGCTGCGGGTGCCGCCGGGGATCGACTACGACGCGCTGGCCCGGCCCGGTGAGGTCGAGCTGGTCTCGCTGGACGGTGTGGCCCGAGAGGCCGTCCTGTGGCCGCCGGAACTGGCCGGGCCGGCCCGGCGGGCGACCGTCCTGACCTCCGCCGGCGCGGACTCGGCGGTGACCAGCGACGATCCGGACGACGCCCCGGTCGGCGAGCCGGGGGAGTATCTGGTCGACCCCGACCCGGCGGTCGTCCGGGCGCACCTGGTCCGGCACTACGCGGTTCGGCACGGCCTGTGGATGCTGGACCCCCACCTCGCGTACCTGACCGGACCGGCGCTGCCGGCCGGCATCCGGGGATTCCGCATCCTGGACCGTGCCTCGTACCGGGAGCGGACCGTCGCGCAGTGGGCGCGGCGGGACGGCATCGGCACCCTGGAGATCAAGCAGCGAGGCACTCCGATCGTGCCCGACGAGCTGCGCAAACGGCTGCGGCCGGCGCTGCGCGGGCCGACCCGGGAGGGGGCCACGCTGGTGGTGGCCCGGGTCGGCCGGCAGGCGCAGGCGTTCTGGTGCCGGGCCACCGGGCCGTAAGGTGATCCGCCGTGACCCAGCCTTCCCGTCATTTCGAACTGCTGCCCGCCGTCGACGTCGCCGACGGCCAGGCCGTCCGCCTCGTGCAGGGTCAGGCCGGTAGCGAAACCCACTACGGCGCGCCGCTGGATGCGGCCCTGGCCTGGCAGGCCGACGGCGCCGAGTGGATCCACCTGGTCGATCTGGACGCGGCGTTCGGGCGCGGTTCCAACGCGGCCCTGCTGGCCGAGGTGGTCGGTCGGCTCGACATCAAGGTGGAGATGTCCGGCGGCATCCGTGATGACGAGTCGCTGGCCGCCGCGCTGGCCACCGGCTGCACTCGGGTCAACATCGGCACCGCCGCGCTGGAGAAGCCGGACTGGTGTGCGTCGGCCATTGCCCGGTATGGGGACAAGGTCGCCGTCGGTCTCGACGTGCGCGGCACCACGTTGGCCGCCCGCGGCTGGACCCAGGACGGCGGCGACCTGTGGGAGGCGCTGACCCGGCTGGACGCCCAGGGCTGCGCCCGGTACGTCGTCACCGACGTCACCAAGGACGGCACGCTGCGGGGGCCGAATCTGGACCTGCTGCGGGAGGTATGCGCGGCCACCAAGGCACCCGTGGTCGCCTCCGGTGGGGTCTCCTCGCTGGATGACCTGATTGCCCTCGCCGGCCTGACGCCGCTCGGCGTCGAGGGCTCCATCGTCGGCAAGGCTTTGTACGCAGGGGCGTTCACCCTGCCCGAAGCGCTGGCTGCCGTCGCTGCCGCCTGACGTGCCCGGCATCGGCGACCGCCACCCGGGTCTACGCCTGGGCGGGGTGAACCTCGACCGAGCTCAGCGGATGACGAACGAGGTGTGGACCGTGCCCCACGGGCTCGGCACCGTCATGCTCCAACCGATCCGGAACAGCGAATCGAACATCTGGAAGGCCAGCGTGAACGGGTCCGGGAACAGCACCGGCTGCGGCCGCCGCGACGGCTCGGGAGTGGCCATCCCGTGCACCTTGGCCAGCACGGCGGCGGCGGCCCGGTCGCCCTGCTGCGCCCAGCCGTGCACGACCCGCAGCTTGACCGAGTTGACGACGACCTCGTCGTCGGCGTCCGGCGGCAACCGGAAGGTCTGCCCGTCCTGCCGCAGCCACAGCCGGCCGCCGGCCTCGTGCAGCACCACCCCGGCGCGATCGCTCGGGTGGGCCGGGTCGACCCCGGCGAGCACCACGGTGCCCAGGCCGGGCCGGTACCCCAGCGCCGACGGCACGTTGTCGGCGCGGAGCTGCCGATGGATATCGCCGAGTCGTTCGAGCATGCGTCAACAGTAGGTGCCCGGCGCCGCCGAGCGCGGCAGGTGACCGCGGCACGCGGTGTTCTCCCGGGAACGACTGGGTCCGACCTCCGTACCCTGTGGGGCATGTCCGTCGCGGTTCGTGTGATCCCGTGCCTGGACGTGTCCGAGGGGCGCGTCGTCAAGGGCGTCAACTTCGTCGACCTGGTCGACGCCGGCGACCCGGTCGAACTGGCCCACCGGTACGACCAGGAGGGTGCCGACGAGCTCACCTTCCTGGACATCACCGCGACCAGCGACAACCGCCGCTCCGCCTACGACATGATCCGGCGGACCGCTGAGCAGGTTTTCATCCCGCTGACCGTGGGTGGTGGGGTGCGGACCGTCGACGACATCGACGCCCTGCTGCGCGCCGGTGCGGACAAGGTCTCGATCAACTCCGCGGCGGTCGCCCGGCCGGACTTCCTGGCCGAGGCGGCCAACCGGTTCGGCTCGCAGTGCGTGGTGATCGCCGTCGACGCCCGCCGCATCCAGGACCCCGCCCTGGGCTGCCCGTCGGGTTATGAGGTGACTACGCACGGTGGCCGCCGGGGGACCGGCATCGACGCGGTCGAATGGGCGCGGCGGGCGCAGGAGGCCGGCGCCGGCGAGATCCTGCTCACCTCGATGGACGCCGACGGGACCAAGAACGGTTTCGACACGGACATGCTGACCGCCATCCGGGCCGCGGTCGGTGTGCCGCTGATCGCCTCCGGCGGGGCCGGTTCCCTCGATCATTTTCCGGAGGCCATCGCCGCCGGCGCGGACGCGGTGCTCGCCGCCTCGGTTTTCCATTTCGGCCAGTTGCGTATCGATGCGGTGAAAGAACAACTGCAGCAAGCCGGCTATCCGGTCCGGCGCCCGCTGCAGGGGGTCTCGTGACCACCGGTGAACCGGCCGGTGATCCGGCGCTCGGGGTGCGGTTCAACGCCGACGGGCTGGTCTGTGCGGTCGTCCAGCAGTACGACACCCTCGAGGTCTTGATGGTGGCGTGGATGGACGCCGAGGCGCTGCGCCGCACCGTGCGCACCGGGGCCGGCACGTACTGGTCCCGGTCCCGGCAGGAGTACTGGGTCAAGGGCGCCACGTCCGGGCATACCCAGCGGGTGGTCGAGGTGCGTCGGGACTGCGACGGCGACACCCTGCTGGTGCTGGTCGATCAGACCGACGGCGCCTGCCACACCGGGGACCGCACCTGCTTCGACGCCGGGCTGATCGCCCGAATGGCGCCCGCCTGACCGCCGCAGCTCCGGCTGGGCTGCGCGTCAGGCCAGCTGACCCAGCCGCCGCACCGTCTCGATCAGCAGGGGGTGCGGCATCGCAAGGTTGACCCGGAGGAACCCGGGCATTCCGCAGGCGCTTCCGTCGACCCCGTGAACGCCCACCCGATCACCGACCGACGCCGGGTCGGCGGACAGCCGGCGCAGGTCCAGCCAGGCCAGGTACGTGCCCTCGAGCGGGAACACGTGCGCGGCGGGCAGGACCCGGGCCAGTTCCGCCGCGAACAGGTCGCGGCCGGCAGCCAGGTAGTCCACGCACCGGGCCAGGTGATCGGCCCCCGCGGTGTAGGCGGTCGCCGTCGCGATGGCACCGAACGGGGTCACCCCGCCGCCGTGCCGGGTGAACGGATCCAGCCGGTCCCAGGCCTCCCGGGTGCGGTCCGAGCTCAGGATGAGCTGCCCGCAACCGAGCCCGGGAATGTTCCATCCCTTCGACGCCGACGTGCCGGTGATGGTGTGCGCCGCCGTGCGGACGGACAGCGCTGCATAGGGCCGGTGGGAGAACCCGGGCATGGTCAGCGGCGCGTGGATCTCATCGGCGAAGACGGTCGCCCCGGCCGCGTCGATCACGTCGGCGACGGCCAACAACTCGTCGTCGGTGAACACCCGGCCCGTCGGGTTGTGCGGGTTGGTCAACACGAACACCGCGCCCGGGGTGAGGGCCGCGGCGATCGCCGGCAGGTCGAATTCGTACCGGCCGCCCCGACCGACCCGACCGTCCCGGTCGTCGCTGCCGATGAGCCGCAGGGGCACCGTCTTCAGCTCGCGGCCCGCCATCGCCGGAACCGTCAGGAACGGCATGTAAGCCGGCACCGGCAGCACGACGGGAGCACGGGGGTCGGTGAGGTGCTCCAGCACGATGCGGAAGCCGGTGACCACCGAGGCCACCGGATGGACGTCGGCCGGTTCGACGGTCCAGCCGTAGCGCGACTGCCAGCCGGCGGTGGCCTCCGCGACCCCGGTGGCCGCGGCGGGCGGCAGGTAGCCGGTGAGTCCGCGGTCGACGGCGTCGTGCAATGCGGCCGCGATGGCCGGCGCCAGCGGGAGGTCCATCTCGGCCACCCCGGCGCCGATCGCGCCGGCCGGCACCGACGTCCACTTCAGCCCGCCGCGGGCGCGCAGGTCGTCGATGGTCTGCGCGTCGGTCCAGGCGGCGACGTCGACGGTGGGCTCGGCGGTCACCGGCCCACCGTACGGGCGCGGGCGGGATCCGCCGGCCGGTGGTCCGGGCGGCCGGGTCCGCCCGGCAGAATGTGCCGCATGTCGGTGACCACCCCCGCGACCGATCCGGCGCGGTCGTCCGCGGCGCCCGCGCTCGGGGCGATCAGTCCCACCTTGGCGGAGTTTCGCGAACTGGCCCGGGACCGGCGGGTGATTCCGGTGACCCGCCGGCTGCTCGCCGACACGATCACGCCGGTCGGCCTGTATCTGACCCTGTGCGGCGATCGGCCCGGCACGTTCCTGCTGGAGTCGGCGGAGAACGGTCGTTCCTGGTCCCGCTGGTCGTTCGTCGGCGTCCGGGCGCCGGCCATCCTGAGCGAGCGCGACGGCGACGCCACCTGGCTCGGCACGCCGCCCGCCGGACTGCCGCTGCACGGCGACCCGCTCCGCGTGCTCGACGAATCCCTGCGGTTCCTGCACACCGAGCCGTTGGCCGGGCTGCCGCCGTTGACCGGTGGGCTGGTCGGGTACCTCGGGTACGACGTCGTGCGCCGCTGGGAACGGATCGCCGCGGACCGGTCGGCATCGGCGCCCGAGACGGATCCGCCGATCCCGGAGCTGGTGATGATGCTGGCCACCGACCTGGCCGCGTTGGATCACCACGAGGGCACGGTCACGCTGATCGCCAACGCGGTCAACTGGGATGGCACCGACGAACGCGTCGAGGAGACCTACCGGGACGCCGTCGACCGGCTGCAGGGGATGAGCCGGGCGCTGGCCGCACCGCTGTCGCTGCCGGCGGCCCGCTTCGACGCGCGGACCCCCGAGGTGACCCGGCGGATGGAATCGGCCGACTACCGGGCCAAGGTGGACATCGCCAAGGAGCACATCCGGGCCGGCGACGCCTTCCAGATCGTGCTGTCCCAGCGCTTCGACGTACCCACCCGGGCGGACCCGCTGGAGATCTACCGGGTGCTGCGGGCGACGAACCCGAGTCCTTACATGTACCTGCTCCGGGTGCCCACCCCCGACGGCGAGCCGATCGCGGTCGTCGGCTCGTCGCCGGAGGCCCTGGTCACCGTGCGCGAGGGGCTGGTGACCATGCATCCGATCGCCGGCACCCGGCCAAGGGGGCACACCGAGGAGGACGACGTCCTGCTGGCCAAGGACCTGCTCGCCGACGAGAAGGAACGCAGCGAGCACGTCATGCTCGTCGACCTCGGCCGCAACGACCTGGGCCGGGTCTGCGCGCCCGGCACGGTCAAGGTGGTCGACTTCTTCACCATCGAGCGGTACAGCCACGTCATGCACATCGTCTCGACGGTGACCGGGCAGCTGGCGCCCGATCGCACCGCGTACGACGCGCTGGCCGCCTGCTTCCCGGCCGGCACCCTGTCCGGTGCGCCCAAGCCGCGGGCCATGCAGATCATCGAGGAGCTGGAGCCACTGCGCCGCGGGGTGTACGGGGGAGTGGTCGGATACCTGGACTTCGCCGGGGACGCCGACACCGCGATCACCATCCGGACCGCGCTGGTCGCCGACGGCGTCGCCTACGTGCAGGCCGGCGCCGGGGTGGTCGCCGACTCCGTGCCGGCGATGGAGGATGCCGAGTGCCGCAC
>Ga0247821_10002047_pt1 | contig 11086 bp, 15 predicted proteins | sample 13C_Glycerol_Day_FD_192481 | JGI IMG/M metagenome (GOLD analysis project Ga0247821, IMG submission 192481) | Soil microbial communities from agricultural site in Penn Yan, New York, United States - 13C_Glycerol_Day14 | ecosystem: Environmental > Terrestrial > Soil > Agricultural land | place... | reverse complement strand
GGGCATGATCCCAATCCCGGACACTGCGGTTGCGATCGAGTTACCGGTGCCACCGGTCGGTGCCGAGAAGTTGAGGATGCCGAGGCAGAACAGCATGTCCGCGTCGGAAAACGCAGCAGCGGCGTTGTCCGAGGCGAGGGTGACGGATCGGTCGAACAGGTACAGGTCGACGGCGCCGACTACTGCGGCCTGGTCGAGCAGCGTCGCGGACTGGATCACGCCCGTGGCACCGGACACCCGGACCGCGTTCGCGAACGTCAGGATCGTCCCGAGCTGGTCGTTCGCGACGTAGGCGGTGGTCGCCGTGGTCAGCCCGGCCGACTGCACCTGGATCCGTTTCGCTGACGGCTTCGGGTTCACCCACAGCCCCGAGGTGGCGTCACCCGGAATCGCCGCCGAGGAGTCCAGCGTTCCGTCTACCAGCTTCACTCGCTGATAGTGGACGGCGCTGATGTCATCGGTAGCGATAGTTGTGCCTGAGCCCGCTGTTATTGCGACGTTATCTGCCAAGGTACGCTATCCCTCCCTCACCGAAGACGCATCCGTTTCGACGTACGATCCATCGTGTTCCAGCCCAGTGGCGATTCTTTGATGAGAACGCTGACGGTCTGATAGGTGGCCGCCGCGCTCGACGTCGCGGTCCGCGTGCCCGTCGGTACCGCCGAGGTGAGCATCTCCGAACCGACCCGACCCGTCCAGTTCGTGTCTCGCTCCGTGTAGGCGACCATGCTGGTCGGCATCGTCAGGTTCACCGCGCCGGTGCCGGCCTGAATCCCGGGCCCGAAGAAGCAGATCAACAGATCGTCGGCTTGTCCGCTGGTCGGAGTGACCGTCGGTGCCACAATCGACGTCGACGACGCCCCGTTCACGGTGGACGCCACGCCATCGATCCCGGATGCAGCACCAGTCAACACGAACAACGCCGCGTACCTCTCATTGTCGACGTCGACCGAGTTGGTGATGACGGTGCGGGCGCCGGGCAACGCGACATCCGACGTCCACACCTTTGTGTGCCCGAGGTCGGTGCCCGCGTCCGCGGTGTGCTGCAGCGTCCAGGCCGTGCCGGCCGTGCCGGTCGGGGCAGTCATGTTGGCGGCGACATAGAAGTTGCTGGCGTGGATGAACACCAGTTTGTCGCTGGTGAGCATCCCGGCGCCGGTGGTGAACGTGACGTTGGCCGTCGCGTTCATCCCCGCGTCCTGCTCCTCCCGGATCTTGATCGGCATGGTGTACCGGCGTCAGGCCATAAGGGGAGTGAGGCCAAAGGTCAAGGAGCTGAGCGTGAAAGTGTCGCCATTGGTGATCGCCTTGGAAGTCGTCAAAGCAGCAGTGAAGAGCACGTTCCCGGCGGTCAGGTTGTCCCAGCACGACACGTGCGAAAGTGTCTCCGAGCCGGACGCCCAGCTCGCCCAGGAAGGGAGAGTAGATGTGATCGCCTTGGATCCGCCCGAGGCTGCGGACCAGGCCAGGATGACGCGGGTGGTGTTCGCGCTGGCCGCAGTGGTGGCCGCCGAACCCGGATCTCCTGTGTGCAGCTTGATATAGGTGTTGGTCGGTGCGGTGAACGCCGTCCCGCCGAGCATGTCCAGCCACTTGTTGGCCAAGTTAACGGTGTGCATCCCGACTGCCACGACTCAGCCCTCCGTGTTCTGGAGCCGCTGGCCCCGTTCGGTCAATGCGTCCCGCAGCTCGGAGCCGCGAAGGTCCCCGACCTCGTCGAGTTCGTCGGCACATTCCCCTGTGGGGCAGCCAGCGTCGCGACAGCAATCCTTGTGCAGGTCCAGCGAGCTGGTATCCATCAGCTCGCGCAGCAGTCGACCGCGCTGGTCCTCGGGCGCATTCGCGAGCACCTTGTCGATGACGTCGTCGGGTGCGTTGCGGAACTGCCCGATCTGCGGTCCGCCGAACGAGTGGCGAGGGTGATCATCGACCCCGCCGCAGAGGTCGCACACCCGCAGCGGGCGCCCATCATCGGTATTCGTCATCAAAAGCCCTTCATGGGGGAGCGAAGCGTCAGGGATACGCGTGCACGGGGCGACGTACGGGGGTGCTCGCGTGGGATAGCGAGCCGGAGGTAGGCATGCCGGCATGTAGGAGTCGCCGTACGCCGAGAGAGGAGACTTGGACTGCGTTGGCCTTGCAGGCAGCAGCGGCCGTGATCGGGCGCACCGTGACCTGCGTACGGCTTGCGCTGGCAGATCCAGCCGCGTCAGCGGTCTCCGCAAGTCCGATGATCGTGGGCCCGGCGCCACCGTCGTCGCCGACCGCTGTACCGCCCTGCGCAGTGCCCCAACCGGTGGCGGTATCCGCGAATGCGGCGGTCATCTCAGACCGTGAGGTCCCAGCGGCAGATACCGGTGGAGGCGAACTGTACGGTGAGCGTGCCGTTAGTGACCGACGCGGCACCGCCGTAGTACAGGTAGCACAGGCCCTGATCGGCGACCGGCGCCGTCAAAGTGTCATCGTAGACAAGTCCGCCATAGACGTTGGACAGCGTCGCCGCCGAGCCCGAGGCCACGTCGGCGCCGTCGAACATGACGATGCCGTTGGTCGAGGTGTCAAGCACCGTCGAGGCGATCGCGATGCCGCCCGCAGCCCATTGCCCGGACTGCGACACCTCGTTGGCCGCGGCCCACTGTCCGACGTTGTAGGCGGTGTTGGTCGCCGTGACGTTCTGGTCCGGGGTGATCGAGTTGTTGTAGTTGGCCAGTTTGAACGAGTCCGCGTCCAGGTCGAGCGCGGTGACGTTACCGAGCGCATTGGCCAGGGAGATGCGGAAGATCTTGGAGTTGGTCCAGGCCATCGGTCAGCTCTCCTGATGCGCGGCGCCGGCCGACCCGGCGGTCTGTGGGGTGATCACGACGTGCTCGCCGGAGCCCTGATCGGCGTCGTCCTCGACGGGCTTCTCGAACGGGATGGGCTCACCGATCGGCGGTTCGGGAGGGGTCTCGGACATGCAGGGCTCCTATTCGGCGAAGGCGCGGACGGTGGGGGCGAGCACGACGCAATCCGCACCGTCTTCGCGCTCTGTGCGGATCTGCGCGATCGGGCGCCCCTCGTGCAGCTGCACCAGCTCGCGGCCGATGAAGTCCTCCCGCTCGTGCGCGGTGACCTGGCAGCGCGTCCCGGCGGGGACCAGCGGCGCGGTGAGCCCGGCCAGGCCACGGCAAGTGTGAAACGGATTCGCTCGAGGGTCGGTGGTCTTGTCCACGGTGTCGCAGTTCGGACACGTCCAGAGTTGGTCTCGGCGCAGTAGAGGAATCGTCATCGCGGACTCACCGTGACCACGGTGTCGGTCGGATCGATGACCAGTTCGACCCCGGCACGCTCGGCGACCAGGCGTGCCACCGCCTCGGAGCCGGTATGCCAACTGTGCGCCGTCCCGTTGTCGACCGTCGTGCGCAGCGGGGCGTTGTGGTAGGCCTCGGACAGTTCGTGGCGGGTGATGACAACAGGGTCATTCACGTCCGAGTCACCTCCGGATGAACGATCACGTGGCCGTCGACCAGTCGGGTCACGTTCCCTGAGCCGTCGGTCAATTCGACGTCGTATGCGCCGGTGCGCCATGTCCACGCCGCCGAGGTGGTCGCCGGAACCTTGAGTACGACGTTGTTGGCGTCGAAGGCGATCCCTGAGTTACCCAGCGTCCATTCGTGGAGCACGGTCGGGTCCGCGGCGTGCGTACGGATCTGGCCGCGGGCGGTCATCCCGGACAGGGATACCGGGGCTCCGTTCGCATCGAGCACCGGAATGGCGACCTGGAACGTCTCGCCCTGGTTGATGCGTAGGTGGTAGCGCAGCGTCATAGGGATATCACCACGGCCCTCCTCGGGGGCTCAATACGGAGAAGGGTGGGGAGAGCTAAGGGGTCACCCAGTGGGGGCGACGTACTGGGTGACGTACTGATTAACGATCCCGCCGAACTCACCCGGCCGGTCGTGCTGCCCGCCCGGGATCACGTTTCGCTGAGTCGTGGCGAACCCGTTGGTGACGTACCAGTTGTAGCCTTCCAGGCTGTCGGCGACCGCCGTGGTCTCATCCCCGCCCCGGACGTCCCACACGGCCGCAACATTCGCCTTGAATGTCGACGTATAGGTGGGGGTGATCCCGAACTGTGCCGGCGAGGAGCCGTAGGAGATCGCCAAGAGCAGTCCGTCCTCCATCCACGAGGACGCGTAGGCGGGCCCGTAGATGCCCGCGGCGTTTTCAGCGCCCGAGGAGAACCCGGAGACGCATGCCCGGGTCTTGTCGACGTTGTAGAGAGCCAGGACCTGCGTCTTGATCAGGTCGTCGAGCCATTTCGTCTTCTGTGCCCGCGTGGTCCCATCGTTCGATCCCAGGTACCAGCACACCCCGTCGCCGTCGGTGCACCCGTTCCCGGGTGCTCGGGGCGTCACCAGCAGCATGTTGTTGTTCTTGGCGATGGTGATCAGGCCCGTCGAACCCGCCATCAGGTAGGTGCTGGCCGTGTTGCTCAGCCCTGCCTCGCCCGATCCGTCCCCGTAGACCAGTACCCCGACCCGCTTGGACCAGTCCAGTCCCGAGGCGTAGACGTGATAGGTCGAGGTCTTCGTGCCGTTGTTGTAGGACACGCCGGTCCGGTCGGTGAGCGGACCGCCACTACCACCCGTGAAGGAGCCGCCGCCCCCGCGTCGCCTACTGCCGGCTGCGATAAGTCCGGTCACGTCGTGGTGTCCCCATAGAGCCACCACTCATCCGTGGCGACTTTGATCGCTTCGGCGACGGCGTACTGTCCGGCCAACTTGAACGCGCTTCCCCGGGCTCGCAGGGTCACCCCGAGTGCAGCGGCGATTGTCAGTTGGCCGGTGCCGGCCTGGCGGAACGGGACCGCGGTCCCGACGGCGATGGCCTGGGCGGCGTTGGTCGGAAGGGTGAACGTACCGGCGGTGCTCGAGTTGTAGATCTGTGCCGCTCCGACATCTCCGGCCACGATGGTGTAGCTCGCAGTCCGCGTCGAGGACGTGGTCTCCCGGACAGCGGTCCGGTTGTCGACGTAGTTCTTCGTCGCTAGATGCGTGGACAGCTGCGGGTCCGGCCCCGTGCTCTGTGACAGGTGGACGAGGTCGGCCACGAGCAGGCTCCTTTACGCGTGAGGCAGGAACGGCACCGCACCACCGGGCGGCCCGGCGAGCTCGGTCTGCACCACCGGTGTCCCGGGTACGTCCCCGCCGGGGATGGTCAGCGTCACCGCGGCCCAGGTGCCGGTCGCGTCGTTCGAGGTCGAGGTGTAGGTCGGGGTCCGTGCGGCACTGGTCAGTGCGGTGGTCGCGGCCAGCAGCGTGTAGCCGGCGGTCCCCGAGGAGGGCCGCCAGAACCCCCGCTGGGTCAACCCGGCCGGCAGGCTCAATGTCCCGGTGGTCGCCGTGGGGTTACGCTGGGAGAACACGCACACCTGCAGATCGTTCGTGGTGGCCGGCACCGTGGGTACGACCGTGACCGAGGACCCGGTGCCGAACCGGACGACCGGGGCGAACCGCTCCGGGTCCACGCCACCCGCACCGCGCACGGTGATGATCGCCAGAGCGGACAGCCACGACCCGCCGCCGAACGACAGCGACGTGGTCGCGGGCTGCGCAGCGGTGTACGCCGCGGCGAGCACCCGCACCCGGGTCGGACCCACCGGGATGCTCTGCGAGAGCTCCCAGCCGCCGTAGTAGGCCGCATCGGTGAGCAACGTCCAGCCCGTCGGGACGACGGTCCCGCCCTCGACGCTCGACACCAGCACCACGATCTGCATGTCGTCGACCGTCACGCCGGAGGCCGGGGTGATGTTCCAGGCCGTCGGGGTTGCGGCCCCGCCACGGGTGTCCAGGTGGGTCGGAGTGGCCACACCGGGTGTGGTCGCAGGCATTGCCCCCAGTGCGGTCAGCGCGCGGTGCAGGTCGTAGGCGCCGGCGCCCTGTTCGGACGCGCCGGCCCCGGTGTCGCGGGTGTTGGCCTTGAACGCCGACCCCACCTGAGTGGGCGTGAACTGGCCGCCGGTCAACGCACGCGCCATCAACTGCACCATGTGTGGCGCCGAGGCGCTGGTGCCGTTCCAGCGCACCGGGCGGCCGTAGATATCCAACGAGGTGACGTCGACCCCGGTACTGCAGCCCGAGCCGTCCGCGGCGTGGTTGGAGAACAACGCCCGGCGATCGGTCGACTCGTCGAAGGCGATCGAGGAGTGCACCCCGACGAACGAGCGACTGGCCGAGGACGGGTCGCCCAGGTCGGCGAGGTTGTCGTTGCCGGCGGCGATGACGATCTGCGCGCCACCGTTGTCCCGGGCGTAGGCACAGGCGTCCTGGAACGCCTGTGACGGTACACCGGGAGGGGCAGAGAGGCTGATGTTGATGACCTTGGCGCCGTTGTCGACGGCCCAGCGGACCCCAGCGGCCACCGCGGCGTCGAAGGCTGCGCCGCTGTCGTCGGTGATGATGCCGTCCAGCAGTTGGCCGCCGGCCGGTACCGCGTTCGGCGCGACCAGGCAGCCGTGGATGTGGCTCGGGTTGATCAGCTCCTGGCCGGGCCCGAGCACCACCCCGCTGGTGACGGTGCGCGCGACCAGAGCGATCCCCATGGCGTCGCGCACGGCCTTCGTGGTGCCCTGATCGAGCACCGCTACCCGGACGTCCCGACCGTGCCAGCGGCGCAGGTCGACGTAGCGAGCACGTAGCCAGGCCAGCGTGGCCAGCGTCGGGATCGGTAGCGGGCCGGTCGGTCGGGCGACGTAACGCGTGGGGGAGTAGCGCCGAGACTCCTCGAGGTACCGCAGGTTCGAGGCGGCGGCGAACCGCTCGGCCTCCTCGTCGGTGAGCTCGACCGAGTACACGACGTCGGAGCCGTAGGGGTGCTTGGCCAGCCCTTCGGCGGTGTCGGAGTCGGAACCGATGACATCCAGGTAGCCGCGCTCGGCCCAGGCCTCGTCGTCGGGCAGCACGTCGTGAGCGATGGTGCGCTGGTATGCGGGGAGCTTGGCGGCGCCGACATTCCACCGACGGCGTGGCTGGTCGGTCATGCCGTGAACGCCGTCGTCACGGTCCACCCGTAGGCCGACTCGAAGTACAGCCCAACGGTCCCGCGCTGCGATGCCGGCACAGTGAGCGTCGAGGCGATCGAGCTGGGCCGCTTCAGCGCGGCGTTGAACGTGATCACCCGCTGCGCGCCCGAGGCGATCACCCGCAGATGCAGCCACTGCCCGTCGGCGCCGTTGGCCGGCTCGTTGAGCAGCACATTGCCGGTCGCGGTCATGAGCTGGTTGTTACCGGCTGCGGCGTTCAAGGTCGCCGACGCCGCGTAGGGCGCCACCACCGGCACGTCGCGCACCTGCGGTGCCGCGAGCAGCGCCGACTTCGCCACGATGGTGTAGCGGTACTGGTTGGCCGTCGGCGCTGTGACGAAGGTCAGCTGCACCGTGTTGACGTCCGTGCTGGCCGCGGCGACCAGCGGGTACAGCCCGGAGGTCTCCTCGTGCACTCCTACCACCAGGTCGACGGTGCCCAGCGCGTGCACGATCGACGGCGTGGTGCTGCCCGACGGGACATAGCCGGAGACGATCCCGCCCAGGGCCAGCGTGGACAGCTTCGAGCGCTCCGCCGTGGTCATCGCCAGCCGGGTCGCCGAGTCCGCGGTCTTGTCCAGCGAGATAGCCGCGGAGACGGCCACCTTGGCGTTGGTGACCGAGCCGTCCAGCGGGGTCGCCGTACCCGCACCGGACTCCAGTAGGCCGACCCGCGAGTTCAGGTCGGCGTCGTTGGATTCGAGACGGTTCAAATCTTCCGAGTCAATTGCATTGGCCTGTGCGGTGCCGCCGGGCTGGGTGTCGAGGACCCAGGGCTGATTGCGGGGCGTGAATACCACGGCGGCTCCTCAGCGGTGTTCCAACGATCGAGAGCGATGAAGATGGATCAGCCGTCGTAAGTGGTGGGGAAATTGGCCTTGAGAACGGCGCCGGCGGTCCGCGCGGCGGCGGCGTCCCCGGCGAGGGCGATCCCGGATGATGCCGCCCGATTGTGCGTGAGCCGCATGTGGTCGGCGACGGGCGCGGTGATGCCTCCGCCGGTGACCGACGCGAGGGTGACGTGGTTGCCCTCAATGGTGTAGCGCTCCGTTGAGCCCGGGGCGTCGTGCACTCGGATGCCGTACTGGTAGGTGCCAGTGGCGGCCACGACGTTCGCGATCCGGAGCCCGTCAGGCACCACTCCGGACGTCCCCTCGCTCATGCCGATCGCGACCAGCGGCGAGGTGGTGGCGCTCATCGCGGGCGTGTCGAAGATGACCCCGTCGACCACCACTTCGCCCTTGACGTCGAGAGACAGGGTCTGGAAGGCGCCGACCACGAGGGTTCCACGCACAACCAGCCCGGCGGGGGCCGTCACCCCCGCGTCGCCGGTGGAGAACCGGGTCCGGGCGAGCACCGGGAACGCCGACGTCGAGGTGCCGATGATCTCGATGACGCCGCCCTCGACGGTGACCCGGGTTGCGCCCTCGCACTGGTGGACGCCACGTCCGCCGGTAGCCATGTGCAGATCAGGATTGCGTACCGTGAGCCGGTCACATTTGCTGCGGGCAACGATGGCAGTCGACGTGTTATGACAACTCGGGTGGTCGATGGTGAAATCTTTGTCGTCGGCGAACTCAGGGTTACCAATAGACCAGCCGATGGTACCCCCACGTACTTTATCCCGGGTGGACGAACCCCGCTTCGAATAGATCCCGTGAGTCTGGTACGACGAGACTGTGCAGTTGATAGACAGGTTGTCGACAGAACCGCAGTCGTACGAATTGACCCAATTGACGAGATGTCGCACTCCATGGCCCACGTTCTCACGGGCAACCCCGCCGGTGCACTGGTCGAACCGCATCAGGTACCCGTGTCCGCCCGAGGATGGTCGGTACGGATTGCGCGCGGTCGTCTGGCTGACAACCGGTTGCAGGCACGCGTTAAAATTCACGACATGCAGATTGAAATTTGAGGCCGACACTCGTGTGACCTGCGGCTGCACGCAATGCTGAAAGTGGATGAGGTGAGGCACCGCGCCGTGAAAACCCCCGGACCAGGCCACACCAGGGTCTATCTCCTGGATCGAGGTGAACCCCTGCACCACTGGACGTTCCAGCATGGTGACTTTGGTTATGGTCGGTGTGGAGCTGTAGCCCCACTCCACCGGGGTTTCCAGGCCGACCGCGCCAGTGCCGGTGTTCACCGACGCGACGCGGTTGATTTCGACCCGGCCCTCGGCGTAGACCGAGGTGGTGCCATCCCATCGGGCAAGCGTCGGGTTGTCGCCGACGATCACGTAGTCACCGTCGGTGAACGTGGCGGCGTTCCCGACCGTGGAGCAGGTGACCGACACGTTCGATGTGCTCGGCGCGAGGATAGCCACCGGGGTCCCTAATGTGCCGCGGAACCAGATGAACGGCGCCGTTCCCAGGGTGGGGCGGGTGATGATCGATGCGCCGTTGCCGTCGATCGTCAGCGTCTTCGTGACGAGCAGGTTGTCGACCCGATACGTTTTGCTCGGGGTGAACTGGATCGTTGCCCCCGCCGGGGCGGCATTGATCAGCGCTTGGACTGCCGCCGTGTCGTTTGTTCCGGCACCGGTGGTGCCGCCGACCCAGTCGCCACGGGCTCCGTTGCTGTCGACCCCGTATGCATATGTCGAGGAGCTCGATCGTCCGGCGGCACGAACGATGGTCATTAGCTTTCCCGAAGACAGATCAGCGGCACGACGTTGGTTTGCGTCAGGCTGGAGAGCCCGGTGCTCAGCGGGATGGTCTGACTGGCCTTGTTCCAAGCCAGCAACGTCGCCGCGGTGGTACCGAACGCCGAGGACACGGCGCTGGAGTTCAAGTTCGTGCTGCGCACTGTGGCGGTGGATGTGGCGAGGAACGTGACGATATAGGGGGTCCTCGCGGTCAGCGAGACCGACAGGGTGGCCGTCTTCTCACCGGTCGAGTTGAGCTTGCCGGTGGTGGAACCGGTAGTGGCGACCTTCGTGCCGAGGGTGTCGTTGAAGACCGCGATCTCCAGCGGGTCGTCGGTTCCGGATGCGGTGGAGGTGATGAACCAGGCCAAGGCGATGGAGTAGTCCCGACGCGGGTAGATGCGGTACGCGTACACCGTGCCGGAGACCAGGGTCAGCGTGTTGCCGGGGGCCCAGCCACGGATCGTCGGACCGAGAAGTCCCGGCAGGCCGTCGTCGTCGCGATTGGTGACCGTGGACGGGATGAGAGTGCGCTTCACGAACAACCCCTATGTGCGAGGAGGACTAGGACAAGGTCATGCGGAGGTGCCGTCGGTGACCCACCAGTCGGTGCCGTCGTAGACGAGTTCCCCGGCCCACTTCGACCCGCTGGTGATCGTGATCGTGGTCGCGATACTGGTCAGGGTCAGGACGCGGTCCGCGCCGGACGCGGTGATCTCGATCCGGACCACCTGGCCGTCCACTCCGCCGGTCGGGTCGGCCAGGGTGATCGGTCCGGTGGCGGTGCACCGGAACAGGGATCCCTGTGAGGCGTTCGGGGTGATCGTCGCGGCATATGTGATCGGAATCGGGTCGAGCACGGCGCGCGGGTAGTGCGGCACTTAGGCCTCCAAGTTGGGGAGCTGGTGGAATGTCAGAAGTGCACGCGGATCCAGCGCTGGTTCGCGTTCGACGGGGTGGTGAGCGTGAACGTCCCGGCGCCGCCGCCCATCGCGGTGATCTGCACGCGGTCGGTGTTGGGCTGGGTGTAGCCGTCGGTCACGCAGAAGTCGGCGGACACGGCGCACCACTTCAGTGGGAACGGGGTGTGGAAGTTGGCGGTGGTGGTCGACGCCGTCCACGGATACATGTGCTCGGAGAACACGTTGCCCGAGACGCTGGATGGATTCTGGTAGAAGACGGTCACGTTCGAGAATCGGGCCAGTCCGTAGCTGTAGTTCGCGGGGCCATTGCTCGGGTTGAACAGATTCGTCAGCGCTGACCCGGCACTCGCACCCATGATGACGTCGCCGTTCGACATGGACACGTGGCTGTTGCCGGACACGTCGAACAGGTAGGTCAGCCCGCCGGAGGCGCCGATCGTCTCCAGGTGGAAC
>Ga0247821_10002045_pt1 | contig 11092 bp, 14 predicted proteins | sample 13C_Glycerol_Day_FD_192481 | JGI IMG/M metagenome (GOLD analysis project Ga0247821, IMG submission 192481) | Soil microbial communities from agricultural site in Penn Yan, New York, United States - 13C_Glycerol_Day14 | ecosystem: Environmental > Terrestrial > Soil > Agricultural land | place... | reverse complement strand
GAGTAGCAAAGTGGTTATGCTCCGGATTGCAAATCCGTCTACGCCGGTTCGATTCCGACCTCGGCCTCCATTATTGAAAGCCCCGCAGATTAACGTCTGCGGGGTTTTTCTTTGTGCGCAAAAAGACCAAAGTGTTCCGCAACTTTTGGCATGTGTTCCGCAACTCGGTCTATTTTGTCGGGCTGACGACCTCGCCAACTCGACGATAAACACGCTTTGTGATCTCCTCTTTGGAGTGGCCGAGCAGCCTGCTGGCCTGAGTAAGATCCTCGATCTCCGAGGCCGCCTTCGGTCGTATGTCACGAAACTGAAATTGCCGAACCTTGGCGGCTAGATCCGCGTTGCCGTCGGCGGCAATCTTCCTGGCTGCCTTATCTCTGGCTTCGCTGAAACGGTTTCTCAGCATTTCCCAGCTCATGCGCAGGCCAGAGTCGTTGGTGATGAGCCGCGAGTTGCGGACGCCCTGCAGCTTCCGACGTTCAAGTAGCGCATCGATGAACAGCCCCAGGCCGGTCAGTTCGCCATTGACATGCCGCCGGATGCGCAGCTTCTTGTCGGTTTTGTTCTGATCAACCCAGAGATAGTCATCGTCCAGGTCGACGGTGCTGAACTTCAATGTGTCCGCAGGGCGCTGGCCGGCCAGATAGGCCAGGTCCATGGCGTCTTTTAGGCCTTGATCTGCCTCGGCATACACCGCATCCCATACATCGTCGGCCGCGTAGAAGTCGCGTACCTTTTCCTTGTTTCTGCGTACAGCCAGGCAAGGGTTGCGTTCTGCGAATCCCCACTCCATTGCTACAGTGAAAACGTGCGAGAGCAGGGCTATTTCCCGATTCGCTCTGGTCTTCGCCGTGCGCGCGTCCCGGTACTGAGCAACGACCGGTGGCGCGATGGCCTCAATCGGTGCGTCTGCAAACGCCTTGCGTAAACGTTCCAGCTCGTACTTATTGTCTTTCTGAGTGCGCGGTGATTTGGTCGGGATGATGTCTCGCTCGTACCGGTCGAACAGTTCACCCATCGTCGCCATCACTCTCGGCATAGCTTTCTGCTCGAGGCGCGCCCACTCTAGCTTGGCCTCTGCCAAGTCCTGCCCTAAAGGGATTTCAATCCTCCTTCCTTCAGCGTCTCTACCGCAGTAGTAGTACGCCACCCATAATTTGCCGCTCTTTCTTTTTCTGGTCCGCCGAAGCAATCGCTCCGGCAGGTCACGGTTTTCCTTCTTTCTATGGCGCATTTGCTATCCCACGCGTGACAGGTCAAGTGCCCAGGTTTCTGCTGTGGCATTTGTTGCGGTTGGTTTTACGCCGGCCAGCTTGAGGCGTGCATATAAAAGCTGCGAGCTGTTCAAGTCTGAGCCCAGCCATCGTGCTGGGCTTTTTCGTTCCTGTCTCTGATAGAGTGGCACTTTGTCACTACGCACGGGAATCGTATGTCGAAGTACCACATCATTGAAGGCCGTGGCTCTAGATCCGGCCAGAAGCTCTATCAGGTGTTCATTGGCGGGATGACCATTGGCAATCCGTGTTCGTCCCTAGAGCAAGCTGAGGGCTATATCAAACTTCTTGAGCAGCGAGATGCGGAAGCTGAGGCCGAGCGCCAGAGAGAAGCCGAAACCGAAGCTGAGCACCAGCAGGAAGCTGAGCGGCAGAGTCAGAAACGCAGATCAGGTCCGTCCTTCGGGATGTGACAATCCCAACTCCAAGAGCCCGGCCTATTGCCGGGCTTTTTTTGTTGCAGCGCCTCCTTGAATGGCGGAGCAGGGCTGTTAAAGTCTGCATCCTTTTTCGAGCCTGAGACGGATCTTATGCAGCAGTTTTTCTCCAAGACTTTTGGCGGGCTGACGCCGAGCTACTACATTCGTCAGCTGATCTTCGGATCCCTATTCGCGGCCTTCATCATATTCATGAAGGCGAGATCGCCAAGCGGTCTCACTTTCGATGCAATTTCTCTGGCCGTTGTATGTACGTTGCTTTACCCATACTCGCGCTTTGTTTATGAGAGTGTGGTTGGTTACATCGTGGGAGGTAATGTGTTCTATGTGAACGCGAAGCTTATGCTCGCGACAAAATTCATCACTATGTTCATGTGCTGGCTTTTCGCGGTTTTCATCGCTCCTGTAGGCCTTGCATACCTCTATTGGCATCACAGTCGCCAATCCTCCCTTTAGAGACATCCTAGCCCAGCCACCCAGCTGGGCTTTTTCGTTAATGCGGATTACACGCCCAGGCCGCTGGGCTAAGTCGGTAGTGGCGTTGATCAAAGCCGTGCGCTCCCTGTTCGACTACGCGATGAGAGTCTGGGGTACGTGACCCAGCGATCCAGACCACCAAGCCGGGGATGCACCGGCCATCCGCCCCCATTCGAGCCTCGGCATTTGCCGGGGCTTCTTCGTTTTCGGCTCCGCCACACCCATCGCTCCGAGCTGGGAGTGCTGTTGGGGCCGAATCTATTTCGAGGCTCGCCATATCGGTGGGCCTTTTCGTTTCTGGAGCCCTGCGATGTCTGAACAAGCGAAGCGTGACAAACAGGCAGTAATCGACGCGGTGATTGGTGGTGACCTTGCTGGTCTGGCCCTGGCATTGAAGCGCCTGTCTGACAGTAGTCCGTCAGAGTTCCTTGGTACTTCTCATGACCTGCTCAATACCGAGCAGCACGAGCAGTTCCTTATGCTTGGCCCCTGCCGTCAGCCCGACGTTTACCATGCTGATGGCATGGTGTTCGGAGCCACTTACACCAATGGTGATTTCCTCTGTAAACGCGCCCACCCGGCCGGAACTGGCCTTCCCTTTGACGAGGTCCGCCAGGCTGTTGAGAAGGCCCGCGCCGAGTTCGAGCAGTCGGTGATGAATGTGGTGTGCAGCCTCGGAAATACGATGGAGCATCTGGACAAGATGTTGGTCGGCCATTCCTTCGCGGATAGCAAGCTGGTCAGCCTCGCTTGTGACGAGTTGGCTACGGCACCGTCATCGACGACCGCCCGATCAGCGTGCTTCCACCAGGCGTGCAAGACGCCCCGGCCCGGGTACTGATCACCAGTCATAACTCCGTCGACCAGGGTATCGCTGTTACCACGATGACCATCGGCTGGGATGCGGCGCCCGGCGCAGTGGCTTATGACGTGGAATGGCGCTGGGGTGCTCGGGACTGGATCAAGCTGCCACGCACTGGCGAACTGTCAGCCGACGTTCGCGGTGTATATGCGGGTCAGTACCTGGCCAGGGTGCGCGCAGTCAGTTCCATGTACGTGGCCTCGATGCCGACGACCTCGATGCTGACGGATGTCGCAGGTAAGACCACGCCGCCGCCTGCGGTCACCCATCTGACAGCCAGCAGCGAACTGTTCGCCATCGGTCTGAAGTGGGGCTTCCCTGCTGGCGCCGAGGACACCCAGCGCACGGAAATTTGGTACAGCCCGAGCAACAGTCTGGAGACCGCCACCAAGCTCACCGATCTGGCCTATCCGCAGAGTGACTACAAGCTGCAGGGTCTGGCTGCAGGCGTGTCGTTCTTCTTCTGGGCGCGTCTGGTGGATCGCACTGGCAACATCGGGCCGTGGTTCCCAGTGGCACCGAATGCTGTCCAGGGGATATCCAGCACGGATCCTTCGCCGGTCCTTGGGCTGATTAGCGGCCAGATCACCGAGAGTGAACTTGGCCAGGAGTTGATCGAGAAGATTGACGGACTACAGGATCAGATCGACGCCCTCGATGGGCTGAAAGCCTACGACCCTGAACAGCCTTACACCTCTGGCAAGATGGTTATCGTCGATGAGCGGATCTACCAGGCTCGGCAGGATGTCGCGGCTGATCCTGGCGGTGGCAATGCACCGCCCAACCCGACGCTCTGGACTGATGTTGGTCAATCAGTCGAGTCGGCCAACGGCCTTGCCCAGCAGGTGAACACCAATACCACGAAGATCACCGAGGTGGACGGCAAGGTCACGGCTACAGCCGAAAACCTCCAGGCCCTGCGAGCTTCATCCCGCGATGATGATGCTGAGGGTGACCTGGCCGGCGCTCTCCAGCAATGGAATTCGACAGCGGCATTCGCTGCCGAGGTAAAGGCTAGCGCGTCTCGCGATGAAGCAATAGTGCGGAAAACCGAAACGCTGGAAGCGTCTATCGGCCAGACATCGGCTGCTGTTCAGGTCGTCAGTGAGGCCCAGGCCACCGCCGACGGCAAAGCGCGGACGATGTGGGCAGTGAAGATGGAGCTCAATGCCCAGGACCAGTACGTGGCTGCTGGTATCGGGCTGGGTATCGAGAACGGTCCGGCCGGGCTGCAGAGCCAGTTCCTGGTGAGCGCTGACCGCTTCGCCGTGGTGAACAACATCAACGGCGTGCTGTCGTCACCGTTCGTGGTGCAGGGCGGCCAGGTGTTCATCAACCAGGCGTTCATCAATACGGCCTTTATCCAGCAGATCATCCTTGGCATGACGCTACGTTCGCAGGCGGTCAACTCGCAAGGGCTACCGCTGATCGAGCTGAACATGGTCAACGGCACGTTCACTGTGCGGGGGCAGGACGCCAACGGCCAGACGATCATCAACAACGGCGGGGTCTACGTGTACGACGTGAACGGCGTTGAGCGCACCGCAGTGGGGAGGTTGCCCTGATGGCAGCGCAATACGGGCTTCGCACCAGGGATGCGTCTGGTGCGGTCACGCTCGACACAACGATCACGCCGATCCGTTCGCTGAAGATGATGCAGGTGGTCGGCAACGGTGCGTTCGACCAGTACATCTCGATACCCGAGATCCAAGCCCAGTCGTTCGTGGTCGTTGACACCCTGGAGGACCGCGGGGAGAGCACTTTTTCCCCGCAAGCCTGGTATTCGCCCGGTCAGTTGCAGCTCCGGCAGCCGCAGAACCTCACCTGGCAGGTGATGATTCTGTCGCAGGGTGGCGAGCCGTTCTCTGCGCCGGGCTCATACGGCATTCGCGCCTTCAACAACAACGTGCGGAGCCAGATCGATGCGATCAACAAAGTGCTCACTGTCCTTTACAGCGGTGGGCTCAACATCGGCTTTCAGGGGCCAGGTAGCGGCAACCAGATCCAATGGGGCGGCGTGGACTTCCCTTCGCCGATCACGACTTACGAGCGTCCGCTGATCTTCCTGAATGCTGCCAACTACATGATGGTCGGTAATTTCCATGTCAAAGGCAGTCCCGGGAACTGGACCGGCTTTCGACTGAAGGCCTACAACAACCAAGGCGCTCATGGTGACACCGCGCTGTACCCGATGCAGATCAAGTGGTACTGCGCGAGCTATCAGGCGCCGAGTACACCGGCAGGGCAGTACGGTGCATCTGTCAGGGATGCCGCTGGCAATCGGACATTCGTCACCACTGCCAATCTGTCGCTGCTGAACAGCCAGCCGGCAACCAACGCTTTTGCCAACACCGGTAACCCCATTACGGGGGGTGGCGGCTACTACGCACCCAGCCAACAAATGGCGTGGACCGGAAGCTACGACGACTACGTGCTGGCCAACGCACTGTTCTCGTGCACAAACGTGATGCAGACCACTCAGCCTGTCCGCGCGAACTTCGGCGGCTTCCTGCCGGGTAACCGGTCGATTCTGCAGATGTATTGCGACAACGGTTCTGGCATCAACCCGCTGACCGCAAACGGACGAACGTTGTTTGCCTCTCGCCCAATGAAACCGCTCTGAAGGAACAACTCATGTCCTGGTACAGACAAGGGACGGTCGCGATCACGGCCGGCCAAACCACGGTGACCGGTACCGGCACCAACTTTTCTGCAAACTCCCGAGTGGGCGATGCGTTTCAAGGGCCTGATGGTCGTTGGTATGAAGTGACCAACATTGCCAGCGGCACAGTGCTGAGCATTCTCCCTGCGTACCAAGGCGCCACCATAACCGGCGGCACCTACGCAATAACTCCGGTGCAGGGGTACGACAAGCTGCTCAGGGATGCCTTCAATGGGATTGCTCAGCAGTGGGGCTCGACGCTTGCCGGCCTGGGCGCGGTCTCGACCGAGGACGTAGTGCCGGTGGCAAAGGGTGGTACCGGTGGCACGACGCCGGACGCCGCGCGTCACGAGCTCGGCCTTGGGGCCGCCGCAGTGGCGGCAATACTTGGTACGGTAAGCCAATCGGGCGGGGTCCCGACCGGATCTATCATCGAGCGTGGCAGCAATGCCAATGGGGAATACGTCAAATTCGCCGATGGCCTGTTGATTTGCACCAGAAGTGAAAACACCACAAAGGGGCCATTCACAGCCAACGGTAATGTTTTCACCACTACGATGGGGCCAGTTGCGATGCCTGCCACGTTTGCATCTACTCCGAGGATCTCGATTGAGATAGTCAGTGGTGGGACTCATATGACCTGGCCAGCCGGTATGGGCGCAGCAGGGGTCAGTGCGTGGGGCGGGTTCTACTTTGTGGATTCCACTGCACGCGCTGCAACGTCATACAACATTCACTACCTCGCCATCGGGAGGTGGTTCTAATGATTATCAAGCTTTCCCCGGTTCGGTCCGATGCCGAACTGGCTGTCACCAAGATCGGTGATTCGCTCATCATCAACGGCACTTCGCTGGACTTCGCCAGTCTGGAAAACGGCGACACACTTCCAGCCGATGCTGTGTGCAGCAGTTGGGTTGTCCAGCCTGTGGAGCGCGTGGGTGGCGTCCTGGTCGTAACACTGATGCTGCCCCACGGTGTGGACGCACCTTATGGCGCGCGTTTTCCTGTCGACATCCATGCCACTGCTGATGGAGCTGTTTTCCTGCCTGGTATTGAGCATTCGGACGTGCAACCGCCATCCACCAATGGCGTTATCGATTGGTCGCAAGTCATTACGCAGGCGATGAAAGACCAGGCCGCTGCCGAGGATCATCTTGACCAGGTGGTCGCCGAGACTGCCACGCACCGCGCAGTCGCCGACTCCGCAATTGCGCCGCTACAGGACGCCGTCGACCTCGATGTGGCCACCGAAGCCGAAGCTGCCGAGCTCACAGCCTGGAAAAAATACCGCATCGCACTGAATCGCGTACCGGACCAGCCGGGCTATCCCGATACGATCGACTGGCCAGTGCCGCCGGCCTGACATCTACCACTCCCAAAGCACCCGCCATCGAGCGGGTTTATTTTTGCCTGGAGAAAAGTGAATGCGTACATCGCAACGGGGCTTGAGCCTCATCAAGTCCTTCGAAGGCCTGCGCCTGCTGGCCTATCGGGACGCCGTCGGCGTCTGGACCATCGGCTACGGCGCCACTCGCGGGGTAAAGCCGGGCATGTCGGTCACCAAAGAGCAGGCTGAACGGATGCTGCTCAACGACGTGCAGCGCTTCGAGTCGGAAGTCGAACGCCTGGTGAAGGTGCCCCTGAGCGGTAATCAGTGGGACGCCCTGGTCAGCTTCACCTACAACCTGGGCGCGAGCAATCTCGAGTCATCGACGCTGCTGCGCCTACTCAATGTCGGCGACTACGCCGGTGCCGCCGAGCAATTTCCGCGCTGGAACAAGGCGGGCGGCAAGGTGTTGCCTGGCCTGGTGCGTCGCCGGGAGGCTGAGCGCGTGCTGTTTCTGGAGGCGGCGTGATCAGCGCTCGCGCGATCGGCGCCGCCGTGCCGCTGGCCCTGGTGCTCGCAGCCTTCTGGGGTACTTACCAACACGGTCGCTCAACCATGGACGCCGAATGGCAGGTGAAGAGCGCCCGGCAGGCCAGCGCATTCCAGCGAGAGCGAGAGGCTGCAGCAGTTGCAGTGATCGACTGGCAGGAAGCCGAGCAGGCCCGGCGTCGAGCCCTTGAGGGCCAGTTGCAAGCCAACGACAAAATCTACTACCAGGAGCTGACTAATGCTCAAAAAGACCAGGCTCGCCTGCGCGATCGCCTTGCTACTTCTGATCTCCGGCTGTCAGTTCTACTCGCCACCCCGGGTGGTGGCAGTGGGGTGTCAGCCGCCACCGGCGCCGGCGGCGTGGTTCATGGAGCAGCGCGAGGCGAACTTGACCCAGCGGCTGCTCAACGAATTGTCGCCATCACCGGTGATGGTGACAAAGGATTGAAAGCGCTTCAGGCCTGTCAGGCTTATGTGCATGAAGTTATGCGGTGAGTTGAAATTGGCAGTCCTTGTCGATTCCCGTCACCGGCCAATTTCGACCCAAACCTGCCTGTCAATACGGGCAAAAAGCGGCCAGGAGCGGGGGTTTAGAGTAACAAAAAATAAATCTGTCCCCTTTTCAGAGGTTGTTTCGAGCATCGCAATAAGGGCAATATCTTCGATTTGCAACCAAGCCTGGAGATTCCTTGAATACGTGACCATTCACGCACTCGAATTCAACGCCGGTAACTAGGCCGCGATAGTGACCGATCATTTTTATCCCGCTTCCTTCAAGCAACTTGATCATCCACTCTCGGTTTCGGACTGGTTTTGATAATGGTGGACGTACCCCGGCCCGCTTCGCTGCCTCTAGACCTTCCAGCACCAATTGCCACCCCATTCGCTCAACTTCAATGCCATTTCTGTAAGGAATGTCTGGGAAAGGCGTCGCTCCCCAAAAAGCCCTCTCGGCCCAATACGGATCAGGGACGTCAATGTATGTCTTGAGTTCCCACTTCTGGCCAGTCTGCTTAACAATCTGACCTGCATATTTTTCGTGCTGACTATTGTGCTGAGCCAGCCGTTTCTCTGGGTGTAGAACGGTTACCCCAATCTTGTATAGATCTGGGTCGGATGGGTGCGTCAATACGTACAGGAAACCTGACTTCATCGGCCGCTCCGAAAACTGAGTGTGAGGCCTAACGTTCCTTGTCCATGCGTAAGCCCGTTGGCCAGCTGAGTCGAACACTAGAAGCGCGACATGGGCAAAAGAGAAAAATAGACAAGACCTGCTCCGAGGTTACGAAGTCGTTGACACTGTGTCTATGGTCGATATTGGCTGAGCGCTTCCATCCCTGAGTGTCCGCTTCTGGCCGATAGCTGCCGTTTGCATGAAGAAATGGGCACTCCAATTTCTTGAATCCTATACTGCCCAGACCAGATAACAGGGAGCTGGATCATGGATGACCTGGAAGAAAAGATCGCCGCCGGCGAGCCGCTGATGCAGCAGGCAATGGATGCGCTTCGCCGTTACCACGAGGCTCGGGATTCTCTTACGCCAGCGGAGGAAGTGGAGCGCTTGCGGCTGGAGGCTGAGTCGCTGTTTGAAGCAGTTCACGAATACCAGCGCCGCGCGCTTGGCAGGCCGGCACATCCACTGCACTGAAAGCTTCCAGAGGCCAGGGAAATGAAGGGCTCGACCAGCGCAATGGCAACGGCAGAACTGTTGATGGAACAAGCGCTGGATGCGCTTCGCCGATACAACGAGGCCAAAGGTCACGCTTCACCGGAGGAGGTGGAGCGCCTTGGGCTTTGGGCGGTTTCGCTAATGACGGAGGCTCAGGAGTATCAGTTGCGGGTTTTTGGCGGCCCGATATATCCCCATGGCTAGGGCGGTTAGCAGCCCCATGTCGGTTAGCAGCCGCCCAGCTGCTTGTTCATCAGCGCAGTATTCTCTACGTGAAGCCTGGACACATCCGAGCTCAGCCGCTTGATCCTGTCATTCAGCTGAGTAATTTGCTCGGCCTGGCCCTGGTTGATCACCACCAGCTTCTCGATGTTCTTCCGCGTCCGGGAAAGGTCTTGCTGCAGCTGCTCGTTCTCTCCCTGGAGTAGGAGAGCGTGTTGCTCGAGCATCTCCATGGGTGTGGGCATGCCCAGCGAAAAGCTGTCGTCGTCGATGATCACGGTGGCACCTGCTGGTACTGTTTGCATGTACAGTAATCGAGGCAAACCGAATCTGACCAGCTCGGGGTGACGAGCTGTAGGAGGAGGGGGATTGTGTTCGGTCGGCAGTACCGATGCGAAGGAAGAGCGCCAGGTTGCTGATATTGTCACTGCTGGTCAGCGATTGGGAGACGATGCGGTGGAACTTGTTGTCGCCGCCCGCCATGGATACCGCAGCTAGCGCCCGAAGCCACGCAGTTTTCCGCGCCACCATGGTGCTCTCCGACCTGTCATGCGGGCTGGCGATCGAGCGGAAGAGCTGGCGAAAGCTTACGGTTCGGCCAGAATAGCTGGGCAACAATGCGAAAAAGAGTATGGCGCGTTGCTCGGGAAATTTTCTGTGAGTCTTCAGGTGCAGTTATTTCGGGTGGAGGAGTGACCGCGTGGGTTGCATTTGATACTGTGCGCTGCCGAGTAGCGAGCCCGGAGGTAGGGCCTGCGCGGTTAGAAACACTGGTTCTGACAAGGTGTTGGACCTGAGACTTTGAGAGCATCGAGACGACGATGAAGAGGCTTGACCCTAATACCAAGGATATTATTTTCGCAGTCGGTCAAGCCCGGTGGCGTAACCGTCTTAGCAGGAAAGGCAAAAAATATAATCCGGATAGGGTGCAGCCTGTACGGTCATTGTTGCATAAAGATGTTATTCAAGCGCCAAAATATATCTCTATCTATGAGTTTGAAGGCAAGGTAAGCCCTTATTTTCAAACAATGGCTTTTGTTGAGGCTGTTCGTGACAGATATAAGGTTCGCGATTGTATTATCGATTTTTCCCAAACCGAGAAGATATCTGCCGCAGCCCTAGTGGTCGTCTATGCAGCCGTGGAAATGGCTGGTGTCGGTAGATCTGGGAGTGCGGAAGTCGCGTTCTCTCTTAAGTCGCCAGCGGTCAACTCAGCTATTAGATCAAGTAATCTTCATAAGTTGATAAATGGCCTGGAAATAAAGTATGCGTTAGATAGCGCTCGGCACATGCCGATTGTTTCTAGTGTTGGTAGTGATCAAATGGATGAAATTGTAGACTTCATTCAGGGTCGTATTTATGATGATAGGATGTCGCCGGACAAGGAACATGTTTATGGTGATGCGGTATCCGAAACTATAAATAATGTGCGGCTGCATGCTTATCCTGATTCGTCCGCTGAACAAAAGCGGTGGTGGTTGATGTGTAGCACCTTTGGGAAAAAACTTTATTTGGCAATCTATGATTGCGGGGTTGGAATTCCCAAGACTGTAGTTGAGAAGCCTTGGTTTTTTCAATTGGTTAAGCATAAGGATCCCAAGCTTTTTAAGGAG
>Ga0247821_10002043_pt1 | contig 11095 bp, 13 predicted proteins | sample 13C_Glycerol_Day_FD_192481 | JGI IMG/M metagenome (GOLD analysis project Ga0247821, IMG submission 192481) | Soil microbial communities from agricultural site in Penn Yan, New York, United States - 13C_Glycerol_Day14 | ecosystem: Environmental > Terrestrial > Soil > Agricultural land | place... | reverse complement strand
AAATCATCCTGTCCCTGGTCCAGGGTGCGGCTCTGGTGCACGACGGTCGCGACATCATCAGCAACGTCCAGACCACCAACGGCAAGGAGCGGATCGAAACCACGCTGCAGACCGACTACACCTTCGGTCTGGGTCTCAAGGGCTACACCTGGGATGTAACCGCTGGCGGCAAGTCCCCGACCGATGCCGAACTGGCCACCGGTACCAACTGGGACAAGACCGCTACCAGCATCAAGCACACCGCCGGTGTGGCTCTGATCGGTGACGCCTCCAAGTAACCCTGATGCTGGGTCGGGCTTCGGGCCCGGCTCAGCGAGGATTGACGCATGAGTAAGAACAACATCTGGTACCTGTCTGGCCCGTTCCACCAGTACCAGGAAGATGTGAAGGCGCTGGCCAAGGAGAACGGCCTGGTCATCATCGACGCTAATGCAGCGGAGAGCCGCAAGGGTGAAGCCAAGGATGTGCCCGAGGTCTCCATCCGTCCTGAGCTGCGCCAAGTCGCAGTGCTGGTCGAGGCAAGCGGCCTGAGTCACGACGTGCTGGATCGCCTGACAGTCGAACTGGAATCTATCGGCGTGATCGTCGAGTCGTTCGCAGTGCAGCGCCTGGCGCGTCCGGAAGGCGACCTGGGCGACACCGCATCCCGCTTATTTGAGGTGCTGGAGGCGGTTAATGCCGGAATTTCCAGCCTGCAGCGTGAGCGCGATGGCGAGGCCGACAAGGTGACCGCGCTGGAGGGGGAGAAGGCTGAACTGCTGAAGAAGATCGAGGCGCTCAAGGCCGCCAATGTCGATCCAGAGGTCGAGGCGCTCAAGGACAAGCTCGACGCAGCTCACGTCATCTACCGCGCCAACGCCTCGAAAGAGTCGCTGCAGAAGCAGGTCGACGAGCTCGACAAGAAGTAACCCCGGGGCTGCGGCCCCAACCATTCAAGCGGAGGCCAGATGGCTACCTACATCACTGTGGCCGACGTGGATAGCATCCTCGGGGCTGGATGGGCGCCTGCTGAGGCCAAAGACGAGGCGGTGTTCGAGGCGAACGCCTACCTTACCGCGCTGAACCTGGTCGGCATCGACATGGACGACATCCCTGACGACGTAAAGCAGGCCGGCGCCCGCCTGGCCAAGTGCGCGTCGCAGGGCAAGCTGTACCAGCAGCAGACCGAGGGATCGCTCGAAGCCAAGACGGTCAAGGCTGGATCGGTATCGACCAGCAAGACCTTCGGCTCGATCGACAAGACCAGCACGGCTGCCCAGCCAGCGTGCGTGCAGTTGGCCCTGGCCCTGCTCACGCCTTGGCGCAGTAACCCTTTTGCCTTCGCTGTGAAACGGGGGTAGGCATGGGCATTCGCGACGAAATCCAGGCGGACCTGGCCGAGGCCTTCGACGAAGACCTGGCCGATGCGGTCGTGCCGTTCTCCGGTACCTATATGGGGCCGGGGGTCTTTGACCCTGTAAGCGAGACGACCACGGCCCAGCCAGTGACTTACACAGGGCGGGGCATCCTCGACGCCTATGACAGCCGGCGCATCGACGGGGTGAATATCCTGGTGGGCGACGTGCTGCTGATCTGCCTGGCCAACGAGGTCACCGACAGGCCTGCCGTAGGGCACAAGATCACTGCCGAAGACCTGCTCACCGGCGAGCAGGCGACCTACACCATCGTCAGCCCTGGCATTGACCCGGCCAAGGCCCACTACGAGATCCAGTTGAGGAAGTGACCATGACCAAGGGGAGAGGGTGGAGCACGCCACCGAGTGCGTTTGCTGAGGTGGTCGAGGAAGAGCTCACGAAGCGTGTCCGGGTCATCGCGATGGCGTTGCTCAATGAGATCGTGCTGCGATCACCGGTTGGTAATCCTGATCTCTGGAAGCGCCCGCTACCACCCGGGTATGTAGGAGGTAGATTCCGGGGTAGTCACATCGTGAGCATTGGCGAGCCCGTCTTCACGGTGACGACAAAAGCCGACCCGGCCGGAGGTGAGACAATCACCCGCGGTGCCAGCCAGCTTTCGGGGCTGGAGCCGTTCACCACGGTCTTTATCCAGACGAACCTGCCATACGCAGAACGCTTGGAGGATGGTCATTCCACTCAGGCGCCCGGCGGTGTGTATGCCGTCTCTTTCCATGGCGTTTCTCAGGCCTACAGCTCATGACCTTCGAACAGATCCGCGCCATCGTCATCGGGCGCATGCAGCAGTGGACTGGCATTCCAGCGGCGAACGTGGACTACCCGAACAACGCCAAGCCATTTGAACCGGCTGGCAAGACTATCTGGGCGAGGCTGGCCGAAATCCCTGGGCTGTCATCGACGCCAGAAGTCGGCATCGGCCCCTGCGTGCGCCGCACCGGGATTATCGTCATTCAGCTGTTCGTGCCGACCTACAAGGGCACGCTGGCGATAACCCGGGCGGCAGACACATTGGTGCAGCAGTTCGAGTTCTACAGCGACCCAGCAGGGCCATTTGAGTGCCACGCGGCTTCCGCCCAGGTCGTCGGTGATGACGGCAACAACTGGTATCAGGTCAACGTCCGGGTGCCGTACAGAGCCTATTGAGGTCCGCAGGTTCAGCTATCAGCCGGTAAGGCTACCAAGTGGCGGGCCGGCGGGACCGGCCTGCCTTGGGGTGCGATTACTTGCTCTTACCCGAAGCGTCCTGCTCGACTACCAGGTCCAGGACATAGACTTCCGATGAGGCGTCGGCTGGCGGGTTCTTCCATTCGTACTGCTTCACTCTCACCACGGTGCGAACGCCGTCATGGTGCTCGTAGCCCTCGATGGACTGGTACAGTGGATGCCAGGTGTCCGTGGTCGGCAGTTGCAGGCCGGCGTCGTCATAACGGCGCTCGCGCACTTGTAGGCATTGGTAGTTTGGGATCAGTGGATGACTGCACTTAACCTGCTTGGCGGCCACTTCCAGGAACTTGATCTCGCCTTTGCTGCCGTAGCGAGTCTCCGGGGTGGCTTCGCCCTGGAACTTCAGAACAGAGCCGTCTTGAGTGATCAGCTGGAGTACTGGCTCCGGGATGTCGCCGGTGATGGTGGTGCGCAGGTCACCCTTCAGCAGGCGTCCGATCTGGGCATCCAGGTCCATCAGGCTCTTGTCACAGGCCATCAAGGTTGAGGCAAGCGACTGCACCTTCAATACACCGTCCTGATAGCTGTAACCGCCGAACTGGCGGTTGCAGCCACCGCTGATATTCAGGTTCTGGTCGACGAAGCTCAGGCGCAGCTTCCGCTCGATACCTTTAGCCAGGGCGACGATAGGGCTGCCCGAGGCATCGTTGGCCGATACCAGATTCCAGTAGTAGGCCGATAGCTCAGTCTGGGCTACGGCAGACGTAGCAATGGCAGGCATGGAAGGCGATCCTTCATTGGAAGTGGAAGCCGGGGTGCAAGCCTGGAGCAGGGCAGCACAGACGGCAACGAGGAGAATGTTCTGTTTCATAGTTCGCTCTTTCAGCCTTGATAAATAGGGCGACATCCTATGAAGAAAGGATGCACACGCCAGTAAACCGGGGTATCGAGGCCGCTTTAGGATTGTCCCACGACGTGGATCATGCCGAGCTCGTAGGCCGAGTTATGCGACCTCTGCCGATTACCGATGGCAATCGGACAGCATCGGTCTCATTCGGTTTCATAGATCTGGTGACCCTGGAGTGTTGCCAAATCTTACACAGCAGGCCGCGAGCCTCGTGAATCCACCAATGCACCGCCACATGGCGGTTTTTTTACGCCTATTGATAGGAGAAACACGCCATGTCGAGTGGTGCCAAGGTTGCAACCGCCTGGATTCGTGAAGTCACGCCAGGCACCACCCCGCCGGGCCCCTGGAACGTGCTGACGCGGACCAGCTTCGGGGTCGGCCCCACCTATAACACCGCCGAGAACAACGAGATCGGCGAAGACCGCATGTCGCAGGGCACGGCCCAGACCACTGTGGACGTGGCCGGCGACGTCGGCACGAAGATGCGCTTCGGTGCGCTGGACGAGTTCATGGCCTCCTGCTTCGGCAAAGGTTGGGACAATAACGTCCTGACCATGGGCAACGACCGGATCAGCTTCAGCCTGGGCTACTACGCCGCAGACGTCGGAATCGCCGGCAAGGCCACCGGCGCCCAGGTCGCTACCATGAACATCCAGGTGCCGAACGACGGCGAAATCGAGGTGACCACCACCTTCGCCGCGACCGGATGGCAGGACAAGGCCGACGACAGCAACTTCATCCTCACTCCTGTGGCTGAGGCCTTCCAGCGCCGCTACGGCTTTAAAGACGTCTCCGGCCTCAAGCTCAACGGCGTCCAAGTCGGCGACAACAACGTCTGCGTCGACACCTTCAACCTGCAGTTCGACAACGCCGTCCAGACCCAGCGTTGCATCGGCAACGGCAACGCCTTCGCCGGCAACATCATCCCGACCACCTTCACCCCGTCGGGCAGCATCACTCTGAGCTGGTCCAAGACGGCCTACGAGCTGTGGAAGAGGCAGCAGACCGGCGACGCGATCAGCTTCGAGTTCACCATAGGCAACGCCGACGGCGCCTACGACTTCCTGATCCCGGAGATGGAAATCAGCGGGTCCTGGCCGGATGGCGGCGCCACCGACATCATCCAGGTGGAGCTGACCTACACCGCCCGCCGCGTGTCGCCGACCATCACCCGTCGTCCGGCGCCGCCGGCGCCCACTGGCGTGTCCGTGGCCCCATCGACCGCCAGTGTGGCCGTGGCCGCGACGACCAACCTGGCCGCCACCGTGGCTCCGGCCGACGCGATCCAGGCCGTCACCTGGTCCAGCTCGGATGTCAGCAAGGCCACTGTCAGCGCCTCCGGCGTCGTTACCGGTGTGGCCACCGGAAGCGCGACTATCACCGCCACCAGCACCGTGCATGGCTCCAAGAAAGGCACCGCGGCGATCACCGTCACGGCGTAACCATTGCCCGGCACACACCGCAGGGCGTGCCGGGCCTTTTACCGCAGAGGAAAACCATGGGATTCACCATTGCTCGCAAGCCCGAACTGGATCTCCACGGCCAGCGCTGGGTGGAGTTCGCTCCGGGCGCCAAGATCCTGGTCGCCTCCATCGCCAATCCGATCTATAAGTCGCACCAATCGTTGATCAAGCGCCACCTGGTTTCAATTGATCAGCAGTCGAAGGTCGGCACTGCCGCGTTCAGTGTTGCCGATATTCCTCAGGAAGAAATTGAAATCGATGACGACCTGTACATTGATCTTGTCTCTCGTCATCTGATCAGCAACTGGGAAGGGGTGGATGTTGCTGATCAACCAGGTATTCCTGCACCATACAGCCCAGAACTGTGTAAACAGCTGATTCAGCAGATGCCGAGTGTCTACTTCCTGGCCGTACAGACCGGCCTGGACATCGCCACTCGTGCCGAAGAGCGAGTTCAAGCCACTGTAAAAAAGTCCTCGACGCCTACATCTGGAGGCGCGACTGGGCGGGCGAAGCGAACGAAAAAGCCCGCTGGAAACGTGAAAGGCTGAAGGGCGTAGCGCCGGTTCCGCCGCAACCAGAGATCGATGGCGTCACTGCCGAGATCCTCGAAGCCTACTGCTCAATTAGCCGCACCCGGCAGTACGTCGGCATGATCGGCGCGCCTGCACCAATCTCCCCGGTGGCGATCACTGACTATCTGTCCCGCTACCCATCAGCGATATGCCGCGAAGAGTTCGACGCCGCGATCTTTGCCCTGGATGACGAATTCCGCAGACATTGGGATGAGCAGCAGGAGAAGGACAAGCCGAAGCCGCCACCGAAGAAACGATAGCCCGCCAAGCGGGTTTTTTTACGCCTGGAGAATGCTATGGCGCAGGAATCCCGCCTTGCGGTAACGATCGACTCACGCGGGGCAAAGCGCAATGCTGACGATCTGACCGATTCGCTCGGGCAGATGACGAAAGCTGGCGACTCCGCGGCGGCATCTGCTGATCAGGTAACCAGCAGCCTGGACGACCAGCGCAAGGAGCTTTCGCAGCTACTTGGGCAGATCAATCCAACCGTTTCCGCCCTCGGCCGGCTGGACGACATGCAGGCGAAGCTGGCCAAGTTCAAAGGAGCCAGGTTTCTAGACCGTGACACCTTCGACGAATACAACCAGCGCATCAACACTATGCGCGATTCCTTGGGTGAAACCTCAACGGGCATGAACCAGGCTGGCATGTCTGCCAAGGCATACCAAGCCGCTCTGCGTGGCGTCCCTGCGCAGTTTACGGACATCTTCACGTCGATTGCTGCTGGTCAGCCGATCACCATGGTAGCCCTGCAGCAAGGCGGCCAATTGAAGGATATGTTCGGCGGGATTGGCCCGGCTGCGCGCGCACTTGGCGGGTACATTGTCGGCCTAGTGAATCCGTTTACTGTCGCAGCTGCCGCTGCTGGCACCCTGGCGCTGGCCTACTATCAAGGCTCTGAGGAATCGGAACGCTTTGCAAATGCCCTGATCGAGAATGGAAATGCCGCGGGAACCAGTGCAAACCAATTGGCCGACTTTGCCAACCAGGTAGCCAGCACCAACGGCACGGTTGGTGCCGCCGCCGCTGTCCTCACTCAGTTGGCCGCCGCTGGAAACCCGCTGACCTCGATGTATGCCGAGATCACTCTGGCGTCCCAGTCCTGGTCGAAGCAGACAGGGCGTGACGTCACCGGGGTCGTGAAGTCGTTCAACGACATCGCGAAAAGCCCGGTCGAGGCTATCAAGAAGCTCGATGCCGAGCTGAACATCTTGACCGCCTCCCAGTACGCCAACATTGTTTCCTTGCAGGAGCAGGGCGACACCATGGGGGCGGCGGCAATGGCCGCAGGCCTGTATGCAGAAGCCATCAATAGTCGGGCAGGGGAGATCGAGCGCAACCTTGGTAACTTGGAGTCGGCGTGGCAATCGGTTGCGGGCTTCGCCAAGAAGGCCTGGGACGCGATGCTGGATGTCGGCCGCGACCAGACCATTGAAGATCAGATCGCCAACACTGAGAAGATCCTTGCGGGGCGCAAGCAAGGCTTTATGTCGCTGCTGTTCAGCGAAGATGATTCGTCCACGAAGTTCCTCGAAAACAAGCTGAAGCAGTTGCAGAACGCCCTGGCGTCTAACACCGCCCAAGCCGCCGCTGATGCCAACCATAAGTTGATTCAGGATGCCGGAAAGAAGGCCTCCGACACGATTAACGCGAGTTACAAGGCAGGGCAGACCCAGACCGAGAAGCTGCAATCGCAGTTGAAGGACCTGGACAAGGCAAGGGCTGCCTCTCTCGCTGCCGGCAGCTTTAGCGCTGAGCAGGAGGTTAAATACGCCGGCGCGCGGAAGAACATCGAGCAGCAGATCGCCGATATCAAGGCGCGTGATGCCAAGAAGAACACGCCAAAGGCTGTCACCGGCCAGAGTCGTGGTGTCTCCGAGGCTGAAAACACTTTCGCCAAACTCTACAACCAGTACGACCCGGCGGCCCAAGCTGCTCGGGCGCTGGCCAAGGAGCAGGGCCAGCTTCAACTGGTGCTCGACAAGGGCAAGATCAGCCAGGAAGAGTACGGCAAGGCGCTGGCCCAGGCCTCGCTGAACTACGCTGCCGCGATCAAGGGCGCCCAGGGCCTGACCCAGGCCGAGCAGTACCGGGCGCAGGTGGAGCGGCAGCTGGCCACTCAGCGCATGGAGTCCGCTACGCAGGCCGACGCCGTAGGTATGGGCCAGAAGGAAGCTTCGCGCATGCAGGATCGCCTGCGGATCGAGCAGGACACCAACAACCGCATCCTGCAGTTGCAGACCGAGCTGGCCAACGCCCAGGGCGAGAAGCAGCGTCAGGATCTACAGGCGCAGATAGATATCGAGCGCGAGTTTCTCCAGAAGCGCGTCGCCGCCCAGCGAGAGGGTTGGGCGCAGATTGACCAGGCGCAGACCGACTGGAGCAACGGTGCCCGCGGCGCCTTTCAGGACTACATGGATAGCGCCCGGGACGTAGCAGGGCAGACCCGCAGCCTGTTCAGCAACGCTTTCGGCGGCATGGAAGACGCAGTGGTCAACTTCGTGAAGACCGGAAAACTCTCGTTCAAGGACTTCGCTGACCAGGTAGTGGCTGACCTTATCCGGATTCAGGTGCGGCAGGCCGCAGCTGGTTTCCTCGGCTCGGCTCTTGGGTTCCTGGGCGGAGGAGGGGGCGCGGCAGCGGCTGGCAGTGGGACCATGACCGGGTTCAGCGAGACGATCTCGCGCTCTGGCTTCGCGGCTGGCGGCTACACCGGTGACGGTGGCAAGTTCGAGCCAAAGGGAGTCGTGCACGGCGGTGAGTACGTGGTTCGCAAGGAGGTAGTTAGCCAGCCTGGCATGCGTGACCATCTCGACCGGCTCAACAAGAAAGGGTACGCCAGCGGCGGATACGTGGAGCCAGCTGGAGTTCCAGCGCAGGCAGCTACAGCCGTGCCTTCCGCCGCTCCCGGCTTACCTCAGATTGTCCAGCACATCAGTGTCCAAGGCACCGCCGACGACGCGACGTTGGCGCGCATCCAACAGGCGGCCCAGAAGGGCGCACGGGACGGCTACAACATGGTCCTGCGCGACCTGAAGACCAACGGCCCAGCCCGTCAGCTCATCGCCCGCAACCGATAGATCAAGGAGTACTGCATGGCTCTCGCATGGCCGGCATCGCTGCCCGTGTCCGAAATGACGTGGGGCATAGTAAATAACAGCCGGGCATTCACCTCGACGCTGTCCAACGCTCAGCAGATCGTGGGCCAGCCCGGGGCGTACTGGCAGTGCACCTTGACCTTCGGGCTGCTCACCCGGGCGCAGGAGCGTCAGCTTTCGGCGTTCCTGGGCGAGCTGGACGGAATGTTCGGTACCTTCAACATGCCGGCTCTAACCCGTCGGCGCTCGAACAGTGTCGGCAGTCTCTCTGTTTTGAGCGGCACGGCGCAGTCCCGATCGATGCAGGTCGCCGGGGCGACGCCGGGCGCGCAGGTATTCGCCCCGGGCGACTACCTAACGGTGGCTGGGGAGATGTTTGAGGTGGTGCGCCCGGTCATGGCCAACCCTCAGGGCCAGGCCGTTGTGCCGCTCAACAAGCGGATCAGGCGCACTCTGCCCCCCGGCGCGGCGATTGAGTACCTCAACCCCTATTCCGAAATGCGCATGACCCAGGACACCTGGAACATGACGGTTCGGCCCGTGGTCGCCAGCGGCAGCTACCAGTTCAGGGAGGCTTTCTGATGCCATCGACATTCCCGTTCAGCCAGAGCGTGGTCGACATCATCGCCACGGGGAAATTTTTGAGTGTGTACGCGTGCCAGCTCGACTTCGAGGACGGCCCGGTGTTCGCCCATACCGGTACCGGTGACCTGGTGATCGACGGTATCACCTACCTTGGGGTAGGGCAGTTCGGCGAAGTAGGGCAGTCGCAAGAAAGCGACAACTCGAATTCGCCGATGTCGATCGATTTGGCTCTCACCGGCCTGGACAGTTACATCATCACCGAAACCAACATCCGCGGTTGTCGCGGTCGGTCCGGCAAGCTCCTGTTCGTGGTGTTCGACGAGCAGGGTAATTACGCCGCCGACATCCTGTTCTCTGGTCGTATGGACGCTGCCACCTTTTCCTTCGCCGGCAATGGCGAAGACGGCAACAAGATCACCGTCCCGATCGTTGACCGGATGGCTGAATGGAGCCGGGCCGGTACCGAGCGCTTCACCGACGAGAACCACCGTGCTCGCCATCAGGGCGATCGCTTTTTTTATGCCGTCGCACAAATGTCCGAGTGGCCCATCTATTGGGGCTCCAAGAAGGACGCTCCGACGTTCAGCTACGAGAAATAGCTATGCGCTACCGAGACTGGACCACACGCCTCAACGACGTGATCAAGGCCGCCCTAGAGCGGCCTTTTTCATGGGGCGAATTTGACTGCTGCCTGTTCGCTGCGGACTGCGCGATGGCGGTGTGCGGTACCGATCCGGCCCAGGTCTACCGCGGCACTTACAAGACCGAGGCAGGCGCCAAGAGGGCCCTCAAGAAAACCCACGGCAGCCTGGAGGCCGCATGGGACGCCTGCTTTACCCGGGTGGCTCCTGCGTTCATCCAGCGCGGCGATATCGCCATGTATGAGGCGCCGGGTGGTAAGTCGATGGCGGTCTTCTGGGCCAATGAGTTCTGGGCGACCACTGATGACGGGGTAGCCCGCGTGGTGTGCGATCCGCTTGCTGTCTGGAGAGTTGAATAATGTCTGGTGGCGTCAAGAAGATTGCTCAGGTAGCCGTCGGTGCGGTAATTGGCTTTGTTCAGGGCGGCCCGGTGGGCGCAGCCATAGGCGCGGGCATGGCCTTTTACATGGCCGAGCAGCAGGAGAAGCTGAACACCAAGTCGCCACTGCGCGACAACGAGCCGTCTGCGCAGACTGTCCGCTCGTCCAAAGCGCCTGCGCGCTTCATTCTTGGGCGCGTGAGTACCGGCGGCATTCTGGTGTGGGCCCAGGAGCAGGCTGGAAATCAGGCGGAAGGAGAGATGCTGCACCTGGTTTACGTCCTCTGTGAGGGCGCAGTTGATGGGCTGGAGAACATTTACCTTGGCGAGGAAGAGATCGCCACCTACGGTGAGTTCGCCTCCTACGAGCTGATCGTCAACCCGACCCAGGTGAACGCCTTCCTCAAGGCCAACTGCCCTGATTGGAAGGATGAACAGATCGGCCGTGGTCTTTCGTTCGTTCGCCTGTCGCTCAAGTACAGCGCGGAGAAGTTTCCGTCTGGCATCCCGGATGCGCGCTTCATCGTGCGCGGGCGTAATGACATTTATGACCCTCGTACCGGCATGGCTGTCTATACCGAGAACACCGCGCTGCATATCCTGTGGTTCCTGCGTAATCGCTGCGGCGTGCCGGATGACGAGATCGTGTTCGAGACCTTCGCCAGCGGCGCCAACGTCTGCGACGAGTCGGTAGGAAACCCGGATGGGACTACCAGCCCGCGCTACCGCAGCAGCTGCGTGATCGGCGCGGACGAGCAGCGCACCAGTGTGCTGCAGAAGCTGGAAACTGCGTGCGGTGGTCGTACGATCCGCGTGGGTGGGCGCTGGATGTTCCAGGCAGGTGCCTACTACGGGCCATACG
>Ga0247821_10002042_pt1 | contig 11097 bp, 3 predicted proteins | sample 13C_Glycerol_Day_FD_192481 | JGI IMG/M metagenome (GOLD analysis project Ga0247821, IMG submission 192481) | Soil microbial communities from agricultural site in Penn Yan, New York, United States - 13C_Glycerol_Day14 | ecosystem: Environmental > Terrestrial > Soil > Agricultural land | place... | reverse complement strand
ACCGAATACCGGCTGTGGGAGCGGGCTTGCCCCGCGATAGGCTCCAGAGGCATGCACATCCAGGCGCAACGGCGAAGCGGGATCGCTGGCAGGCATGGATTTGTTGGCAGGATTCTAGATCCATCGCGGGGCAAGCCCGCTCCCACAGCCGGAATTCGGTGGGAGCGGGCTTGCCCCGCGATGAGGCCGGCTGGCCTATCCAGTATTCAGGACAGGGTGGAAGGGGAAAGTAGCGGCGCTGCATGGAGCGGATTATCTCGCAGCCTTGAAAATCCGATCGTCGAGAAAGGCCCCGCCTCCGATGAAGGAGGCGGGGCGATTGGCTATTGGACCACCAACGGTGCCGTGCGTACGGTGCCGAGCGATGATCGGATGGTGACCGTTGGGTTGGCGCTTGGCACAACGGTCGTGGTAGTCGCCGACAGCCGCCAGCGGCCGGTGATCGGGACGGTAGCGGTGCCCACCGTGGCCAGGCCACTAGCGGTGGAGACCTGGACGGTGATGGTGTTGCCGACCACCGCCGAGGTGGTGCCGGAGAGGTCCCAGGTCAATCGGTTATTGGCGCGCGCTCGTACCTCGGCGGTGGTGACCACCAGGTTTTCCTGCGTGACCAACGGTGTGACTTGCACGGTGACGGTGGCGGGTGCCGAGAGCGCTCCAAGCGAATCGCGCACCTGGTAGGTGAAGGTGGTGGTAAAGGCACTGCTGATGTTCTGCGGTGCGGTGTAGGTCACCACGGTGCCGTTGGTGCTGACACTGCCCTGGCCCGTCGCTGGCTGGCTCAGGAGGATCACGCTCAAAGGCGTGTTGCCTTCAGGGTCGGAGTCGTTGAGCAAGACGTTAAGCGTCAGCGTTCCACCCTGGGTGCTTGCAGTGTCGTTGTTGGCGACAGGGGCCTGGTTCGGGCTCACGTTGACCGTGACCGTTGCCGGCTCCGATGCCAGGCCTTTGCTGTCCCTGGCGATGTAGCTGAAGGTCGCCTGCAGCGGGACATTGGTCGCCGGTGGTGTGTAGATCAGGCTGGTGCTGCCATTGAGCGCCACCGTACCCTGGCCTGCCGCTGGCGGTACGAAGCTGTCGATGGCCAGTGGCGTGTCTTCGTCGGGATCGCTGTCATTGGCCAGTACGTTGATGGTGACGGGGACGCCCGAGCTGGTGCTCACGGTATCCGCCACGGCCAGAGGTTTCCGGTTTTCGGAAGGGCCTTCGACGATGCCGGTAACGGTCACCGGTTCGCTGTCCGCACCGCCGGCTGCCGATTTGACCGTAACGCTTTCCGGTGGCTGGGTCAGGTCATTGACCACCAGCGTTCCATCGCCTGGCAGAGGCCCGTATCCCTGGGCGACGAGGCCAGGTTTAAGGACCTTGTCGCTGGAGGTCGCCTTGATGGTCAGGCGGTGATGCTCCGGGTCGTATTGCGCCGAAGTGACTTTCACCACATCGACGGGCGTGCGCGATACCGAGGTGGGTTTGCTTGCGCCACCCAATTCGCTGGCGGTCACCACCACCACGGATGGCGGGGCGGCGGGCGTCGCGAAGCTGGTGTAGAAGTAGCCGTTGTTGTCCGTCAACAGGTTCGCGCCCGGCAGGCACGGTCCCGGTGGCGTTCCGGTAAGGGTGAGGGTGGTGCGATAGCAGATCGTCGATGCGGCCGGCGTCACGGCGTGGGTACTGCTGTTGGTACGGTGCGAGTCGGCAAATATCTCAACCCGCGAGCCGTTGCTGTCACGCTGGTAGGTGACGCGCTCCACCTCCACCGGGGTCTGGGTGCGGTCGTCGTAGATCTTGCCTGAGACCGTGAACAGATTGGTGCGCAGAGTGCCCGCGGGACCTGAGATCTCCAGATAGTTTTGCGGGTTGCCGTGATCATCGAGAACCGGGCTGCCGCGCACTTGCTCAGCGAGGTTCGGGTCGCCGACGAATTTCTCCTGCAGGGCGGTTTCCGGGTTGGTCTCGGTGTAGTAGCGGGCGACTTCCGTGCCGGCTTCGTTGGTCAGGCTATTGGGCGCAGACACGCTGTACAGGAATGGCCCGAGGGCTCCCTGCAAGGCGCCCGAGTAGTTGAGCGTGGCGATACCGATGTCACTGGTGTCGTTGATCGCCCGCCGCCCGGTGGTGGAAACGACGTACACCTTGGTACCGTAAGGATGGCGCACGGTGTACATACCCGCGGTGGGCACTGCGGCGCGGATACGGATGCGGGCAAAGTTGTGCTGTTCCCCATCGACGATCTCGCCTTCGCCGGCCACCGCTTCCAGTGCTGCAACGTACTGCTCGATGCCGTAGGTCCTGTCACCGACGGTGCCGTCAGCGATGAACCAGAAGCTTTCGCCTGGCCAGTTGTTGGGGAAGATGATGGGCTCGGCGGGGTTGAATCCGCCTTCTGCGGGAATGGTGCACATGTAGCCGGGGGCGGCTGGGGTGCCCGGCGCGCGGGTGCTGACGGCCTTGGACAGGCAGAGCTCCAGCTTCACATTGTTGAAGTCCTGATACCACATGGGGAACCGGCCGGTGGCCAGGGTGTAGGGCCCCGGGTCGAAACTCTGCAGGGCTGCGTGGGCACCGCCTGCCATCGCGATGGACAGGCTCAGTGTGTTGAATATGAAACGTGGCCACTTGTTCATGTTACCTCCTGGCTCTTGATCCGAATTCGCTGGGTCACTGGACGATGACCACTTCTTCTGTATCGCTGCCGCCGTTCGCCGAGGTCACCCGAATGGTCGCCGGAGGGACTGTGCCGGCGTTAGGCGACAGGGACTTGTCGGCGCCGCCGGAAAGTTCACCGATCAGCGCACCACTCCTCCCGGCGTAAGCGGTCAGGTTTGGAGGCATGGTGCGGTCGCTGGTCGAGGCCTCGATGGTCAGTCGACCGGAGCCGCGGCTGTATTCGGCCTTGTTGATGGTGACCAGATCGGTCAGTGGCACGGGCACGGTGGTGGGCACATGGAGGGTAGGGATCGCGACATGGTTGTCGACCGTCACTTGCAGGAGCGCCGGGATGGTCGGGTTGACGGTCGACTGGCCATACCAGCTTCCGGTCGAATTGGCTTCCGTCATGGTCACGGCAGTGCCCGCGCTGTCCAGGAAGGTGGCCGTGCCGGGTGGCGGAGGGGCCATGGTGAAGACATCCTGGTACGCGACCACACCCTCGGGCGTGTTTCCCCGCGAGTAGGTGGCACGCTGGACCAGTGCAGGGGCTGGCAGGTCCACGGCGCTGAGCTTGCCGGACACGGAGAAGGTGTCGCTGCGCGTATCGATGCCGTTGGGGCCCTGGATACGCAGGTAGTTGGTATTGAAGGGGCTGCCCGTCACTCGCTCCTCAATATTCGGGTCGCCGATGTATTTCTCCTGTTGGCCGGTTTCCGGGTTGTTCTCGGCATAAGGGCCATTGACGCTGCGCAGGAACGGTCCGATGTCTCCCTTGAGCGCGCCGGTGTAATCGCCGGCTGGGCCGATGCCGATATCGCGGGTCATGTTGATTGCCCGGGTGCCGCCGGTGTCGGCGAACTCTTCCGGCGTGACGTTGAACACGTCGACGCCATAGGGGTGGGTGACCGTGTAGACGCCAGGTGCGGGCACATCGACGCGAATGCGGATACGGGCGAAGCTCAGTTGGTGGCCGTCAGCGACCTCGCCGTTGAACGCGGCTTCGATGGCCGCGCCATAGTTCAGGTCGATGCCGCTGGCAGCGTCGGTAATGGCGCCGTCCGCGGCGAACCAGAACGTTTCATCGGGATAGTTGGTCGGGAAGACGATCGGCTGGGTGTCATCGAACTCCCCGGGTGCCGGGTTGAGGATGCACATGTATGCCGGCGCCCCGGGGGTGGGTGCTGCGCGCGAGCTGACCGCCTTGCTCAGGCACAGGTCCAGGGTACGGCCGTGGGTGTCCTGATACCAGGCGGCGTAACCGGTCTTGTTTCCGCTGTCGAGGGGGTAGGGGCGTTCTCCAGGGACACCTGGGTCTACGGCGTAAAGTGCTGCCTGCGCCGTCCCGCCACTTATTGATGCAAGCAGAATTGAACTTGCCAGTAGGGACAATCTGTTGTGCATGATTCAGTCCTCTCAAAAAGACACAGGCTGGGTGGTACAGCTCGGTCAAAAAGGTTCTGAATCGGTATCAGCAATGATCGTGCCGATTTAATCCGAAAGTTGTATGAGCGATGTCGTCAGCAACAGGATTGACGTCTTGTCCGGTAATGAATACTGCCCTGTTAAAGCCGCGCACGTTATTCAAGGCGTCATGAAGACTACGTGTATTTCATGCTGCGACCGTGTACCTCGACCCAGGACTTTTATCGAGCCAGAGCGGGTTCGCCAGGGTGCCGAGGGACGTTGATGCTTGTCGAAACGGGTACGGGTGGGGCATTACACCCACTGGCGGGGGAACTTCGCGCCGAACTGCTGCCTTAACAGCGTGCGGGCTGTTCCGCAGGGATGCGACAGGCAAGAGAAGTTTGGCTTTGGTTGTCGAGGCCTTGCCCGTGACAATCATCTTCGCGTGCGCGCGATATATATTAGTTCTTCATACACAATTTGAAACAAGTTCGGGGAAGTTCGGGATATAAGTGGGGGAAGTATCCCCCGGTTATGGGCGTTAACTTCTCAACTGCTTGAATTCAAACATCATTTTTTTTGGCGCGATATTTGCGGGCTCGAACTCCACCTAAGTGTGTGTGCTGACTTGGAGGCCTGTCCAAATGATCCGCGCCCAACTGCACTCTCAAATAGACGTTGATGGCATGCGTCGCTGGTTGAGGAAGCCGCAAGGATTGGCCTTGCTCGCAGGCGTATGGCTCGCTGGTGGCGAGTTGGCCGAGGCGGCGGTGCAGTGCCAGCGCACCTTGGTGGCCAATGTCGTGGCCATGGACCAGCCGTTGATGTTCAACCGGCTCGGTGCGCATAACCCCAACGGCATGATGTTCGCCCTGCGTGCGGATGTGGTGGACACCCAGGGGGTGTTGATCACCCAGGGCGGTAGCGCCACACCAGGTCAAGTCACCTTGCGCCCGGACAAGCGGCCGCGCCCATTGGTATTGCGGGTCGCTGCCGGAGAGTGCCTGACGGTCAATCTGCAAAACCTGCTGGCGTTCCAGGCCAACCCCAATGGCCAGGGCAACGACCACGAGAACGCCGCCAACGGCGAGTTGCACGTCGACGCTCAAGTCGCCGACCGCCATGTCGGTTTCCAGGTCAACGGCCTCCAGGCCTTTGGCTCGATCAACGACATTTCCGCCAACAGCGGACGTAACGACAACACCTTGCTGGCACCCGGGCAAAGCCGCACCTATACCCTCTACGCCGAACGCGAAGGCACGTTCGTAGCGACCAGCTACGGCGCCACCTTCGGCAGCGAGGGTTCTTCCGGCAACGTCGGCAACGGCCTGTTCGGCCAGGTTGTGGTGCTGCCCAAAGGTGGGCAGGCCTATCACAACACGGTCACCGAAGAAGACTTGCGCCTGGCTACGCGCGGGCGGACACCGGCCGGCCAGCCGATCATCGACTACCAGGCTCGCTACCCGGTGCAGGAACCCTGGATCGCGGAAGGCAAGGCAGGCAAACCGATCCTGAACATGGTCGACGGCAATGAAATCATTGCCAGCAATGCCGACGCGGTGGTCATGGGGCCGAATGACGATGGCAGTTTCCCACCTGCCACCTATCCCCTTGAAAGCCAGGGTAAGCGTAACCCCAGCCTGCCCAATCGCCTGGAGCCGTTCCGCGATTTTGCTGCGGTGTTCCACGATCAGTCCGCTGTCGTCCAGGCGTTTCCAGGGTTCTGGGGCGACCTGGCGTTCGGCCAGATGCTCGATCCGACGCGCGACGCCTTTATGGTCAACTACGGCTCCGGTGGCATGGGCGCCGAGGTCATCGCCAACCGTGTGGGTGTGGGCCCCATGCATGATTGCTTGTCCTGCGCCTATGAAGAATTCTTCCTCAGCGCACACACCACCGGTGATATCGCGATGCAGGTGGACGTGCCGGCCAACATCGGTCTCGAGCAACTGGCACCCGGCCAGGTTCCGCCGGCCGACAGTGTCGGTATCAAGGCCAGCATGGCGCTGTATCCGGCCGAACCTTCCAACGTCGCTCACAGCTACCTGGGCGATGCGGTGAAGTTTCGCAATATCAGCGTGGGTTACGAGCAACACGTTTTCCATCTTCACGGTCACCAGTGGTTGTTCAACCCCAACGATGACAACTCCGACTACATGGATGCCCAGGGCGTCGGCCCGGGCTCGGGTTACACCTACGAGATCGCCAATGGTGGCTCCGGCAACCGCAATCGGGTGGTCGGCGATGCGATCTATCACTGCCATTTCTACCCGCACTTCGCCCAAGGCATGTGGGCCATGTGGCGCATCCATGATGTGTTCGAGGAGGGCACGCGCCTGGCGGTGAGCCAGGAGGGCGACAACGACTTCCATGCGCAGCCGTTTGCGCTGCGCAGTGGCTTGCCGGCCTCGGGCGCCCGGGCCTTGCCTGATGGTGAAATCGTCGCCGGCACCCCCATTCCGGCGGTCGTGCCCTTGCCGGGCAAAGCCTTGCCGCCGATGCCGGGCAAAGTCGTGGTGGTGCCGAAAATGAGTGGTGAAACGCAGGTCGAGGACGCTGAAGCGGGTGACGACAGCGACACGCCGAATGCGCAGAAAGTCGTCGGTTCGCTGGCGCTGGTCGATCGCAGTGAAGCCAACCGCAATGCCGATGGCAGCCTGAAAAATCCTGGTTATCCATTCTGGATCGGCGGCGTCGAAAGCACCGTCGGCCAACGGCCGCCGACGCCGCCTCTGGACATGCTCGATGCGCAAACGGCCACGGCCTTGAAGGGCAGCGGCAATGCATTGTGGGCGGCGCTGGATCCGGCCCAGGCCGGTGGCTGGGATGGCGGCCTGCCACGTCATGGCCTGGATGGCTGGTCGGCTGGCGGTGAAGCGCAGGTGACCACCTCTTTGCTGGACATGACCAAGTCCCTGGAGCGCGCCAAACCGGTGTACCTCCCCGAGGAGGGTACCGATGTCGAACAGTCGGCCATGGCCTTCCACGCCAAGCCCTCACATGCCAGCTTTGCCGTGCTGCCCAATGGCCAACTGCTGCCGCGCGACTTCCTCACCAACGGGGCCCCTCCGGTCGCGGGCGCGCCGTTTTTCGAGCCGTGCATGGACGACCGGCAAAAACGCCTGACCCGCAGCGCCGGAGCCGGCTATTTCAACAGCGGTGAGCGTCTTGACGCGCAGACGTTCAGTGGCACCTCGATGTTCAGTGCCGATCACCCGCGGGTTTACAAAGGCGCCAATATCCAGTTTGACGCCGTGTTCAACAAGATCGGCTATCACTTCCCGCAAACCCGAATTCTTACCCTGTGGGAGGATGCGTGGCCGGTGATCAACAAGCAGCGCCCACCTGAACCGTTGGTGATGCGCATGAACACCTTCGACTGCACCATGTATCACCACACCAATCTGGTGCCGTCAGCCTACGAACTCGACGATTACCAGGTGCGTACGCCCACCGACGTCATCGGCCAGCACATCCACTTGCCCAAGTGGGACCTGACTGCCGCCGACGGCTCGGCCAACGGCTGGAACTACGAGGATGGCGTGCTCTCACCGTCCACCGTGGTCGAGCGCATCCACGCCATTCGCCGGTTCAACGATTGTCAGAACGGCGACCCACGCGAAGGCACCGGGGATTGCCCGGTGGCCAAACAGCACCCGTACTTCGGGCGATTCAATCGCGCTGACTGGCTGGGCGCGCGCACCACGCTGCAACGCTGGTTCGCCGACCCTGTGCTGAACGTGCACAACATCGACCGCGGCCTGGGCAATATCTTTACCCATGACCACCTTGGCCCTTCGACCCACCAGCAAGTCGGCATGTACGCCACGGTGCTGGCCGAGCCAGCCGGTTCCAAGTGGTACCACGCCGAAACCGGCGAGCCCCTTTACAACGGTAGCGGGCGTGAGGACGGCGGCCCGACGTCGTGGCAAGCCGTGATCGAAACCGGTGATCTCAACGGCGACAACAAGAACGACAGTTTCCGCGAGTTCTTCCTCGAGTTCAGCGACTTCCAGCACGCCTATGAAGCCGGTGTCTACGTCGGCGCGGGCCCCGATGGGGTTCCCGATGCACAGGCCTACCCGGCCACAGCGGACAGCTTCCGCTACGCCATCAATCCGCCTGGACGCAAAACGGCGGCCAACTTGCTGGAGTCGGTCGTGGAAGCTGCCAGTGGCGAACTGCTGACGTGCCCGTCGCGGCCGTGCCCGCAAGCGATTTCGGCTTCGGACCCCGGCATCTTCGTCGTCAACTACCGCCATGAGCCCCTGGGCCTGCGCATCTACGACCCGAACAAGGTGGCGCCGGACGGCAAGCGTGGCATGCAGGCCGACGGCCTGGCCGGTGACCTGGCCCATGCCCTGCAAAACCGGACCGACCGCATGATCCCCGCACTCAACCTGGCCCCCAGCGCTATCACCTCGGCGACCGGCCCCACCGGCGGGGTCACGCTGTTGCCCAAGCACATCAACCGGGGTGACTTGCCGGGCGATCCGTTCACGCCGACGTTGCGCACCTATACCGGCGACAACGTGCGCCTGCGGGTCAACGCCGGCGGCCACGAAGAGGAGCACAACGTTACGGTGCACGGGGTGAAGTGGCTGCATTCGGGCAGCGGCTTCGGCAATAGCTCCAACACCGGCTGGAAGGCGTCGCAAATGGTGGCGATTTCCGAGCAGTTCGGTTTCATGGCGCCTGTAGCGATGATGTCCAGTGCGGCCAGCGATACCGGCGATTACCTGTATGCCATGGATGCTTCCCTGGAGGGCTACTGGAGTGGTCTGTGGGGCATCATGCGCAACTATTCGCAGAGCCGCAGTGACCTGTTCCCGCTGCCCAACAACCCCAGGCCGGTGGCCGCGCGCAACACGGTGAATTTCAATGGCGTGTGCCCGCGCTTCAGCCCCAATCCCAATGGCATCGGCACCCGGGCGACGGTGCAGCGCAACTACGAGGTGGTGGCGGCGCTGGCCAACGATATTCTCGCCAACCCCTTGGGCCTGACCCTCGGCGACCCGGCAGGTGCCGGCCAGCATGTCGGCGGCCCGCTCAACCCGAACGGCGGCACCCTGGTCTACAACCCAAGGCCGGTGACGGTGCCGCTGGTAACGATCTTCGACCCTGAAGATGGCGAGACTTTCACCATTGGCGGACAGTCCGGCCCGTTGCACGATCCGACGGCCATTCTTTATGTGCGCAAGGCCGACCTGGACCCGGTCAGTGGCAAGCTCAAGCCCGGGGTGCCCGTCGAGCCGCTGGTGCTACGTGCCGCCGCCGGCGATTGCATCAACATCACCCTGGAGAACCGCCTGCCGTTGATGATGCCGGATCTGCCGAACTACGCAGTGATGCAAGGCACGGTCAAACGTGACCGTTCCGGTGCGCAAGGCTCGACCACCTTCAACAACAACCTGATGCGGCCCTCCAGTCACGTTGGTCTGCACGCCCAGTTGCTGACCTACGACGTCAGCAAGTCCGATGGCTTCAACGTCGGCAGCAACCCGGTGCAGACGGTGGCGCCACGGGCAGGCAATACCGGTGCGTGGCCAAGCCGCTCCTATCAGTACTATGCCGGGCACCTGGAGCGTGCCGGTCAGCCGGTGGCGTCTCAAGGGGGACGCAACGTCGACACGATCGAGGCGACCCCCATCGAGTTCGGTGGCCTCAACCTGATGCCGGCCGACCCCATCAAGCAACCACAAAAGGGCCTGGTGGCGGCCATGTCGGTGACGCCGGCGGGTTCCACCTGGCAGGAGGATGCCGCTTCCCGAGCGTCGGCCACGGTGCAGGCACCCGGCGCCAGTAGTTATCGCGACTTCATGATGGTTTGGCAGAAGTCCCTGAACATGCGCTGGGCCAACGGCTTGCCCGTGGAGAACATGTCGTCCGAAGGGCCGGGCATTCCCAACGACCCGAAAGACAACTCGGACATGGCGATCAACTACAAGAGCGAGCCCCTGTGGTACCGCTTCGCCCGTGCGCCGAACGCACCGTTCGGACAGGCGGGTGGCAATGGTTTGGGTGCGGTGCCCAATGCCCACATGGCCTACAGCAATGCCCTGGTCGGCGGCGATCCGGTCACGCCGATACTGCGGGTCAAGCCCGGGCAGCCGTTCCGCACCCATGTGCTGATGCCTTCGGGCGGCAGCCGTGGCGCGACCTTCCAGCTCGACGGTCATGTCTGGGCGTTCAATCCGTTCCAGGCCGAAAGGGTCGATCTCTGGGGTTACCCCATGAAAGACGCGGGGATCGGTTCGGTGCGCTTTGGCTATAACCCCATGGCCATGTACATCGGCGCTCAGGAAAGCGTGCTTCCGGCTGCGCATTTCAGTTTCATGTTCCCCAGTGCTGGCGGTGCCAATGCGGTACCTGGTGACTATCTGTATCGGGACTATGCGGCGTTCGGCAATCTGGGCGGGATCTGGGGGCTGCTGCGGGTCAGCGATGAGCCTGCGCCGACTACTGCGCAGTAACGGGGTAGGCTGGCAAGGAGGGGGAAGGGGTGTTGCTGCTGTGGACTTATCCAATCCATGCGGTGACGCTGCCGGCCCCTTCCGCCTTTACGGCGGCCTGCTTTTTTCTTGGAAAAAGTAGGCAAAACCGCCTGCCCCACCAGGGGCCCTACGCTGCGCTTCGGGTCCCCTCACTGCGGTGTCGCTACGGGGCATTGCGAGCTACGCGTTGCAAGCAACGCTACGCTTCGCATCTTCGGCGTTCGCCGAAGGCGCTGCGCGCTAGCCCCTCCACGACACCTCCGTTCGGCCCTTCTGGTTAACGGGGCAGAAGATCAAGATCAAAAGCACAATTCGCTGCGCTCTTGCTGGCCTGCGCTGGCTGTAGGAGCGGGCTTGCTGTGGGAGCGGGCTTGCCCCGCGATAGGCCCCAGAGTCGTGCACATCCAGGCGCAACGGCGAAGCGGGATCACTGGCAGGCATGGATTTGTCGGCAAGCTTCACGATCCATCGCGGGGCAAGCCCGCTCCCACAGCAGGCATTCGGTAGGAGCGGGCTTGCCCCGCGATGGGCCCCAGAGTCATGCACATCC
>Ga0247821_10002033_pt1 | contig 11115 bp, 16 predicted proteins | sample 13C_Glycerol_Day_FD_192481 | JGI IMG/M metagenome (GOLD analysis project Ga0247821, IMG submission 192481) | Soil microbial communities from agricultural site in Penn Yan, New York, United States - 13C_Glycerol_Day14 | ecosystem: Environmental > Terrestrial > Soil > Agricultural land | place... | reverse complement strand
GTGAGCTCATGATCGATTGACTTGCATATGCAACGGTTGCATCTACAATAATCCGCCATGGACGCCGCCGTCAAGCCCCAGGGCTGCACCAACCTCAAGCTCCGCCAGCTGATGCGGCGCGTCGCGCGGCACTACGACGCCGAGGTCGGCAAGACCGGGCTCAAGGGCACGCAGTACTCGCTGCTGTCCTATGTGTGCAAGCTCGGCCCCATCCGGTCCGTGGACCTGGCGCGCGAGATGAAGGTCAGCCCCTCCACGCTCAGCCGCAACCTGCAGCCGCTCATAGCTGCCGGCTGGCTGGTGATGGAGCCCGGCGACGACGCGCGCAGCCGCCGCTTGCTGGCCACCGACGCCGGCCGCGACAAGCGGCAGGAAGCGCAGCGCCGCTGGCGCGTCGCGCAGGAGAACCTCAATTCGATGCTCGGCCCCCGACGGGTGGTGGCCCTGCATGCGCTGCTGGACGAATGCAGCGAACTCCTCGACCCCGCGCTCCCCGGAGAAGACGATGAATGAACCCCGCCGACTGGCCGTCTGGGCCGTGCTGCTGGCCGCGGCCGGCACCTTCGCGCTCACCATGGGCGTGCGCCAGACCATGGGCCTGTTCCTCTCGCCGCTGAACACCGCCACCGGCCTGGGCGTGGCCAGCATCAGCCTGGCGTTCGCCTTCGGCCAGCTGTGGTGGGGCATCACGCAGCCTTTCGCCGGCGCCGTCGCCGACAAGATCGGCACCGGCCGCGTGCTGCTGATGGGCACGGCGCTGGTCGCGCTGGGCACCTTCCTCACGCCGTACATGACGAGCACGCTGGGCCTCGTGATCGCCATCGGCGTCCTGGCCGCCGGCGGCGCGGGCATGGCGGGACCGGCGGTGCTGATGGCGGCGGCCACGCGCCTGATCCCGGCCGAGAAGCGGGGCCTGGCCACCGGCATCGTCAACGCCGGCGGTTCCACCGGCCAGTTCCTGCTGGCGCCGCTCGCCGCCGCGCTGATGGTGGGCGTGGGCTGGGTCGGGGCGATGCAGGTGCTCGCGCTGCTGGTGCTGCTCGCGCTGCCCGCTGCCTGGGCGCTGCGCGGCCATTCGCAACACGTCGCGGGTGCGGCCGCCAAGCCGCTCGGCACGCGGGAGGCGATCGGCCAGGCGCTGCGCAACCCCAGCTACCTGATGTTGTCGGCCGGCTTCTTCGTCTGCGGCTTCCACGTCGCGTTCCTCGCCACGCACCTGCCCGGCGTGGTGGCCGCGTGCGGCCTCGGCCCTGAGTGGGCCGGCTGGTCGCTCGCGCTCCTCGGCCTGTTCAACATCGTCGGCAGCATCGCCATGGGCTGGGCGGTGAGCCGCTGGCGCATGAAGTCGCTGCTGTCGCTGGTGTATGCGGCGCGCGGCCTGGCGGTGCTGGTGTTCCTGCTCGCGCCCAAGACGGGGCCGGTGGTGCTCGTCTTCTCGGCGGTGATGGGCGTGACCTTCCTGTCCACCGTGCCGCCCACGGCCGGCCTGGTCGCCAAGTTCTTCGGCCCGGCCAACATGGCGACGCTGTTCGGCATCGTGATGCTGTCGCACCAGGTCGGCGGCTTCCTCGGCGCGTGGATGGGCGGCACCGTATTCCAGGCGACCGGCAGCTACGACTGGGTCTGGTACGTGGACATCGTGCTGGCCGTCGGCGCGGCGCTGGTGCACCTGCCGATCCGCGAGGCGAGGCTCGCGCCGCGCACGGCGGCTGCGACGGCCTGAGGGCCTGGCAAATCTGCCGCGAGGCGCTATCGTCGGCGCCATGAAGATCAGGAAGCTTGCGATCGGCGCGCTCGCCGTCCTCGCGGTCAGCGCCGCCGCCGGCTGGTTCAGCCTCGACAAGGAAACGCGCGGCCTGCTCGCGACGATGCCGACCAACCGCGACCTGCTGTTCTGGAGCGAGCCGCAGCGCGACGCCGCCTTCCGCGCGCTGGACCGCATCCCGCTGCTGGCCAAGTGGCGCGTGATTCCCGCCAGCGCCAATCCCAAGCCGCTGCCACCCGGCCCGCCGCTCAAGCTGCCGCTCGATGTGGACGCGTACATGCAAGGCCAGCGCAGCGCGGCGCTGCTCATCGTCCATGACGGCAAGCTGCGCCTGGAGCGCTACGGCCTGGGCTTCGACGGCGACGGGCGCTGGACCAGCTTCTCGGTCGCCAAGTCGCTCACCTCCACGCTGGTGGCCGCGGCGCTGCGCGACGGCCACATCAAGTCCATGGACGACAAGGTCAGCGACTACATCCCGCAGATGAAAGGCTCGGCGTACGACGACGTGAGCATCCGCCAGCTGCTGACGATGACCTCGGGCGTGCGCTGGAACGAGGACTACGCCCACCCGAACTCCGACGTGGCGCGCTTCAACAACCACAAGCCCGAGGAAGGCGTGCCCGCCATCGTCAGCTACCTGCGCCGCCTGCCGCGCGCGGCGCCGCCCGGCACGGTGTGGAACTACAGCACGGGCGAAACCAACCTGGTGGGCATCCTGCTCGGCAACGCGATCCAGCGGCCGATCTCCGACTACCTGGCCGAGAAGATCTGGACGCCCGGCGGCATGGAGCAGCAGGCCACCTGGGTGCTCAGCCGCACGGGCCAGGAGATCAGCGGCTGCTGCGTGCAGGCGTCCGCGCGCGACTACGCGCGCATCGGCCTGTTCCTGCTCGACGGCGCGCGCGGCGTCGTGCCCGACGGCTGGCTGGCCGAGGCCACCACCACGCGCACCGGCATCGGCCAGCCCGGCCGCGGCTACGGCTACCAGTGGTGGACCTACGACGACGGCAGCTACGCGGCGCGCGGCATCTTCGGGCAGGGCATCTTCCTGGACCCGAAGCGAAAGCTGGTGATCGTCTCGAACGCCAACTGGGCCGGCGGCGCGCGCGACCGCACGGCCACCCAGGCGCGCGAGGACTTCTATCGCGCGGTGCAGAAGGCGGTGGACGGCGAAGCCGCGGGCGGGCCGGGCGGCTGAACGCGATTCAGGCCTGGGGCGGCCGCGCCTCGGCCTGCCGAGCTGGTGGCTATCGAGGCAGCTTGTCTCGGACGCGCTCGACGTCTTCCCGGTAACTCTCCTCGCCGGCCGCGATGGCCGCGAGCCACTGGTCCACCACCAGCCACTGCTCGCCGGTGTACGGCACGGAAGGCGACCAGCGGTGGTCACTGTCCAGCGCGAAGATCACCGCGTCGGCCGCGCCCGGGTCGCCCGGCTCCAGCGCGCGCAGCAGCCACGCCGCCAGGTAGTAGCGCTTGCCGTCGTCGGAGAGCAGCGGCAGGTCCCACACGTGGCCCGCGAACACCGCCTCCGGCAGGTCGAGGGCTTCGTGCGGATGCAGGTCGGCGGCCAGCTCGTCGCACTCGCAGCAGCGGTGCGAGATCAGGTCGAGCTGCGCGGGCTTGGGCATGTCCGCGAAGGATCCGCGGATGGCCAGTTTCAGCAGGTTGCGGTCGGGCGCCATGACGTGGCCCGGAGTATGGCCCGGCGCGCGAGAATCGGCCTCTCACGCGCACTCCCGGAGGTGAACCATGAGCCTCACCGTGGCCGACCTGCAGGCCTTCGCCGAGGCCTTCAACCGGCATGACGCCGACGCGCTGATGCGCTTCATGACGGACGACTGCGTGTTCCAGGCCTCGGCCGGCCCCGAGGCCTGCGGCGCCCGCTACGCCGGCCAGCCGGCGGTGCGCGCCGCGTTCTCCGAGGTCTGGAAGGACTTCCCCGATGCGCGATGGCGCTCGCCGCACCACTTCGTCTGCGGCGACCGCGGCGTGTCCGAATGGACGTTCACCGGCACCAGGGCCGACGGCACGCGGGTCGAGGTCGACGGCTGCGACCTCTTCACCTTCCGCGACGGCAGGATCGCCGTCAAGAACTCGTACCGCAAGAACCGCCCGCCGCTGCCGGCGGGCTGACCGCCGCTTCGCCTCAGCCCGCCCGGCGGATCAGGAACAGCATCACGCTGGACCCGTCGTTCGCGTTCAGGTGGTTGCCGATGAACAGCCGGGTGGCACCGCGGGCGAACCGCAGGGTGCGCGGCTGGTTCTGGTCGTCGGGCACGATCAGCGACAGGCCGGTCGTGCTGTTCCAGGTCCACGAGGCCTGGATGGTCTCGTTGACGTCGACGAACTGCCGGCTGGAGCCGTTGGGGCCCACGCTCAGCTCGTTCTTGGCTTCGCGCAGTTCCAGCGTGGCGGGGCCGCCGGCGGGCGTCGCGCCTTCGCCCAGCGTCACGGAGCCGGTGTAGACGATGCCTTCGATCACCGCCTGTTGCCCGAAGGCCATCAGGCCGGTCTGGAAGCCCATGAGGAAGTAGTTGCCCGTGAGCGGCTGCCCGGTGCCGTCCAGCGCGGTGACGCGCGCCTCCAGCGCGGTGATCGCGTCGGCCAGGGCCTTGAAGTTCTCGTTGACCTCGCCCGAGCGGGCGGGGAAGCCGGGCGAAAAGATGTGCGGTACCTGCATTTCTTGGTTCTCCTCAGTTCCAGGTCGTCTCGTCCCAGCCGGCGGAGGCGGTGTCCCATACCGCCGTCCCGGCTTCGGCACCACCCCCACCGCCGCAGGCGGCGACCAGGGTGGAAACACACAGGGCCAGCCAATGGCGGCGGCGCCAGGCGGTCCGTTCGATGTTGTGCATTCAGGCCTCCTCCGGGCGTGTGAGCTCGACGATGCGTTTGTCGGGCATCGGGGCATGGAACGTCCATCACCCATTCGGGTGAGGGGCCGCGAAAAGAGGTGGGCGCCCGGGCTCCTAGACCGGCCGCATCACGCGGCAGGGATTGCCCGCGGCGAACATGTCGGCCGGCACGTCGCGCGTCACCACGCTGCCGGCGCCGATCACCGCGCGGTCGCCGATGCTCACGCCGGGCAGGATGATGGCGCCGCCGCCGATCCAGACGTCGGCGCCGATCTCCACCGGGCGGCCGTATTCCTGGCTGCGCCGCGCCTCGGCGTCCATCGGATGCATCGCCGTGTAGATCTGCACGGCCGGCCCGACGAGCGTGCGTGCGCCGATGCGGATCCGGCAGACGTCCAGCAGCACGCAGTTGAAGTTGAAGTACGCGCCTTCGCCCAGTTCGATCTGCGAGCCGTAGTCGCAGAAGAACGGCGAGGTGATGTAGGCGGTGTCGCCGCCGGCGCCGATCAACTGCCTGACCAGCTCACGGCGCTGCGGGTCGGCAGGCGGCAGGTTATTGATCGCCGCGCAGAGGCTGCGCGTGCGTTCGCGCGCGGCGACGAGCTCGGGGTCCTGGGCGTCGTAGAGCTCGCCGGCGACCATCTTGTCGCGTTCGGTGCGGGCCGTCACTCCAGCCGGATCTCGCCGTCGAACTCGGCCTTGAGCTTCAGGCCCGCGACTTCGAGCGTCATGCGCGCCGGCAGGGCTTCGCTGCCGGCCAGCGCTTTCTCCTGCAGGGCGCGGGCGACGGCCTGCTCGATCTCGCGCTGCGAGCTCACGCCGACCATCTTCAGGAACTTGCGGATGCTGATGTTGAGGGTTTCGTCGTCCATGATCGTCGAGCTCCACGGTGGCCTGCTTCAGGGGAGCGGCGAGGGTGCATCCGGTCGTGGGCGGCGTCAAGCGGGAACGCGCGGCCGGCACGGCGCGTCTTACGTCAGCAAGAATCGAGAAAGTCGAGAAGAGACAGGAAGATGCCGAAGAGCTCGCAGCCATCGCCCACGCCCCGCGCGGCCGCGCCCGACGATTCGGGCGAGCTCGTGGCGCTCGCCGTCGCGGGCGACGCCCGCGCCTTCGAGGCCATCATGCGGCGCCACAACCGCCTGATGTTCCGCACCGCCCGCAGCGTGCTGCGCGACGACGCCGAGGCCGAGGACGCGGTGCAGGAGGCCTACCTGAAGGCCTGGCGCGCGCTGCCGGGCTTTCGCGCCGAGGCGCGCCTGTCCACCTGGCTGGTGCGCATCGTCATGAACCAGGCCCTGTCGCGCCTGCGCCGGCGCCATGGCGTCGTGGTGCCGTTCGGCGCGCTCGGTCTGCCGGAGGGAGCGCAGGAGGAATACCCGATGCAGCCTGAAAGTCCAGGTTCCCGCAACGATCCGGAGGACGCCGCCCGCCGCGCCGAGCTCGCGCGCGTGGTGGAACGCCACATCGACCGCCTGCCCGAGCAGTTCCGCACCGTGTTCGTGCTGCGCGCGCTGGAGGAGATGAGCGCGCAGGAAGTCGCGCAGGCGCTGCACATCCCCGAGGCGACGGTGCGCACGCGCTTCTTCCGCGCGCGTGCTCAATTGCGCGAGGCGCTGGCCCGCGACATCGACTTCGCGACCGAAGACGCGTTCGCCTTCGACGGCCTGCGCTGCGACCGCATCGTCGCCGCCGTGCTCGAGGCGCTGCCGACCCATTCCGAACAACAAGGAGAAGACCCATGGAATCCGGACTGATGCTTCGTACCGCCGTGATCCTGCTGGCCCTGACCGGGGCCGGCGGCCTGCTGATGGCGGGCATGCGTTTCACCGGGCGCCCGCGGCCGCCCGACTGGCTGGCGATGCTGCACGGCCTGCTGGCCGGCGCCGGTCTGACGCTGGTGATCTATGCCTGGGCCACGGCCGGCCTGCCCGGCGGCGCGATGCTCGGCCTGGCGGTCCTGGTGCTGGCCGCGCTGGGCGGGCTGTACCTGAACCTGAGCTTCCACGCCAAGCAGCGCGAGTTGCCGGTGTCCATCGTGCTGGTGCACGCGGCCATCGCGGCCGTCGGCCTGGTGCTGCTGGCCATCGCCGCGTGGCGCTGACGCCGTAATTGCTTCTAGGGGAAAGCGGGCGTTTCCGGCTCGCGCCCCTCGAAGTGCGCCTCGGGATGGCGACCGCGCAGGCGCTGCGTGATCTCGTCGACGCGCAGGCGATTCAGGTCGACCATCAGCAGGATCTGCCCGTTCTCGATCTCCTGCGCGAACCTCTGCAGGCGCTTGCTCGGCGTCGACACGCCGATCAGCGTCGAGGTCCAGATGCCGAACAGCGCCCCGCCGACCGCGAGCCCGATCGCGATGCCCCACTGCGGCTCGTCGCCGACGATGGGGTAGAACACCGCGATCAGCACGCCGAGCAGCGCGCCCAGGGCGGCGCCGATGATCAGGCCCATCTGCGCGGATCGCACCACGTCCGAGGTCTGCAGCACGTTGGCCCGGTTCAGGTCACCCATGTCCGTGTCTTCCTTGCCGACAAAGTGCATGTGGCGGTATTCCACGCGCGCCAGCAGCAGGTCGTCCATGGTCGCTTCGGCGCTTTCGACGTCGGGCAACAGCCAGTAGATCCTTGTCAGCATGTTTCAACTCCCAGGTTGTGGTGTGGATTCAGCTGTAGGGGCAAAGAACGTGCCGCGCGACAGGAACGTGTAGTCGGCCTCCAGCGCGCCGATGCCCAGCAGGGTGATCAGCAGCAGCGGCGGAACCACGATCGCGTAGAAGAGCGCCAGCCGCTCCCACAGCATGTGCATGAACACCGACACGATCAGCCCGGCCTTGAGCAGCATGAACGCCACGATCAGCGTCCAGCGCAGCAGGCCCTGCACATGGAAGAAGTCCACCAGGTACGAGGCGATGCTCAGCACGAAGAGCAGGGCCCAGATCTTGAAGTAGATGCCCAGCGGGTGCTGCTGCCCGGTGGGCGCCGCGCTGGGCGGCGGATGTTCGGCGTGGTCCATGCATGTGCTCCCGGATCACCAGAGATAGAAGAACGCGAAGATGAAGACCCAGACCAGGTCCACGAAGTGCCAGTACAGGCCCATGATCTCGACGATCTCGTAGTTGCCGCGGCGCCCGGTCAGGAAGCCGGGGCGCTGCTCGTCCAGTGATCCGCGCAGCACCTTGGTCGCGGTGATCAACAGGAAGATCACCCCGATCGTCACGTGCGTGCCGTGGAAGCCGGTGATCATGAAGAAGGTCGATCCGAACTGGGCCGCGCCCCACGGGTTGCCCCAGGGCCGCACGCCTTCGGAGATCAGCTTGTACCACTCGAAGGCCTGCATGCCGACGAAGGTGGCGCCCAGCGCGGCCGTGGCCAGCAGCAGGGCGAAGGTGCGCCGGCGGTCGCGCCGGTAGCCGTAGTTGACGGCCAGCGCCATGGTGCCGCTGCTGGTGATCAGCACGAACGTCATGATGGCGATCAGCAGCAGCGGGACGTTCCGGCCGAACATGTGCAGCGAGAACACCTCGCTCGGATTCGGCCACGGCACGGTGGTGGACGCGCGCACCGTCATGTACGAGATCAGGAAGGTGCCGAAGATGAAGGTGTCGCTCAAGAGGAAGATCCACATCATCGGCTTGCCCCAGGGCACGTCCTTGAACAGACGCTGGTCCGATGAGGCGTCCCGCACGATGCTGGCCCAGCCCTCGCGGCCGGGCGCGTGCGCGTGCGGCTCCAGCGTGGCGCCGGTGATGACCGTGGCTTCCGGGGTTTTCATGTTGTCGCGTCCTTCCGGTCACAGGGGCGTGGACGAGCAGATCGCCAGCCCGAGCACGTCCGACACCAGCAGCGCGTACAGCGCCACCCACACGGCCAGCAGGAAGTGCCAGTAGGTCGCGCAGAGTTGCACCGCCAGCCGGATGCGCGCCGGGTCCGCGTCGCGCCAGGCCCGCTTCCACGCCCGCGCCCAGGCCACCAGGCCGCCCAGCACGTGCAGGCCGTGCACGGCGGTGAACAGGTAGAAGAAGGCGCTGGCCGCGCTGGTGGAGACGAGATACCCCGCGTCGTTCAGCTGCATCCACACGGCGACCTGCCCGGCCAGGAAACCCGTGGTGAGCAGGCCGCCGATGGCCAGGCCCCGGCGCAGGTCGGCGGGTTCGGCGCGGCGCGCGGCATGCACGGCCCACTGCATCGCGAGGCTGGCGCCGACCAGCAGGGCGGTGTTCAGCGTCAGCAGGCGCGGCCGCGGCAGCGGCGTCCAGTCGGCCAGGCCCAGCCGCATGGAGTACGCGCTGACGAACAGCACGAACAGCGACGTCGCGACGGCGAGGAACACCCACAGCGCGGTCTGTATCGCGGGCCGCGGCGTGAGTACGCTCACTTCCATGCCGGCAGGCTGCGCCTGCCACGGCTGCACGTTCAAGGTCTGGCGCAGCAGCCATCCGACGATGACCGCCATCAGCAGGGTGAGGAAAGCCAGTGCGATCGTCATGGCGTCAACCGTCCGCGTGGTGCGGCACCTTGGCCCAGGCTTCCGCCGGCACGTCCGCCGGCGGCACGTTCTGCGGGATGAAGTCGGTCTTCAGGCCCGGGATGCCGTAGTCGTAGGCCCAGCGGTAGACCACCGGAAGTTCCTTGCCGAAGTTGCCGTGCGTCGGTGGCGTCTGCGGGGTCTGCCATTCCAGCGTGGTCGCGTGCCAGGGGTTGCCGCCCGACGGCTTGCCGCGGAAATAGCTGTGCACCAGGTTGTAGAGGAACGCCATCTGCGCCGCGCCGACCACGAAGGCCGCGAGCGAGATCCAGACATTGAGCAGGTGCGCCGAATCCGGGATGAAGCTGGTGCCGCCGATCGCGTAGTAGCGCCGCGGGATCCCCATGAAGCCCAGGTAGTGCATGGGATAGAAGATCGCGTAGGTGCCCACGAAGGTGATCCAGAAGTGGACCTTGCCCAGCGGCTCGTCCAGCATCCGTCCGGTGATCTTGGGATACCAGTGGTAGATGGCGCCGAACACCACCAGCACCGGCGCGATGCCCATCACCATGTGAAAGTGAGCCACGACGAACATGGTGTCCGACAGCGGCAGGTCGACCACCACGTTGCCCAGGAACAGGCCCGACAGACCGCCGTTGACGAAGGTGAAGACGAAGGCGATGGCGAACAGCATCGGCACCGTCAGGCGGATGTTGCCGCGCCACAGCGTCAGCACCCAGTTGTAGACCTTGATCGCGGTCGGGACCGCGATCACGAGCGTGGTCGTCGCGAAGAAGAAGCCGAAGTACGGATGCATGCCGCTCACGTACATGTGGTGGGCCCACACCACGAAGCTCAGCCCGCCGATGATCAGGATGGCCCAGACCATCATGCGGTAGCCGAAGATGTTCTTGCGCGCGTGGGTGGCGATCAGGTCCGAGACGATGCCGAAGGCCGGCAGCGCCACGATGTAGACCTCGGGATGGCCGAAGAACCAGAACAGGTGCTGGAACAGCAGCGGATTGCCGCCCGAGTAGTTCAGCTGCTGGCCCTTGGACACCAGCGCGGGCATGAAGAAGCTGGTGCCCAGCGTGAGGTCCAGGAACATCATGATGGCGCTCACGAACAGCGCCGGGAAAGCCAGCAGCGCCAGGATCGTCGCCATGAAGATGCCCCACACCGTCAGCGGCAGCCGCATCAGCGTCATGCCGCGCGTGCGCGCCTGCAGCACCGTGACGACGTAGTTCAGCCCGCCCATGGTGAAGCCGATGACGAACACCGCCAGCGACACCAGCATCAGCAGGATGCCCGCGTGCGATCCCGGCGTGCCGTCCAGGATGGCCTGCGGCGGATAGAGCGTCCAGCCCGCGCCGGTCGGTCCGCCCGGCACGAAGAAGCTCACCACCAGCAGCAGCACGGCCAGCAGGTACACCCAGTAGCTGAGCATGTTGACGTAGGGGAACACCATGTCGCGCGCGCCCACCATCAACGGGATCAGGTAGTTGCCGAAGCCGCCGAGGAACAGCGCGGTCAGCAGGTAGATCACCATGATCATCCCGTGCATGCTCACCAGCTGCAGGTAGGTGGTGGGCGTGATCCACTCGAAGCGGTTCGGAAAGCCCAGCTGCAGCCGCATCAGCCAGGAGAAGACCAGCGCCACCAGGCCGATGCCGATGGCCGTCACCGCGTACTGGATCGCGATGATCTTGGCGTCCTGGCTCCAGACGTACTTCCCGATGAAGGTCTTCGGGTGGTAGAGCGGGACCTCCGCGACCTCGGCGGGCGGCGCGAAATCGGTCTCGTCGTGCGCAACGTGGGTCGCCATCTGGGCCTCCGCGGATCAACGGGGATGCGAGTTGAGGTAGGCGAGCACGTCGCCGATGGCCGCGTCGTCGGCCAGCATGCCGGCCACCAGCGCCATCTGCCCGCCGTGCAGGTCCTGGGGATGGGCGCCGCGGACGCCGTCGCGGAAGTTCTTCAGCTGCCGCGCCATGTACCAGTCGTTCATGCCGGCCAGGCGCGGCAGCTGAAGAA
>Ga0247821_10002032_pt1 | contig 11115 bp, 9 predicted proteins | sample 13C_Glycerol_Day_FD_192481 | JGI IMG/M metagenome (GOLD analysis project Ga0247821, IMG submission 192481) | Soil microbial communities from agricultural site in Penn Yan, New York, United States - 13C_Glycerol_Day14 | ecosystem: Environmental > Terrestrial > Soil > Agricultural land | place... | reverse complement strand
TGTTCAGCCGCACAAGGTGCGGCTGAACACGCGCGAGCGGTTCGCGATCGCGTACTTCCACGAGCCCAACTTCGAGGCTTGCGCGCGGCCGCTGCGGGGCTCGTCCGCCGCGGGCGAGTTCATCCACTACGGCACCCACTTCACCAACATGTTCGCGCGCTGCTATCCGCACCGCGCCGCGACCGCCTGAGACCTACCGGAGCTCGACCCAGGTCGGCGCGTGGTCGCTCGGCTTCTCGCGACCGCGCACCTCCCGATCGATGCCGGCGCCGCTCAACCGGGCGACGGCCGGTGCGTTCAGCAGCAGGTGGTCGATGCGCAGCCCCGAGTTGCGCTCCCAGCGGTTGCGGAAATAGTCCCAGAACGTGTACATCGGCGTCTCGCGGCCGTGCAGCTTCAGGATGGCGTCGGTCCAGCCCTGGGACACCAGGCGCTGCCAGGCGTCCCGCGTCTCGGGCTGCAGCAGCGCATCGTTCAGCCATGAGCGCGGGTTGTAGATGTCGTTCACGTCGTTGGTCGGCACCACGTTGTAGTCGCCGCACAGCACCACCGTGCCGTCGCGCGCGACCAGCGTCGCGGCATGCTCGATCAGGCGCTGGAACCACTTGAGCTTGTATTCGAACTTCGGGCCCGGCTGCGGGTTGCCGTTGGGCAGGTAGATCGACGCGACGACGAGATCGCCGACCTCGGCCTCCAGGTAGCGGCTGTGCGTGTCGTCCGGGTCGCCGGGCAGCCCGCGGCGCACTTCCTTCGGCGCGCTGCCGCGTGCCAGCACCGCCACGCCGTTGAAGCCCTTCTGCCCGTGCCAGACGGCCCCGTAGCCGGCCTGCTCGAAGGCCATCTGCGGAAAGGTGGCATCCTGCGTCTTCAGCTCCTGCAGGCAGGCGATGTCGGGCTTCGATTCCTCGAGCCATTCGAGCACGCGAGGCAGGCGGCTGGTGATGCCGTTGACGTTGAACGTGGCGATCTTCATGGCGGCATCGTAGAGGAGTCGGCGGCGTCTTTGGCTGATCAGGCGGCGGTGCCGGCGCGCTGCGGCGCGAACATGTCCTCCATCGCGCGGCGGATGCGGTAGGCCTGCGTCGAGGTGTCGATCGCCACGTCGTCCCACGACAGGCTCTGGCCCTTCTTCACGTCGCGCACCACCTTCACGTCGTGCGCAAGCCCGAGCGGCAGGCCGCCCATGCGCGCCGATGTCGTTGCAGGGAGCAACTTGCCCCACACCGTGTAGCCGCCCTCCCCGTCCAGCAGGTCGCCGGGCCGCAGGTCGCGCTTCGCGGTGGCCACGACGTCGGCGTTCCATCCGATCGCCACGCCGGTGGGCTCGCCGCGCAGCGCGACGCTGGCCACTGACACGCCCACTTCCAGCCCGATGAGATGCCAGCGCTTGTACAGCGTGAAGTAGCGGCCGCTCGGATCGGTATGTGCGTTGTATTCCTCGAAGCAGTTGCGGATGTACTCGGTCTCTCCTTCCACGGTCACCCAGACGCCCATGCGGATGTCGTAGGGGATCTTGCGGCCGTTCGCTTCGAGCGACGAGATCACCTCCACCATGCCCTTGCGCTCGAGCACGCCACCCTCCTCGCGCGGTCGCGTGACGAAGGGGATGTCCTCGACGCTCGCCGGCGGATAGAGCAGCCCGTCGCTCGGCACGGCGAGGCCGGTGGCGTTGGAGACCGCCGTCGATTCGATCGACGGCTTGGAGCCGTCGAGGAAGCTGTTGAACATCTTCGGGTTCAGGCCGCCGCGCTCGGCCTGCTCGGGCGTGAGCCCGTAGTGGCCCCACACCGTCTCGGGCGTGGATTCGCAGTAGTGCGGCAGCCACTTGTGGCCGCGCCCGGCGGCGACCACCGGGAAGCCGCAGGTGCGCGCCCAGTCGACGAGATCGCAGATCAGCGCCGGCTGGTCGCCGAACGCGAGCGAATAGACCACGCCCGCCTCCGCGGCCTTGCGCGCGAGCAGCGCGCCGCAGAACGCGTCGGCTTCCACCGTCACGTTCACCACGTCCTTGCCGTGGCGGAACGCTTCGAGACAGTGGTCCACGGCGGAAATCGGGTGGCCGGTGCACTCGACGATCACGTCGATCGACGGATGCCGCACGAGCGCCTGCCAGTCCTCCCCCACGTGCGTGGCCCCGGATTTCAGCGCCTCGTCGAGCGACGCGGCCCCGGCCTGCGCGGCCGGCCAGCCCACGCGCGCGAGGTTGCGCCGCGCGGCGTCGGGCGAGAGATCGGCGATGCCGGCGAGGTGCACGCCGGGGATGCGCGGCACCTGCGCGAGGTACATCGAGCCGAACTTGCCGGCACCGATGAGGCCGATGCGCACCGGCTTGCGGTCGGCGGCGCGCTGCTGGAGTTTCGAGTAAAGGCTCATGCCGTTTCCACAAGGGGTTCGGAGGACGTCGCCAGCGCATTCGCGGGCATGCCGTCCTTCCAGGGCACTGCGACCTGCGCGCCGCTCGTCAGGCAGTCGTCCGGCAGGCACTCGATCGGCTTGAAGTCGCGATGCGCGATGTACTCGGGCCGCTTGAAGCGGCGGATGTGGTTGCCGACGGCGCACAGGCTCAGGTAGACGCTGACCCGGTTCCACGGCGAGAGGTTGCTGCTGGACGCATGCACGAGGCACGAGTGGAAGAGGATCATCGATCCCGCCGGGCCGTGCGGCGAGACGATGCCGCCGCGGCGGCCGCCCGCGCGCTCGACGAGCTGCGCCACCACCGCGTGGTCGAGCGTCCACAGCGGGTAGCTCGTGGTGCTGGTGTCGTGCTTCGCGTCGATCACGCCCTTCTTGTGGCTGCCCGGGATGAACATCAGCGGGCCGTTGAACTCGTCCACCTCGTCGAGGAAGATGGCGACGTTCATCGCGCGCTCGGTGGGCATCAGGTCGTCGTTGAGCCAGGTGCCGTAGTCCTGGTGCCACTGCCAGACGTCGCCCTCGAAGGCCATCTTGCCGTTGATCTTGAACTGGTGCATGTACAGCGCCTCGCCGAAGAGCTGCTGCACCGGCTCGATCATGCGCGGATGGCGCGCAAGGCGTGCGAACGGCGGGCTCACGAGGTGCGCGGCGAAGTTCGTGCGCACGGCGTCGGAGCCTTTCTCGCGCACGTTGTACACCTCGCGCCGCGCGTACAGCGCGGGCACTGCTTCGGTGAGCGTCTTCACTTCCGGCGCGCTGAACAGGCCGGGGAAGAACACGTAGCCGTCGCGCTCGAACTGCGCGAGCTGCTCCGGGGAAAGCTTCATCGCTGGCTCCTTGGCTTCAGGGCCAAGGTAGCTCGCGAGGGGCCGCTCGCCAACCGGGGATTTACGCGTGTCGGCGCAGGAGCGCCACTCCGCCCTCAGGTCGCGCAGGACCTCAGCACGACGAAGGTCACAAGCCCAGGCCGTACCAGCCGAAGCCGATCGACCACGTCGTCTCGCGGCCACCCACCTCGCGGCTGGCCACCAGGTCGAGGCCGAAGCGCTCCTCCACCAGCCACCAGCGGCCGCCGACGCTGCGCACGACCGGGCCGAAGTCGGCGCGCCGGTCGCTCGCGAGCGTCTCGGCGAACGCGAGCAGCCGGTCGTGCGGGGACCACTGGGCCGCCAGGGCCAGCAGGCTGCCCGTCGTGCCGGTCGCCCGAAGGTGCGCCACGCCGAGGTTCGCGTGCAGCGCCCAGTGCTCGGCCGGCTCGAGGGTGGCGAGCGCGACGACCAACGGATCGGGCGCGCTCCAGCCGTCGGCGTTCGTGCGGGCGGTGACCAGCGTCGCCGACAGGCCGAGCGCCAGCTTGCCGAATGCGGTGTCATGCTGCGCGGCCTCGGGCGCCCACTTCGCCACGACGCCGACCCGGCGCCTCAACTCGTCGCGCGGCGACGGCCGCTCGAACTCGAGGCCGAGGTCCACACCGTCGGCCACGCCGCAGGCCGCGGAGACCCGGGTCTCGTGGCTCGCGGCGGCGTGCTCGTACCACGACTCTATCTCGCAGGACCCCACGGGCGCCGTGCCGGCGTCGTCGGTGGTGAGGGGGCGGCCGGCGATTGCGGACCACGAGGCTGCCGCCAGGGCTGCGGCAACGGAGGCGATGCGAAGGTATCGAAGCATGGGGCGATCGTAGGGGTCGTCACGATTCCGGGACCCCTACGCTAACCGCCGCCCCCCCGGACGCAACAAGGCGGCAGCGCACCGTCGGCGCGCTGCTCGCCCTCGCGGCGCCTTCTACTGCGCCGTCGCCAGCAGCCGCGCCACCGCCAGTTCGCCCACCGCCTGGCCCATGGCCGCGCCCACCTCCGTGGACACGCGATAGTGCACGCCCTCGTAGACGCGCGCGTCGGCCACCTCGCGCACCAGGTCGTCCACGCTCGTCCACTGCCGCACTGCGCCCTTGGCGCTCGGGCTCGCGGTGCTCAGCACGGGCATCGGCTTGGTGCCGACTTCCGCCTTCAGCACCGCCCCCACCGCACCGGCGAGCACGGAATGCGCGCTCGGGTACTCGGGGTGCAGCGGCGTCTCGATGAACGGCGTCCACCCGGCCTCGCGCTCGGTGGCGTCGTTGCCGTCGATGTCGCCGTTGCGGATGGCCGTGGCCGGGCGCCAGAAGTGGTAGTGGTACTTGGCGTCGAAGATGGCGATGAGCGCGTCATCCATTGCCTGCGCCACCGCCGCGAAGAGCCGGGCGTTGCCGCTCGCGTCGCGGCCGGGCACGGCCGCCACCGAGCGCACCGGCCCGTGATAGATGGACGGCAGCGAGAACTCCCAGAAGCGCGCGATCTCGGTCTGCTCCGCCGTGCGGCGCGTGCTCTGCTTGCCGCCGAGCGTGCGCACCTCCTCGTAGTCGCGTGCCCAGCGCTCGCTCGTGAGCGCGGGCGGCGGCGGCGGGCGGAAGCGCTCGGCGCTCGGCATCAGCCACGGCTTGCGCTGCGGCCACGACGCCGCGGCCGGGGTCGCCGTGGGCACGTAGGCGCCCGGCACGACGCTCGGGCGATAGCCGTCGGGCGCGGCCGCGAGGTCGTCGGCCCGGGCGGCGAGCACGAGGGCCGCGGCGCGCTCGCCGACGGCGATGCCGGCCGCCTTCGACGGGCCTTCCGGAATGGCCGCGACGGCGGCGGCGTAAGCCGCATCGACCGCCGCCTGCTGCGCCGGCATGAGCTTGGCGAGCGTGGCGCGATGGACCGCGGCCACGGCGGCGTCCACCGACGCGCCGGGCGCGGCATCGGGCTGCGGACCGAGGGCGGGATGCTGGCCCGTGATGGCGTTCACCGCGCCGTGCACTGCCGTCTGCACGATCGCCATGGCGCGCACTGCCGGCGGCGTGCCCATCTTGGCGTCGATCACGAACTGGGCGGTGCGGACGTTCCAGTCCACGACGGCGTCGGCGCGCGCGGAGGGCGCGCAAACCAGCAGCGCGGCCGAGATCACGGCCGCCAGGCGAAGGTGGGGTACAGGATTCATCTCAGTTCTCCACAGCCGCGAAGCGTGACTTCGCCGGCATGACACAAATCTCCGAGGCGCCGAAGGCGCTTCGGGGGGGTCATTTCAAGTTCTCCGAAGCGAACAGCCGGTAGTCGGCCGTGTAGTGGATGCGCGCGGTGGCGTCGATGGTGTCGATGGTGCAGGCTTCCGCCGGCGGCACGATGCCGCCCGCGGTGTTGATGCGCTGGATGCTGGTGACGGCGCTGAACCTGCCTTGCGGGCCGGCGGCGCGCGTGGCCAGCAGCAGCCACGGCACCGCGCCCGCGGCCGGCGCGTCGGCGCGCGCCTTCACGGTGCCGACCACGCGACTGCCGTCCGCCGCTTCCCAGAAGGGCCCGGCGCCGTGCCGCCCGACCGTGCGGCCGTCGGCGTCGAGCAGGTCGGCATCGGGCGCGACGAACACCCACTCCGCACCGGTCGCCGACACGCGGCATTGATAGATCTGCACCCCGCGCGCGGCGACGGTGCCGACAAACGACTCGTGCTCGCCGGCGCGCAGCGGCGCCGGCACGTCGCCCGACGCGGCCTGCGCAGCGGCGCCGGCCAGAGCCAGGCCGACGACAAGAAAGCGATTCATGAAACTCTCCAGAAAACGAACGAACAGCAAAGGCCAACGCGCCAGCCAGGCCCCCTCAAGCGGACACCGTGGATCCGGCTCCGCCGGTCGCTGGCGCTTCGGGGGGTCACCATTTCGTGACGACCACCTCCAGGTACTCGCTGGGGATCACGAGCGACGACGCGCCGCCGGTGTTCATCTCCTCCAGCAGCGCCAGGAAATCGCGCTCCAGCGCCTGCGCGCGCACTTCGTCCAACGAGGCGAAGGCCTTGTGCGTCGGGCCGTAGTAGTCGCGGAACACCTGCAGGAAGTGCGCGGCCGAGCGGTAGCGGAACTTGAAGAAGCGGCGCTCGCAGCGGATGTGGCGCGCGTCGGCGCGGAACAGCGCGTCGATGTGCGACTCCTGGCCCCACAGCGCGGGCGACTGCACGCCCGCGGGGGGCGGCACGTGGCCGGCCATCATCTTGAACAGGCGGCCGATGAACCCCTCGGGCGTCCAGTTGGCCACGCCCAGGCGGCCACCGTCGCGCAGCACGCGCATCATCTCCTTCGCCGTGCGGGCGTGGTTGGGCGCGAACATCGCGCCGAAGGTGGCGAGCACGGCGTCGAAGCGGCCGTCCTCGAAGGGCAGCGCCTCCACGTCGGCGACCTGGAAGCGCACGGGCAGGCCTTCGGCCCGGGCGCGCTCGCGGCCCTTCTCGAGCAGCGTGGGCACGTAGTCGGTCGAAATCACGTCGGCGAAGCGCCGGGCGGCAGCCAGCGTGGCGTTGCCGTTGCCGGCGGCCACGTCGAGCACGCGCTGGCCGGCGCGCACGTCCACCGCCTCGGCGAGCATCTCGCCGACGATCTGCAGGGTGGTGCCGACGATGGCGTAGTCGCCGCTGGCCCAGGTGGCCTGCTGGCGTTGCTTGATGGCCGCGAAATCGGGGGCGGGGGCGTCGAGAACGAGGGTCATGGAAATCTCCGATGGGTGGGTGTCGGGCAGGCGGACTGTGCGCAAGGGGGCGTTGCACGAGCGTTCCTCGGCGTTCCCCGATGCCGCCGGCGCGTTTCGGTCTACGCTTCGCGCCATGGAATCGAGCCCCCGCCTCGTGCTGCTCGGCGCCCCGGCGATCGACCACGGCGGCGCCCAGGCCGCGCTGCCCTTCGAGCGGCGCAGCCAGCTCGCGGCGCTCCTGGCGCTGCGGCGTGGCTGGGTCAAGCGGGCGGAACTGGCGGCGATGCTGTGGCCCGAGCAGGACACGCACCTCGCCTACAGCAACCTGCGCAAGACGCTGTTTCGCCTGCAGGCGCTGCCCTGGGCCGCCGCCATCGAATCGCAGGGCGGGGCCTTGCGCCTGCTCGCGCCGACCGACGTGCTGGCCTTCGAGTCGGCGCTGTCCGGGCAACGCAACGCCGAGGCGCTGCGCCTGTTCACCGGCGAGCTGCTCGCCGGCTTCGACGACCCGGCCAACGACGCGTGGACGGCGTGGCTGCATGCCGAGCGCGACCGCCTGCGCGCCGCCTGGCGCGCGGCGGCGCTCGAGCACCTGGCCGCCCGGCCGCCGGCGGCCGACGCGATCGCGCTGTCCGCCCGCCTGCTCGAAGCCGACCCGCTCGACGAGGCGGGCTTACGCGAGCACATGGAGGCGCTGGCGCGCGCCGGCCAGTCGGCCGCGGCGCGCCAGTCGTGGCAGCGCTTCGCGCAGCGCCTGGCCGACGAACTCGGCCTGGCGCCGTCGGCCGCGCTGCAGGCGCTGCACGACGGCATCGGCGGGGGAACGGCAGCGGCAGCAGCGCCGAGTGCCGCCGCGCCGCTGCATCTGGCGCCGCCGGTCGTCGACGAAGGCTTCGTCGGACGCTCCGGGGAGATCCACCGCATCGCCTCGCTGCTCGCGCAGGACGACTGCCGGCTGCTGTGCATCGTGGGCCCCGGCGGCGTGGGCAAGACGCGCCTAGCGCGGCGCGCGATGCAGGAGCTCGCGCCGGGCTTCGCCGACGGCACGGCCTTCGTGGCGCTCGACGACGCGGCGTCACAGGCCGACATCGGCACGCGCCTGGCGCGCGAGATCGGCAGCACCGGCGGGCGCAGCGACCCGCTCGACGCTGCGATCGGCCGCCTGAGCGACCGGCATGCGCTGGTCGTGTTCGACAACTTCGAGCAGTTCGCCGACGACACCACCGCGCTGCAGCGGCTGCTGCACGGCTGCCCGCGCGTGAAGCTGATCGTCACGTCGCGCGTGCGGCTGGGCCTGCCCGGCGAATGGTCGCTGCCGCTCGAGGGCCTGCCCTGCCCCGATCGCGAGGACACCGACCGCCTCGACGCCTTCGACGCCGTGCGGCTGTTCGTGCGCGCGGCGCAGCGCGCGCAGCCGTCGTTCGCGCCGGCCGGCGAGGCGGCGGCCATCGTCGACATCTGCCGCCACGTGGACGGCCTGCCGCTCGCGCTGGAGCTGGCGGCCGCGTGGGTGCGCGTGCTGCCGTGCGAGGCGATCGCGGCGGAGCTGCGCCAGGGCATCGAGCTGCTGCGCGCCGTGGACGCCGCGCACCCGCCCCGGCACGCGAGCATCCAGGTGGTGTTCGACCAGTCCTGGCGGCACCTGTCGCGCCACGAGCGCGAAGTGCTCGCGCGGCTGTCGGTGTTCCGCGGCGGCTTCACGGCCGAGGCGGCGCGCGCGGTGGCCGCGGCGCCGCTGCCGGTGCTCGGCGCGCTGGCCGACCGCTCGCTGCTGCGCCGCGACGAGTCGCGCATCCACCTCCACCCGCTCGTCCAGCAGCTCGCCGCCGATCGCTTCGCCGACGAGGCCGCCCGCACGTCGGCCGAGCAGGCGCACGCCGCCTACTTCCACCGCCTGCTGGCCCAGGCGCAGCGCGCGGTGGCCGACGGCGAGCGCGACGCCCTGCAGCGCATCGACCTGGAGTTCGAGAACGCCCGCGCCGCGTGGCACTGGTCGGTGGCGCACGGCGCGCCCGAGCCGCTGGGCAAGAGCGCGACCACGCTGCTGCACTTCTGCGACTACCGCGGCGGCATGCCCGAGGTGCTGGAGCTCCTGCGCGGCGCGATCGCCACGCCTGCGGTGGAAGCGGTGCCGGCGCTGCATGCGCTGCTGCTGTCCGAGGCGGCGCACCTGGAGTACCGGCTGGACCGCTATGCGCAGGCCGAGGCCACGGCCACGCGCGCGCTCGCGGCGTCGCGCGTCACGCGCGACCTCGACACGCGGCTGCAGTGCCTCAAGGTGCTGGGCGGCTGCTGCCTGCGCCTGGGCCGCCATGCCGAGGCCAAGCGGCACTTCGAGCAGGTGCTGCGACTCGCGCCCGCGAGCGTCGACCCGCACAGCGCGGCGGCGATGCTGGACAACCTCGCGCTGGTGGAAAAGGCCAGCGGACGCTACGACGAAGCGTTGCGGCTGTCCGTCGAATCGCTGGTGCAGCACCGCCGCCTCGGCGACGTGGCCGGCGAGGCGCTGTGCCTGAACAATCTCGGCGACCTGTACCTCATCCGCGCCGAGTACGCGGCCGCGGGCGTCCACCTGCGCGAAGCGCTGGCCCTGTGCGACCGCCACGGCATCGCGAGCACGCGCACGCTGGTGCTGGCCAACCTGGCGGAAGTGGCGGTGAAATCCGGCGAGGCGGATGCGGCGCGCGGCTATGCCGCCCGGGCCCTCGAACACGCCGAGGCCGCAAACAACCGCTCGGTGCAGGCGGTCATGCACCAGCAGCTTGCGCTGATCGCCCTGATGCACGACGACGTGCCCGCCGCCCGCACCCACCTGGCCGACGCGCTGGGGCTGGCGCGCGTGATCGGCCGGCCCTCGCTGCAGCTCACCGGCGTGGCGTGCTTTGCCGAGCTGCTCGCCGCCCAGGGCGAGACGCGGGCCGCGGCGCGCGTGCTGCGCTTCGTGGGCACGCAGCCGGCCTTGAGCGCGCCCGACCGCGACGCCGTGCAGCGTCAGCTCGCCGCTTTGGGCGAGGCCGTCGAAAAGGCCGGGTCATGGCCCGGGCCGGGCCTGGACGAGCTGGTGCACCGCATCGTGCTCGAAAGCCCGATCGCGCACGCGCCGCTGATCGCCGCGCTGCGCGCCGGCGCCCCGGACCGCTAGGGCGACGCGATGAAGGCGGGCCACAAGGGCAGCGGCAGGCTCAGGCCCCACGAGAAGATGGCCCAGCTCGCCACCGTCAGGATGAGCGCATTGAGCATCGCCTCGCCCCAGTGGAACTCGTCGCCGGCCAGCGCCGACGAGACGACCAGCACCGGCAGCGCAATGATGAGGCCGAGCCGCGGCAGCAGCAGGCCGAACAGCACGATGGCGCCGATGATCACCACCATCGGCTTCCACGCCACTGCGTGGACCGGCTCCCCGTCGTCGGTGTCGATGGTGAGCGACTCGAACAGCGTGAAGGCGCCGAGCAGCGCCAGCAAGATGCCGAGGCCGAACGGAAAGTAGCCGGGGCCCGGCTGTGCGGACGTGCCGAAGCGGTAGTTCAGCGCACCCCAGGCAAAGCCCAGCCCGACGACGACGAACATCAGACCGGCCCAGAAATCCTGCTGGCTCTTGATCTTCATGAGTCTCCTCGCGAGCGCGGTGGCGCGCATTGGAGCACAGGATAACGGGTTGGCGGGGGTCCGGGGAAGCGGGGTGTTGCTACCAGCGCAGCGCGGCGGTGTGCACCGGCGCATCCCACAGCGAGCGCAGCTCGTCGTCGAGCAGCGTCACCGTGAGGGAGGCGCCGGCCATCCCCAGCGAGGTGGTGTAGTTGCCCACGAGGGAGCGCACCGGCTTCAGGCCCATGGAGCGCAGGCGGCGGGCGGCATCGTGGTACAGGAGATACAGCTCCATCTGCGGCGTGCCGCCGAAGCCGTTGACGTGCAGCAACAGTTCCCGGCCCGCCGGAGGGCGCAGGTCCGCGAGGATCGTCTCCAGCAGCATGTCGACGATGCGCGCGGCAGGCTCCGCCTTCTGGCGCCGGCGCCCCGGCTCCCCATGGATGCCGACGCCGACCTCCATCTCGTCGTCGCCGATGTCGAACGTGGCGCGGCCGGCGGCTGGCACGGTGCAGCTCGTGAAAGCGACGCCCATCGACGCGGTGGCCGCGTTGACGCGCTGCCCCACGGCCTTGCACTCCTGCAG
>Ga0247821_10002021_pt1 | contig 11149 bp, 10 predicted proteins | sample 13C_Glycerol_Day_FD_192481 | JGI IMG/M metagenome (GOLD analysis project Ga0247821, IMG submission 192481) | Soil microbial communities from agricultural site in Penn Yan, New York, United States - 13C_Glycerol_Day14 | ecosystem: Environmental > Terrestrial > Soil > Agricultural land | place... | reverse complement strand
CAAGCCCTCGCTCACCAGTTGCCTGAACGCCTCGCGCACCGGGCCGCGGCTCACGCCGAGTTGCTCCGACACCGCCTGCTCCGACAGCGCCATGCCCGGCGGAAAAGTGCAGTCCAGCACCGCGGCCCGGATCGACTCGTACGCCGAGCGCGCCATGCCCCCTCGCCCGGATGCAGGCATCTTCTGCGGGGCGAGCCCCTGGATGCTGGGTCTGGAGCGTGCCATGAGGCCATGCTACCATACTAGTAAACCACCACTGGAGGCATCGATGTCGAAGCGGACTTTCCTGAGGACCACGGCAGTTCTGGCGCTGGCAGGCGCGTTTCCCCTGGCGGGGCTTGCCCAGTCCGACTACCCTTCCAAGCCCATCAAGCTGATCGTGGCCTTTCCGCCCGGCGGCACCAGCGATGTGATGGGCCGCATGCTCGCGGACGAAATGGGCAAGCAACTGAAGCAGCCCGTGGTGGTGGAAAACATCGGCGGCGCCGGTGGCGTCATCGGCATGACGCGCGCCTTGCAGCAGCCCGCCGATGGCTACACGCTGATCCAGACCGGCGTCGGCCAGAACGCGGTGGCCCACGGCATCAACGCCAAGGTGCCTTACGACTCCAAGGCCGACTTCATCCACATCACGCAGGTCCACTCCGGGCCGAACGTGCTGGTGGTGCATCCCTCCACGCCGTTCAAGACCTTCAAGGACCTGATCGACCACGCCAAGGCCAACCCGGGCAAGCTGAGTTACGGCTACACGCCCGCGGCTTCGGGCCACATGGCCATGGAGTTGCTGAAGCAGACCGCGAAGATCTTCATGGTGGGCATTCCCTACCGCGGCGGCGGCCCCATGATGACCGACATGCTGGGCGGCACGATCCCGCTGATGTTCATCAACCAGGACGTCGCGCTGCAGCACGTCAAGGCGGGCAAGCTGCGCGCGCTTGCCGTGAGCAGCATCGAGCGCAATCCGCTCTACCCTGAGGTTCCCACCATCAGCGAGTCCGGCTTCAAGGGCTTCGAGGCGCTCTCCTGGTCGGGCCTCTCGGTCGCGAAGGGCACGCCCAAGGCGATCGTCGACAAGATCGAGGCCGCGGCGGTGCAGGCCATGCAATCGCCGCAGATCCGCCAGCGCATGGAATCGCAAGGCTTCGTCGTTCCCGCGCAAGGCTCGGGCCCCTACACCCAGTTCGTGGCCGCCGAACACGACCGCTGGGTGAAGGTGATCAAGGCCGCCGGCATCAAGGAAGAGTGATTTCCGCATGACCCGCAAACGCTACGAAGACCTGCGCTCCGCGCGCTGGTTCGCACCCGACGATTTCCGCTCCTTCGGCCATCGCTCACGGGCGATGCAGATGGGCTACGACCATGCGGACTGGCAGGGCAAGCCGATCATCGCGATCCTCAACACGTGGAGCGACATGGGCACCTGTCACTCGCACTTCAAGCAGCGCGTCGAAGAGGTCAAGCGCGGCGTGCTGCAGGCGGGCGGCTTCCCGCTGGAGCTGCCCGCGATTTCGCTCTCCGAGAGCTTCGTCAAGCCGACGACCATGCTCTACCGCAACCTGCTCGCCATCGAAGCCGAGGAACTGCTGCGCAGCCATCCCGTCGACGGCGCGGTGCTGATGGGCGGCTGCGACAAGACCACCCCCGGCCTGCTCATGGGCGCGATCAGCATGGGGCTGCCCTGCATCTACATGCCTGCCGGCCCGATGCTGCGCGGCAACTGGAAGGGCGGCACGCTGGGCTCCGGCTCCGACGCCTTCAAGTACTGGGACGAGCGGCGCGCCGGCAACATCTCGCAGACCCAGTGGATGGAGATCGAAGGCGGCATCGCGCGCAGCGCCGGCACCTGCATGGTGATGGGCACGGCGGCCACGATGATGGGCATCGCGGAGGCGATGGGCATGACGCTGCCCGGCGCATCGAGCATTCCGGCGGTCGACGCGAACCACCAGCGCATGGCCACGCTCTGCGGCCGGCGCATCGTCGACATGGTGTGGGAAGACCTCACGCCCGCCAAGGTGCTCAGCCGCAAGAACTTCGAGAACGCGATCACCGTCGCGATGGCCGAAGGCTGCTCCACCAACGCCATCATCCATCTGGTCGCGATCTCGCGCCGTGCGGGCGAACACTGCGCCGTGTCATTGGACGATTTCGACGCGTTCTCGCGCAAGGTGCCCGTCATCGCCAACATCCGGCCCAGCGGCGACAAGTACCTCATGGAAGACTTCTACTACGCTGGCGGCATGCGCGGCCTCATGAAGGTGCTGGCAGACGGCGGCATGCTGCACATGGACGCGATCACCGTCACGGGCAACACCGTGGCGCAGAACCTCGAAGGCGCCGAGGTCTACAACGACGACGTCATCCGTCCGCTGTCGAACCCGATCTACCAGGAGGGCGCCCTCGCGGTGCTGCGTGGCAATCTCGCGCCGGATGGCGCCGTGATCAAGCCCAGCGCCTGCAGCCCTGAGCTGCTGCGGCACACCGGCCCCGCCCTCGTGTTCGACGACTACCCCTCGCTCAAGAAAGCGATCGACGATCCCGACCTCGACGTCACCAAGGACCACGTCCTGATCCTGCGCAATGCCGGTCCGCAAGGCGGCCCCGGCATGCCGGAATGGGGAATGGTGCCGATCCCGACCAAGCTCGTGAAGCTGGGCGTGCGCGACATGCTGCGCATCAGCGATGCCCGCATGAGCGGGACCAGCTACGGCGCCTGCGTGCTGCACGTGTCGCCGGAGGCCTACATCGGCGGAAACCTCGCCCTGGTGAAGAACGGCGACATGATCACCGTGGACGTGCCCGCGCGAACCCTCGACATGGCGGTGAGCGACGAGGAACTCGCCCGCCGCCGCGCCGCGTGGACGCCGCCCGCGCGCCGCTTCGAACGCGGCTACGGCTACATGTTCAGCCAGCACATCCAGCAGGCCGACAAGGGCTGCGACTTCGACTACCTCGAAACCTCGTTCGGCGCCCCCACGGGCGAACCGGCAATCTACTGAAGAAGGCTCCAATGACCTGCATCCTGCAGAACGGCCCGCTGCTGCCGCGGCTCGAACAAGTGCTGGCGCGCGATTTCGAATTGCTCCAGCTTCACAAGCAAACGGATCGCGAGGCGTTCCTCGCCGAACACGGCCACCGCGTCGAAGGGCTGGCCACATCGGCGCGCTTCGGCGCCGACCGCGCCCTGATCGACAAGCTTCCGGCCCTGCGCGTGATCTCCAGCTTCGGCGTGGGCTACGACACCATCGACGTCGCCTGCGCGCGCGAGCGCGGCATCCCCGTGGGCTACACGCCCGACGTGCTCAACGACTGCGTGGCCGATACGGCATTCGGCCTGGTCATCGACGTGGCGCGGCGCTTCAGCGCGGCCGATCGCTACACGCGGCAGGGCCAGTGGCTCAAGGCGCCCTTTCCACTCAGCACGAAGGTGAGCGGAAAGCGCCTGGGCATCCTCGGGCTGGGCCGCATCGGGCGCGTCCTCGCGCGTCGCGCCAGCGGCTTCGACATGGAGATCCGCTATCACAACCGCCGCGAAGTTGCGGACGTGCCGTATGCCTACGAGCCCACGCTCAAGGGCCTGGCCGAATGGGCGGACTTCCTGGTGGTGATCAGCGCAGGCGGCGCTTCCACGCGGCACCTCGTCAACCAGGAAATCCTCGACGCGATCGGTCCGCAAGGCTTGCTCGTCAACGTGGCGCGAGGCAGCGTGATCGACGAAGCCGCACTGGTCAAGGCACTGCAGGAGCGGCGCATCGGCGGCGCGGGGCTGGACGTCTACGAAGACGAGCCCCGGGTGCCGCCTGCGCTGTTCGACCTGGACAACGTGGTGCTGCTGCCGCACATGGCCAGCGCGACGAACGAGACCAGGCAGGCGATGGCCGATCTGGTGGTGCGCAACCTGAGCACGTTCTTCGAGACAGGCACGGTGCCCGTCGCCGTCCCCGCGGACGCTTGAGCGCCCTACTCCCTCTCCCGCTCGCGGGAGAGGGCCGGGGTGAGGGTGCTTCATCCGCCCACCCTCACCCCAACCCTCTCCCGCCTTGCGGGAGAGGGAGCAAGACAGACCCCCGCAATACATAGAGGATCATCATGAACGCTCCCGCCGCCCGACGTGCCTTCTGCCTCGCACTCGCCGCTTCCGCCTTCGCAGCGACGGCCGTGCATGCGCAGGCGCAGTCCTGGCCGACCAAGCCCGTCACCATCGTCGTTCCCTTCGCGCCCGGCGGCGGCACCGACATCGGCACGCGCATCGTCGCGCAGAAACTCTCGACGTTGTGGGGCCAGTCGGTCGTCGTCGACAACCGCGGCGGCGCCGGCGGCAACCTGGGCCTCGACATCGTCTCGCGCGCCAAGGCCGATGGCTACACACTCATGACGGGCAACGTCGGCACCCAGTCGATCAACCCCACGCTGTACAAGAAGCTGAGCTACAACCCCGACACCGCGTTCACGCCGATCGGCCTGTTCGCGGAACTGCCCTTCGTGCTGGCGGCCACCACCTCGCTCCCCGCGAAGGACGCGAAGGAACTGGTCGCCATCGCGAAGGCATCGCCGGACAAGTACAGCTATGCAAGTTCCGGCAACGGCGGCTCACCTCACCTCTCGGGCGAAACCTTCAAGATCGCCACCGGCACGAGGCTGCTGCACGTGCCTTACAAGGGCGGCGGCGCGGCCATGACCGATCTCATCTCCGGCAACGTGCACCTGATGTTCGCGTCGGTGCTCGAGCTGTCGGGTCACTTCAAGGCGGGCAAGCTCAAGCCGCTGGCCATCACCAGCAAGCAACGGGTCTCGGCCCTGCCCGACGTGCCCACGCTCGACGAACTCGGCATCAAGGGTGCGGAGTCGGGCTCGTGGCTCGGCCTGCTCGCGCCCGCGGGCACGCCCAAGGACCTCGTCGAGAAGATCTCGCAGGATCTGCAGAAGGTGCTCGCGATGCCCGACGTGAAGGAGCAGCTGCTCGCGCAGGGCGCCGTCGCCAAGGGCGGCACAGCGGCGGACTTCGCGGCACTGATCGCCGCCGATCGCAAGAAGTACGCGCGCATCATCATCGACAACAACCTCACCGCGGACTGACGCCATGCCCCTGAATGCCGACACGCGCGCCAAGCTCATGAGCGTGAGCGCCGCCACCCTCTGCACGGCCCTCTTCAAGCGCGGCCTGCGCAACCAGTTCATCCAGGACGTGCGTCCGCTCAACGCCAACCTGCCCAACATGGTCGGCGAGGCCTTCACCCTGCGCTACATCCCCGCGCGCGAAGACCTGAACCCCATCACCGTGTTCCAGGACCGCAATCATCCGCAGCGCCAGGCCGTCGAACAATGCCCCCAAGGCGCCGTGATGGTGATCGACAGCCGCAAGGATGCGCGCGCCGCATCAGCGGGCTCGATCCTCGTCACGCGCCTCATGGTGCGCGGCTGCGCCGGCGTGGTCACCGACGGAGGGTTCCGCGACTCGCCCGAGATCGCGGCGATGAACATCCCCGCCTACCACCACCGCCCCAGCGCCCCGACCAACCTCACGCTGCACCAGGCGCTGGACATCAACGTGCCCATCGGCTGCGGCGATGTCGCGGTGTTTCCCGGGGACGTGATGCTGGGCGACAAGGAAGGCGTGGTCGTGATTCCCGCGCACCTTGCGGACGAGGTCGCCACCGAAGGCGTGGAGATGACGGCCTTCGAAGACTTCGTTACCGAGGAAGTGCAAAAGGGGCGCAGCATCCTGGGTCTCTACCCGGCCACCGACCCGACGACCCAAGAACAGTTCGCGGCGTGGCGCAGGGCCAAGGGCCGCTGAACGCCGCGGCAGTGTTGCTGCACTCGCAAAGACAATCGGCGGCGCCTTCCCAGGCTGCCGCCGAACCCTGCTGAACGCGGCTTACTTGCTCAGGCTGAACATCCAGTCGCGCGCGGACTTGTCCGCATAGCTCGCGATCCAGTGGAAGTGCGCATCGGGGTAGAAGAAGGTGCCCGCCGGGTAGACCTTGCTCTGGAAGCTGATGTTGTTGGCGGTCAGCTTGCTCGTGATGTTCTGGAAATTCTTGAACAGCACCTGCGGGTCGTCTTCGGCGTGCACCACGCGGATCCGGCCGTCGAGGTGCTGTTTGAGCCCCGCCCAATTGAATCCGGCTCCCTGCAGCGTGTCGCTGTTCACCGTTCCTGCCCACGCGGCATGGATGAACAGTGCCGCGAAGGTCTGCGGGTAGGTCTCGGCCATGACGAGCGAACCGTTCCCGCCCATGGACAATCCCGTGAGATAGACACGGTTGCGGTTGGCGCGCTCTCTGGCGAGCACGTCCTGCAACAGCTCATAAGCGGCCTGGCCATCCGCCGACAGGGTGCCGACCTCGTCCGTCACCACCCAACCGGTGTTCGCTTGCGGCGCGATGATGATCGCTTCCTTGGACGGGTCGCTCTCGGAATCCTGGGCCCAGATCGTCGCCTGCTTGGTCCGCTTCAACACCATGTCGGACGGCTGGCCGCCCGCGGCGCGTTGGCCGACGCCGTGCAATGCAAGGACCACGGGATAGGTCTTGGTGCTGCCCTGGTAGTTCGGCGGAAAGTAGATGTGGTACTTGATGCTGGTCCCGGCGGCGCTGGTGAACACCTTCTCGGCGCCGAACTTGGCGTAGATGGCGGAGTCGTTGTCCCGCACGACCTTGACGCGGTAGTCGGTCTTCTTGCCCGACGCCGGGTCCGTCACGGAGACTGTCGCGGTCTGCGTGTGGGCCACATCGAAAGCAGCGTAGCTTTGCGACAGCTTCACCAGGTAGCCGGATTGCCCGTACACCGTCGACCGCGGAACGGCCTCGGGCTGGTTCAGGTCGGTGTTTGCGTTGGTCGGGCTGTACGCACCGGCCGTGACGGCCGCCGTGACCGACACCTGGGCCCCCGCCGTGCCAGGGGTTGCCTTGAGCAGCACTCCGTAGATATCGCTCTGCACCTTGAGCGTGTAGTCGGTCACGCCGGGGGAGAACTGCGGTTCCAGCGCCTGCCCGCCGTGCGCGCTGGTCTGCAGTTCCATGCTGGCGAGCGTGGGGCCGGGGTCGCGGTCGCCTCCCCCGCATGCGGCCATGGCCGCGACGAGCGGCAGCGAAAGGAAGATGATGCGTTTCATGGTTGTCTCCTTGGATGGGTTGTTGAACTTTCAGCGGACAAGACGCGGTCCGACCTCCCTCCCTGAGAGGCGGATGCACGTAACGGGAAACGGAGGCGCTCTGGACGTCGCTAGCCCAGCCAACGCCGGACACGGCCGGCGAGGGCTTCGCGGCTGATCCCGTAGCGGTCGTGGAGCGTCGGCAGGGCCCCCGCATCCAGGAACGCGTCGGGAAGCCCGGCGAGTTCGAATCGCGCGGGCTGCACCCGATGACGCAGCAGCGTGCTGGCGACAGCCTCGCCCAGGCCGCCGATGACCGAATGGTTTTCCGCGACGACGACCAGGCGGTGCTTGTAGCGGACCGCCTCGACGATGGCCGCTTCGTCAAGCGGCTTGATGGTCGGGCAGTGCAACACGGCCACGCCGATGTTGTCGGCCGCAAGCTCTTTCGCCACCTCGAGGGCGCGCATGGTCATGATGCCGCTGGAGATCACGAGCACCTCGCCGCCTTCGCGCAGCATCTTGGCCTTGCCCAGCTCGAAGCGGTAGCCCTCGATCTCGTCCAGCACCAGCGGCACGCTGCCTCGCAACAGCCGCATGTACACCGGACCCTTGTGCTCGGCGATCTGCGGCACGGCCTGTTCGAGGTCCAGCGCATCGCAGGGGTCGACGACCGTCAGGCCCGGAACCGCACGCATCATCGCGAGGTCGTCGGTTGCCTGGTGGCTCGGGCCGTAGCCCGTCGTCAAGCCGGGCAATGCACAGCAAATCTTGACGTTGAGGTTTTCTTCGGCGATGACCTGGTGGATGAAGTCGTAGGCCCGGCGTGTGCCGAACACGGCGTAGGTCGTGGCGAAGGGCACCAGGCCCTCCTTCGCCAGACCGCCCGCGGCGCCCATGAGCAGCTGCTCGGCCATGCCCATCTGGAAAAACCGGTCGGGGTAAGCCTGCGCGAACAGGTGAAGGTCGGTGTACTTGGCCAGGTCCGCCGTCAGGCCCACCACTTCAGGCCGTGATGCCGCGTACTCGACGAGCGCCTTGCCGAACGGCGCCGCCTTGACGCGCTGCCCTTCCGAGGCGATCGAAGCGATCATGGCCGACGTGGTCAGCCGCGGCTTCTTGTCTGCGGTGACGGTGTTCATGCTGCGGCTCCTTGCGTGGCGGGGTTCGGCTGGTTCTGATCGAGGATGTCGAGTGCATGCTGCCATTCCGGCGGATCCACACGGATGAAATGATTCTTCTCTCGCTGCTCCAGGAAGGGCACGCCCTTGCCCATGAGCGTGTCGAAGAGGATGACGCGCGGCTTCGCATCCTTCCGCGCACGCGCGGCGTCGAAGGCCTGCACGACCGCCGGCAGGTCGTTGCCAGCCACACGCTGCACATGCCAGCCGAAGGCGGACCACTTGTCGGCGAGCGGCTCGAAGCCGAGCACCTTGCCGGAGGGCCCGTCCGCCTGCTGGTTGTTCACGTCGACCAGGCACACGAGGTTGTCCAGGCCGTGGTGCGCCGCCGCCATGGCCGCTTCCCAGGTGGAGCCCTCGTCGAGCTCGCCGTCGGACATCGAGTTGTAGACGAACGCGGGGTTGTTCTTCTGCTTGAGTCCCAGCGCCATGCCGACGCCGATGACCAGGCCCTGCCCCAGCGAGCCGCCCGAAATCTCCATCCCGGGCGTATAGGTAGCCATGCCGGACATGGGCAGGCGGCTGTCGTCGCTGCCATAGGTGTCCAGTTCCGACTCGGGAATCACGCCGGCTTCAATCAGCGCGGCGTAGTGCGCGATCGCGTAGTGGCCGTGCGAGAGCAGGAACCGGTCGCGCCCTTCCCACTCCGGTTCCGCGGGGCGCAGGCGCATGGCGTGACAGTACGCGACCGCCAGCACATCCGCCCAGCCAAGCGCCTGGCCAATGTAGCCCTGGCCCTGCACTTCGCCCATCTTCACGGCGTAGCGGCGGATGCGATAGGCGGCTTCGTGCAACTTCTGCAGTTGATTCATGTTGGATCCTGGGTCTCAATGAAGCGTCAGCCACGGCAGGTAGGCAAAGCCCAGCAGCAGTCCGATGGCGACGAGGTAGAAAGGAATCAGCTCGATCACGACGTCGCCGATGCGCACCTTGGCGATCGTGCTGGTGATGAACAGCGTGGTGCCGATCGGCGGGTGGTACAGGCCGATGGACAGGTTGACGATCATCATGATGCCGAGCTGGATCGTGTCCATGCCCACAGCCGAAGCGAGCGGCACGAACATCGGCGTGAGCAGCAGCACCGCGGCAGGCAGGTCGATGAACATGCCGGTGGCCAGCATGATCAGGTTCATCGCCAGGATGATCAGCCAGGGCGACTGCAAGGTCTCGGTGGCGAACTTCGTGAAGGCCGCGGGCAGTTGCTCGTAGGTGACGATCCATCCGACGATGCTGGACGCCATGATGATCAGCAGCACCACGCCCGTCGAAATGCCCGCTTCAATCGCGGCGTGCCGCAGCTTGGCCCAGGTGAGGTCGTGGTACACCACGCCCGATACGACCAGCGCGTACAGCGTCGACATCACGCTGACCTCGGTCGGTGTGGCGATGCCGAAGCGCAGGAAGACGATGATCAACACGGGCATCGCCAGCGCAGGCCCGGCCTGCAACATCTGGCGGCCGAATGCATCCCAGCGGAACGGTGTGGTGTCGCGCGGGAAGTTGCGCCGGCGGCCCTGCACGTAGCACACCAGCATGAATCCCGCGCACATGAGCAGACCCGGCAGGATGCCCGCGACGAACAAGGCACCGATCGACGCACCCGACACGAGGGCGTAGACGATCATCGGGATCGACGGCGGGATGAGGATGTCGATGGTGGCGGCGGCTGCCAGCGTGCCCGCAGCGAACGGCGCCGGGTAGCCCAGCTTCTTGAGCCACGGAATCAGCATCGAGCCGATGGCCGACGCGTCCGCCACGGCCGACCCCGACACGCCTCCGAAGATGGTCGACGACAGCACGCCGACCTGCGCGGGTCCCCCGTGGACACGGCCGATCATCATCGACAGCAGGTTCACGAGGCTCTGCCCCAGCTTGCCGCTGACCATCAGGGCGCCCGTGAGCATGAAGAATGGAATCGCGATGAGTGGGAAGCTCTGCATCTGCGAAATCATCTGCTGCACGGCCAGGTCCACCGGGATGCGGCCGATGGTGAGCAGCGTGCCTACCGAGGCGAGCACCAGCGCGTGTGCGATGGGAATCGAGGCCAGGGCCGCGATGATGAACAGACCAATGATGAGGGCGGTCATGCGGAGGCTCCAACGTGCAGTTCGGGATGGTCGTCGGTGGGCTGCCGGTCGGCCAGCAAGCCGGGGACCCTGACCAGGGTGACGATGGCCAGCAGCACGAACCCCGCCATCAGGCAGCCCACCGTCACGGAGCCGGGCACATGCAGGATCGGGCTGTATTCATCGGCCGCGATCTCCAGCAGCGGCCAGGTGGCCCAGCACAGCCCGAGGTACAGCGCCGCGACGATGAGCGAGCCGGCGGCAAGCACCCAACGCTTCGCGGCGCCGAGCTTCTGCGTGAGCAGGACGACGGCGATGTGCGAGCCGCCCTGCGCGGCCAGCACCACGCCCGCCATGATCATCCAGGGGAACAGCAGCTCGGGCAGCTCGGACGCCCACGCCAGGCTGGTGCCCATCACGTAGCGCAAGCCGACGTTCGCGCTCAGGATGAAGAAGGTGACCGACAGCGTCACGTACAGCGCGCAGCGGCAAGCCATGCCGATGGCCTGGTCGAGCCGACCGAAGAATGTGTTCACGGGAGTGCTCCTGCCGGCGCACCTGCGCGCCGGCTCGGGGAAGGAATGAGCCGGGCCTCGGTCAGCGCGTTGCCGCGACGACCTTCTTGACGTACGGACCGATGGGGCCGGCGAGCCACTTGTCGGTGACCTTCTGCGTGGCCGCCGCGAAGGCGTTCTTGTCCACCATGGACACCTGCACGCCTTGCGTCTTCAGTTCGGCCAACAGCTTCTCGTCGGCCTCCGCCGAGAGGCGGCGCTGCAGGCTCGTGGCCTCCGCCGCGGCGGGAC
>Ga0247821_10002020_pt1 | contig 11154 bp, 8 predicted proteins | sample 13C_Glycerol_Day_FD_192481 | JGI IMG/M metagenome (GOLD analysis project Ga0247821, IMG submission 192481) | Soil microbial communities from agricultural site in Penn Yan, New York, United States - 13C_Glycerol_Day14 | ecosystem: Environmental > Terrestrial > Soil > Agricultural land | place... | reverse complement strand
CTCGACCCAACGCCCCGGGGCAAACCACTTCACGCCATTGACCTCCAGCCTGCGCACCTGGCCGGGATTGTGCCGCTCGTGAGCGCGGTACCAGTCTTCGATGCGGTCGTCGATCCAGCCATGAAAGCCCCAGAACACCGGACTCACATGCGACGAAAACGGATCACCGAGAAAATCGTTTTCCGCTCCGAACCAGCGTGAGCTGAAGTCCGAAGGATCCCGGGCAAAAGGCACCGGGGCGCCGTTGACCGGATCGCGTGGCACCGAGGCCCAGCACATGTGCAACCAGTCATGCAGGTTCATTTCCAGTTCCGAGCCGAACGCGCCCAACGTCAGCTTCGACAGGTAGAGCGGATCCTGGTACTGGGATTCCCAGACCTGGAAGTTGCTGCAGAACGTTTCGCCCGCCTTGATCGCCGACACCCACTGACCATAGGCATCATCGTCCGGTGCCAGCCAGGTTGGCGGTACACAGTAGCCGTCATGGTTGTCGAAGTATCGGGCAAAACCTTGCCGGTCCTGTTCGACACTGGGCCGTGGCAAGGGGAAATGCGCCCAGGAAGGTAGTTCCTGCATGGAACGAGCAGTACCGAGCATATGTCGGTGCATGAACAGAAAATCGATCCCCGAGCCGTTGCGATGTTTGCGCGGGCCGCGGGCATCGCGCTCCTGATCACGAGGCCCGGGTTGCCAGCCCAGCCCGCGCAAGGCGCCCTGCTTTTCGGCCGACAGGTTGTGCCATTTGTCGCGGGTAGCATGCCAGAGCTGGTGAAACAGACGGTGCTCGGCGCCGGTCACCCAAGCCAGTAACTCCGGGGTATAGGGCAAGCGCTCACGGGCCTCGGGAAACGGGCGTTTGACCGCGACAAAGTAACTGTCCAGCAGTGGCAATGCCATGGGCCGGTCGAGCGGTTGCAGGCGGCCACTCAAGGTACCGCTGCCGGCATTGGCGTAACTGCCCCAGACCTCATCCAGACTGGCAATGCATTCATAGCCCGGCCCTTGTTGATGGCTCAGCAAGCGCCAACGGATCTGCGCACTGGAGGCACCAACCAGGTCACCGACGACCCGATAAGCCACCGCTCCCGGTCCTTCAAGGCGGCTTTTTTCATCGACGAAACCACGCAGCCCGCGACCCTTGGTGGCAACATCCAGGTAAAGCTGCAGCCCCTGCTCGGGCAATCCGGCAAGGCCTGACTGGCTTCCGGAAAAGCGCAGGTCCCAGACGCCACGCAGCTGATCCGCCAACTGCTGCCCGGCAACGTCGGCCAGTTCGACACTGGCCTCACCCGGCGTGACGATGTCGTCCTCGGGATCGTGGGTCAATTCCTTGTGCGCATAATAGGCCGCAGGTACCGCCGCACCTGCCACTGCCAGACCTGCTATGAATCCTCGCCGCGATATCGTCATTGTCCTACCCGTGTCCGCCAGAAAGCAGGCTTTATCCAAGCTAGAACGTATCCACAGGCGGGAAATTTAAGGGCTGGGCCGACAGCTAATTCAGGCACCCCGGGATTCGTTCCCAAGGTGAATTCTTTGCAAAAGGCTATCACCCATGTCCTCCTCCACCTCCTTGGCCAGCGCCTTGGGCAACGGTCTGCGCAAGCTGGTCGGGAAGCCGGCCAAACCGACCGCCTACCGAATGTTCGATGTACAGCTCAAAGCGATCATCCCCCTGAGCCCGTCGCTCGCCCGCTTTGTTTTCACGGGTACTGACATTGCGCAAATGCGTACCCTGGCCGCCGACCAGCGCATCAAGCTGTTCTTCCCCAGTGCCAACGGCCAACCGCCACAGCTGCCCAAGCACGGTTCATGGCAGGAGGCCCGCCGCAGCCTGGATGCCCAGAGCAGCCCACCCATGCGTACGTACACCATCCGGGACCTGCGGCGGGAAGCGCTGGAGGTGGATGTCGACTTCGTTCTGCATGGCGTCAACGGCCCCGCCTCTGCCTGGGCGACTCATGCCCGCATCGGCGATCGCCTACAGATAGTGGCGCCTAATCTGGCCTTTGATGGCGACCCGGGTGGCTATGAATGGCAACCGCCAAAGGACCTGCGTGAGCTGCTGCTGGTCGGTGACGAAACCGCCCTGCCCGCTATCGCCGGCATCCTCGAACAGATGGTTGTGGAGCATCCCGATGTGCCCGTGCAGGCATTCATTGAAGTGCCATGTGAACAGGACTGTGTTGATCTGACCTGCAGTGCCGCGACCGAGCTGAACTGGCTACCGCGGGATGTGCTCAATGGCGAGCATGGTGAGGCGATGATTCATGCCGTGCGCGAACTGGCACGTCTGCCACGGGTGCAGCTGGAGCAGCGCAGCACTGCGGCCCTTGAGGACGTCGATATCGAGCAACAAATCCTCTGGGAACGCGCCCAGTCCAGCAACGGCGAATTCCACGCGTGGATTGCCGGTGAATCTGCGGCGGTAATGAACATTCGTCGATTCCTCGTCCAGGAGCGTGGGCTGGACCGCAAGGCTTTGACCTTGATGGGGTATTGGCGCGCTGGACGTTCGTTCGAGTGAAGCTCTGATCGCGGGGCAGGTCGATGCGGCGACCCGACTTGCCCCGCGATCCCCCAGTCAGAGGCTCGCCACCGCCGCTGCCAGCGCTCGACCGAAGCGCGCAGCCACTTCATCGATCTGCTCGGCGGTGATCACCAGCGGCGGCAGGAAGCGCACAACCGCGCCCTGACGCCCACCCAGTTCGAGAATCAGACCGCGCTTGAGGCATTCGCGCTGCACCAGCGGCGCCAACTGCGGGCAGGCGCCCGGATGACCCTGGGCATCCTTGGCGCTCGCCGGATCGACCAGTTCGACCCCGAGCATCAGGCCGCGGCCGCGAATATCACCCAGCTGCGCAAAGTCCTTCTGCAGGCGACGCAGATGCCCGCCGAGGCGCTCACCCATCACCTGGGCATGGGCGCACAGGTCGTGGTCCTTGATGTACTTCATCACCGCCGAACCCGCCGCCATGGCCATCTGGTTGCCGCGGAAGGTGCCGGCATGAGCGCCCGGCTGCCAGGTGTCGAGCCACTGACGGTAGACCACCACGGCCAGCGGCAAGCTGCCACCGATGGCTTTGGACATCACCACCACATCGGGAATGATGCCGGCGTGTTCAAAGGCAAACATCTTGCCGGTACGCGCAAACCCACTCTGGATTTCATCGACAATCAACGCCACTCCGGCCTTCTCGGTAATCCGCCGCACGCCGCGCAACCACTCGAGATCAGCCGGAATCACCCCGCCTTCGCCTTGCACGGCCTCGACAATTACCGCTGCTGGCAACTGCACCCCACCTTCCGGATCGTTCAGCAGGTTCTCCAGGTAGTGCAGGTTGACCTTGACCCCGGCCTCACCACCCAGACCGAACGGGCAACGGTAATCGTAGGGATAAGGCAGGAACTGCACGCCGTTGCCGAGCAGTGCCGCCAAGGGCTTTTTCGGCCCCAGACTGCCCATCAGGCTCAATGCGCCCTGAGACATGCCGTGATAAGCGCCCTGGAACGACAGCACGGTGCTACGTCCGGTGGCAGTACGCACCAGCTTCAGGGCTGCTTCCACCGCATCGGTCCCGGTCGGCCCGCAAAACTGGATCTTCGCCTCGTCACGCAAGGCGTGCGGGAGCAGACCGAAGAGGTCCTGAACGAACTGGTCTTTGACCGGTGTCGTGAGGTCCAGGGTGTGCAACGGCAGCTCATCGGCCAGCACCTGCTGAATCGCTTCGATCACTACCGGGTGGTTATGTCCCAGTGCCAGGGTCCCGGCTCCGGCGAGGCAATCGATGAACTGACGCCCTTCGACATCTTCGACATACAGGCCACGGCCCTTCTTCAATGCCAGAGGGATGCGCCGAGGGTAGCTGCGGGCATTGGACTCTTGCTGCTTTTGGCGGGCCAGCAACGGTGACTCTTCGAAGTGATAAAGCGTTTCGGCAGCGGCCACGTCCGAAGACACCGGCAACGGCTGGGCAAGGCTGATAGCGACTGACATCTGGGGAAACCCTCGCAAGCAAGCGGATGTGCCCGTCACGCGCCTGTTACCAGATGAGTGCCGGGTTGTTATCGCTTGAAAAACGCTTCAGCGCCCTGCGGATTTAGCCGATTCAGGCGCTGATCGAGGTTTTTTTCATCGCTACTCTGCGCGCAACGGGATGTGTAACTGCACCCGCAGACCATCAGTGCGATTGTCGAAGCGCAGAGAGCCCGCGCAGCGCTGGACGATTGCCTGGACAATCGCCAGGCCCAGGCCGCATCCGCCGCTCTGGCCATTGCGCCAGAAGCGCTCGGTGAGGCGCTCCAGGTCCTGCTCGGCGATACCTGGGCCGTGGTCACGTACCATGAAAGCCACCCGCCCCTTGTCCATCTGTACCGCCAACTCCACCGGTTCCGTGCCACGGGTATGGCGCAAGGCGTTGTCCAGCAAGTTGCGCAAGGCGGTTACCGCCAGTGGCGAGGGCATTCCCAGGTACGCCTGGGCGGCGTCGGGTGCCAACTGCAGATCGATACGCTGCGAATCACCCAGCCCGGTGTCCTGGATGGCCTGGCGCGCCACCTGTTCAGCGCTGCACTGCACGCCATCTTCAAACGACAGGCTGCCTTCGACCCGCGCCAGCAGCAACAACTGCTCCAGGGTCTTGTGCAAGCGGTCAGCGCCCTGCTCGGCGTGCTCCAGTGCTTGTTCACGAACCGCGCCATCGGTCATCCGCGCCACCTGCAGGTGGGTCTTGATTGCGGTCAGCGGCGTACGCAGCTCATGGGCGGCGTCATCGGTCAGGCGCCGTTCGCGCTCGATGGTCTGGGCAATGCGCAAGAACAGCTGGTTCTGGGTATCCAGCAGCGGCTGCAACTCGCTGGGCAAGGCGCGCACCTGCAACGGTTCGAGGGCATCGGGGCTGCGCCTGCGCAGCGCATCACGCATGCGGTTGAGCGGTGCCAGGCCCTTGCCGATGCCGATCCAGAGCAAGCCGAGGGTGCCAAGCAGCGCGACAAACACGGGTGCAGACGCAGCCAGCAAGATCGAGCGGTTCAGCGCCTCACGCTCCTGGTGACGGTCAGCCGTGGTGATACGTACATCACCGCGGTAATAGGTAAAGGTGCGCCAGCGTGCGCCCTCGATAGTCTGGTCACGAAAGCCGCTGCGGTCGTCGTCGAGGGTGTGTCCCTGACCGTGGTTACGGGCAATGATCTCGCCGCGCAACGAGCTGACCTGGCAGGCCATGCCATCCGGCACACTGAGCTGATCGGCGCTCAATTGCGTACCCTCGCCCTTGGCGACCAGCGGCTGTGGCAGCTGATCGATCAGGCCGGCAACCATGCGCGCCGAAGCCACCAGACGCTGATCCAGGGAAAACATCATCTGATAGCGCAGGTCGCGCAGCATCCAGGCCGCCGCCAGCGCCCAGATCAGCACGAAGGCGGTGCCCAGGATCAAGGTCAGGCGTACGCGCAGGCTCATGGCTGCGACACCTCGGGCAACTGCGCAGGCCCCAGGCGATAGCCCAGGCCGCGGACGGTTTCGACAATGCCGTTGCCCAACTTGCGGCGCAGATGATGGATATGCACGTTCAAGGCATTGCTCTCGACTTCGTCACCAAAGCCGTAGACGCTGTCCTTGAGTTGCTCGCTGGACAGCACCCGGCCACGGTTGTGCAACAGGGCCTGCAACAGCGCCTGCTCGCGTCGCGACAGGTCGACCGGAACGCCGCCAAGACAGGTTTCGCGGCTGCTGGGGTCGTAGCTGAGCGGACCGTGCTCGATGATATTCACCGCACGCCCGGCCGAGCGGCGCAACAGGGTGTGCAGCCGCGCCGCCAGCTCGCGCAGGTCGAACGGCTTGAGCAAATAATCGTCGGCGCCGGCCTGCAGGCCGTCGACCCGGTCAGTGACCGCATCGCGGGCGGTGAGCACCAGCACCGGCAAGCTCTCGCCCTGCTGACGCAGGCGCTGCAGAAGCTTCAGGCCATCTTCATCGGGCAGGCCCAGATCGAGCACCATGACATCGAAGGCGGCGGCCTGGAGCATGGCCTGGGCAGCGCCGGCGGTGGCCACCCGGTCCACAGTCATGCCCTGGGCACTCAGCCCCGCGGCGATGCCGCTGGCAATCAGGTCGTCATCCTCGCAGAGCAGTACGTGCATGGTCGGTCTCGATGTTAAAAGTGGCAGTGAAGCGCAATCGGATTAAGCGAGGATTATGCCGCGCCAGCGCCGGATCGTCGCGGTTTGGGCGACAATCGACGTTTGCCGGTTAACACTCGGTTAATCGCGTTCGGCCAGGATCGAACGCTTAACGCACTACCAAGGCTTTGAGATGCGCACTTTACTAATCGCCCTGATGCTTCTATTCAGCGGCCTGACCCAGGCCAACCCGTTCGCCCAGAGTGATTTTCTGCCGGTGGACAAGGCCTTCGTGTTCAGCAGCGAACGTCTGGACTCCGGGCAGATGCGCCTGCACTGGAAAATCACCGACGGCTACTACCTCTATCAAAAGCGCCTGAAGTTCGACGGCCTGCCGGTCGAGCAGCAGCCTGCCCTGCCAGAAGCCTTGCCTCATCATGATGAGTACTTCGGCGAAACCCTGGTCTATCGCGGCGAACTTGAGCTGATCCTGCCTGCCGCGGCCGCTGGTCAGTTGCGCATGGGCTGGCAAGGCTGTGCCGATGCCGGCTTGTGCTACCCACCGCAGACCAACCTGGTCAGCCTGAGCAACACGGTTGTCGACGAACAGGCCAGCGATCAGGCCCTGGCCGGCGGCCTGCAGCAGTCGAGCCTGGCCTGGAGCCTGCTGGCTTTCCTCGGCCTCGGCCTGCTGCTGGCCTTTACTCCCTGTTCGCTGCCGATGCTGCCGATTCTGGCCGGGCTGGTCCTTGGCAATGGCGTCAGTGCCCGCCGCGGCTGGGCATTGGCCAGCGTCTATGTCCTGAGCATGGCCCTGGTCTACGCCGCCCTCGGCGTGATCGCCGCATTGCTCGGTGGCAGCCTGCAGGCCTGGCTGCAACAGCCCTGGTTGCTCGGCACCCTGGCCGGCCTGTTCGTGTTGCTGGCCTTGCCGATGTTCGGCGCCTTCGAGTTGCAACTGCCAGTGTGGCTGCGCGATCGCCTCGAACGTGCAGGCCACGGCACCCGTGGCGGCAACCTGTATGGCGCGGCGCTGCTGGGTGCGCTTTCCGGACTGCTGATGGGACCGTGCATGACCGCTCCGCTGGCCGGCGCCCTGCTCTATATAGCCCAGAGCGGCAATGCCCTGCACGGCGCACTGGTGCTGTTCACCCTCGGCATCGGCATGGGCTTGCCGCTGTTGCTGCTGGTGACCCTGGGCAATCGCTACCTGCCCCGTCCTGGCCCGTGGATGAATCTGGTCAAGGGTCTGTTCGGCTTTGTCTTCCTGGCCATGGCCTTGTACACCCTGCGCACCGTACTGGAGCCTTCACTTTGGCTGGGCCTGGCCGGCGCCTGGCTGATCGCCCTGGCCTGGGCGGCCTGGCCCGCACTGCACGGCTTGCGGCCGATCCGTGCACTGCCGTTGCTGCTGGGCTTCTGGGGCAGCCTGCTGGTGATCGGTGCTTCAGCCGGCGGCGACGACCCCTGGCAGCCGTTGCAGCCCTTCCGCGCCGGTACTGGCGTGGTTGCCAGCGCTGTACACAGCGATGCCTTTATCACCGTCAGCCAACCGGCTGAACTGCAACGCGAGCTGGACAGCGCCAAGGCCCAAGGGCAATGGGTGATGCTGGACTACTATGCCGACTGGTGTGTGTCGTGCAAAGTCATGGAGAAGCAGGTGTTCGCCCGCGCCGATGTGCTGGCCGCACTGGGCGACGTCCGCTTGCTGCGTCTGGATGTGACCGCCGATGCGCCCTCCAGCCGTGAACTGCTGCAACGTTACCAGGTGCCGGGGCCGCCGAGCCTGATCTGGATCGGCCCGGAAGGTAACGAACGCCGCAGCCGGCGCATCACCGGTGAAATCGATGCGAAGAACTTCCTCGAACAATGGGCCCAGACCCGGAGTCAAGGCTAATGCTGACGGTAAACCTCGGGCCGCTGACCATGGCCGTCGATCATCTGTTGCTACTGTGCGCGCTGACCCTGGCCACACTGGTCGGCTGGCGGGTGGCCAAGCGTGGTGGCGACAACCCTGAGTCGGTGCTGTTCAGCCTGTTCCTGCTGGGACTGCTGGGCGCACGCCTGGGGTTTGTCCTGAGCTACTGGCCGATGTACCGCGATGACCTGATCCAGATCGTCGATCTGCGCGATGGCGGCTTCCTGCTCTGGCCGGGGCTGCTGGTGGTGGCCATCGGTGCCTTGTGGCGTGGCTGGCGTCGCCCTGCGCTGCGTCGCCCGCTGGGTTGGGGCCTGTTCAGCGGAGCCCTGTTCTGGCTGCTCGGCAGCCTGGCCAGCCACCTTTATGAACAGGGCACGCAACTGCCCGAAGTGAGTTTGCAAAAAGCCGACGGCCGTAGCGTGCAGCTCACCGCGTACCAAGGCCGGCCGCTGGTCATCAACCTGTGGGCCACCTGGTGCCCACCGTGCCGCCGGGAAATGCCGGTATTGCAGCAAGCTCAACACGATCACCCGGACATCACCTTCCTGTTCGTCAACCAGGGGGAAACCCCGCAGACGGTCAGCACCTTTCTCGCCACCACCGGGCTCAACCTGTCCCACGTGCTGTTCGACGGCGGAGGACAGCTGGCGCAGAAAGTCGGCTCCATGGCCCTGCCCACCACCCTGTTCTACAACGCCGACGGTCGTCTGGTCGGCAGCCACCTGGGCGAGCTGTCGCGGGCCAGTCTCAGCCACGCCCTGGAATCCTTCGAGCGCACACCTGCGCCCGCTGTCACCAACGCTTCAAGGAACGACACATGCACCCTTTGCTGAAATTGCCCCTGACCCTCACGATCGGCCTGCTGGCCAGCCAGGCCGCGATGGCCGAAACCCTGCCCAAGGCTGTGCAACAGATCGAAGCCAAGGGTGTGAAGATCAAAGGCAGCTTCGATGCCCCCAACGGCTTGCGCGGTTACGCCGCCGAGTACCAGAACCGGGGTATGGCGCTGTACCTGACGCCCGACGGCAAGCACGTGCTGGTTGGCAGCCTGTTCGATGAACAAGGCCAGGACTTGAGCGAAGCACCGCTGCAGAAGCTGGTCTATGCGCCGATGTCCAAGGAGGTCTGGGCGAAGATGGACAAGAGCGCCTGGATCGCCGATGGCAAAGCCGACGCACCACGCGTTGTCTATCTGTTCAGCGACCCGAACTGCCCGTACTGCAACATGTTCTGGCAGCAGGCGCGGCCGTGGGTCGAGTCGGGCAAGGTGCAGTTGCGCCACATCATGGTCGGCATCATCCGTGAAGACAGTCCGGGCAAGTCGGCGGCACTGTTGGCCAGCAAAGATCCGGTCCAGGCCCTGAACAAACACGAGAGTGCCGGCAAGGCCAGCACGCTCAAGGCGCTGGACAAGATTCCCGCGGCCGTGCAAGCCAAGCTCGAGGGCAATCTGGCGCTGATGGAGGAGCTGGGTTTGTCGGCGACTCCAGCCATCTTCTACCTTGATGAGCAACAGCAAATGCAGTCGCAGCAAGGTGCCCCTCGACCGGAAATGCTGGGAAAAATCCTCGGCAAACGTTGATTCATGACAGCGCCTGCAGGGTACCTTGAGCAATGCCGGTACCCTGCAGCTCCCCTTTTACAGCGCTTCGAGTTCCGCCATCAGATCGCTGAGGCGGTCGACCTTGTCATCGCTCAGCTCACTGGCCTTCAGACCTTCCACATAAACCGCCAGCTCCTCGACGCTGCTGCATTCGAACATCGCCCGCAACGGCACGTTCAACTGCAAGGTTTTCTGCACCCGCGAGGCGATCTGGGTGGCCAACAGGGAATGCCCGCCCAACTCGAAGAAGTTATCCCGTATCCCGACCCGTTCGACCTTGAGCACTTCGGCCCAGATCGTCGCCAGGGTCTGCTCCAGCTCACTGCGTGGTGCGAGGTAGTCGTGGCGCTGCTGAGCGGCGAAATCAACCGTCGGCAGGGCTTTGCGGTCGAGCTTGCCGTTGGCATTGAGCGGTAGTTGCTTGAGCCAGGTCCAATGCAACGGCACCATATACTCCGGCAATTCGGCCCGTAGACGCTGCTTGATCTGCTCGAGCAACACATCGGTATCCGCAGTCGTCGCGCTGGCCACCAGGTAGCCGACCAGGTGCTTGCCGTTGGCGCTCTCCTGAACACCCACCGCCGCATCGCGAACCTCGCTCTGCTCATGCAGCCGCGCCTCGATTTCACCCAGTTCGATGCGATAGCCACGGATCTTCACCTGGTGGTCAATGCGCCCGACGTATTCGAGCACGCCGTCCACACGCCGCCGCGCCAGGTCTCCGGTGCGATACAGACGTTCACCCGCTGCCCCGAACGGATGCGGTACAAACGCCTGGGCAGTGCGCAGCGGATCGCCGACATAACCACGGCCGACGCCAGTGCCCGCCACACAGAGTTCACCTACCGCGCCCAACGGCACCAGCTCCTGATCGTCGCCCAGCAAGTACAGACGGTTGTTGTCGGTGGGCGTGCCGATCGGCAGGTAGCTGCCACGCGTCGAGGCCGCATCGACGCGGAAGAAGGCCACGTCATCGGAGCATTCCGCCGGACCATAGGCGTTGACCAGAGCGATCTGCGGATAACGCTGCAGCCACTGCGATGCCAGCTCAGGCGGCATCGCCTCCCCGGTCGGCAGCATCCAGCGCAGGCCGTCGAGGTGTTGATGTTCGTTGGCAAGCATCCCCTGGATCAGTGACGGCACGCTCTCCAGCACCGTGATCCCGCAGGTCTGAACATGCTCAAGCAGCCCTTGCGGATCGTGGGCAATGGCGTTGGGCACAATTGCCACCTGGGCACCGAACAGCGGCGCGGCAAGGAACTGCCAGACCGAGATATCGAAACTCTGCGAGGCGGTCTGGGCAATGACATCCTGCTCGTCCAGTTGCAGGTACGGCACCTTGCTCAACTGGTTGTTGAGCATGCCGCGCTGCTCGACCATCACCCCCTTCGGCAGGCCGGTGGAACCGGAGGTGTAGATCACATAGGCGAGGTTGTCCGGCGCGCTGTAGATGCCCGGATTGATGTCGGACAGCCCGGCACTTTGTACCTGTTCCCAGATCAGCAGCTAC
>Ga0247821_10002018_pt1 | contig 11155 bp, 6 predicted proteins | sample 13C_Glycerol_Day_FD_192481 | JGI IMG/M metagenome (GOLD analysis project Ga0247821, IMG submission 192481) | Soil microbial communities from agricultural site in Penn Yan, New York, United States - 13C_Glycerol_Day14 | ecosystem: Environmental > Terrestrial > Soil > Agricultural land | place... | reverse complement strand
GTCCGACCTCCTCGGGCTTCTCCGCCGTCACGCCGTGCAGGCCGAGCATCCTCGCGTACCCGGCGTACGGGAACTCCGGCAACTCCTGGGACGGCAGGAACTGCGGCGATCCGCCCATCGCCCGCAGCTCCCAGGTCACCTGGTTGAGGTCGTTGTTGTGCAGCACGGCGACCACCAGCCGCGGATCCGTCCACTCCTGCCAGTACTTCGCGATCGTGATCAGCTCGTTGATCCCGTTCATCTGCATCGCGCCGTCGCCGACCAGCGCGTAGCACGGCCGGTCCGGCAGCCCGAACTTCGCGCCGATCACGTACGGCACGCCGGGTCCCATGGTCGCGAGCGTCCCGGACAGCGATCCGCGCATCGTCCCGCGGATCTTGACGTGCCGCGCGTACCAGTTCGCCGCCGACCCGGAGTCGGCCGCCAGGATCGCGTCGGAGGGCAGCCGTGCCGACAGCTCGTGGAACACCAACTCCGGGTTGATCGGATCCGCCGACGTGTGCGCGCGCCGCTCCATCACCTCCCACCAGCGCGTGACGTTGCTCTCGATCCCCGACCGCCAGGACCGGTCCTCCTTGCGCCGTACCAGCGGAATCAGCGCCCGCAGTGTCCGGGCCGCGTCCCCGACCAGGTTCACCTCGAACGGGTACCGCATCCCGATCATCGTCGGATCGAGATCGATCTGGATCGCCCGCGCCTTCCCGAACTCCGGCAGGAACTGGCTGTACGGGAAGTTCGACCCGATCACCAGCAACGTGTCGCAGTCCGTCATCAGCTCGTACGACGGCCGTGTGCCGAGCAGCCCGATCGAACCGGTCACCCAGGGCAGCTCGTCGGACAGAACATCCTTGCCCAGCAGGGCTTTCGCGACACCGGCCCCGGTCAGCTCCGCGAGTTCCGTCACCTCCGCGGCCGCGCCGCGGGCGCCCTGGCCGACCAGGATCGCCACCCGGTCGCCGGCGTTCAGGATCTCCGCCGCCCGGTCGAGCTGCTCCGGGTCCGGGACGGATGCCGACCAGCTCAGGTCCATGCTCGACGGGACCATCTTGAACGCGTGCGACGGCGCCGTGTACTCGAGCTCCTGCAGGTCCGACGGGATGATCAGCGCGGTCACCGTACGGCGCGCCGTGGCGATGCGGATCGCCCGGTCGAGGACGTTCGGCAACTGCTCGGCGACCATCACCGTCTCGCAGTACTCGGCCGCGACGTCCTTGAACAGCGTGTGCAGGTCGACCTCCTGCTGGTAGCTGCCGCCCATCGCGCTGCGTGCCGTCTGGCCCACGATCGCCACCACAGGGACGTGGTCGAGCTTCGCGTCGTACAACCCGTTCAGCAGGTGGATCGCGCCCGGGCCGCTGGTCGCCGTACACACGCCCACCCGGCCGGTGAACTTGGCGTACCCGACGGCCTCGAACGCGGCCATCTCCTCGTGCCGGGCCTGGATGAACCGCGGCTGGTTCTCCGCCTTCTGCCACGCCGACAGCAGCCCGTTGATGCCGTCCCCGGCGTAGCCGAAGACCTTCTCGACACCCCAGTCCCGCAGTCGCTGGAGTACGTAGTCGCCCACTGTCGTGCTCATGTCACTCCTCCTGACGGCACGTCCGCATCCGCCCGCCGGTACCCGGGCCACTTGCGGACAAACGGCTTTCAGCTCAGGAGGAGTGACCGTGCGTCATGCTCGGTGATCGTGAGTTCGTCGCGGCTGAGGACGGCCAAGGACGCCAGGTGGTCGGTGCGGGTCGCGAGGTCGTGCAGCTGGATGGTGGCGGTGATCTGGTCGCGGCCGGTCCAGGCGACGACGCGGGGCGGTTCGGTCGGGGCGGTCACGGTGATGAGGTTGAGAGGTTGCCGCAGGCCGTCCTCGGTGGCCTTGACGACGGCTTCCTTGCGGGTCCAGTACCTGATGAAATCCGCAGCCGACCGCACCTGACGCTCCTCGGACGGCGTGAGCACCAGCGGGGCCACAGCCGCCTCGACGGCGCGGACCTGCTCGACGTCCAGTCCGAGGGGCGCGACGGTGCCCACGGCAACCCCGATGAGATCGCCCGAGTGCGAGACCGACACCTGCAGGCCGGGCCGCGGCCCCGCCACCCGAACCTTGCCGTGCGGCCGTCCACACTCAGGACACGTCCGGTCGAGCTGGATCTCGTCCGGGCGACAATCCATGTCGGCCGCCAGGACCGACCGCGTGACGGCCACACCGATCTGGAAGCGGAGCCGATCGTCCGACAGCCGGTACTCGGCGGCGCGCGTCCGCTCCTCACCGGCGAGCAGGCGAGCCGTTGCCGCGTCGAGCGCGTCGTCCACCTGTGACAGCCGCACCCACCACACGCGGACGGTCGCCGGACTCATGCGCCTCACTGTAGCGAGGCCAGGTACCGGTGTCGGACTCCTACAGATCCCTCGTCATCCGCCGCTCTTGCCGAAGACCTCGAGCTCCCACAGCGAGTAGCCGTACGACGTGCCGCGGGCGGTCCCGTACACGCGCAGGTACCGGCCCTGACCGGCCAGGTTCCCCCACTCGTCCGTGCCGCCGTTCCCCGCGGTCTCGGTGGCCAGCCGCGTCCAGGTGGAACCGTCGGCGGAGATCTCGACCCGGTAGGCCTTCGCGTACGCCGCCTCCCAGCTGAGCCGGACCTTCGACACCGTCGCACCCGCTCCGAGGTCCACCCGGATCCACTGCGGATCGGATCCTTCGGCGCTCGCCCACCGCGTGGACGTGTTGCCGTCCACGGCGCGGCCGGCGATCAGGGTCGAGTCCTCGACGGACGACGCCGTCGCCGGCCGGCTCTTCGAGATCAGCGCGTCGGTCGGCTCCGGATCGGTGCCGGGGTCGGGATCGGAGTCGATCCGGAACGGCTCGCCGTACACCGCCCAGCTCAGCGGCGTGTTCAGGTCGAGGTTGCCGTTGTCGAGGAAGACCCGCTGCGCCGTGTCGACCCGGCTGGTGTCCTCGTGCGCGGCCTCCTTCTTCATCTCCACGACGCGCGCGTCGAGGAACGCGTTCAGGTACTCGACCTCGTCGCCGCCGTCGGCCGGGGTGTCGGCATGCGCCCTGGCGTCGGCGCGGATGCTCTGCAGGCCTTCCTCGCCGTGCATGACGATCGCGTCGTAGTAGGCGAACTGGCCGAGGGTCCGCAGCCCGTCGCCCTTCGCCTGCGCGACCGCCGGGTCGAAGTAGACCCGGTCGCGCTCGTGTTCCTGCGCGGCCTGGAACTGCGGCGTCGCGGCCGCCTCCTTCCAGGCGGCGGTGAAGCCGGGATCGAGGCCCTCGTGCGAGTCGCTGCCGTCGACCTCCCGGAGCGCGGGCAGGTACTCGGCGAGCGGGTTGTCCGGGACCTGATCGGTGTAGTACTCGACGAGCTCGAGCATGTCGTGCGTTCCCGAGCAGAAGCCGATGATGCCGGCCGTGTAGCCGCGGCCGTCGTCGATGTCCTCGATGTAGCCGAACTGGTCCCGCCAGTTCAGCGACGAGTTCTCCGCCGAGGACACGATCTGCTGGGCGATCTCCTTCTTCACCGGGTCGTCCAGATCCGCCGCCTCGGCCGCGTGACCGGCACCGAGGAACACGGTGGCCGGCACGGCGGCCAGTATCAGTGCCGCGGACCATCTCGAGAACCACTTCACCGCGCGTTGACGCATGCTCTTCTCCTTCTTCCGGGTGGGCTGAGCCCAGTCAGGGAGGTGCGCTCAAATTGTTAGGAAAGTTTCCTAATCGTGCATTGATAGCGCGCCGACCAGCCCTCCCGCAAGAGGAAGAACAGCACTTTACGACAAAATCGTCATCAAAAACTACAAATCCGCCGCATACGCCTCGAACTCGTACAGCGAGTAGCCGTACTGCGTGGCCCGGTCGACGCCCTGGAGCCGGAGGTAGCGGGCGCTCGCGTCGAGCCAGACCGTGTCGGTTCCGCCGTCGCCGTCGGTCACCTCGGCCGCGGTCGTCCACGTGCTCGCGTCGTCCGAGACCTGGATCCGGTACGCCGTGCCGTACGCCGCCTCCCAGCGCAGCACGAGCTTGCCGAGCCGCGTCGTCGTCCCGAGATCGACCTGGAACCACGAGGCGTCGTCGTAGCCGGACGCCCAGCGCGTGGCGGCGTCGCCGTCGACGGCGAGGTCCGCGGTGAACGACGTACCGGGCTCGATGCTCGAGGCAACGACCGGGCGATGCAGCGCCACGTTGACACTGCCGGTGCGCGGCCGCACCGCGACACGCAGCACGGCCTCGAAGGTGGTCGTACCGACGGTGAACCGCACCGGGATGTCCACGTCGGCAAGGGCTGCGCCGGCGGGCGGCGTCACCTTGACCGTCACGGACCGCGTGAAGCCGCGCTTGACCGCGACCGCCGTACTGGCCGGGTCGACGGTCCAGCCGGCCGGCGCGGCGACGGTGAGGGTGCCGCTCACATCGACGCCGCGACCGGCCGAGATGTCCACCGCCAAGCTCGACACCTCGCCGCGGATCACGTCGGCCCGGTGCTCGTCGACACGCACCGCGGCGAGCGGAGTGTCCGCCCACAGCGGCACGATTTCGGCCACGGCCGGCGTACCGCTCTTCCAGACCAGGCGCACCGCCTCGGCTGTCAGGTCGTTCACCGGCACCTCGGCGTACGCCGACGCGACGGAACCGACCTTCTGCCAGGCGCCGCCGACCTGGACCTCGACGTCCGCGGATCCGACGGCCGACGACCGCTGGAGAACGGTGAGACCCGCCAGTTCCCGGGGAGCCGACAGGCCGACGGTCAGCGCATCACCGGCCGCGGGCGCCTCGACCGGCACGTACGCGGTCTCCAGACTCCCGTCCACGGCGGACCGGTACGACGAGCCGGGCGCGGGGGCCGGCGTACCAGCGGCGGTCAGCGTCGTCTGCCGTCCACCGATCGTCTCGACCGAGAACTCGCGCACCACCAGCCAGAAGTCGCTCGCCGACAACGAGCGGTAGCGGACGTAGCGTGCTGTGGTCCCGGCCGGGGCCGTGGTTCGTACTTCGGCCGTCGTCGCGCGGGTCAACTCCGTCCACCGCGTGCCGTCGAGCGAGTACTCCAACGCTCCCGAGTGGATGTAATCGTTGGGACTCGACGACTTGCCCATCAGGAGCGCGATCGCGCCGATCGTCGCGGGCGCGCCCAGGTCGACGCGGATCTCGGAGCCCGGGGCCGGGGCGCCGCTGCTCCAGAAGAACGTGTTGGAGTCTCCGTCGACCATCCTGGCCGGCACGTTGTCCTGGTACGTGCCCAGGTTCGTGGTCGCCGTCCGGCCGGGCTGTACGCCGAGCCAGCGGTCGTGGACCCGGCCGGTCTCGGCGATCAGCTCGTCGACCACCCGCTCGCCGATCCGCGGATAGGTGCCGCTGTGCGGGAGGCGGCTGTCGCGGATCGCCTTGGCCTCGCTGACGAGACCGCTCATCTGCTGCCGCGCTGTCCACGCCGCCGCCCCGTCGCCGGCGTCCAGCGCCGCGAGCAGACCGAGTGCGCGCTGCATCGCCTGTCCCCACAGTTCCGTTGCCTTCAGCCACGATTCGGCCTCGGCGGCGAACGCCGGGTCGGCGACACCGGACCTGATCCTGGCCGGGGCCGCGACGACGGCGTCCACCTTCGGCCGGAGGGCGGCGATCGCCTGGGCCCGCTGCCCGGACCGCCACAGCTGCCAGAACTGATCGACCGCGGCACCGAACACCGGCGCACTCTCCGGGTGCAGCGTGCCGTCGTAGGTGTTGAGGTCGGCGAACACCTGCAGCGCGGCGATCGTCGCCGGGTCGTTGTCCGCGCGCTCGGCCAGGGCGCGGCGGTGCGACGCCTGCTCGTCGTAGGTCGCCGGGTTCCAGCCGAGCTCGGCGAACGAGTACAGCGCGATCTTGCTCACCGCGGCCTGGTTCATCGGATTCGAGATGACGCCCGCGACGTGATCGGCGATGGCCGGCTCCCGGCCGCTGTACGGCGCCAGCAGCAGCCGCCCGGCGGCATAGTCGTTGACCGGGTAGTTGTCCCAGATCAGGATGTCGTGGCCGAAGACCGCCTTCGCCTGGGCCGCCTGCGCCGCCGTGATCGTCCGCGGCACCACGCCGATGCCGGTCCAGTGCACGACGACGTCGGTGTCGAGCTGCTCCCGCAACGCCTTCTTGTACGGCGTTTCGCTGACGTTGTAGTACTCGGTCGGGACCATCTGCAACGGCGCGACGTCCGGCTTGGTCTCCACCCATTCGCGCTGCACCCGGTTCAGCAGCTCGCTCTGCGCCCGGCCCGCGGCGCCACCCCCGGTGCCGTACTTCGCCTTGTCCGCGTCACAGTGCCAGGTGTTGTAGTCGATATCGTCGAGCGGCACGTTGAACGACCTCGCGCCCACGTCGTACAGCGCCTGGAACTTCGCGATCAGCGCCTGGAAGTCGGCGTCCGAGGTGTAGCAGATCGACAGGCCCGGCGAGAGCGCGAAGGTGAAGTCGACCTTGTTCTGCCGCGCGCGGGTGACGAGCTCGGCGAGCTGCGCGAGCTTGTCCGCCGGGTACGGGTCGCGCCACTGCTCCCGGTGGTACGGGTCGTCCTTCGGTGCGTACTCGTAGGTGTTCATGCGATGGTCGCCGAGGTAGCTGAGCTCGTCCAGCCGGTCCGCGTGCGACCAGGGCGTGCCGTAGAAGCCTTCGATCGCGCCGCGGTAGCGCATCGTCGGCCAGTCCCGGATCGCCACGCCGGGCATCCAGTCGGCGCCGGGACGGGCCTGGATCAGCTGTGCGAGGGACTGGGCGGCGTAGTACGTGCCGTCGCCGTCGACGCCGTCGAGCACGACATGCCCGCGGTCGTTCCCGTCGCGGCCGGCCGCGAGCACATACCCCTCGACGGGCAGTCCGGTGCTGTCCGGCACGCGCAGGGCGCTGAGCACCGACGCGTCCCGGCCCAGCCAGATCGTGACGGGCGTCCGCGGATCGGCGCCGTCCGTGGTCCGGACAGTCGTCACACCGGCCCGGCTCAAGGCCTGGCGGACGACGCGCTCGGCATCGGCATCGGTCCGCGCGGTGCGGACCAGACCGACCACCGGAGTGATCGGGAACCCGTCGGCGCGCGGCACGACCTGTTGCGGCTGCGGAGAAACCACAGGAGCCGCGGCCGGGGCGGCACCGGCCGACTGCGGCACGAGCACGAGCGGGACAACCAGAGCGAACACACTGACGGCAGACCGGAGCAGGCGCATGAGTCTCCTCGGACAGGCGGGCCTCTAGTTAGCCAGTGCGCAGAACTGCTCGTCAAGGGTTCAACCTAGTCAACTTCAGGCAATGTTGCGCCGGCGCGGGGAAGGCTCCGAAGACCGGGGTGGCCTCGGTCCAGACAGGGCCTAAGCTGGCTCGATCATGGGGCCCTCGGACGGTGGCGACCAGTCTCGCCTGCGGCAGTTGAACGAGCGGGCAGTGCTGGCGTCGGTGCGGGGTGCCGGGCAGTTGCGGGTCGCTCAGATCGTGGAGCGCAGCGGGCTCGGCCGGACCGCGGTCGAAGAGGTGCTGGCGAGCCTCGTGGCGCGGCGGTGGCTGGTCGAGGAGAGTCCGGCGATCCGCGGCCGTGGCCGACCGGCGCGCAGCTACCGGTTCCGCGCGGAGGCGGGGTACGTCGCCGGCCTCGACATCGGCGCATTCTCGATCCGTGCGGTGCTGACCGATCTCGACGGACGGATGCTCGCGGACGTACGGCGCTCCGTCACGCCGCAGACACCACGGAAGAAGCGCTTGGCCACGGCCGACCAGGTGATCGCCGACTGCGCGCGCGAAGCCGGCGTACCGGTCTCGCGGGTGTGGGCGGTCGGCGTCGGCACCACCGGCCTGGTGGACCCGGCCGGCACCGTCGTCCGGGCCAACGCGATCCCGGACTGGGCCGGCACCGACCTCGCCGGCCACTTCCCGGCGCAACTCGTTGTCGTCGACAACGACAGCCAGCTCGCGGCGCTGGCCGAGCTCCGTCGCGGAGGCGCGCAGCACGCGTCGGACATGGTGTTCCTGCACGCAGGACGCCGTACCGGATTGGCGCTGGTGCTCGACGGGCAGTTGCGACGCGGCGCGTACGGCGCAGCAGCCGACATGTCCGCGCTGCGAGGCGTCGCCTGGGAGGCCGCGCTCGAGCACCTGCACACCGTCGTACCGGCGGAGGTTCCCACGGTGGACAAGGCGGAGCGCGCGTTCGCCGCCGCCCGCGACGGGAACAGCGCCGCGCGGGCGGCCGTCCGGAAGTACGCCCGCGCGATGGCGGTGGCCGCCGCGACGGCGATCGCGATCGTCGACCCGCGGCTGCTCGTACTCGGTGGGGCGTTCTCGCAGGCGGCCGACGTCCTCATGGAGCCGCTCACCGCCGAGCTCGAGCGGATCTGTCCACGGGTCCCCGAGCTGCACGCGTCGTCGCTCGGCGCGCTGTGCGTCGCGCTCGGCGCCGCCAGCCTCGCGCAGGACGCGATCGACGCCCGGCTGCTGACTGCCGGCCGCGGCCCGCTCCCCCGGTTGTCCGCGCGCAGCATCTGACGAGCACGTTGGCCGATTGTTCATCGGGCCGTTGACGCATGTCCGGTCCGGCAGCTAATAATGTCGCAAACAGGCGATAATTGCGCACTAACGCGCACCCTCCCGCCAGGAAGCAGGTTTGCCGTGAACAGTCGGATCCGCCGCCGGACGTTCCTCACCGCCACCGGCGCGATCGCCACCGCCACCGCGGTCGGTGACGTCGCCTACGCCACGCCGCACGCGCTCGACGACACCTCGGAGTACGTCGATGTGCAACTGCTGAACATCACCGACTTCCACGGCTACCTGCAGCCGACGACGCCCAGCCAGGGCAGCGTGATCACCGGCGCCGGCGGCGTCCCGGTCACCGTCGGCGGCGCCGGGTACCTGGCGACGCACCTGAAGCGGCTCCGCGAGGGCCAACCGAACTCGATCTTCTTCTCCTCCGGCGACAACTTCAACGGCTGGCCGTTCGAGGTCGACGCGCACGCGAACGAGCCGACCATCGAGGCGCTGAACGCGATGGGCCTGCAGTTCAGCACGGTCGGCAACCACGAGCTCGACCACTCGGTCGAGTTCCTCGTCGACCACATGGAGCGCGGCAAGCCGTACCCGGTCAGCGGGCGCGACGACAACTTCGTCGACTCGACCGGGCAGCGCTTCCAGGGCGCGAACTTCCGCTTCTACACCGCGAACATCGTGCATGCGGACACCGGCAAGACGATCGTGCCGCCGTACAACATCGAGTGGGTCGACGCGGGGCACGGCCGGAAGCTGCCGATCGCGTTCATCCATCTGACCCTGGTGGGCAGCGAGGTCGGCTCCACGTCGTACCAGCCCGGGCTGCGGTCACTGTCCGACCTCGAGCAGGCGAACAAACTGGCCGCCCAGCTCAAGAAGCGCGGGGTCAACGCGATCGTCATCAACATCCACGACGGCGGCGTCGCCGGCAACGACTACAACGCGGGCACGAACCCGTCGGGGCCGGTGTTCCAGCTCGCCGCGAACGCGTCGCCGGACATCTGCGCGATCGTCACCGGCCACTGGCACTGCCGGTTCAACATGATGGTCCCGGACCCGAACGGCGTACCGCGGCCGGTCGTGGAGGCCGGCAACCACGGATCGCTGATCAACGAGATCAACCTCAAGCTGGACCCGCGCACCGGCGAGGTGATCCGCGAGCTCACCCGCTCGACGAATCACGCGAACTCCCGCGACGTACCGCTCGACGAGGAGCTGCAGTACATCGCCGACTACTGGACCGCCCAGGGCAAGAAGCGGTACGCGACGCCGCTGGCCCGGGTCACCGCCGACTTCACCCGGACGCCGAACACGTCGGGCGAGAGCACGATGGGCAACCTGGCCGCGGACTTCGCCTACTGGGACGCGAACCAGCACCGCGACGGCCGCGCCGACCTGGCCCTGATCTCGGTCAAGCCGGTCTCCGGATCGAACGCGGTGACCGGCGACCTGCTGTTCACCAAGGGCACCAATGCGTCCGACGAGGACGGCACGGTGCTGTTCGGCGAGGCCTGGGGCGCCTTCGGGTACGGCAACCCGATCCTCACCGTGACACTGCCGGGCACCCAGTTGCACGCCGCCTTCGAGGCCCAGTGGGTGCCGCAGGCCGACGGGACCGAGAAGTTCGCGCCGTTCGCGGTGTCGCACAACGTCAGCTACAGCTACGACAAGACCAAGCCGATCGGTCAGCGCGTCGACCCCGCCACCGTGCTGATCGACGGGACGCCGCTCGACCTGAACCGCGACTACCGGGTCGCCGCCTTGGCCTACACGCTGATCGGCGGCGACGGGACCACGGTCTTCAAGGGCTTCACCGACCCGGTCCGCAACGACCGCGACCACGAAGGCTTCATCTCCTACCTTCGCGCCCACCCGGTGCTCACGCCCGCACCGCTCGGCCGCGCGGTTCCGGTGAGCTAGGCTGCTGTCCGAGATGATCTGAAACTCGGATGATACGAGAGCGGAAGTATGCCGAAGCGCAGTGCCGAGATCCGGACCGCGTTGCGGGACCTGCGGGTCCAGCTCGCGCTGCTGAACCATCATGTCGGCTACCAGCTGTCGCTGAAGGACGCCGAGCTGGACTGCCTGGACGTCCTCGCCCGGGACGGGGCGCTCACCCCGAGCGTCCTGGCCCGGCGCTCCGGGATCCACCCGGCCACGATGACCGGCATCCTGGACCGGCTCGAGCGCGGCGGCTGGATCGTCCGCGACCGTGACCAGACCGACCGCCGGCGGGTGACGGTCAGCGTCGTGAAGGACCGCGCGGCCGAGGTCTACCAGCTGTACCGCGGGATGAACAGCGCGGTCGACCGGATCTGCGCCGGTTACTCCGAGGACGAGCTCGACCTGATCGCCGGCTTCCTGCGCCGCTGCGCGGAAGCCGGCGAGACGTCCACCGCGAAGCTCGCGGCTACCTGACACCACCGAAGACAGCGGCGTGGTCGGCGACCCACTGCGCGAAGGTCCGGGCCGGACGGCCGAGGACGCCCCGCACCTCGTCGGTGACCTCGGCCGGTTGCCCGGCGCCGCGCTCGTACCGGTTCATCAACGCGGTGACGAACTCCTCGCGCAGACCGTTCGCGACCATTCCCTGTACGGCCGCCTGCGCCGGAACTTCCTGGAAGACGAGCGACCGGCCGAGCACCTCCGCGAGCACAGCGGCCT
>Ga0247821_10002017_pt1 | contig 11160 bp, 5 predicted proteins | sample 13C_Glycerol_Day_FD_192481 | JGI IMG/M metagenome (GOLD analysis project Ga0247821, IMG submission 192481) | Soil microbial communities from agricultural site in Penn Yan, New York, United States - 13C_Glycerol_Day14 | ecosystem: Environmental > Terrestrial > Soil > Agricultural land | place... | reverse complement strand
ACAGCAAGCGTTCCCTGAAGCCGATAGCCGCATTATCAACCATCGCCTGGATGCCATGTCGCCGCTGCTTGATCAGATGATCGCCGGAGCTGAGGTGTTGACTGACGCCCGGCGGCAACTCAATCGCCTCGCCAGTCGCCAACAAACAACGATTGCCCAGCTCAATGACTGGGTACAGACCAACCGCGAGGAGCCTTCAACGCACCTTATGTGGCGCTATCTTCGGGTAGAAAACCACTTCAATCGCCTGAAGCTGCTCCACTCACTGGATGATCAGGCAACGTACTGGCTGGATTGCAGCTGGAAGAACCTTGAACTTGGCATTGCTCAACGGGTGCGCCTGAGCGATCTTGAGGAAGCGGGGATTGAATTGCAGGTACGCCTGCTGCGGAGCATCAGTGATCAGATGGGGGTCTGTTTACGCCAACTGGGCAACCTCAAATCGCTCCTCATTGAGCCAGCAGCCTTGCAGGCCCTGGCTCAGCTACAGGCGGATGTCGAACACATTGCCGAAGGTGTGCGCCAAGACCTTGCGGAGCTTCCAGACTACCCCGTGGCCAGTACGGTCCAGCAACTTCGTAGTCAGGTACCAGGGTTGATCGACACCACCGAGCACGGCCTGCTGTTGGCAGAGCCCCGTGTCGATGACGACACACTGGTCGACATCCCGGGCCCGGATAACAAAACCGCCACACGCACCTATCGACGAGAACAGGAAGACTGGGTTGAAGTTTCTGCCGTCGCGACGCCCGAGCCAGCAACGCGCACAACGCAATCACTGAAGCGCTTATTGCGTAACAGTCGTATCTACATGGCCAACGCCCGCAAGACGCTCCATAGCTTGCAAACCAATGCTTCAACCAGCTACCTGCCCGTCGAGATCGAAGAGCTGCTCCAGCATCATAAAACGCTGTTGAACGCCGAACGCGAGGCGATCGAACAGCACCTGACCGACGACAACCAGACGGATGAAGCAACTGTAACGGATGATGGCGCGTTGACCATGAAGGCGCTTGATGAACTCGTACAGACCCTCACGTCCCAGACGCTGGAGCTGCGGACCCAAGCCGCATTACGGCAGAATCCAAGAATGGCTGAGGTTCAATACCTGATCGACCGTGGCCAGATCCAGGTCCGCGCAGTGGGCCCGCGCCGACACTTGGCCAAGGTCAAGGGACGAGCAGATGACTACCTCGACGAGTATGAAATCAGCCATCAGGGCACTGCGTTGTGGTATGCGCATTTCCACTATCAGGCCATGAATACCCCGCGCGAGGCGTTCGTTGCCGGGCATTTGAAGACGGCGGATCAACGCCTTGCTGCAGGGGCGAGCGTGACCGATGCCAGCGGTAGAAGCATTGACGTCTACCGTGCACCGGTTACTGCTGCATCAGCGGCAAAATACTTCTTCAACCTGTAACAGCACCAGGGGGCGCAGTAGCGCCCCCTGGTGTTCAGCAGTCTTTGAACTGCGCTTCCCGCTTGGCGATAAACGCTGCCATGCCTTCCTTCTGGTCTTCGGTGGCAAAGGCGGCATGGAACACGCGACGTTCGAAGCGTACGCCTTCAGCCAGGTTGACTTCGAAGGCGCGATTGACACTTTCCTTGACCATCATGGTCATCGGGATCGACTTACTGGCGATGGTTGCCGCCACCTTCAAGGCTTCTTCCAACAGTTCAGCCTGCGGCACCACACGTGCGACCAGACCGGCGCGTTCGGCTTCCTCTGCACCCATCAGGCGACCGCTCAAGCACAGTTCCATCGCCTTGGCCTTGCCGACAGCACGGGTCAAACGCTGAGTGCCGCCCATGCCGGGGAGCACACCGAGATTGATTTCCGGCTGACCAAACTTGGCGTTATCGGCGGCGAGAATGAAATCGCACATCATCGCCAACTCACAGCCGCCCCCGAGGGCAAAGCCCGATACGGCAGCGATGATCGGTTTGCGCCGATTGGCAATGCGGTCAGCATCGCTGAACAGATCATCGACATAGATCTGCGGATAACGCAGATCAGCCATTTCCTTGATATCGGCACCTGCGGCAAAGGCCTTGGCGGAACCGGTCAGCACCACGCAACCAATGTTCGAATTGGCTTCGAGCTGATCCAGGGCCTGATTGATCTCACCGACGATCTGCGCATTGAGCGCATTGAGCGCCTGCGGGCGGTTGAGGGTAATCAGGCCGACCTTGCCGTGGATGTCCAACAGAATCGTTTCAAATGACATGCAAGCTGCTCCGCTCAAAGATTGCGCGCAATAACCATGCGCTGAATATCGCTGGTGCCTTCATAGATCTGACAAACCCGCACATCGCGGTAGATCCGCTCCAGCGGAAAGTCACTCAGATAGCCATAACCGCCCAAGGTCTGCAAGGCATCCGAACAGACCTTTTCGGCCATTTCCGAGGCGAAAAGTTTGGCCATCGACGCTTCGACCAGCGCGGGACGCCCAGCATCACGCAACGCAGCGGCATGCAGGACCATTTGCCGCGCCACCGCCACGCGAGTGGCCATGTCAGCCAAGCGGAAGGCCACAGCCTGGTGCTCGATCAAGGGCTTGCCAAAGCTTTGCCGTTCGCGGGCGTAGTCTCGGGCCACCTCAAAAGCGGCGCGTGCCATCCCGACCGACTGCGAAGCGATACCGATACGGCCACCTTCGAGGTTGGCCAGGGCGATTTTGTAGCCTTCGCCCTCCTCGCCCAAGCGGTTGGCCAGCGGCACGCGCACATCGTCAAAGACGATCTGGCAGGTATCGGAAGCGTGCTGGCCGAGTTTGTCCTCGACCCGGGCGACCTGATAGCCGGGGGAATCGGTCGGAACGATAAAAGCGCTGATGCCGCGCTTGCCGGCACCAGGATCAGTAACAGCGAAAACGATCACTACCCCGGCATTTTGCCCGGAAGTGATGAACTGCTTGCAGCCATTGAGCACATAGTGGTCGCCGTCACGGCGCGCACGGGTCTTCAAGCTGCTGGCATCGGAGCCCGCCTGGGGTTCGGTCAGGGCAAAGGCACCGAGCATCTGACCACTGGCAAGCGGGGTAAGAAACTGCTGCTTCTGCGCGTCATTGCCAAATTTTAGGATCGGCACGCAGCCCACTGAGTTGTGCACGCTCATGATGGTCGAGCAAGCGCCATCGCCGGCGGCGATCTCTTCCAGCGCCATGGCATAGGCAACGTAGCCCGTATCACTGCCACCCCACTGCTCCGGCACCAACATGCCGAACAGGCCCAGTTGAGCCATCTCTGCGATAGCCTCCTTGGGAAAGCGATGTTCGCGGTCCCATTGCTCGGCAAACGGGCGTAAGCGCTCTTGGGCGAACTGGCGGACGGCTTCACTGATTTGCTGTTGTTCGTCATTGACTAGCATGGTGCACCTCAATACAGACACTCGACGGCCATGGCGGTGGCTTCACCACCACCGATGCAGATGGCCGCGACGCCACGGCTCAGGCCCTTCTGGCGCAACGCCGCCAGCAACGTGACCAGGATTCGCGCGCCCGATGCGCCAATCGGATGGCCCAGGGCGCAAGCGCCGCCGTGGATGTTGACCTTGTCATGGGGCAAGTCCAAGTGCTTCATTGTCGCCAGAGTGACCACGGCAAAGGCTTCGTTGATCTCGAACAGGTCAACGTCGGCCAGGTTCCAGCCGGTACGCTTGATCAGCTTGTCGATAGCGCCAATCGGTGCGGTCGGAAACAGCGCCGGGGTATCGGCAAAGGCAGCATGGCCATGAATGACTGCCAGCGGCTTGAGGCCCTGCTTTTCGGCCTGGGAGCGGCGCATCAACACCAAGGCTGCAGCACCATCGGAAATCGAACTGGAGTTGGCCGCAGTGACGGTACCGCCATCGCGGAAGGCCGGTTTTAGCTGAGGGATCTTGTCCAGGCGTGCCTTGGGGGGCTGCTCGTCGTCACTGATCAGACGCTGGGTCTTACCTTCGGTGACCTCCACCGGGACGATCTCACTGGCAAAATTGCCAGCGCTGATCGCCTGTTGCGCGCGGGTCAGCGAAGCGATCGCAAAGTCGTCCTGTTGCTGGCGGCTGAAACCGTTGGCTTGGGCACAGTCCTCGGCGAACGTGCCCATCAGGCGCCCTTTGTCGTAGGCATCCTCAAGGCCGTCGAAGAACATGTGGTCGATGATCTTGCCGTGCCCCATGCGATAACCACTACGGGCCTTGTCCAGCAGGTAGGGTGCATTGGACATGCTTTCCATGCCGCCAGCCACCACCACATCGGCGCTGCCGGCCAGCAGCAGATCATGCGCCATAATGGCGGCCTGCATGCCCGAACCACACATCTTGTTCAACGTGGTGCAGGTAGTCGACTTATTCAAGCCGGCTCCCAAGGCGGCCTGGCGCGCCGGGGCCTGGCCCAAACCGGCAGGCAAGACGCAGCCAAACAGCACTTGCTCGACGCTGTCAGCGGCAACGCCAGCACGTTCTACGGCAGCACGAATGGCTGCGGCGCCCAACTGCGGGGCAGTCAGGCTTTTCAGGTCGCCCTGCAGGCCGCCCATGGGCGTGCGCACGGCACTGACGATTACGATCGGGTCATTGGCGAGGGTCATGATAGGTACTCCTGCAATTACTTGGCGGCCATACGCAAGGCACCGTCAAGACGGATCACCTCGCCATTGAGCATGCTGTTTTCGATAATGTGCCGAGCCAGCGCGGCGTACTCTTGCGGGCGTCCCAGGCGTGGTGGGAACGGTACGCCAGCGGCCAGGGAGTCGCGTACTTCCTGGGTCATGCCGGCCATCATCGGCGTTTCGAAAATGCCGGGGGCAATGGTCATCACGCGGATACCGAAGCGCGCCAATTCACGCGCTGCCGGCAGGGTCAGACTGGCGATGGCGCCTTTGGAAGCGGCGTAGGCGGCCTGACCGATCTGGCCGTCGTAAGCGGCAATCGAAGCCGTGTTGATGATAATCCCACGCTCCCCTTCGTCACTGGCCTGGCCCTCAGCCATGGCGGCGGCGGCCAGACGAAGCAGGTTGAAACTGCCGATCAGGTTGACGTTGATCACCCGGCTGAAGCTGTCTAGCCCGTGGGGGCCGTTTTTACCCAGGACCTTCTCGGCACCGACGATGCCAGCGCAGTTGACCAGGCCATGGAGGCTGCCAAATGCAGCAATCGCTGCATCGACGGCGGCCTTGGCCGCCGCTTCCTGACTGATGTCGGCGACGGCATAACGCGCCTTGCTGCCCAATGCTTGCGCTTTGGCCTGCACCGCTTCGGCGTTGAGGTCGACGAGCATGACCTGGGCACCGGCTTCAATGAGCATTTCGGCAGTCGCCGCGCCCAGCCCCGAGGCTGCACCGCTGACGATGAAATTCTTGTTGGCAATCTGCATGATGTTCTTCCTCAAGCGCTGGCGGTCAAGGCCAGTGCGGCGTGTTGTTTGGCAATTTCCTGGTTGCGCAGGATGAAACGCTGCAGCTTGCCGCTCGGTGTCTTGGGCAGTTCGCTGACAAATTCGATTTCCCGTGGGTAGGCATGGGCGTAAAGACGTTGACGCACATGCTGGCGCAAGGTCTCCGCCAGCGCTTCACTGGCCTCGTGGCCGTTGGCCAAAACCACGAAGGCCTTGATCAGTTCAGTACGCTCCGGATCCGGCTTGCCCACCACGGCCGCCTCAATCACCGCCGGGTGCTCGATCAGCGCGCTCTCCACGTCGAAAGGACCAACCCGGTAGCCCGACGTGGTGATCACATCGTCGCTGCGACCGACAAAGCTGATGCTGCCGTCGGCGTTCAATTCAACGGTATCGCCGCTCAGGTAGTACTTGCCGACAATGGAATGGGTTGGCACGCCGTGATAGCCACCAAACCAGCACAGCGGCGACTGCTCGCGGTCCACGGCCAGAATGCCTGGTTGCCCGGCTGGCAGTTCGCGATGCTGTTCATCGAGCACGACAATCCGGTGCCCGGGAATGGCAAAACCCGCCGATCCCAGGTGCACCGGATGCTCAAGACCATGGTGATTGCACAACACCATGCCCAGCTCGGTCTGCCCGTAATGGTCATGAATGGTCACACCCAACTCATCGGCAAACCAACGGATCACTTCTGGGTTAAGCGGCTCACCAGCACTGCTGACCACCCGTAAACCGCCCTTGATGGGCACGCAGAAATCGTCGCCGGCCGCAATCAGCAAACGGTAGGCAGTGGGTGAACCGGCCAGATTACTGATGGCATATTTGTTGATGACGCGGCACGTGCTCTCCACGCTGAACGGACCATCGTAAAAGGTGGTGGCATGGCCCAGAGCCAACGGCCCGGTTACTGCGTAGTACAGGCCATAGGCCCAGCCGGGATCGGCCAGGTTCCAGAAATTGTCCTCATCGCGCAGGTCGATGGCATCACGCATGTAGCCTTTAAAGGCTACAATCGCCCGCAGCGGCACCAGCAGGGGTTTGGCCGGTCCGGTGGTGCCCGAGGTAAACATCATCAGAAACGGCGCGTCGCCCTTTAGCAGGACCGGCTCGCACAGGTCGCTGGCGCGCTCCAATGCTTGATGGAAGTCCACATCATCAGCGCCTTCATCGGCGTTGATGCAGATCACCACCGGACAATCGCCCACCTCATCAAGCTTACTGCGGTTACCACGATCAGTGATTACCACCCGCGCTGCCGATTGATGCAGACGGTGCTCGATGGCTTTAGGACCAAAAGCGGTGAACAACGGCTGATAGACCGCCCCCAGCCGCCAACTGGCCAGCACTGTGATCAGCAGTTCGGGAACCCGTGGCAAGAGACCGGCAACGCGGTCCCCAGGCCCCACACCTTGTGCCCGTAGGACATTGGCAAAACGTGCAGCCAGTCGTTGCAGTTGTTCGAAACTGTACTGAGCGTGCGCACCCTCACGGCCCTCCCAGTTCAAAGCGATCTTGTTACTGCCCACATGGCGATCGCAGCACTCAATACAGGCATTGAGTGCAGAGAGGTCACCATGCAGGTCTGCGCTGGCCACCCGCAGATAGTCGAAACCGCTCGCGGCGTCGGAATAATCACGCATCGTCAGACTCCTGGTTCTTATTGTTGGAGTAGCACCCTGAATCTAACGATAGTCGCGCCGGAGAGCCTCCGGGACAATGGCCAAAGCTGTCAAACTGGATGACTGGTTTGGCCGTATTGCAAACGTCTGCTCAATGGCCCCCTTCGCCTGCTCGCTCAGCCGCCAGTGCCTCCTGGGTTAGCTGCAGTGCAAGCGACCTGAGCGCTAGCTCCCGTTCACGGGCCAACTGATTGGTCAGTTCCAGGTAGGCGCCCTCACTGCTGCCTTGTCCTTCATTCAGCGCCTCAAGCCGGTCCCAAAAGGGCTCCTCGACGGCACTAAATCGCTCGGCGTATTCACTGCGTAAGTACTCCAACCAAAAATCCCGCTGACTGATGTAGTGTGCCAAGGCATCACTGTCTTCGGCCTCGCGCACAGCCTGCTCAGCGTCAGCCAGTTGCAATTCGCTGACGCCGGCGATCGCCTGGAACTGCATCGTGCCAGGCTGACCTGGCAGCCCAAGCTGACGCGCCAGGCCGGTGCGGTACGCCAGGCTCACCTCGATTTCATCAACTCCGCGCCCTTGCGCTCTACGCGCCTGGATATCCTCACGGGCAATCTGCTCGACCTGGTCCAGGCGAAACAATCGCCTGGCTATGTCAAGACGTGCAACACCGGCCTGGCCGGGGGCACTGCGCTGTAAAGCGCGTGCGACAAAAACCCGGACTTCCAACGCGCTGAAACACGAGGCGACGCTATCGACACATGTACGCGGGTTCGCGGCCAAGCTGAACAATTCCTGGCGCAGCTCACTGCTTGCCTGCGCGGCATCAAGCATCTCCCAGAGCCGTCGCCCCAGGCTTTGTCGTGCCTGGTGAAAATCACTGGTGCCAGACAACTCACTGATCAACTGGAAGAAATCGTGACTATTGGGCTCTGCCTGCAGGCGATCCCATGTAACACCCCGTTGATGTTGCACTCGCGGATCCGGGTCGTGGCTCCACACATCACGGCTTGGCGCCCTATTCGGTGCAACGGGGCGGACCACCAACGGATCAGGTGCATGCAGGCGCGTGATGGTTGCAGCGGACAGCGCATTGCCCTGCAACGACACCACTCTCCGGAAAGAACGCGGTGCTTGCAGGATTTCCTCCGGCACAATGGCGATTTGATTGTTGCGTAGGTCTGCGCACTCTAGAAAGCGGCACCCAATCAAACCCGATGGCACGGTCTGCAGGTTGCATCGGCGCAGGTGCAGCCCGTTCAAGCGCGACTGACGGCGAAATTGCAGACTGATCGAGCCAAGCGGATTGCCGTTCAGATTCAGGGTACTTAAGCGCAACAAGTTCGCCAGCGCATCCGCGCTGGACCGGGTCATCCGAATGCGGTTGTCATTCAGCTGCAAGGTACGCAGCCAAGGGAGCCGCTCAAGACCATGAGGCACCACGGTGAGCTGATTGCTACTCAGATTCAGCCAACGAATGCCGGCGAAACATTGCAGGAAATTTTCCGGAAGCCGCTCCAACTGCAGGCCGACCAGATTGAGTTCGGCGACATGGAAAAAGTCTACCCGTACAGGTAACTCTGGCAACTCATGAATCGCCGCGCCGGCCAGGGTCAGGCGCATGCCCTCCGGTTGCCCTTCGTTATTCCTCAGCGGGTCGCCCTGCAAGCGCCAGCACCGCCGCAGCTCTTCGGCAGCAGCCCGGCGCGCGAGGTGCCTTTCAGGATGTGCAGCCTCCGTCTCCCACGCGGCCAGCGATGTATCCAACTGCAGGTACTCGTGCTCCTGGTTGAGCAAACGCTCAAAGGCCGAACCAGGCGACTGCATCAGCATGTTGAAAAATTCCTCAACCTGACTTTCACTAAAACCTATATAGAGTGCGCGTATGCGAGCGCGTAGTAGACGTTCGCTCGCGTTGCGCCCTCTTCCACGCCCGCTAAGCAAATAACCCACCCGACCATCCGCCAGGCGCTGACCCGGATTGAACCAGGGTTTGACCTTGCGCCAGCCCAACAATCGCTCCAGTTGTTCCCGGCTGGTTGGCATCCAGTCTTGCAAGTTGCTGCGTAACTGCTGTGCAGCATTACGCCCACGCCAACCCAATCGCTCACGCTCGGCGTCCGGCAGAACGGCAAGTAACACCTCAGGCAAGCCGGCCGGTTCGGCAACCTCCAGGTCCAGTTCATGCCCTTGACTGTCATACAGCCAAAAACGTCCCGCCCGCCACACCATCACACTGACATCGTCGCTCTGCGGATGCAGCACCGCCAGACGACGACCACTGTCAACACCTTCACGCAATTCAAGATTGATGCTGCTCGGCCAATTGGCATAGCGGCGTAACAGATTGAACGCAAGATCGACTGAGTCGGCCTGGTAGCTGCTTGGCAGAAACAACCCTTCACGCATCCGGGTTAGCCGAGCTTCACGAAGCAGCCCGCGCGCTTGTTCCGCCAGCGCCAATGGAATGCGCCGCTCTTCAAGCATGCGTAGCCGGTCAGCATCGGTCGCCTGTTGCAGCAGGTGCAAGGCATAGGCATCCGGCAGGCCGGGGAAATCGCGCAGGACTAAAGTCAGTAAATCATCGGCGGGCAAGTACTGACGGCTAAAATGCTCGAACAGCCCTTCTCGTAATCGGTCGGCCTGAAAGAGTATGTCGGTTCGTTGCTCGGCTGCGCTCAGGCCCGCAATGTCGATCTCGGCCAGGCACCAGGCGTGGAACGCCTGATCGCCATCCCCGATCGAGGGCTGAGCCAACTCGGTGAAAAAGGTATCGATCCGCGCCTCTAGACGGAAGCGTTCCAGGGTGTCGCGCAAACTCACTGGCAGCGGCCGATTCTCCAACAGCAGACCGCGCAAATGATCCTCATCGACATCGGCGACCTGCAAGATCTGCTCGATCCGCCGCACCTCGAAATTGGCTGCTTCAGGCCATAGGCGACGCAACAGCAATGCACTACCTTGCCATTCAAAGGGACGCTCGAAACTAAGACGCCAGCTGCGCTCGCCATTGAACTGCAGCAGTGGGCTGTAGGCCTCTTGCCTTTGCGGATGCAGCAACTGCCAACGCCCCTGACGTTGCCGAACTTCGTAGTAGGTGTTTTCGTGCCGCCACCATTGACGCTGACCATCGGTGTGTAAGCCATTGTCCAGCACCTGGGTGTGCTCAGGCACGTTTTGCGCAGCATAGGCGTCCAGGTCTTCAGACCACAGCCGTTTGGCACCGGCTTCTGTCTCGATAGGTACCAGACCTTCTACGAAATTGCTGCGATTGAACCCTCGTGCGATTGCTTGCCCTCCTGCGCCGACTACAACACCGACCGCCAGGATCTCGGCAACCCCCATCAAGTGTTCCAGGGCTTCATGCTGATGGCCCCGAGACCAATCACGGACGCCTTCGTAGGTCTGTGAAAGGACGTGCACAACCGTCTCTGCCAAAAGCAGAGTTCCCACCACAGGAACGAACAGGCCTGCCACATTGAGCATGAGCAGACCAACGTCTTTCATCTGCTCGATACGCCTCTCGGAGGCTGCGTGATCAGCATCCGCTGTTGGCACCAGGATTTTGCGCGCATCATCCTTGATACGCTCAATTTGACGAGCGGCCAAGGCCTCAAAAATATCGCTGGCACACACATCCCCGGAAGGCTCCAGATCAGGTGAAGGGTCCGCGAGCCTTTTGCCCAAGGTGTTAAGTAAGTTTGGCAAATGCTTGAGGGCGACCCTTGGGCGCAAGTACGCTTCAACGTCGCGCTTACGCAGGTCGATTGCCAAGTGGTCGTTCAACTGCAACCAGGAGTCGAAACACCGCAGCGAACGCTCTGGAGCGCCCGGCAAATACAGTAACACCCGCTGGACATGCCCTTGTGCGTCAAAATGCTCAAGGGCAAGTGCATCCTCCACTTCACAGCCCAGCAACTTAAACTGCAAGACCCGCCAGCTTGGGCCCGGCGTGTGGGGCCAGGTGGTGTCAGCCACCAACTGCCGTAACATCAGCAGGTCCGGTTGAGTAATTTCCCCTTTCATCGCAGCGATCTGCGCGGTCAAAGCCAGCCCTTTGCGCTTGTCCTGCGCCAAGGTCGATTGCATCCGCTCGTCAAACAGCTGTTCAAGATAAACCTGGTAGTCCTGACCTATATTTTGTTCGCGACAGAAC
>Ga0247821_10002016_pt1 | contig 11160 bp, 11 predicted proteins | sample 13C_Glycerol_Day_FD_192481 | JGI IMG/M metagenome (GOLD analysis project Ga0247821, IMG submission 192481) | Soil microbial communities from agricultural site in Penn Yan, New York, United States - 13C_Glycerol_Day14 | ecosystem: Environmental > Terrestrial > Soil > Agricultural land | place... | reverse complement strand
AGGCCGAACATGCGGTCGGGGGTCGGGAGTCGGAAGTCGGGCGCGCCGGCCTGGGGGCGTGAGCCTGAATGCGGTCGGCATTGTCATCGCGGCCGCGCGCGGCATCATCGGCCCATGGAAGGGACCGACCCGCCGGAGAGCCCGGCCGCCCGGGCGCTGCGCGAGCGCCTGATCCGCAACTTCGATGCGGTCGCGCTCGAGCGCGAGGCACGCGAGCCGCTGTACGACACGCGCTGCGCGCGGCTCGCGGCCGGCACCGCAGCCCGCAAGCTCGGGGCCAGCATCGACGTGCTCGCACCCGGCAAGCGGGGCTGCCCCTACCACTTCCACCATGCGGAGGAGGAACTCTTCGTCGTGCTGGAAGGCCACGGCCACCTGCGCGTGGCCGGCGAGATGCTGGCCATCGGCCCGGGCGACTGCCTGTTCATCCCGCCGGGGCCGGAGTTTCCGCACCAGATCGTCAACACCTCCGACGCGCCGCTCAAGTACCTGTCGATCGGAACCCGCGAATCGCCCGAGGTGGTGGAATATCCGGACTCGGGCAAGTACGCGGCGATGACCGCGGGCGGCCCCGACCGGCCGCGCTTCCTCGCCGTCCAGCGCCGGTCCGCCTCGCTCGACTACTGGGACGGCGAACCCTGAGAGCGGCCGCCCGGCCCGACGGAGCCTGCCATGAACGCCCCCTCGCTCGAAACCGCCACCCTCGGCGGCGGCTGCTTCTGGTGCACCGAGGCCGTGTTCCTGGACGTCGAGGGCGTCGTCTCGGTCGAGTCGGGCTACAGCAACGGGCACGTCGAGCGGCCGAGCTACGAGCAGGTCTGCACCGGCACCACCGGCCACGCCGAGGTGGTGCGGGTGCGCTTCGACCCGCAGCACATCGGCTTCCGCGAGCTGCTGGAGATCTTCTTCGTCACCCACGACCCGACCACGCTGAACCGCCAGGGCAGCGACGTCGGCACGCAGTACCGCTCCGGCATCTACACGCATGGCGAGGAGCAGGCGCGCATCGCGCACGAGGTGATCGCCGAACTGCAGGCGAGCGGCGGCGTGCACGGCCCGATCGTCACCGAGGTGCTGCCGGAGTCGAACTACTGGCCGGCCGAGGACTACCACCAGAACTATTTCGCCCAGCACCCGAACGCCGGCTACTGCGCCTTCGTCGTGGCGCCCAAGGTCGAGAAGTTCCGCAAGACCTTCGCGGCCAAGCGCAAGCGCTGAAGGCGGCGCCAGCAGCCCACACGGGGTCGCGGCGCACCGGAGGCTGAGCCGCGGCCCGATGCGTGACGGTGATGCGATGCGACGCGCGGCCCGTGCCGGCGCGGACTCAGGGCGCCAGGCGCTCGCGCAGCCAGCTGCCGTCGGGCTGGAGCCGGTAGCTCAGGCGGTCGTGCAGCCGGCTCTTGCGGCCCTGCCAGAACTCCCAGCGGTCCGGCACCAGGCGGAAGCCGCCCCAGTCCGGCGGCCGCGGCGGGTGCAGCCCGTGCTGGGCCGCCGCCTTGGCCGCGTTGGCGACCAGCACGGCGCGCGAGGCGATCGGCCGGCTCTGCGGCGAGGCCCAGGCGCCCAGCCGCGAGTCCAGCGGGCGCGACGCGTAGTAGGCGTCCGACTCCTCGGCGCTGGTGCGTTCGACGCGGCCCTCGATGCGCACCACCCGTTCGAGCTCGACCCAGTGGAACTGCAGCGCGGCGAAGGGCCGCGCCGCCAGTTCCCGGCCCTTGCGGCTCTCGTAGTTCGTGTACCAGACGATGCCCCGCGCGTCGACGCCCTTGATCAGCACGATGCGCGTCGACGGGCGGCCGTCCGCGCCGACGGTCGCCAGCGTCATCGCGTTCGGCTCCGGCAACTGGCCCTGGATCGCCTGCTCCAGCCACCGCTCGAACTGCCGCAGCGGCTGCGCGGCGGCCGAGGCCTCGTCGAGTTCTCCCTGTTCGTAGCTCTTGCGCAGGTGGGCGATGCGGTGGTCCATGCGAAAAGTGTAGGGCGCAAGTGGTCGCGACTTTGACCCCTGGGGTCGCTCGGGCTTGCCGGCGCACCCGCCACGCAATCGTGCGGCGCAGCACATTCCAGCGCTTCGAACCACGGGGAGCCCACGACCATGAGCACGCGATTCAACCTGAACGGCAAGCCGGTGACGGTCGCGGTCGATCCCGCGACGCCGCTGCTGTGGACCTTGCGCGACGAGCTCGGCATGACCGGCACCAAGTTCGGCTGCGGCATCGCCGCCTGCGGCGCCTGCACCGTGCACGTGGACGGCAAGCCGACGCGCTCCTGCATCACGCCGGTCTCCGCCGTCGCCGGCCAGAAGGTCACCACCATCGAGGCGGTCGGCGCCGACAAGGTGGGCCGCGCGGTGCAGACGGCCTGGGTCGAGCACGACGTCGCCCAGTGCGGCTACTGCCAGAGCGGCCAGATCATGAGCGCCACCGGGCTGCTGAAGACCAACCCGAAGCCGAGCGATGCCGACATCGACGCGGCCATGGCCGGCAACGTCTGCCGCTGCGGGACCTACCAGCGCATCCGGGCCGCCATCCACGACGCCGCCAAGGCGCTGGCCTGAGAGGAAGCCGAGCATGAACTACGCACAGATCGCCAAGCGTCTCGCCGGCCGCGCGGCCGAACTGCCGCCCGGCGCGGCGCTGCCCGAAGCCGGTGCCGGCCTGGCCCGGCGCGGCTTCCTCAAGCTCACCGCGCTGGCCGGAGGCGGCCTCGCCGTGAGCTGGACGCCGCACGCCGCGGCCGAGGGAGGGGGCGCGGCGCCCGCGCCGAAGAAGCCGGTCGACCCGACGCCCTTCATCCAGATCCATCCCGACAACACGGTCGAGATCCGCGTCAACCGGCTCGACTTCGGCCAGGGCGCGCTGACCGCGCTGCCGATGCTGGTGGCCGAGGAACTGGACGTCGACTGGAAGCAGGTGCGCGCGAGCCTGGCGCCGGCGGGCGAGCCCTACAAGGACCCGCTGTTCGGCATCCAGATGACCGGCGGCTCCAGCGCCGTGCCGAACTCATGGCTGCAGTACCGCCAGGTCGGCGCCGCCACGCGCGAGATGCTGCGCACCGCGGCGGCCGCGCAGTGGAAGGTTCCGCTCGAGCAGTGCCGTACCGGCGCGGGCCAGGTGCGCGCCGGCTCGCGCAGCGCGACCTACGCCTCGCTCGCCGCGGCCGCAGCGAAGCAGCCGGTGCCCGAGACGGTGGCGCTGAAGGCGCCCGAGGACTTCAAGATCATCGGCAAGGGCCAGCGCCGCATCGACGCGGTCGCGTCCGCCAGCGGCAAGAAGCGCTACGGCATCGACATGCGCCTGCCCGGCATGAAGGTCGCGCTGCTGCAGCGCGCGCCGACCTTCGGCGGCCAGGTCGAGAGCTTCGACGCGGCCAAGTCCAAGGCCGTGCCGGGCGTGCGCGGCGTGTTCCAGGTGCCGACCGACCGCGGCGGCAGCGGCGTGGCCGTGGTGGCGGACGGTTACTGGCCCGCGAAGCAGGCGCGCGACGCGCTGCAGGTGCAGTGGAAGTCCGGCGTCGGCGGCAAGACCAGCAGCGAGACGTTGTTCAAGCAGTTCCGCGAGGAGGCGCAGGCGCCGAAGCTGGTGGCGCTGGCGGGCGACGTGTCCGGCGCCGGCAAGGCGGCGCGCAAGATCGTCGCGGAATACGAGTTCCCCTACCTCGCGCACGCGCCGATGGAGCCGCTCAACGCAACCTTCGAGCTGCGGGCCGACGGCGCCACCGTGTGGGCCGGCACGCAGTTCCAGACCATCGACCAGGCCGCGATCGCCGCCACGCTGGGGCTGAAGCCCGAGCAGGTGACGCTCAACACGCTGCCGGCCGGCGGCGGCTTCGGCCGGCGCGCGGTGCCGACCTCGGACTACCTGCGCGAAGGCGCCGCGATCGCCAAGGCCTGGGTGGCCCAGGGGGGCAAGGGGCCGCTGAAAGTCATGTGGAGCCGGGAGGACGACATCCGCGGCGGCTACTACCGCCCGGCGCACGTGCACCGCGTCGAGATCGCGCTCGACGAGCGCGGCGAGGTGCTGGCCTGGGACCACGCCATCGTCGGCCAGTCGATCATCAAGGGCACGCCCTTCGAGGCCTTCCTGGTCAAGGAGGGCGTGGACCACACCATGACCGAGGGCGTGGTCGAAAACACCTACGGCGTGCCGATGCGCGTGCGCGTCAGCCATCCGGAGCTGCCGGTGCCGGTGCTGTGGTGGCGCTCGGTCGGCCACACGCACACCGGCTACGTGATGGAGACGCTGGCCGACGAGGTCGCGCGCGCGGCCGGACAGGATCCGGTGGCCTGGCGGCTGGCCCGCTACGACGCCAGGAAGCACGACCGGCACGGCGCGGCGCTGCGGCTGGCGGTCGAGCGCTCCGGCTACGGCAAGCCGCTGCCCGCCGGGCACGCCTGGGGCGTGGCCGTGCACGAGTCGTTCGGCTCGGTGGTGGCCTACGTCGCGGACGTGTCGCTCGACGACGGAAAGCCGAAGGTCCATGCGGTGACCGCCGGCGTGCACGCCAACCAGGTGGTCAACCCGAGCGCCGCCGAGGCGCAGATCCAGGGCGGGGCGGTATACGGACTGGCCATGCTGCAGCCCGGCTATGCGATCACGCTGAAGGACGGCGTGGTCGAGCAGAGCCAGTTCAGCGACTACCCGCCGCTGCGCCTGCCCGACGCGCCGCCGGTGGCCGTGCATTTCGTGTCCAGCCACGAGCCGCCGACCGGGCTCGGCGAGCCGGGCGTGCCGCCGATTGCGCCGGCAGTGGCCAACGCGGTGGCCGCGCTGACAGGCAAGCGACTGCGCCGGCTGCCATTCGAGTCGGCCGCCTGAGCCTGCGCCGCCGTGGAGCGGGTGGCTGCTGCGTCCGGCAACGGACGGCGGCGGCCCCCCGCCTCCCTCCTGCGGGCAACGCCCTAGGTAAAGCCACCACTTACGGGCGGCCGGCCGGCGCGGTGTGATGCGACGCAGGGGCCGGCGGCGTTTGTTGCCGGCACACGGACTCGACAGGGGCGGTGGTGGTGCACGGACCGGTGGTGGTGGTGTTGGCAGCGGGACAGGGCTCGCGCTTTGGCGGCGCCGCGCGGCGGCTGGGCCACAAGCTGGCCCAGGCCTTCGCCGGCTCGACCGTCATCGGCAGCACGCTGTCCAACGTGCTGCATAGCGGCCTGTCGCTGGTGGTGGTGACGACCGAGGAACTGCAGCCGCTGGTGGCCGCCTTCGTGCCGTCGGACGACGTCGTGCTGCTGCCCGCGGTCGGCAGCGACGGCGTCGACCTGCCGCTCGGCATGGGCTACTCGATCGCCGCCGGCGTCTCGGCGCGGGCGCATGCCAGCGGCTGGGTCGTGCTGCCGGCCGACATGCCGATGATCCAGCCGGAGAGCGTTCGCGCCGTCGCCGGCGCCATGCCGCAGCACCCGGTCGTCTACGCCCAGCACCGCGGGCGCCGCGGACACCCGGTGGGCTTCGGGGCGGAGCTGTACTCCGAGCTGGCCATGCTGAGCGGCGACGAGGGCGCGCGCCGGCTGGTCGCGCGCTATCCGGCCCATGGCGTCGAACTGCCCGACGCCGGCGTGCTGATGGACCTGGACACCGAAGCCGACCTGCAGGCGCTGCGCACCGTGCATGCGGCGCGCCGCCGCATCGTGACGACCGGCTAGGCAGCCAGGCCGTGGCGCCGCGCGAGCGCCACCTGGCGCTCGATCGCCAGGTCGCGGATGCCGCAGTCGCGCAGGCACACGGCGGTCTTCAGGAGGTATTCGAGCGTGCTGCCGAACCGGCCGCGCGCGTGGCGCAGGATGGCGACCAGCGCGTCGTCGTCGAGCTCGCCGGTGTAGTTGGGGCTGTGCCGGCTCAGCGTGAAGGCGAGGGCGGTGACCGGGCCGTGCGTCGTGTGGCACTGCAGCCACCTCGGGTCGTAGACGCCGCTCGGCATCTCACGCAGCCACAGGCGGCGCAACTCGGCCTCGGCGCGCTCGCGCTCGATGCGGTAGACCATGCCCTGGCAGGAGCCGCCGCGCACCAGCGCGAACACCAGGCCCGGCTGCTCGGGCGTGCCGCGGTTGATGCGCGAGTGCATCCGCAGCGCACGGTGGTGGCCGTGCACGCGCGCGAGGCGCTGCTCGGCGGCCGGAAACTCGGGGCGCCAGATCAGCGACGCGTAGCCGAATACCCACAGGTCGCTCGTCCGGTCGTGGCTGGCGAGCGTGCGCTCGAGCAGCAGTGCGGGGTCGCGCACGGGTGCGGGGGGTGCCCAGGCCGGTGTCGGCGCCTCGTCGGCGCGGGCATCGAGATCGTCGGCGGCGAAGTCCTGCTGCACGGCTTCAGGGTGAAGCCCGGGCCCCGGGCTGTCAAGCCACGCCCCCGCGCCGCATGGGCCGAAATGCGGCGGAGTTCATGAGCTCATGCGCCCGGTGTCTGAAGGACGCCACGCCGAGCCGCGTGCGGGGGCTCAGGTTCCCCGGGGACGCTCGATCAGCTCGATCTTGTAGCCGTCGGGGTCGGCGAGGAAGGCAATGACGGTGCTGCCGCCCTGCACCGGGCCCGGCTCGCGGGTCACGGCGCCGCCCAATGCCGCCGCCTTCTCGCGCACCGCGGCACAGGTGGCCGCGACGTCGGGCACGCCGATCGCGATGTGGCCGTAGGCGGTGCCGAGCTCGTAGCGGTCGACGCCGTGGTTGTAGGTCAGCTCGATCTCGGCGTGCTCTGGGTTGCTGCCGTAGCCGAGGAAGGCGAGGCTGTACTTCTGCGCCGGGCGCTCGGTGGTGCGCAGCAGCTTCATCCCCAGCACCTGGGTGTAGAAGTCGATCGATCGCTGCAGGTCGCCGACGCGCAGCATGGTGTGGAGCAGTCTCATTGCGGGGACCGGAGAACGGGGAACGCAGAGCTTAGCGCCGGGCCGGTGCCGCAGCGGCGCGCTGGGGCGCCGGTCCGGGCGGGTCGCCGCCGGACCGGGCCGCGGGCCCCGTCGCGCCCGACCGCACGACCGACTTCGTCCGGGCTCTGCCGCAACCGGGCCGTCGTCCGCCCCGAGGTGCAGCGGGCGGCGGCCGCCGTCGAGTCATCCGACGGGCCGCTTCCGCCGGGCGCCGGCTCAGGCGGGCGGCATCGTGTAGTTCAGCGCCAGCCGCCCGCCGTCGGCATAGACGACCTGGCCGGTCAGGTAGGAGGCTGCGTCGCTGGCCAGGAAGGCCACCACGTCCGCGATCTCCCTGGGCTCGCCGAGCCGCCGCAGCGGCGTGCGGCCGAGGATGCGCTGCTTGGCCTCCTCGCTGGTCAGCACCGCCTGGGCGGCCAGCTCGGTGGCGATCGTGCCGGGCGCGACCGCGTTGACGCGCACGCCGCGGTCGGCCAGCGCCAGCGCCATGGCGCGCGTGAGCTGGTTGATGCCGCCCTTGCTGGCGTTGTAGCTGGCGATCGAGGGGATCGCCATCAGCCCGTTGACCGAGCTCATGTTGACGATCGCGCCGCGGCCCTGCGCGGCCATCGCTCGCGCGCAGGCCTGCCCGACCAGGAAGGCGCCCTTCAGGTTGACGCCGATCACCGCGTCCCAGTCGGCCTCGGTGATGTCGAGGAAGTCGGCCGCCTTGAAGATGCCGGCGTTGTTGACCAGCACGTCGACGCGGCCGAAGGCCGCCAGCGTCGCGTCGAGCGCGGCGCGCACCTGGTCGGCGCGCGACACGTCGCAGTGCAGGTAGAGCGCCTGGGCGCCGGCGTCCCCCAGGCGGCGCGCCTGCTCGGCGCCGCGTGTGTCGTCGACGTCCCACAGCGCGACCGGAGCGCCCTCTTGCGCGAAGCGCTCCGCACAGGCCGCACCGATGCCCTGGGCGGCGCCGGTGATCACGGTCACCCGACCCGACAGGGCGAAGTTCACAGCATTCATTGCGACTCCCAACGGCAAGAGCCCGCGCGCGGCGGGCTCTCCGAAGACCGGACCAGTGTAGCGCCGCCGTGGGGCCGGACGCCCCGCCGCACCGCCGGCGCGGCAGGCTGGGCCTGCTTCATCGCGCTCTGCAGTGCCACCGCGTCGGCCGGGGCGCGCGCCCCGGTCGTTGCGGGGCCGCAGGGGCCGGCCGTGGGCGTCGGGCGCCCGTCGTACGGGGGCGGTCGCACGCCACCGGTCCAGCCGCTGCGGGATCCGGCGCCGCGGTCGTCAGCCGGGCGCCGTGGCGCGGGCCTCGCGGTCGAGCCATACGCCCAGGCCCTGGGCATTGAGCTCGATGTCGGTGGCCAGCAGCTCGAGGATGCGAGCGTCGTCCAGCGCACTGCCGAGTGCGTGCAGGCGCTCGCAGAACAGCGCGCCCAGTGCCGCCTCGAGGTGCGCCTGGCGCTCGGGAGCGCCGGCCAGCGGCCGCGCCAGCGCCACCATGGCGTCGACCTGCTCGAGCAGGCGCTCCGCAAGGCGCGGCACGTCGTCGACGCGGCCGTAGTGCGTGAGGTACATGCAGGCCGGATCGCGCGCGAGCAGGCGCTGCACGGAGGCCTTGAGCGCCTCGGGCTCGAACTGCACCGGCGTGGTGGTCGGCAGCACGTAGCGTCCCTGCGGCGTGGCGAGCTCGGGATAGGCCAGACCGAAGGTGTCGCCGGTGAACCAGCCGTGGCTGCGCTCGTCCCACACGCAATGGTGGTGGCGGGCGTGGCCGGGCGTGTCGATGAACAGCAGCGGGCGGCCGGCGAGGTCGAGCGTCATGCCGTCGGTGGTGACGAGCACGCGCTGATCGTCGACCGGCTCGATGGTGCCGTAGGTGCGTGCCAGCTCCTCGGCGCCGTAGACCGCCGTCGCACCGGCGATCAGCGCCCTCGGGTCGATCATGTGCGGCGCGCCGCGGGGATGCACGACCAGTCTCGCGCGCGGCAGCGCGCGCATCAAAGCGCCGGCGGCCCCGGCATGGTCGAGGTGCACGTGGGTGAGGATCACGTAGTCGACCGCCTCCGGGGCCAGCGCGTGCCGCTCGAGCGCGCCCAGCAGGCGCGGCAGTGCGGCGTTGATGCCGGTGTCCACGAAGGCGGCCCGGCCGGCCTCGACGATCAGGTAGGCGGCGTCGAAGCGCGGCCGGACGTAGCCGGTGTCGATCGCGGTGATGCCGTGGCCGAGGTCCTGGTACGGGTCGGGCGCGGGGTCTCGGGGCGTCATGGCGCAAGCGCGGAAAGCGGCGAAGGCGGCCGATTGTAGGAAGCGCGTGAGTCCGCTCGCCGGACCGCCGCACGGCGAGGCTCGTCGAGCACGGCCCTCGACCTGGACGCGGCGCACGGCCCGGGCCGCGGCGCCGAGGGCCGGCAGGGGCCGGCGCGGCCCGAGGCCGCGGGCGTCATCCGGCCCGCTGGCCGCTCGGGCGGTCGATGCCCTTGAGCTAGCCCCGGTCGTGACGCCGTGCGACAATCCGCCCTTCGCCGCGCAAATGCCGCGGCGTCCCTCGCACTCCCAGGCCTCACCCGAGGCGATCGCGAGGGTCTTGCGCATCGTCACCAGTCCGGCCCCCGAGCCCGCGCGCTCGACCGCAACCGCGGGGGGCCATGCCGCCGTGCATTCCGTCTGTTGGCCGATGTTTTGGCAACCACCCGACCGGTTGCGCCGCGGCGCACCGGACGACGACGGAAGCGCCGGGGCGACCCGGCGGAACGCACTTTGTCCTCTGAATCCATCTCCCCGACCTCGACCTTCGACTCCCTGGGCCTCGCTGCCCCGCTGCTGCACGCCGTGAACGCGCTCGGCTACACCGCCCCGACCGCGGTGCAGGCCCGCACCGTCCCCGCCGCCCTGGAAGGCGGCGACTGGATGGTCAGCAGCCAGACCGGTTCCGGCAAGACCGCGGCCTTCCTGCTGCCGCTGCTGCACCGCCTGCTGCACGCAGAGGTGCCGGATGCGAGCCGCGTCGCACGTCCCCGCGCCATCGTGCTGTGCCCGACGCGCGAGCTCGCGCAGCAGGTGACCTCGGACGCCATCGACCTGATGCGCGGCGTGGGCGCCGCGCTGCGCACCGAGGCCAAGCAGCATCCCCTGCGTGACGCCGCGCGCGTGCTGCGCGTGGCCACCATCGTCGGTGGCGTGCCCTTCGGCAAGCAGTTGTTCGACCTGCGCGGCGCCTCACTGGTGGTCGCCACCCCCGGCCGCCTGCTGGACCTCCACACGCGCCGCCAGATCGCGCTCGATGGCGTCCAGGTGCTGGTGGTCGACGAGGCCGACCGCATGCTGGACCTCGGCTTCGCCGAGGACCTCGAGGCCATCCACCAAGCCACGGCGGGACGCGAGCAGACGCTGATGTTCTCGGCCACCTTCGCGCCGCGCATCATGGCGCTGGCTACGCGCGTGATGCGCGAGCCGGGCCGCCTGGAGCTGGCGACGGCGCAGGACGTGCACGCCGACATCACCCAGACGCTGCACTGGGCCGACAGCCCGGACCACAAGCAGAAGCTGCTGGAGCATTGGCTGCGCGACGCGCAGCTCGAGCAGGCTCTCGTGTTCGCGAGCACGCAGCTCGACACCGAGGCGCTGGCCGATGCGCTGCAGCAGCGCGGCCATTCCGCGGTCGCGCTGCACGGTGCCATGCCGCAGAGCGTGCGCAACCGGCGCCTGCAGCACCTGCGCGACGGCCGGGTGCGGGTGCTGGTGGCCACCGACGTCGCGGCGCGCGGCCTCGACGTGCCGAACATCAGCCACGTCATCAACTTCGGCCTGCCGATGAAGGCCGAGGACTACGTGCACCGCATCGGCCGCACCGGCCGCGCCGGGCGCAGCGGCACCGCGGTCACGCTGGCCGAGCACCGCGAACGCGGCAAGGTGCGCGCGATCGAGGCCTTCACGCGCCAGCCGATCGAGCCCTCGGTCATCCCCGGGCTGGAGCCGACGCCGCCCAAGCCGCGCGCGGCCAAGCCGCTGCCGGGGCAACGCCATCGCCAGCGACGCGGCGCCTCCCCGGGCGGCTTCGGCGGCGGGCGCCCGCGGGATCCGCGCCCGGCACGCTGAGGATTCGCTCGGCCGGCGGCTGCCCGCCGGCCGTGGCGGACCGTGTCCGCACGCGGACGCTCGGGTCCGTCTTGAGCCCCTTCATGCATCCATGTCGGGGGTGTCGGTCGCCGGCTCCGCGTCGCCGGCCGCTTGACTGCGGGTAGCGTCGGGCCGGAAGAGGGACGCTTGTCGTTGCGACGCGTCAGGCGGCCTAGCGTCCGACTGACGCCT